>Ga0209166_10003099_pt1 | contig 12187 bp, 18 predicted proteins | sample Coa_R1_3_FD_187151 | JGI IMG/M metagenome (GOLD analysis project Ga0209166, IMG submission 187151) | Surface soil microbial communities from Centralia Pennsylvania, which are recovering from an underground coalmine fire - Coalmine... | ecosystem: Environmental > Terrestrial > Soil >... | reverse complement strand
ATCGGGGGACGGCCTTGAAGGGGGGAACGGTCTGCGGGGATTGGTTCGGCAACCATCAGGCGTTTCTCTCCCCGCCCTACACTAATTTCGAGACTTCGATTGTCTCACCTTAGGTTGGCAGAGAGGGCTTTGCATTTGCGTTGAAGAGCGGGTCGGGAGATTCGTTGCCGGCGGATAGCTTGACTGCGATGAGACGATTACCTACTTCCTTGCTCTTCTCGATTTCCCACCAAATCCAATTCCGTGTACCTATTTTTGCGCTGTCGCTGTGCTTAGTGTTAGCATACGCACCGACCAAGACTAGGGTATGGCTGGCGGCGCAAATTTTAGTGGTGAGGACGGCCTTAATGCGCCCTACATCTTCAGTGTCTATTTCTGATGGCGTCAAATCCTCAAAATCGACCGGGCTCTTGGGATTTGCAAGCCAGGCGCTTAGCATATTTCTGTAGTTGCGGTCGTTATGCCAGTCAAAGCTGATGCAAATCTTCTTACCGGATTTGACGGACCGAAACAGAGATGAACTCACGGTAACTCCCTATCCCCGATGCATGCCCGCGGCGACTTGATGAATCGCGTCCACGTACGCAGCGTCCTTCCGTTGTACGGAGAGGGAAAGCTCTTTAAATGGTTTGAGGTGCTGGCTGCTTGGCTGATGTTCACTCGCCCACGCTGCCCAAGCGTTGTGTACGTCTTCTGCGGTGACATCCTGGCCCTTGGCCAGCAGCAGGACGGCGTACAGTCGGTAGAGCGGCAAGTCTTCATCCGGTGGTCGTGAGTCGGGGTCAGCGGTGCGCTGGATTTCAGCCGCGAGCCTGTCCAGATAGTTCACCCGCTTATCCCTGAAACCCTACGGTTGCAGTGAAGTATAGAACCCTTGTTCGGGATTCGCAACGTGACAATCAGGGCGCAGGTCCCAACGGACTCGGCTCCGGTCGGTCCCGCAGAACGGCGCTTCCATATAGCGGACCGCACTGCCGGCGAGCTATACCTTGGACGGGCTCGGTACTCGTGCCGATGAGTTCACCTGCCCCCCGAAGCCCCCGAGGTCGACCGCCACATGCCAGTGGCCATTGCTGGGGATGGTGAGGCGTACCGGTGACTGCCGAAAGTGGCCGCCGTAGTAGTGGTGCGTATCACCACGCTCGTAGCTGCGGAAGTTCGTCTCGTCCAGAAGTTGCACATTGGCCTCGGTCCCCGAGAGGGTTACAACGACAACCGCGCCAGCCGGCTGATAGCCAAGGTCGTGATGAATGAATTGCACCGGGTGACTTCCTATTTGAACAGGCGCCCAAGCGAATGAGTCATTCATAGCTCCACCAGTAGCCTACAGCTATGCGTCTATGTCTCCAAATCGTTATGGCAACATGCAGACGGTGCTCATCGAGGAACCAGAGTTTCGCTCGGATAATGCTCCTATCCGAAGACCCACCCCCGATGCGTGCCTGAAGGCCCGTTCTCCAACTTCGGGATACTGCCATCTCCCTTTTCCTATCCGAATTGCTCGGCGCCGCGCCGGTCCGGTTGCCCTTGCGCGCGGGTCGTCTACCGATGTCACACGTCGGAGATGATGCCAGCCTCGGCCAGGGCTGCGTTGACCAGTGCGGAGAGACTGCACTGCCGCCGCTCGGCTTCGGCGTGGACCTCGGCTACGGCCACCGGTGTCAGCAGGATGTGCAGGTCCCGCCGCTTCTCGCCTGTGTGCACGTTGTAAGTGCGGGTTCCCTGCTCGCGCTCTGCGGCCCACGTCCGCTCTCGTTCAATGCGAGCCAACCGGCGCACCCGTTCCCGTCGGTCCGGTTCAGTTGGTTCGGGCTTCGGCGGTTTGAGGTCGGCTGCGCTCAGGCCGAGCGCGGTCAGGTGTTTCCGCAGGGCCCGGCCGGTAAAGCCTGCCTCCGCCGCGGCCGCATCCGTGCTGAGCCCCCGGCGCATACCGGCGAGCGCCTGTCGGAGCCGTTCCTGCGTAAGACGGGCACGGGTCGTGGGACTTGCGGCGAGCGGGTCGCCGTAGCGTTGAGCCCGGTAAGCGTGGGTGCGGCAGTACTCGCGACTGAAGCGGGGCTCAGCGCAGCCGGCCACGGTACAGGGCTGAGCCATCGGACCGCTCCTCCTCACCCAGGATTCCGCATCACTCAAAGAAGTACGACGCTGGCGCTCGGGGTTCAGGTCCAGTCAATGAGCTGATAGCGGCGGCTGAGGCGCCGGCGCACGAGCCGTTCAACGAGCGGTTGGGCGGCTTCGCGGTCGGGATAGTCGCCTTCCCAGCACCGACTGCCCTGCGTGCCGATGCGGCCCCACGTGCGCACGAGCGCTCCCCCACCCCACAAGAGTGGTTGCCAGGAGAGCACGTAGAACCGGTGCGCGTTCTGCTCCCAGTCCGCGCGCTCAAAGCGGGCGAACTCGCGAAAGCCAACGACGGCCGGCAGCTCGCGGAGAGGAACACGCGGGCTGGTCGTCTTCATGACGCGTCTCCCTCCGTCGTCATTGCCATGTAGCGGTAGAGCGTCGAGCGGCTGACCCCGAGCGTTCGGCAGATATCGGGAATTGAGCGCTGCTTGTCCGCAAAGAGGGTGCGGGCCATCGCCAGCTTGCGCGGCGTGCCCAGGGCTTTGGGGCGCCCGCCGCGCCGTCCCCGCGCACGGGCCGCGACGAGGCCGGCGTTTGTGCGTTCGCGGATGAGGTCGCGCTCGAACTCGGCCAGCGAGCCGAGCAGGTGAAAGAGGAGCTTGCCGCCAGGGGTGGTCGTGTCGATGTTCTCAGTTAGGCTCCTGAAACCGACGCCGCGCTGCTCCAGCGCAAGCAAGGTGTCAATGAGATGGCGCAGCGAACGGCCGAGCCGGTCAAGGCGCCAGACGACAAGCGTGTCGCCGGCGCGGAGATGGCTTAACGCCTCGGTGAGCCCAGTCCGTTCGGCCTTCGCCCCTGAGGCCGTATCGGTGAACACCTGCTCGCAGCCGGTGCCCTTGAGGGCATCGAGCTGCAGGTCCAAGACCTGTTCACCGGTCGAGACGCGGGCATAGCCAATCTGCATACGCTGATTATATCAAAACTCGTCAACGATTGCAGCAACTGAGACGGTGATTCTCGGACGGGTTTTCGGACGGCACCTCAGGCACGAGGCATGGTGCAGAACCGGCGCAGCATCACCATCCCAAAAACCTCCGTTTTTGGCACTGTTGCTCGGTCCGTCGTTGCGCGACCGGTCGGCCCCAAATCAGCGACTACGGTTCAGCACCTTCCGCTCCCCCCGGTGAGTCCTTCCACACCACGAACGCCGCCTGAGCTTGCTCAATCACCTCGAACATCTCATCCCAAAGCGGATGGCGTTCTGGTGGCTTGCTATCGAGGTCGGCAAACAGCGCAATCGCGTGGTGTGCTTCCAGCTCCAAACGAGACGAGTCGGCAAAGGCCCATTGCAAGAAGTCGGACAACCGATACCCCTCTTTTAGCATTACGGTAAGTGCGGTCAGTGCGCCATCGTTCATGATATAGTAGTCGATATCTGGGCCGGATTGCCCAGTCTTCTCATGATATACCTCCGCGATTAGGCTTCGTGTCTCCTGGAAGTTGAGCATGACGTGTTCGTTGTGTACGATAATGACAGCGAACTTGTGTTTAACTACGTTCATGTTTATAATACTTTGATTCGGTAAGACGTTAAACGTCTCTGTAACTTGTACGATTGCATCAACAATGCCGCCAGACTTGGCGAGTTCCTTCTTGAGGTATTGTTCCTCCTTTCTCATGTCAGTTTCTAAGCTGAAATGTTTGTTCTTCACTTCAATACATGTCACACTCTGCGCATCGGTGACTATCCAGTCGCACACTTTCGTTTTCGTTCGCTTTGCTGACACGACTTCCTCGGCGCGGTAAATCTGCTGACCAGCTTTAGCAAATCGCAGACACCGCCCCGCAAACTCGTCGAACACCTCTCCACGTATTTCATGGAGCGTTCCCTCGGCTTTTTGAGATAGCCCAGCCTCGCGCATATCAAACAGGAAGCCGAAGGGTACGCGTTCAAGTGCATCCCGAGCAATCGGGACGATGTATCGCTCATTGTCGACTTCAACCAGTGGCCACCGCTTGAGCGGTGAGAGGGCATATGTCTCGTACCCCTCGATGCGCACTGCTTTTGATATGGCCTTCTCTTGGAATTGGGCAAAATTCAGCGCCATCCCGTCGAGAAATGTCTCCCACTGCTCCTGGCTAATGTTGAAGTGGCTGTCATCCCAATAGCGTTGGCGTGTGAAGACGAACCCCGGATTACGTGCGGCCGTGGCATAGACGGCGAACGAAAGGAAGCAGACTTGGTCGAATGTCAGCCCGAACCTCGCTTGGCAGAAGGCATCGAGGTCGATATCTCTCTCGCTCAGGCGACGTATCACTGCCTTGATAAGGTAATGTTCGATAGTGAAGTAGACAAAGTCGACTTGGTCATGCTGTTGCAGCTGCAACAGGCGCATCACCGTCGCCATGGCGTTGCGGCCATCATCCTGCGTCGCCGATTGTGAGAAGCAGACGATGGCAGCTTCGCGAATGTCGTTTGGACCCGCAATGCGCTCGGCTCTATCTGGCAGCGGACGACGCGCGATGGCTTCGGTCACCAGACGCCGATAAAGCAGCGGCGCGAGCTTTCCCCGTAACGGGTCATCACCGGGTCCGTCGTAGTCCCCCTTGTGAAGTTCCGCTTCGGCACACATGCGCGCGGCGCCGTAGACGATGGACGGAAGCGTAAAGAGGCTGACGCGCGTGTGCCAGAGCCACGTGTCACTCCAGGTTGGGAAGAAGGCGAGGCCACGGCAGACTTTGCCTCTGATGTTCCAGCGCGGAGTTAGTGCGTATCCGAATACGCTTAGGCTGTAGCCGAACAGCTCGCCGACCTGCCTAACGCTAGCGCCTGCCATCCTCTGTCCCCGTCACCATTCAGAAACCGTTGTGGGGCAGTCTTCCCACCGCAGCTGCAGGTCCTCCACCGGTGAAACCTCGTCATGGCCTTCGGTGGGCAGGACGAGGTAAGATTTTAACTACGAACACCCGTTCGTCTTGTATGTTACGGAGCGCCACATGGGGCGACACCAACCACAGCCTCGTCTTACGATAGCCCCGTCCGACGTCACCTTTGCGACCATCAGCCAGCAACCCTATGTTCGCCCTGGCCTCAAGGACTCCGTCGCCCAGGCGACGGTTCTCTTCATTCCGCAGGAGGGTCATGGCCCTGATACTGCCCCATGCTTCCCAGAGGGTACGTCGACGCTCTACCTCACGCTCCGTGATGCCTTGCCGCCGGGGACGCATCTCGAGTGCGCATTGGCGGACGAGGACTACGTCGAGCTTGGCCTGCATGAGGCTCTCCTCGCCATCGCTACTATCGCCATAACGGCTGTCTTGCTTCCGCTCACTATCCATCTCGTTGGCACGTGGCTGGCCGATAAGCTCCTGAAGCGCTCAGACAAGGTCAAGGCGACGTTCATCGCAATAGACGTGAAGAGTGGCTCATCCATCGAATATCAGTATGAGGGCCCAGCCGACGCGTTCGAGGCCACGCTGCTGGCGGCTCTGCCATCGCCCCCGCACCAGGATTCGCTGTCATGACTGCCGACTACCTGCGAGCATTCTGGTCAGCACCAGAAGTAGCTCCTGCCCGCGTTGCACTGGCCACCTCACGGAATGTAGAAGGCGTGCTCAAGAACGGTTCGCTTCTACAATCCATTACCCAACGAAAGACCGATGCGGTCTCTGCCAACGACGAAGCGCTGGCCAAAGCTCTCTGGTGTCTTGAGCAAATTGCGAAGGTTCAGAACCACTATCTAGCTGCGTACCAAGAGATGAGAGAGGAGCTGTTCTACGACGCCTGGTGCAACCTCGATAGAGCCGAAATTGAACTCCACTTCCTCGATCGTCACTTCCAAGAGACTAGCAACGAGTTCCGTTTGGAGTTCATTCGCGCCCATGCTACACGATTCCAAGAGCTATACCCATATCATGCATTTTATAGCCCGGCTGTACTCAAGGAAGAGATTATCTGTAGCATCTGCCAGAATCCCATCTCATTGCGCAACCCGTGTGCACACCGCGTAGGAGAAATATACCAAGGCGAAATGGCCGGAACGATTGTCACTAAATGCCGACTCCTAGAAGTTTCTCTTGTGACGGAACCGAAGCAGCGATATTCGGTCGCCTTCGTAAAAGGTAGAGACTACGACTATTCGTTAGTTAACTTCGTGGTTCAGCGTCTTACTTCACCGTGGTCGGGCTGGAGTTATGAGTGGACAACACGGTTGCAGCCACATTCGCTATATAACGCCAGCAGAAACGACCCGTGCCCGTGCGAGTCAGGGAAGAAGTATAAGAGGTGTTGTTTGGGCCAAGCAGGCATTCGACGGCCACATTGCCAGATTCTCTTCGAAGAAGCCCCACCGCCTGGCCTTGACAGTTACGAATGGCATCCAACCATCTCCCCTGCTTCCACGTCGTCTACACCACTGGCGACTCGTTCTTGACAACAGATACTTCGTTCGCGTAGTATATCGGTATGAGGACCCTCCGCGACCGTCTGTCGCGCCTCACCCGAAGGGAGGTGAGGACGATGGACAAACTAGAGAAGGACAACCGCCCGGCGAACTTGCGTAACAGCACCGTCAAGGTCACCACGCAGTATCTGCGGCAGCGCGGCAAAGTCGGCATGACGCTGACCAAGACTGAGCTCGAGCACGTCGCTGAACTCATTCGCGCTGGCCGCGTGCTGACCAAGGATTACCGGGAAGTCAGCAAGAACCTGCGGCAAGCGATGACCAAACTCGGCGTCGACACCCGCGGGTTATAAGCACCGCCCGAACATGCAGAGCGCTCCCTTCGTGGGAGCGCTTCGTGTGTTCAGCTCGCCGCTCGCGTTCGCCTGCGCCCCGGCGCTTTGCCAGCAGCTTCCGGCGCGACCGCAGCGGGCGCGGGTTCTGCCGGTGAGGCCGGGGCTTCATCACCCGGGTCAGGAATCCATGCCCGCACTTCGTCCCGTGCCCGCATCTTGCGCACCATCACCTCGGGATGACCGGCTCGCCGGAACGCTCCCCGCAGCGTAATCACGAACTTCATGGGGTCTTCGTCCAGCTCCTCGTAGACCACGGCCTGGTCTTGATTGTCCAGCAGCACCCGCACGTACTCGTCGAACTGACTCATCCGCTGCCGGCGTACACCAGGAGTTTTCTGCCGGCGCATGACCTGGGCTTCTTCTTTGGGAACGACCCGGACGTTCGGCATATCGTCTTCCTCTTCTGCAGTTCACGTTGTTGTTCCGTGCCGTTTCACGTCTCGTAGACATCGCTATGATGGCACGGTTCAGCATACGTTCAAGCTTCCCGCGCGTCATTCTTGTCGGTTCACGAGATTTTTGATATACTACTCTTCTTATGTCATCTTTAGAGCGTGGAGGTGGCCCTGAGCCACACGAAACCGCCCCCATCCCTTACCACAAGACCGCGCGCTTTGCCGGCGAAGGACCGGCAGGACGGGTGTATGCGCAGCTCCAGGAGACGATTTACACCGCTCCAACCTGCGACCTTTCGGTCTACCGGCTGCAACTCAACCGCATCTTCCATGTGACCGTGCTCGGAGAGACGCCATCGGCTGCGCTTGACCGCCGCATCACGCGGCTGCTGGCCCGTGGTGAGCCGGCCGCGCTTCCCACCGAGGTGTTGGCCACCCTCGCCGCGCGCCGGCAGCAGGCGACCCGCCTTGCGCCCTGGGTCGAGCGGCACGAGCGGCCCGACCCATCCTGACTATGCCCAACGACCGAGAACGCGAACCCAGCAACCGACCAGGCAGCGAGCCGCTGACGCCGGTTCCGCTCACGCCGGAGCTGGCGGACTTTCTCCGCACCCAATCCGGTATCACCTGCCTGACGCAGGCGTCCGACCGCGGCACACTCTACGTGGTCAAGGCGCCCGAGCGAGAGATTGCGAGTCTCCGGGGCACGTTTCCCATCCGCTTCCGCCATGAGTTGCACGACCACCCGGCCGCACCGGTCATTCGCACGGTCATCACGCTCTACGACAACCCACGCCGGCCGCTGGCGCTGGAGACCTTCACCAACGTTGGGGACGCGGCGCAGCGGGAGGACTATGCGCGGCTGGCGACCCAGGAGGAGCTGCTGATGCTCTTCTACGACGAGCAGCTCCGCCATCGCCTGAGTAAGCGCATCCCGCACCCGAACCGGGACGCACTCGTGGCGGTCCTCAGCCGAGCGCACGCCCTTGCCGTGACCATCCCGACCGACCGCTTTGACTTTGACCGTGCCAAGGCCGCTGTGCTCGCCCGAACGCGGCTGTGAGCCGGCGGCTGCCATGCTATGCCAGAACGAGAACCTCGCGACTATGCCAAAGCCATGCTGCGCGTGTACGTCACGCGCGGGGACAGCGTGGAGCAACTCGCCCGTAGCCAGATGGGACACTACGGCGCGGACTACTGTGCGCAGATTGGCGGCTACGCCTACCATCCGGTGGACGAACGCGGCTACCCGAAGGTCCGCTTGGGTCGGCAGGAGGTCGCCGTCACCGAGATTGAACGCCTCGCCTGCCTGCACCGCTTCCCGCTTGCGGCGCTGCACGAAGAGATTCTTGCCGAGGAACGCGAGCAGAAAGGAGAGGCAACGAGCATCCGCCCACGCCAGTTGCGCCTCTTCTGAGGCGCCAGGCGACACCGACAGGATGCCGCATGAGACGATGAATGAGCGACACCGCAGGGAACCCGACCCCTACTGGACGGAAGACCACGAGCTGGGGACCATCCGGCTCGGCCGCGCAAGCCAACGGGTGCATATTCGCTCCCACGAGGGACGCGAACGCTACGGCGGCCGCGGCAGCGAGACGGCCTTTGCGCTCAGCACCCCCGGCGAGCGCACCTATCTCCAGTCACGCCTCTACTTCTTCGCCCCGCCCGAGAGCCGGCGCGAGCAGCGCCTCGCCGACGGCCAGGCCTGGTACTACCCTTCGGCGGCGGCCATTGTGCTCTGGGAACTCGTGCCGGCGAGCCCCTGGTGGCAGCCGGGCGAAGACCCCCGCGAGGATTTTCTCCTGCGCACGCTCTGGCTCGCCTACGAGGGGTTCCTCACCGCGCGCTTCCCGCAGGCCGCGCGAATGCTGACTACGTGGGAGGACCAGTTCGGGCGAGAAGAATGGCAGGGATTCCTGACCACCCTCGGCTATCAGCAGACCGCACCCGCGGGATTTACGAAGGCGATTGCGCGACTGTGATATAATATTGTTCAGGAAGGTAAACACTTATGGCCCAGGAAGCACCGCACCAATCGTCACAGCAAGACCTGTTCCGCGCCGCGGAACAGGTTGTCCGTAGTGGGCGCACGCAAGCCGTGCAATTTCAGGGCGCGACGCTGTCCATTGGGAAGCTCGAATCGAGCAAGCCTGCGCCACGTCGCAGCCGCCGTGAGAATGGCTTCCTGGCTGCGTATGGGTCGGTGCCCCCGCTCAACCCACCGCTGTCTGACCGCGAGATGTCCGAGATCGCCACGGAAGAGGCAGCTGAGGAAGCCGCCCGCACCCGCCATTCAGCCCATGCCAACGCTTGATACCAACATCCTGATTCGCCATCTGACGGCGGACCATCCCGTCCACTCCCCGCGGGCACGCGCCTTCTTCCAGGAAGTCGACGCCGGCGGCCGCACCGCCAGACTCCGCGAAGCCGTGCTGGTCGAGACCGTCCACATCCTCTCGTCCAAGCGCCTCTATAACCTGCCACGCCAGCAAATCGCCGATGACCTCTCCGAACTCATCCGGATGCCCGGGCTCAGGCTCTCGCCCAAGCGCCTGTACCTGCGCGCCTTTGCCCTCTATACCCAGCACGCACAGCTCTCGTTCGTGGATAGCCTGCTCGCCGCTGCAGCCGAACGCGAGGATGGCATCGTCATCAGCTTTGACGTGGAGTACCGCCGCGTCAGCTCGATCACGCGCGTTGAGCCGTAGACGCTGGCAGCAACTCACCACCCACTGACCTTCCCCCATCCGCACTCCGGTCCGTCAGCGGTCGCTGCCAAGCTGGAGTTGTCGGGCGGGACCACCGGGCGCATCGCTCGGCCCGGTCGACGCAGCCGCAAGCACCTGATGCCCGAATCGCCGAATCGCTTCGGCCTCCCATACCACCGGCTCCAAACTGCCCCGATAGACGGCAAGCGCCTGGTTGACCAGCTCCTTGTGCGCCGCTCGCACCGCTTCCTGGGCCCACACGCCAGCCTCTTCCTTCGAACTGAGGACCTGCGCCCGCAGATACCAGGCCACGCGGCAGAGGTTCAGGACCGTCGCGACCGGATTCTGGAGCGGCTGGGTGAGGGCCGCTTCGCTGTCCGCGGTGATGGACGCCAGATAGTTCGCCGGCGGCACCTCGGGGAACGCTTCGGTTGGTGGCTTGCCCACGAGGGCAATGCCCCGCGCCCGCGTGAGCGTCACGTGCGCGGCCAGGTCCGGGTCCGTGCCCTGTTGACCGCTCGCCCACCGGAGCCACGCGGTGCCCGTCGTATCCACGGTGAGACGCTCGCGCCAGGCTTCGCTGGAGTGGAACTGGTACGGCGTCGGATACTGCCAGGGTTCCACGTCGTTGGGGGCAAGGATGCTGAGCTCGATGGGTGCTGGCTGCCGCGAGCGGCGCAGACAGGCCTGGGCCACGCCGAGCTTCGTATCGCGCAGGAGTGGCCGTGCGGCGAGGACGAGCACGTCGAGGTCGCTGGTCTCGGGGTTGAAGCAGCCGTAGGCAAGCGAGCCGTGCAGATACACGCCGGCTAAGGCTGTACCCATCAGGTCTCTGAGCTGCTCCACCAGCCCCATGACCTGGACGCGAACCGAATCAGGACACTCGGGCCAGCCGAAGAGGGGCATCGAGCTGCTCGCAGCGACGGCATCACGGCCCTCACGATACCGACCGGGCGGGTGACGCACAAAGGGGCCGGCGCCGAGCTATCGCGGTACACTCTGCCTTCTCGAAGTCTGCTCTGAGCAGGTCTCTCCGCATGCTTCCGACGCGCCGCATCCGGGTGCTTCACAGCGTATTATCCTGTGACCGTTCGAGAAGACCGCTCATGCTCGTGCCTGCCGCATTACCCTGAGAGCGTCACAGCGGAGGTACTGGTATGCCGGTTCGCAAGAGCGTGTTCGCCAGCAACGCGGAGCGCACCCACTTTTACAAGCTGAGCCGTCGCTGGGGAGACAAGTACCGCATCTACCATAACCTGCCCTTCCTCAACGTGGTTGCTGCCCACCCCGACGAGCAGCTCCTCGACTTCGGAGTGCCAGGCATTTTTCCTGGCACGTTCTCCATCAACCATCGGCAACATGCACAGCTCAAGAAGACCAGCATCGACTACACCCTGTGCGACGCTGGCGACGCGCCGGTGCTTGCCATCGACTTTGACGGTCTCCAGCAAGGCTTCAACATCGGTGTCAAATACAACCCGGCACGTCCAGACCCTGACTTCGCCGACTGGCGAAGTGAAATCACGGAGCTGAAACTTCGCGTCGCCCACGGTTCACTGTTTCCCTACTATGTCGTAACGTATGAGCAATTCCGCGACTTCTCGAAGAGCATTTCGCTCACCATTGTTGATGGAATTATTGGCGAGGTACTCGCGTCACGGCAGATGCGTGAGGTCATAAACGCTGGGTTCAAAGCCGAGTATATTGGCATGACCGACGATGAGTTCCACAACTTGAGTTCTGGAGAGCAGCACGAGCAGCTGCAGGACTGGCTTTTCGGAGTAGAAGTCGAGGCAGACTTTGAACGCAATCCCATCAAAAAAGAACTCGCGCGACTCGAATATTGGGTCGGCTCCACGGGGTACCGGAGCGACTGGCTGACCAAACCGTCGGCAGATGGAGCGCGGAATCAAGCGGAGCGAGACGAACTCTTGAAGCGAGCCGTTCTCAACGGCGCCACGGTGACCGTCGAGACTCAAGACGCCGGTGCTGCGACCCGCACCGTTTGGGTTCCAAATTTCAGTCCCTTTGGTTGGGGTTCGCACCTGGGCCTCCCCGAAGACATCGCCCGGCTGCTGGCCCTCGATGACCTTGAACCGCCCCGGGTATCCTGGAGGCTCCGGACTTTGAGAGGACGGAGCAATGGCAAAGGTGACCAGGTACCCTGCCGAGTTACGCGAACGGGCGGTGCGCATGGTGGTCGAGCACCGCAAAGACTA
>Ga0209166_10003096_pt1 | contig 12195 bp, 14 predicted proteins | sample Coa_R1_3_FD_187151 | JGI IMG/M metagenome (GOLD analysis project Ga0209166, IMG submission 187151) | Surface soil microbial communities from Centralia Pennsylvania, which are recovering from an underground coalmine fire - Coalmine... | ecosystem: Environmental > Terrestrial > Soil >... | reverse complement strand
GTATCCGTCTGGTTCATTAGTGGCGTGCCTTCCACGGTGACCGTGGCGCTCACCGCGCCAGGTTGCAGCGATCCGTTGACCGTAGTCGTCAAGTTTCCTCGAACGAGAATCTGGGAATGGACTTCCGTCTTAAAGCCGTCCCGGCTAAACGTCACGGTATAGGTTCCCAACGGCAGATCCACGAATTCGAAGGACCCGTTGCCTTTCGTCACCTTTTCCAGCTCCAGGTTCGTTCCATTATTTTTGATGGTGACTTTCGCGCCCTGCACGACTGCTCCCGAGGCGTCCGCCACAGTGCCGTTAATTGCTCCCAAAGTTTGCTGAGCATTCGAATTCGAGGCTGCGAAAATCAGCACAATCGTCACTGCCAGCGCGGCGTTCAGTTTTCTGAGCATGGATTCTCTCCCCCACTTGCGGAACTGCTAAGAGTTCGAAGACACTTTGGCCGATCGACCTGGGAAGGATGAAATCGCTACCCGGCAACTGCGCTTGCCGGCTCCGGCTAGGATAAGAACTGCAACCTAATCTAGCTTACGAACATGTATGGACCGAGGCACCCTTGTTACATTGTTGCGAATCTTAGCCGAAGAAATATTGAAACGACAAGCTGAAAAATTCGATGCCATCAAGGCAAAAAGGTGCGTACGGCAGTTTTCCACAGTTTTGCCTCAATCGCCTTGCCTTTACACCATCCCTCGGATTGTTTACTCTGATTCAGCCATGTGGAATGTAAATGAACGGTTCGAGAAGAAGGCCATCGACAGCCTGGCGGCGCTGGGCTTCGGCGTGGGCAGCACGCGCGGTGTTGTCCGCGTGGAGAAATATGGTTCCGGTGCGGAGTTCCGGCAGGAGCCCGACGGGCGCTTTCACATGACCGTCTTGCCGACCATCATGCTGAAAGGGAAATTCACCCGGCTGTGGGACGCGGGCTACCAGAAATTTCTTTTGACTGATGAAGGATTAAAAGTGCCCGCGCTGGCGACGCACCTTGAAAACTTGCGGAAGTTTAACGAGGAATTGCGGACCGCTCTGGGAGTGCCCACGTTCTACAATGAAGCACTGGGTTCAGTAAGCCAGGTCAGCGTCTATGATCGCGTGAAGGGCCGCAAGGGCGACGTTCCCGACGAAACCGTCGGCGTGCACAGCCCGGCCGCGGGCCACTAAGCCCCTTTTTTCCGAACCATCACCAGATGCGATTGTTCCACGCTTTGTTTCGCTTCACTTAATTGCCTGCGCAGTTGCTTCACGTTGATGCGGTGCTTCGCGGCTTTTCTCCTGCCGATAAAGAGCACCGGAATGTCCCAGCCGTAGCGTTCGGTCAGCAGGGCATCGCCGTCAATATTGATTTCATGCAGTGTGGCGCCAACCTCCGCCAGCAGCGGATGAATTGCGTCCTTGGCAGCTTCGCACAGGTGGCAACCGGGTCGCGAGTAGAGCGTGACGTCCAGCGCTCCCGCCCCGGCCAATCGCAGATCTTCAGGATGTTCGCTCATGGCTTGGGATTTGAGTACCTCTGAAACGGTCCGGCTTGCGGATAAAAAGCCTTTGCGCGGTACAGCTCGGCGATCTGCCGCAAATGCCCCAGATCATGATTAGCAAGTTCGTTGAGCAATTGCAAAAGGGTGACGCTTCCCATCTCCGGATGAATTCCCGTGCGGTTGCCCGTGGAAGACGGGATACCGTGCCAGAAGAAATAGTGGGCCTGGCGAAGCGCCACAAACTCTTTCAGATACTGATTCGTGGTTTTTTCCCGCAGGCTGGCCTCGTCGGGTTCCCAGTACTTGGCCAGGGTGGGATTGTTGTCCACAACGATTCGCTTTGCGCGGTCGCCGTACAACTGCTCAATCGCCAGCAGGTGCGCCAAAACTTCGGTAATCGACCAGCGGTCCGGCGCGGGCTTCCAATCGAGGATTTCCGCGGGTAGGTCGCGCAGCAACAACTCCAGGATTGCCGGGGTCTTCTCCAGCAGGGATACAGGTGGCTGCAATAGAGAAGAAGCAGGCGAAAGAGCTTGCATCATGGTCCTCGGGGGGGCAGGCTGATTGTAATACCTCGAAGGCTGCCGGGGAAAGCCCCAGCAAAAGTTGCTAAAGACGTCGTTTTAAACAAGGAGAAATCCGCATGGGCCGCGTAGCAGCCTTGATTGACGATCTGTTTTTTCAGTTGAAAGTGGCGGAAACGGCCAAGCAGCTTGGTGGCATCGAGTTCAAGGTGGCAAGTAATCCGGACGCTCTCTTCACCCTGCTCGAGCCGCCCACCAAGCTGGTGATTGTGGATCTCAACTCCCGCAACCAGCCCGTGGCAACCATCGAGCGTTTGCGCGCAACTCAGAAAGAGCTGCGCGTGGTGGCCTTCTTATCTCACGTGCAGACCGAACTCGCGGCCCAGGCCCGCGCCGCAGGTTGCCTGGAAGTGATGCCGCGCTCGGTGTTCACCCAAAATCTGGCGGCCATTCTTGAAGCCGCGAAGGATTAGTGCTCGTGCCCCAAAAACTTCCGGTTCCTCGTTTTCTCAAGCGCGGCCTGACTTTCATCCTTCTGCTTTCCTCCGTTTCGGCGCACACGCCCGGGCAATCGCCCGCAGCGGAAAGTCCCGCCACGATATTAAGAGACGCCCTGGTGGCCGCTTGCTCGCAGAATTCCGCCGAGTTCGTGCGGGCGCTGACGGTGCGCAACGCCGATGCGTTTGGCCGCATGACGCCGCCCGCCCGTGAAACGTTTCTGAAGCGATTCGTTCTTCTCGACAAACCTGGCAAACCCCGCACGCAGAACGAATCCTCGGGAAGTGTTCTGGTCTTCTGCGAGACGTCCGACGTCACCACTCAGATGGAAATTGAGAAGCCGGAGCTTCGCGACAATCTCGCTTATCTTCCCCTCACGGTGAAAGATTCCGGCGATAGCGCCGGCCTCACCGCTCACCACGTCACCATGGGCATGGTCCGCGAAGCCGGGCAATGGAAGATCCTCTCTCTCGGGCTGCTGTTTCTCGATCTCCCTTCCCTGGAAATCGAGTGGGATCGCGCGGAAATCAAGGCCAACGAGCAGTCGGCGATCGCTTCTCTCAAGGCGCTGATCGAGGCCATCGAAACCTACCGGAAGACCTACACCCGTTTGCCGGAATCGCTGAAGGCCCTGGGCCCCGCGGCGAAGAACGCGCCCAAGAGCGACGGCGCGGGCCTGGTGGAGGAAGGTCTGGCCGCAGGCCGCAAAGATGGCTACGCCTACCGTTACGTCATCGTTGGCGCAAATACTTCCGGCGCGCCGGCAAAGTTTGAGGTCGCCGCTATCCCCTCCGAGTACGGGCGCAGCGGCTTGCGCTCCTTTTTCTGCGATGCCGCGGGGCAACTCCATGTCGGCGACCACAAGGGCGCTGTGGGCAGCGATCTGGACCCGAAACTTGGTGAGGGCGAGCCATCCGCCTCGGACCCGCAACAGTGACCGTTTCGCTTCTTTCCCTTTAAGGCCGTTGCCAATTGGGGCAACCCGCGCAAAAATGAAAGCGGGTTCATCCACGCCGGTTCCGGCAAGGTATTTCCGCGCCGAGACGCACTCTCTCCTGTAAGCGGGCGGTAGTTTGTTTGACAGGAGACGAGGCATGCCCGACGTCACCGTGGAGCGGCGATCCGCTCCGCGACACGCCATGGTTCTCGCCGCGGAAGTGGTCGAACTTCCGCGCGGCGCCAAGCTTAACGCGCGCACCGCGGATATCAGCCTGACGGGTTGTTACATCGATACGCTGAATCCGGTTCCCCATGGCTCGGAGGTCCGGGTGCGGATCACCCATGGAACAGAAACCTTTGTAGCGTTAGGGCGCGTCGTCTATGTGAGCAACGGATTGGGAATCGGGATCACATTTGTCAAGATGGAAGATGATCAACTGGCCGTGCTGGCCCGCTGGTTTTCCGAACCAGACCGCGAATTTGGATCCAGGTAAACTCTCAATATCTGGACGGCGGGAGTTGCGATACTATTTCCGCTCCGGGTATGAACTTGCCTCTTTTGCGATTCTCGCTGTTGCTGTTCATCTTTCTGATTCTGGCTGGCGCCGCTCCTCTCAGCCGGGGACAGGAAGTGGAATCCGGCTATGGCCCCTTGCCGGTCTTCGAATTTCACAGCGGCTTCTGGGTGAATCTCCACCAGTTTCTTTATCACGAAGCGCGCCTGCGCGAATCTACTCCGGAAGCCAAGGCCGCTGCCACCAATCCGCCGGGGCTCGCATTGAAGCAAAATCCCGTCTCCCTGAGCGCCGCGGAACAGAGAACCTGGGAACAAGCCATTACCTACTACCGGGCCAACTACGCGGGGAAAGATCCCCAAATCAATATCGATCTGATCCTGTTGAAAAATCAGCTGGGCGATTTTGAGGACTGCGACGAATTACTGGGCAGAAAGAAGAGAGCTTGCGACGCCGGGCTGCCGGGAAACATCGGCGTCATCCTGGAAGCGGCCGCGCCGATTTACCGGGCTCACTGGTGGGCCAATCAGGACCGCGCAAACCGCCGCTGGGTCGCGCGAGTTGCGCCGTTGATTCGCGAACAGGGTGTGGGGCTTTCGCAGCGGCTCGCGGACATTTACCAATCCACCTGGCCGAAGGCAAAGATTCGCGTGGAAGTTTGTGCGTTCACCAGTTCAGCGGGCGCCTTCACCACGCTCGATCCGCTTCGCGTTACCATCTCCAGCACCGAGCCGCGAAATCAGGCTCCGGATTCGCTGGAGGTGCTCTTCCACGAAGCTTCGCACGGCATCGCCATCCCCGTGCAGGACGCCATCACGCGCGAATGCCGCCAGCGCGACAAGCCCATTCCGCGCGACCTCTGGCACGCCCTGATTTACTACACCACTAGCGAAGTCCTGCGTCCGGTAATGCAGGAAGCCGCGCCGGATGCATTGTTGGGCGACGCGATTGTTCCCCGTCAGGCAAATATGTCCCCCATGCCTCCCGACCTTCGCGAAAAATTCACGCAACGCGGATGGGAAGAGTACATCCGCCTGCTGACCATTTATTGGCAGCCGTATCTCGATGGCAAGGTCAATTTCGAAGACGCAATTGCCCATCTGGTCTCCGCCGTTTAACCATCCGGCCGGTAATAGGCTACTTTGAAGAATTCTTACTTATTCCTCGGTTAATTCGAGCGATTGATTCTGGGTTGATAGTGCCACTGCGTCGGAAATAAGCGTCCAATTATTTTCGAAGCCCTGCACCTCAGGAATCGAAAATCGGCAGTCATAAGATTCTGGAGCGCGTGGACGTCTCCATTCGCGCTTGTCCATATCCTCACAGTAATGCGTAAACACAATCTCTTGTAATTGTATTTTCGTTAAAATAAAAAATCGGTCTTTGTTTTTGTCATCATTAGCAATTGCAACAAAAACATAAATCAAATTAGGATTTTTAATTTCTTGTCGTCCCAGATTTTTTTGCGTCTTCGTTGATTTATCATATTGGATGTTAATCCAATGGCGGGCATCCGTAGGCCATTTATCGCCGCGAGTTGTTTTTACCTGAATCGGAACTGTTCGGCAAAATTCATCGGTCGCCAAAACGTCAAAGGTTGGGACATTCCCAGCGAACGGTGTGGCAATTAAATCGCGTTTGCCAAGTTCAGCGCAAACTAAATATTCGCCTATCTGCCCCGTCAATTTGTTGCTTCGTCCGCTGCTCATATTTTCAACCCCCTGCTGAATCCAACCATGCAGATTGGTCAGTAGAGCTTATACCTTCGTCCAGCGATACTTACGTCGCGCTATTTTCTTCGGGGTCGCCATTTTGCCATAAGCAGTTAGAATTAGACGCCAAAATTCAAAGTGGCCCACTATCCACGGGTCGGATGGTTTGAACGGGAAGGGTCTGTATGTTAGGCTTTCTTTTGCAATCGCAAGCCCGGCCGTAAGCCACGCAAGTCTCAACGATCATCGACCTTCCCTTCATCCGCCCCTGAAGAGTGAACCGATGGCCAGGTTATCTCCGCGTGCCGCATTCCGGGTCAGAGGAACCAGAGCCCATGCCTGCACGACAAGTGGCGTCCAAAACCGAAAAAGAGCCCCGCGAGATTAAGCTGGCTCATTCCCCCGATTCCGACGATGCGTTCATGTTTTACGCGCTGGCAACCCACAAGCTGCAGACGCCTGGATTCAAATACACGCACGTTCTTTCGGACATCCAGAGCCTCAACGAAGCCGCGCTGACGGAAACCTACGACGTGACCGCCGTCAGTTTCGCCGCCTATCCTTCCTTGCGCGAAAACTACATCCTGCTCGATTGCGGCGCGAGTTTCGGCGAAGGCTACGGCCCCATCGTTGTCTCCACCAAGTCCATGCGGCCGCAGGACCTCAAGGGGAAGCGCGTCGGCGTGCCCGGCCTGAGAACCTCAGCGTATCTTTCGCTGAAACTCTACCAGCCGGATTTTGAACCCGTGGTCATGCCATTCGATAAGATTATGGAAGCCGTGAAGAATGACGTGGTGGAAGCGGGCCTGCTCATCCACGAAGGCCAGCTCTTCTTCCCGCAACTCGGCCTGCACAAAGTGGTGGACCTGGGTATCTGGTGGCAGGAGCTTACGAGCCTTCCCTTGCCGCTGGGCGGCAACGCGGTGCGCCGCGCCCTCGGCCCGGATATGGGCCGCCTCATCTCCAGGACTATCCGCGACAGCGTCTCCTACGGACTGGAGCATCGCGAGGAGGCATTGAACTACGCGATGCAGTTTGCGCGCGACATGGACACGGAGCTCGCCGACAAATTTGTCGGCATGTACGTCAATAAGTGGACGCTGGGCTACGGCGAAAAGGGCAAGAAAGCCGTGCGCGAACTCATCGAGCGCGGCACCGCCGCCGGCCTGCTTCCCGGCCCCGCCAAAGTCGAATTCCTCGAAGAGTAGACATCCAAAATCGTTATTCTGGATTGCCGACAAACCGCTCGTTGCCCGTGTGCCTAAGGACGGCGGAGTTCAGCTCAGGTTAGCTTGTCGAAAAAGAGATAAAGGGCGGCAATCCGGCCATCGCGGGCAATAATGAAGTCAGTCCCGGCGTAAGCTGGTGCCTCACCAGGGCGGCCCGCTACCCATCGGACCCGCCCGCCGTTGCCCGTTTCCTCGGGCTCGGCAATTGGCTGATACCGAAAGTCAAGGTGGGTAGCCCTGATCTCTCCCGCGATGCGGTCGATCTCGTCGCGGCCACGATAGACTCCCTTACTGGGGTCGTAGAACACGCCATCTTCGGTGTAGAGCTCTTGAACGGCCGCGCGCCGGCGCGCGGGGTCGTTTTCACCGAAGACTTCTTGAAGATTGCGAGTCAGCAAGGTCGATATGCTGTAGGACATGGCTGGTCTCCCTCGTTTCGTTTGTCTCAAGTTGCGTTACGAATCCCTATCGACATCCTATCGCGTCTGAGTCACGGACCATCCGGAAGTTGAAGCCACAAGCCGCAACTGCATCGGAGGGTGTCCTTCCAACTGGCCCCGCTGAAGACGGCGGTGTATACGCCAACGGGGAACACCAGCTCTCTATTTGAGGCAACCAACACACTTTACGCAGACCGGCTAGTACCGGTTCGGCTCACACTCCGGGCCTCTGTTGTCTACTGCACTTTCGTGTGCTACTCTCCGCGCACTAGGCATGGCGGAGTCAGCTTACGTCGCAGGGCTCGCAATCCAAAACCCAGAGGTTCTGGATGCTCCTCGGCACTCTGCCCTGGTCCGCATCACGCACTGGATCCACACCCTCAGCTTTTTTGCGCTCGTTGTCAGCGGAATCGGCATACTCCTGGCTCATCCGCGTTTCTATTGGGGCGAAACGGGCGCCGTGGGGACGCCCTCTCTGTTTGATCTGCCGCTCCCGTTTCTGGTGACTACTCCAACTTACGTCGGTCCATCTAGCTGGGGAAGAAATCTGCACTTTCTCTCGGCATGGATTTGCGTATTAAACGGCCTACTCTACGCTATCTCCGGCCTGCTCTCACAGCACTTTCGCAAGAACCTGTTGCCCGCGAGAAGCGATCTCTCCGGGAGATCGATCTCTGGCATCGTTTCCGATCATTTGCGATTGAAGCGGCCCAGTGAAGAAGAGTCCCTGACGTACAATGTCCTTCAGCGGCTGGCCTACATCACCGTAGTTTTTCTCCTGTTTCCGTTGATGATCTGGACTGGCCTCGCAATGTCTCCCTCTATCACCTCGGTTTTCCCCATCCTCGTGACAGCCCTCCATGGTCAACAATCCGCGCGCACAATCCACTTTTTCATCGCGAATTTCCTCGTTCTCTTCCTTCTCGTGCACATCGCCATGGTGTGTCTCGCGGGCTTCACGAAGCGCGTGCGGGCCATGATCACCGGCCGAAGTGTCGCCAGAAAGGAGCCCGTATGAGCCACATACTTTCCCGGAGAAAGCTGATTACAACTGGCTTGGCGACTGCGGCAGGGATCTCCGGCTTGGGAGTCGCCGCTGTCCTTGCCGAACGCTATGGTCTCGTCCCGCCCGACCACGGCGGCATCTTCGGCGTGGGCGAAACCATGACCTATACTGCGCAACGTATCTTGATGTCGCGCCATTCGCTCGCGCGTGAATTCAACCGCAGCCAAATCTCAAAAGTTGCCCCGATCAATGGCAATCCCCCCGAGAGCGAAACCTACCAGCGCCTCCTGGCGGGAGGTTTCCAGGACTGGCGCCTCACCGTCGACGGCCTGGTCGCACGCCCAGCTTCTTTCTCTCTCGCGGAACTGAAGCGTTTTCCTTCACGGGCCCAGATAACGCATCAAGCGTGCGAAGAGGGCTGGTCGTTCATTGCGGAATGGACAGGAGTGCAGCTTTCCACAGTTTTGAACTTCGTGGGAGTCCGGCCGGAGGCAAAGTACGTGGCGTACTTTTCCCTCGACGAAGCATGGTGGGACAGTCTTGACATGCCCGACGCGTTGCATCCACAGACTTTTCTCGCCTACGGCATGAACGGACGCGAGCTTCCCACAGGCCATGGCGCTCCGGTGCGCATGCGCGTGGCCCGGCAGCTCGGGTTCAAGAGTGTGAAGCATCTCAGGCAAATTACCGTAACGGACACGCTGAAAAACATCGGCGACGGCCGGGGCTCTGCCGGGCCGGCGATCGGCTACTCCTGGTACGGCGGTATCTGAGCCAATTCACACCCATTTGTCATCTCATGAGCTACTCGAACGAGTGAAATCTTCCTGACTCCCCAAAAGTACGCCCGTGAGAAGCTGAAATTTCCGACGGCGCCTGCCGCCGAATGCTGGCGAATGACGCGCTAACCGGAAGTTGCTAGCCGGTCTACGCATAAGGATACAGCGGCGGCTGGTCGCTTCCCGATTCGGCTCGCCATCTTGACGCATCTAAGCGAATCCCTTAGTGTCGTTTCTTCGCTATGCGACTAAAAATCCTTCCGGTTTCCCTGGCTGTATTTCTTCTCGCTTCCCTTTCCTTTCGCGCCAACGGCCAGGCCGCCGCGGAATTCCGCGATTATCCTGATATTCCGAAGGAGTGGCCCCGCGATCCGGTTCGCGCCGCACATGGCATGGTTGCCACGGATGAACCGCTCGCCTCACAAGTGGGTGTCGAAATATTGAAGCGCGGAGGAAATGCCGTTGACGCCGCCGTCGCCACCGCATTCGCCCTTGCGGTGGTCGAACCCGCGGCCGGGAACATCGGCGGCGGCGGTTTCATGCTGGTTCGCCTTGCCGGCGGCCAAACCACATTCTTCGACTACCGCGAAATGGCTCCGGGCAAGGCCACCCGCGACATGTACATCAAGCCCGACGGCAAGCTCGACGAGAAGGCCTCGACGATCGGTTATCGCTCCGTTGCCGTGCCCGGCACTGTCGCTGGTTTGGCGCTGGCTCTGAAAACCAACGGCACCCTGAAACTGGCCGACGTGATGCAGCCCGCCATTCGCCTCGCCGAACAAGGGTTTCCCATCAGCGAGAAGCTGGTGCGGGAATTCGCCGAAGAACGGGTCGGCCTGCAGCAGTTTCCGATGAGCAACCGCATCTTTCTGAACGACGGCAAGATGTACCGCGCGGGAGACATTCTCCGGCAACCGCTCCTCGCCGCTACCCTTAAGCGAATTGCAAAAAAAGGCCCAGCTGAGTTTTACCACGGCAAAACCGCGCGAATGCTGGTGCGCGATATGGCAGCCTCGGGCGGACTAATCACGAGGGACGACCTCGCGCACTACCAACCCAAGATTCGCGAAGCTCTGCATGGCAGCTATACGTCCGACGGACAGCGCTGGGAAGTACTCTCCGCTCCTCCGCCAAGCTCTGGCGGCGTGGCGGCGATCGAGGCCCTGAACATGTTGCAGAGCGTTCCGCTGAAGGGCTGGGATGACCCGCAGAGCGTGCACATGGTTGTGGAAGTGATGCGCCGCGTCTTCGCCGATCGCGCGGCTTATCTGGCCGATCCCGATTTCAACAATGTTCCCGTCGCCGGGCTCAGCGATCCCTGCTACGCGCGGGAACTCCTTTCCACCATCGATCTGCAGCGCGCCACGCCTAGTAAAGATGTCCACGCAGGGAATCCTCACGTCTGCAACCAGGGACTAAGCGCCAGCGCCGTGCCGAACAGCATCATCAGCCTCGGCGAAGGCCCGCACACCACACACTTCTCGGTGGTGGATGCAGCCGGAAACGCCGTGGCCAGCACCACCACGCTCAACGACGGCTACGGCTCCCACGTCACCTCGTCGGCAGGTTTTCTGCTGAACGATGAAATGGACGATTTCACCACCCAACCTGGCGTGCCCAACGCGCTGTTTGGCTTGATTCAATCGGAGGGCAATACCATCGCGCCTGGTAAACGCCCGCTCAGCTCGATGACGCCGACCATCGTGCTTCGCAACGGGCAGCTCAGCTTCGTCACCGGTTCCCCCGGTGGCCCGACCATCATCTCCGCAACGCTGCTTACCGTTCTGAACTGGATGCGCCTCGGGATGGACGCGCAATCGGCCATCAACGCTCCCCGCTTTCACCACCAGTGGCTGCCGGACGAGGTGCTGATGGAAAAGCTTTTTTCACCCGAAATGGAAGAACAACTGAAAGCGCGCGGCTACACCGTGAAACGCAAGGGCCACATCGGCCTGGTCAACGCCATTGGCATTGACCCCAAGACCGGCGAGCGCTGCGGCGCCGCCGACCCGCGCGATGACGGCTCCGCCATTGGCTATTAGCCACGACGGGCCGCTTGCCTCATCGGAAACCCCGCGCCCTAAATCGCTGGGCTGATCCTTTCTCCGCGTTAAACTGTAGGGCATGCAAAGAATCCTTTCGACCTATCTCTTTGTATCCAAGAAGCTGACGCCGGAGTTTCTGGCGCTGATTCATGGCGCGGGCTTCCAGGCGATCGAGCTTTTTGCGAGCCGCGGCCATTTTGACTACACCCTGACGCAGGAAGTCCGCGGGATGGCGCATATTCTGGCGGACAACCGCCTGCAGCTTGCTTCTCTACATGCACCCAGCAGCCGCGACTTCGGCCCCAATCGCGAAGGCGGGACTCCCCTATCCATCACGGAAGTCGAGCGTGTCCGGCGCATCGAGGCCATGGACGAGCTGAAGCGTGCCATTGACATCGCTGAGAACCTGCCCTTCTCCCGGATGATTCTGCACATGGGCGGCCCCCGCGATGTTGCCGACCCGCGCAAACGCGACGCGGCGTTCAGTTCCCTGGAACACCTGGTGCTTCACGCCAAGCACGTGGGCGTTACCATCTGCGTGGAAAACACTACCAGCGAAATGGGAGACCCAGCCTACCTGCGCACCTTCGTCGAGGAGACCCGGCTCACCGGCCTGCGCTTCAATTTTGACATCGGCCACGCGCACCTGGCCGACGGCCCGGAAGATGAACGCGTCGCCACCAGCTTTGAAGCCATGCGCGAGCACATCGCCAGCGCCCACATCCACGACAATCTGGGCGACAAAGACGCGCATCTTCCGCCGCACGACGGCTCCATCGATTGGCCCGCGGCATTGAAACTCTTCCGTTCGCTCCCCGGCGGCGATATTCCTCTCACCCTGGAATTAAAAGAAAAGTCCGGCCCCGACGCGACAAGCCTCTCCGACCAGATTACCGCTGCCGCAAAATCCTTAGACCGCCTCGAAGAAGATCTCCAGGAGGATTAGAAATCTCCCCAGACTGCACCAATATTTGAAATTGACCATTATTCTGACCATAGTCTATACTATGGTCAAAAGGTGAAGCCATGA
>Ga0209166_10003093_pt1 | contig 12201 bp, 9 predicted proteins | sample Coa_R1_3_FD_187151 | JGI IMG/M metagenome (GOLD analysis project Ga0209166, IMG submission 187151) | Surface soil microbial communities from Centralia Pennsylvania, which are recovering from an underground coalmine fire - Coalmine... | ecosystem: Environmental > Terrestrial > Soil > Unclassified... | reverse complement strand
CCGTAGCCGGCGATTGATCTCCGCAACGTAGGGGCGCAGCACTGCTGCGCCCCTTCTCGGCAAGATCTCCCCGCAACAGCCGGCCCTCATGTTTTCAAAGGATATTCTGGGTAAGGCAGAGTCAACGCCTGCGGAATCGTGGAATGCGCATAGCGCCAAAGATTCAACGATCTTTTTCGCCCCCCAGCTTAACTCGTGTGCTATACTGGTTGGCGTAGACTTTCACGCCCTGATTTCGATTCACTTACAATTTGCACCTCCGTTTCCAGCGCTCACGAAAACATTACTGTAAGTACTGTAGTTTCAACACTTGCAAGCGACTTCCGCGTTTCATCGGGTTTTAGCCGATTTCGTCGGTCCGCAACCTCAGTAGAATCAACAGTTCCAACGTGGCGGTCCGCTAACCCCTTTAGAGTCCGCACTTACAAAAAAAGGGGGGGAGGGGGTCGACTGAAAACCAGCGGTGCCTGCTAATAATCGGGGCTGCGCTGCGAAGTCCCTGACGGATCAAAGGAATAACTCGCCATGCCTATCTACGAGTACTTGTGCGAAGAGTGCGAAACCCGCTTTGAGAAGATCGTAATCAACAAGCAGCAGGACATCGCCTGTCCCAAGTGCACCAGCAAGAAAGCCACCATCCAGCTTTCCGTCTTCGCCACCGCCAACGGCTCCAGCAATGGAGCTGCGGCTAAATCTTCCAGCTCCTCAAATGGCGGCGGAAGCTGCTGCGGTGGCGGCTGCGGCTGCAACTAGGGAGTGCTACAGGCCCTCTTGTCTGAGTGGCTCTGAAAGCTTCCGGGCGCCGCTGTCTGCTTTAGTTGTAGTCCGTTTACGCCGAACGAATCACAAAGACCACCCGTCTTTGACGCGAGAACATCGCAAAGAATCCCAGCAACTGTTTCCAGGGCATATATTTCTTGTTCAGCAGGCGCATTCCGTGTTCCGCTTCGGTTCCCGTCAGAATCTCCGCTTGCGCGTCGACCCATTCGCCCAGCAGCTTCCCGCGCATATCGCAAGGCGCAACGCGTACCCGCCCATTGTTGCGGATGCGCTTAGCCTTGCCGGAATCCGCGGTGCTGTAGACATAAAGCTTCTCCGGAGCGCCTTGCGCCGGCTCTCCGGCAAACCAAACCGGAGTGCGCACGCCCTGCCCGTTCTTGCGCAGCGTTTCGATATTGAGATACTTGCGTCCTTGCAAGGAGTCAAATCGCGTGTCAGACATTGTGCAATCTCGTGCTACTCGTATCGAAGCGCTTCCACCGGATCCAGGGCCGCGGCTTTCCATGCGGGGTAGACACCGAAAACGATGCCAATCAAGGCGCACATCACCAGCGCGGTGAGGATCCAGAAAAGCGACAGCGAGGCGGGTACGCCGAGGCCGTAGAGCAGCAACATGGTGAGCGCGGAGCCGGTGATGACGCCGATCACCCCGCCGATGGCGCTGAGCGTTACCGCTTCAATCAGGAATTGCGCCAGGATGCTGTTGCGCCGCGCGCCGATGGCTTTGCGCACGCCGATCTCCCGGGTGCGCTCGGTGACGCTCACCAGCATGATGTTCATCACCCCAATGCCGCCCACGATCAGGCCCACGGAAGCGACCGCGAACATCAGCAGGAAGATCAGCCCGCTGATCTTGTTCCACAGGTCCAGAAAATAGTCGGAGGTAAACAGCGCAAAATCGTCGGGCTTGTCGTTGGTCAAGCGGCGTTTGCGCCGGAGCAGTTCACGTATTTCCTCGACGGCTTCGCTCACTCGCTTGGGGTCCGAAGCTTTCGCAAAAATAACGTAATCGTGCCTGTTGGGATAAAGCTTGCGGAGCGTGGTCACCGGCATCACCGCGATATTGTCCTCCGGATTGGACCCGCCGGAGATGCCCTGCTTGCGCTTTTCCATGGTGCCAATCACGTTGAACAGCTGCCCGTTCAGCACCACTTCTTGCCCGATGCTTTTCGAGGGATCTTCCGGAAAAAGAATCCGCGTAGTGTCATATCCCAGCATGACCACGGGGATGCGGTGATCGGTATCGTTCTGGTCGAACGGCCGCCCGTACTGGATTTTCATGTCGAAGATTTTTTCGATCGAGGGCGAATTCCCCTGCAGGATCACATTCTTCGCGCGATACGCTCCGCGCCGCAGGTCCGCGGTGCCCGAACCAAATTGCGGCATGAAAATGCGCATCGACGGTGACGCAGCCAGGACGTGCGGCAATTTCTCCATGTCTTCGGCCCATTCCGGCTGCAGTTCCTTGCGGGTGAACCAGGCACTGGGCGGGTGAGAGAGTCCTGCCCACGGAAAGCGGTAGGCGATGACTGTATCGGAGCCCAGTTCGCGAATGCCAGCCAGAACATTGTCGTTCAACCCGTTAATCATCGCGCTGACGGTGATCACCGTGGTGATTCCGATGACGATGCCAAGAATGGTTAAAGCGGAGCGCAGCGGATTCTTCCGCAAGGTATCCAACGCCAGCAGTAGTTCCTCGCCGAAATTGGATGCGCGCGCTTTTCTTGAGCGCGAGCGAGCGGGTAGTACGGCGGTTTGCGGGAATGTTTTTCCAAGCGTGGCCATGATTTCGCTGCGCTACTCCGCCCTGAGCGCATCCACGGGATCGAGCTTTGCCGCTTTGGATGCAGGATAGGTGCCGAAAAAAAGCCCGACGCTCAGCGCCACCAGCAACCCGCCGAGCACCGACCACAATTGCACCGCGCTGGGCAGCGGAGAAACCCACGATACCACCTTGGCCAACAGCACTCCAAGGAATACCCCTAGCGCGCCGCCGATCACGGCGATGGTGGAAGATTCAATCAGGAACTGCCGCAGGATATCGCCGCTCCGCGCGCCGATCGCTTTGCGCAAGCCAATTTCACGGGTCCGCTCGGTCACCGAAACCAGCATGATGTTCATGATCACGATCCCGCCCACCACCAGGGAAATGGAAGCGATGCCGATAGTCACCACAAAAAATGTGCCGCTGATGTTCTTCCACAATTCCAGGAAGGAGTCGCTGGTTTCGACGGCAAAGTCGTCCTTGGTGTTGTAGGCCAGGTGATGGCGTCCGCGCATGATCTGGCGGACCTCGTCGACGCTGCCTTGGATGTTGGCGGCGGATCCGGCACGCACGGTCACGCGCAGCGAATCCTGCTGGTTGCCATTTTCCTTGTTGTAGGTGCTTAAAGGCAGAATGATCCAGTTGTCCAGCGACGTACCCAGCGTGGAGCCTTCCTTCTTGCCCATGCCGATCACCTGGCACGGCGTATTGTTCCAACGGATCTCTTTGCCGATGGGGTCCACCCCGGGCAGGAGATTCTCCACCAGGTCTTGGCCAATGACGCAGACGGGAGCTGCGCTCCGCAGGTCCGTTTCCGTGATGTGCCGGCCGGCCACTAGATCGACATCGTAAAGTTCGGCCATCTGCGGGGTCCAGGCGCGCAAGTTGGTGTCCGTGACGGAATTGACCCCGCTCTTGGTTTCCACTCGCCCGCCCAGCGCTGCTCCCACTTCTTTGCAGGACTGGCAAAGATCGCGAACGGCCTCAAAATCCTCGTAGGTGATGCGCTTGCGCTTTTGAAATTCCAGAAAATCGTCAACGTTGGTGATGATGGAGGGCTGCTTGGAAAGCCCGAACACGTCCGCGCCCAGCCGGAAAACGCGCGTGGCCACGTATTGATTGGCGCCATTGATCAGGCTGACCACCGCGATGACGGAGGTCACGCCGATAACCACGCCGATCAGGGTGAGTACGCTGCGTAGTTTGTGCGCCCACAGGCTAGACGTGGCGATAGACACCGCCTCGGTGAGGTGCATGGTGGACGCCCGGGGCATAGGAGTAGCTGCGGTGCTCACATCCTAACATACGCAGCCGGAGGCCCCAGAATTACCGGCGATTCCGTCGTGGACGCCATGCCAACCGATTCAGGGGGTTGCAAAACAAAGCGGCGGAAAGCACAAAGGCTTTCCGCCGTTGGATGGAAATGGCCGGACTAGAACGACAGTTTCACGCCGAACTCCGCTTGGCGCGGCACGGCGTACCAGTTCACGCCGGAAGCAGATCCCGGCGTTACCAGGTTTGAGCGTCCCAGCGGTCCGTGCGCGGTCGTACCGTTCGCCGACCCGATGCTGCCGTTTAGCACGCCGCTGAGTTCGTTACCGAAAGGATCATGATTCTGATAGTTGAACACGTTGAATAGTGCGATCTGGGGTTCCAGGATCACGCGTTCCGGAAGCGCATGGAACAGTTTGGAAAGTTTGATCTCCCAGGAGACGTGCGCGTCAAAGGTGAAGATGGGCGATACGCCTACTTCACCGGCCGGTGCCAGCGCCAGAGTGGGAGTAACCGCGCCGAGCGATGTCAGCTGCGCCGACGTAAACAGGCCGGCGGCCACCAATGCTTGACCGGCAGGCGTAAGCTGCCCGGCGGATTTGCTGTTGTAGGAGCTGACGAAGCTATTCAGATTAGAGGCCTTGATGCTGCGCCCGAAGGATCCGACGTTGGAGCCGGGTACCACATCTCCAACCGTGCCGTCACCGGTCACATCGGAGAGGAAAATTTCCCCGGGATTGCCGGACTGTGGGAGGGTAAGTGTCAGTGGAGCAGCACTATCCCAATGCGTGGCCAGCGCAAAGCGGGTGGCCAGAGGCAAATCCATAACCGCGCCCACGCTAACCTGATGGGTGCGGTCCAGCCCGCTCGGTCCATAAAACGAAAGCGGATTGTTGAAGTCGATTGCATTGTTCACGAAGTCTTGATCCTGAGCCTCGGACTTGAAGCGCGACAGGGTGTACGAGCTGATCAGATTCAAGTGTTTAACGCCCCGAAAGGGGTTACCCAGGTTGGACTTCAGCGAGATCAGCAGGCCGTTGTAGGTGGAATGACCAATCGGGAACAACATTTCGTTTTGTCCTAAGTTGGGGTTAATGCCACCGAAGGCGCAGGTAGGGCATGGCAAGCCGCCGGTGGCGTCACCGCCGGAATCCAGGCCGTTGCTGGCGAAATCCGCAATGGTGGCGCCGCCGGTTGGGTGCAAACCTGGGCAGGCGGCGATGGCGGCGTCAATGGTTGGAGCACCGCAGGCCGACAAGGTTGCGGCGATGGCGGCCTGGGCGTTCGGGACGTTGAGGAATCGAGCGTCGCCGACCTTGTTCGTGTCAAGTCCCAGCAAGAAATGGAGTCCCACGTTGCGGACGTAATCCACACTGAGGACCGTGTTATGGCCGAACTGGCGCTGGACGCCGACGTTCACCTGTTCCGAGAGCGGGGAGCGGTAGTCAGGACCCAGCAACTGGTCGCCCGTCGATGAAGGTGAATCCGCAAGGGCATTGCCGATAAAAGCCCCATTGGAAGCAGGTCCGGCTGCCGCAGTCGCTGCCTGATAAGCGGTTTGATCCGCTGCAATCTGGGCGGCTGCGCTGCCAATGGCTTGGCCGCAGTACGGAACGCCCCCGCCCGTTTGACTATCAGCCACACCAGGCACCGCCCCCGTCGGGCTCCCGCCAAAGCACGGAGCTGCGGTGCTAAAGAATAATCCGTTCATCAAACGCGCCGGGCGATCAAAGAGAACGTTGTTGAAGATGGCGTTTTCATAGTAAATGCCGCCGCCAGCGCGGAAAACCGTCTTGCCGTTTTTCCAGGGATCCCAGGCAATGCCCACCTGCGGCCCAAGGTTCAGGTTCGGCTGATTCACCGGGGCTGAGAGGCCGTGGAAGAACTGGTTATCGAACTGGGACAGTGCGCTGATGCTGGCCAAATCGCTATCGGAGCGGCCGGTATCGCGGCCATAGTGCAGGCCGAGCGTGACGGTCAGGTTGGAACGAATCTTCCATTGGTCGCCAAGATAAATCTCGAAGCGGTTGTCGTGCTGTCCTCCGGCGGGCAGGCCGAAACCGGGTTGCTCGGTGAAAAAGCCCTGGCCGTTGCCGAAAAGGATGGTATCCACCGGCCAGTTGCCTGGGTTGGTGGCGCCGCCAGGCCCGAAGGGATTGGTATTGGCAAAAGCCTCGTTGGAGGTGTTGAAGACCGACTGCACCATGGGCTGGAGACCGAAAAACTTCGCAAAGCCGCCGCCCTCGATCTTATTGAAGGCCGTGCCATAGCGAAGCGTATGGCGGCCAATGGTGAAACTGCCGTCATACTTAATCTGCTTGTCCGTTTGATATGTCGCCTGCGGGGCAAGAATGTTAGCGCCAGAGCAGAAGTTCTCGCCCCCAGCCAGGCATGTGAAATCACTGCCGCTGGGTGTGATGTTCAGCGAGATCCCCGGAACTGGGTCCAGGGAGCCGGAGGATGCCACGGCGTCTGCGATGGCGTTGCGGAACTTGAGATATTCAAAGCGGATGCTGTTGGTGCTGCGCCCGAGGGAGAAGTTTGCGCCGATTACGTGCGTGGGTACGTGGTCCACGTTTTGGAAGGGCTGGTAAACACCGGGGTTGAAGCCGCGCACGCTCAGATTCTGATCGTAGTTGAAGCGATAAAAGAGGGTAACGTTGGTGTTAACGTTGTAGTCCAGGCGGCCGAGATATTCGCGCTCGGTGAACGGGGCGTTGAAAGAGCCACCCAAGGAACTAAAATCGCCGCTGAGTTGAACGGGATTCTGAAGGCTTTGGTCGGTGCGCTCGAAATTGCCATAGAAAAACAGCTTGTTCTTCCAGATCGGGCCGCCCAAGTCGGCTCCGAACTGCTTGCGGCCGAAATTTAATTGCTCCGGGGCGATGCGAGCGGAAGTCTGGTCGCTGCGTCCGTAATAGTAGGTGCCGCCGTGCAAATCGTTGGTGCCGGACTTGGTGACCACGTTGACGGTACCGGACGAGGTCAGCTCGGTGGAAAGATCGAGGGTTGATTGGCTGACCTGGAATTCCTGGATGGCGCTCTGCGGAATATTTTGGGTTACCGTTCCGACCGTTTCGTCGCTGACGTCCACGCCGTCCACTTCGATACGCGCGGAACGCCCAAAGCGGCCACCGAAGGAAAGCGAAGAGTAGCCGTTCTTGGTGGGATCAAACGTGGAACCGTCCTGAATCTGTACGCCGGGTTCGAGCGTGGCCAGGTCCAGGAAATTGCGGCCGTTCACGGGGAGCTGATCGATATCGGCAGCGGTCAGTACATCCTGCACGGAGGCTTGTTCGGAATTGACTTGCAACGCGGAAGTAGACACTTCCACCACGCTGGAAGAGTCGCCGAGTTCCAGCTTGGCGATGACCGTGGCAATCTGGCCCACCTGCACGGGTACCGCGGTCTGATAGGTCTTGAAGCTCTTGGCCTCCACGCGCACGGTGTAGTTGCCGGGAGTCAGGTTTCCGATGGTGAACGATCCATCACCGCCGGTCATGAGGGAAACGCTCTGGCCCGAATCTTTGTTGGAAACGGTCACCTTTACATTGGGAACCACACCGCCTTGCGGGTCGAACACGGTTCCCGAAACGCTACCGGTGGAAACAGAGACTTGGGCTGCCGCGGAAGTCGTTCCGATGCAGAAGCCCAGAGTGCAGACGAATACCACGAATAAAAATAGCGGCGCTACTATCCTCTTCCGATGCATATTCCCTCCCCACTTTTTGAATGCACAATTGGCTGCTGTGTCACCGCACTGAACAAGTCAGCACGAGTCAGCACGTCGCTGAACGAGTCCCCAAACGCGCTCAGCTCAGGTGATTAATCGGCGTCGAACCCCCGCAAGCGCGCAGAAAGCGGCCAGAAAAGATCGACATAGATTCGGCGGGTTATCTGTGTGCACGAATCCCGCCATCCACTTCGGTTAGATGGATGTGCCGCAGAATCTATCAGTTACATACTTTTTATCTATTTGCAGGTGAGCTATTTTCCGGTTTTTCGGAATACGTTACTGATTTTGGTAGATTCCGATGGTTTGCCACGCATTTGCGTCGCTAGCTTTGGTGCCGGATGCGCTCGGCCAGGTTGCGGGCCCGTTGGCGGCCAATTTCCACGAAGCGAGGGTCTCCCGCGATTTGGTCGAGAGTGGGTAAGGCGCGCTCGGGTTCTGGCAGTAGCTTGCGGTTCAGCTCGGTTTCAAATTGCAACAAGGCATCATTAATGCCCAGGCGATCGTATTTCATGCGCCGCTCCAGCAGCATCAGCAATTCCTGCTGGCGGGCCAGACCCTCGAAAATTTGCAGAAGCTGACCGGCCGCCGAATTCAACGTGTAATTAAATTTTACCTCATGGCTTTCGGAACCTTGCTCCCAACGAAATGTTTTTTCTCCCAGATTGGCGATTTTGCGGTGCACATCCAGATCTTGCGCCTGGAAGTGATTCAATTCTTGCGCGAGGGCGAACATTTTGGCGCGCAGTCCCGCGCTGACCTGAAATTTAGCGGCGCCGGGATCATCGTCCAGCTGGCGAATCTCGTAGGTCGCCTCGTCGGAATTGTCGCTTACGGAAATTTCAATAAACTCGGGCGTGCTGGATTTGAAGATGCGCCGAAAAGTCAGCTTGGCTCCCGCCGCGGAAGCGGAACTTATTTTGGTTGTCGCTTGGTCGGAAGAAACGCCATCAGCCGCGAGCAGACCGGTCAAGGCACATCCGAACGAAGTGATGCACATTAGAAGGATCAGGCGGGTTAGAAAAGTTTTCATCGTGTCGATTCGATGCGCGAAGCGGGTAGGCGCGTTGCGCTTCGTCCGGGAGCTGCGCCCAGCGGCAACGTGCGAGGTTTGCGAAGCGAGTCCGCATCCGGAAGGCAGAAACGTAGCCGCGCCTGCTCCGCTTGCAAATGGCATAACGCCACCGCCAAGGCGTCGGCGGCATCGCTGGGCTCCGGCGTTTCCGTCATCGACAACAGGGCGCGAACCATCAACTGCATCTGTTTTTTATCGGCGTGGCCATATCCGGCAATACTCGCCTTCACTTCGCGCGGCGAGTAACTGTAAACGGGCAGTTCGTGCTGCGCGGCGGCCAGCAGGACCACGCCGCGCACCTCGGAAAGGCGCAGCGCCGTGCGCATATTCAGCGCGGTAAATACCGATTCCACCGCAATGGCGGTGGGCGCAAATTCCTCGATCAGGCGGCAAATCACTTGGTGAATATCCTGCAAGGCAGCGCCGGAAGAGTGTTTCTGGCGGGCGGCCGCCACCCGGAGTGCGCCATAATGCAGCATTCGGCAATTTCGCCCGTCGCTGTCCACGATGCCGTAACCGGTTGGTCCCGCTGCAGCCGGGTCGATGCCCAGCACGCGCATCGCGTTACGCTTATTGCTACTGCCATTCGCCGCGCTCATCGAAACACAGTCTAAGGCGAACGGCGCAGCGGTGCCACATTTTTTCGACTTATTCGCGCGGCGGTATCGCAAAAGCAAAGCGGCCGCTGCAGGCAGTGGCCGCTCGAGAATTAAGTGCGGAAGGCGGCCCGTCAGTTCCGTCAGTTGGCGCCTACGGCCGCCTGAATCTCCGACTCATCGATGTCAAAGTTTGCATAAACGTGCTGCACGTCGTCGTGCTCTTCCAAGGCTTCCACCAGGCGGACCATTTGCGTGGCTTGCGCGCCGGTCAGCTTGATGTAATTCTGCGGAACCATGCCGACTTCCGCCGAGGCCGGAGTGATTCCCGCCTTGCTCAGCGCTTCTTTTACTTTTTCTATTGCCTCTGGCGGGGTGACCACATACCAGCCCGAGCCATCGTCTTTCAGATCTTCGGCGCCGGCTTCCAGGACTAGGTCCAGCATCTTTTCTTCGCTGGCCTGCTCCTTGGGCACCACGATTTCGCCTTTGCGGTGAAACATCCATCCGACCGCGCCGGCTTCCGCCAGGTTGCCGCCGTTCTTGCTCATCAAATGTCGAAATTCGCCGACCACCCGATTGCGATTGGTGGTCACCGCCTGAATCAACATACCGACGCCGCCCGGCCCATATCCCTCGAAGGTCACTTCTTCGTATTGCTCGCCCTCCAGTTGTCCGGTGCCGCGCAGGACGGCGCGCTCGATATTTTCGTTCGGCATGTTTTCATTTTTACCGGCCAGGATGGCGGTGCGGAGCCGCGGGTTGGAATTGGGGTCGCCGCCGCCGATGCGCGCGGCGATGCTGATTTCCCGGATGATGCGGGTGAAAACGCGGCCGCGTTTGGCGTCCGTGGCCGCTTTCTTGTGCTTGATGGTGGCCCATTTTGAATGCCCAGACATGACACTTCCTCGTTTTTGATGTCGCGCTCCGGCGCGTATTTTCAGCCTGTTTTTGCGACTCGCCGACTTACGCCGGGTAAAGTTCACCTGCCGCTGCGGCCCTACCCGAGCGCACAGCCGGCATACAGATCACGATGTGGGAACGTACAGGGAACTGCAAAACCCTGCGGAACCTCGCCAGTTTAGCACAGCCGCTGGCACCATGAAACGGGTATACTTTTCGCTCGGGTCGTCCTGGACTGCCGGCGCGGTCCCCCGGCAAAGGCTTTCTTGCGCGACTGATGATTTGAATCGTATGGGCATTGCCATGTCTGAGCGGCGCTTGCGCGTTCTGGCCATCGCGTCACATCCGGTGCAATACGCCGCTCCGATTTTCCGGCGCATGGCGCAGCACCCGCAGCTCGAGTTTCACGTCGCCTATTGCAGCCTGCGCGGCGCGGAAGCCGCCCATGACTCCGAATTTGGACAAAGCATTCAGTGGGATGTCCCCCTGCTCGAGGGCTATTCCTGGACGCATATTCCCAATCGCGGCTCGGGCTCGGAATCACTTTTCGGTCTTTATAATCCCGGTCTTTGGAAACTGATTCGTGACGGTCACTTCGACGCCGTGCTGTGCTACACCGGCTACATGCGGGCCACCTTCTGGATTGCGCTTGTGGCCGCCAAACTTTCCGGCGCGGCGTTCTTGTTTGGCACCGACGCAACCACGCTAGTATCTCGCGATGAACGCGCCTGGAAGCGAGTGGCCAAGCGGCTGGCCTGGCCGCTGCTGTTTCGCTTGGCGGATCAAGTGATTGTGCCCTCTTCGGGTAGCCGGGATCTGATGCATTCGCTCGGCATCACTGCCGAACGCGTCACGCTGACGCCTTACGTGGTGGAAAATCAGTGGTGGATGTCGCAATCTTCCGCGGTGGATCGAGAGTCCGTTCGCGCGTCCTGCTCCGCGAATCCCGGCGATTTCGTGGTGCTCTTCTGCGCCAAACTGCAACCATGGAAGCGGCCACTCGATCTATTGCGCGCGTTTGCCAAACTGCCGGTTAGGAATGCCCGCTTGGTGTTTGCGGGGGAAGGGCCGCTGCGCCAGGAATTGGAGGGGGAAGCCAAGGCCCTGGGTGTGGGATCGCGCGTGCGGTTCCTGGGCTTTGTCAACCAGTCACAACTTCCTGCGATTTACACGGGGGCCGATGTGATGGCGCTGCCGTCGGAATACGAACCGTTTGCGGTGGTGGTCAATGAAGCGATGTGCTGCGGCTGCCCGGTAGTGGTCAGCGACCGCGTGGGGGCCGCGCGGGACCTGGTGGCGCCGGTCGACACCGACTTTATCTTTCCGTGCGGAGACATCAATGCGCTGGCAGCGCTGCTTGCGCGGCTGGCCGGAGACCCAGCTTTGCTGCTACGCACAAGCCGGTTGGCCATTGCTCGCTTGCAGACCTGGGGCCCAGAGCAAAACGTGGCGGCAGCCGTTGCCGCGGTTGAGCAAGCGGTATCGCGCATTCGCCCCCAGGGCTCATCGGCAAGCTCGCGCCATGTCGCCGCTTCCGAGTCGACCGCCCCCAACCCGAGGCAGCCTTGAAGTGGATTCTGCAAAATGCTCGCGAGCGTTTCGCTTTTGCTTTGAAAAATCCACGATACTCGGCAAGCTCGTTGCTGCGTGAAGTGACTCAAGCCGATGAAAAATTCATAGCTAAAATCACCGGTACACCGCCGGGACGAGTTCGCGAGTACCTCAGCGAGCCCATTGCAACGCCACGCTTTGCTCAAGTCCTGCGCGATGCCGCTCCCCGATTCCGCGACTTAAAGCTTGAAAGCGCCGACCTCTTTGCCAAGAAAATTCTGGTGCAATATGCCGCTGTGAGGGCTCTCGCGCCGCGGTATGTGGTGGAAACGGGGGTCGCCAATGGCGTCTCCTCGTCTTATTTGCTTCTGGCGCTGCAAAAAAATGGGACCGGGCTCTTGCACTCCATCGGCCTGGACGATGCCGCGTTTCTCCCGCCCGGATCCCAGCCCGGGTGGCTGGTACCGGATTGGTTGCGTGATCGGTGGCAACTGCACATTGGTGACGCGCGGCTGATGCTTCCCGG
>Ga0209166_10003091_pt1 | contig 12207 bp, 12 predicted proteins | sample Coa_R1_3_FD_187151 | JGI IMG/M metagenome (GOLD analysis project Ga0209166, IMG submission 187151) | Surface soil microbial communities from Centralia Pennsylvania, which are recovering from an underground coalmine fire - Coalmine... | ecosystem: Environmental > Terrestrial > Soil >... | reverse complement strand
TACGGCCGTTCGGCGCCACCGCGGACGCCGACAAGGGAGTTTCATCGATGTAGAAGCCCACGGTCGCCACGGAGCCGCCGGAGGAGGCCAAGCCGCGCATTTCGTACTCGGTCTGCCCGGGACCGGCCGTGCGCAGCGAGATGCCGGGGATGGCGCCGACCAGATCCTGGATCGATGTGATGTTTTCCTGGGTAAGATCGCCCGCGCTCAAGGCCGTCATCGCGATCGGCGTTGCCTGTACGGTCGACTCGCGCTTTTCTGCGGTGACGACGATCTCTTCCAGTCCGGCGTTCTCACCTCCGGGGACCGCCGCAAGTGCCGATGCACCGATGAGGGCGCCGGGGAGCGCCAACACCATCCACGCCCGGATTACTCCACGAACGTATCTTGCAGACAACACCTTGTTCATCTTCGAGTCTCCCTGAAATGGCAAAAAAACGGCGGCGCAATGCTGATCGTGGCCCGGGCTGTCGCCGGGTTCACTTGGTCCCTTCGAGCTAAATTGACAATCGCTTGGTGATCGTTATGCGTAATTCGTAACATAGGGTTTACTGCCACGCAAGTTTATTGCACGTGAGGCACCGGAAAATCGGCTCCCATGTCGCAGAAATACCGCAATCGATGACTGACGATGGTGTCTAATGCACGCCTTGTGCCTGGATTCGTGCAGCAAATTTCCGACGGCTGAGAGATGGAATATGGGCAGATCGAGGGAGGGCGGATCGAGGGACGGCAGATTGAGCGAGGGCGGCGCTCATCGCACGGTCTTGGGGCGCCGCCTTTCCCAGATGTTCCGGAACTGACCGCGTGTTCGAGGCCCGCCGCGCAACTCTCGCCGCCGTCTTCTCGGGAACCTTAGGAGTCGGCTTGATCTTCGGTTTTCAGCCGCCGCTGATCGCCATGGTGCTGAGTCGCGCCGGTTCGTCGAGCTTTTCCGTGGGTGCCGTCACCGCCGCCAGTTTGATTGCGGTGATGTTCCTCGGTCCGCTCTATCCCGCGATCATCTCGCGCCTGGGACTCAAGGTCTGCATCGTGGCGGGAGTGTGCTGTGCCGCCGTGGTCCTCATCGTCATGCCGGCGCGTCCGGACGTCGCTTCCTGGCTGGTCTTGAGACTCATCACGGGTTGCGCCATGGGATTGAGTTGGATTGCGAGCGAAGTCTGGTTGAACAGCATCAGCGGCGACGACTCCCGCGGCACGGTCATGGGAATTTACGGCACGGTCTTTTCAGCCGGCGTCATGATGGGCCCCGCTCTTCTGGAATGGACCGGTACGCGCGGCTTTCTGCCGTTCGCCGCCGGCTCGGCCTGTTTGCTCCTGACCTTGGTGCCGCTCGCGGTCACGCGCCGGGTCAGGAGGTCCGAGCAGGCGTTCACGCCCATGCGCGAGCTGGGAGCGGCGGTGCGCGGCGCGCCGGTCATCCTGCTGGCCGCGCTGGTCGCGGGCCTGACCGAGTCCGCGGAATTGACGCTGCTTCCGCTATTCGGTCTGCACGCCGGTTTTCCCGAGCGGGGCGCGCTACTCCTCGTGACCGTATTCATGGCCGGGAACGTCGTCCTGCAGGCGCCGATCGGCATGCTCGCCGACCGCTTGGGAAGGCGCTTGATGCTGGGAGTTTGCGCGCTGCTGAGCGGCATCGGTCCTCTGCTGTTGCTGCCCTGGTTGACGACGCCCGTGCTTCTGTGGCCGCTGATCTTCGTCTGGGGCGGCACGCTGTACGCCTTCTACAGCCAGGGAATAGCGCTCATGGGACAGGAGTATGCGGCGGGCGAACTTCCCGCCGCCAACACCGTGTTCGTCATGGTGTACTGTCTGGGCGGCGTCATCGGGCCAAGCGTCGGCGGTCTCGCCATGGACCTGTGGCCGGACCGTGGATTGCAATTCTCGCTGAGCGCCGCGGCGTTCGTTTTGCTGGCCGCTTTGGTTTGGGGATCCTGGGGGCGGCGAACCGCGCTGACGCCGGCGGATTGAGATGCCGCATCGGATTGATATGAGCGCGCAAGAGCTTACAATCGGCACCGCCGATGGCGCAAAGCATGCAAGCTCAAAGCTGCGCGTGCGGGAAAGACACCAATGAGGAGCGATAAGATGAAGAAGATGACGGTCCTGAATATGACGACGGCGATGGCGTTTGCGATTTCTCTGCTGGCATCGGGCGTGAGCGCGGCTTCTGCTCCCGAACTGCACGTGAGGAAAACCGTGACCATTGCGGCGCCGGCCGATAAGGTCTGGGATGCTTCCAAGGATTTCAACGGGTTGAACAAGTGGCATCCGGCCCTCGCGAGCGATGAACTGCAGAGCGGTACGAACAACACGGTGGGTGCGGTACGTCTGCTGACGCTCAAGGGCGGCGGAACGATCAAAGAAAAACTTCTTCAGTTCGACGAACAGGGTCATCGATACCGCTATGCCATCATTGAAAGCGTGCTTCCCGTCAGCCACTACTCGGCCAATTTCGTGGTCACCTCACTGGGAGCCAACAAGACGCTGGTCACCTGGTCCGGGAAGTTCAAGCGCAAGAATCTGAGCGATACTCCGCCGGACAATGAGAACGACAAGACCGCGACCGACACCATCGAGGGTGTGTACAAGGCGGGCTTGGACAATCTCAAGAAGATCGTTGAAGCGAAGTAACCGGCAGAGTCGTGCTCGGGGGCCGAACCTCCGGGCACATGACGGATGATGGAGGGCGAAACGTCCGGAGTGCCGGCCGAAGGGGAGCCGCCCTCAGCGTCCGGAGTGCCGGCCGCCGGACCGCCGGCGGCCGCACAATCATCCGCCGCGGGAACGGCGGCTTCCGGGCCCGCCCCCGGCGGCGATGCACGCCGGGCTTCCTGGCTCAAGGTGCTGCTGCGGTTATGGTGCCTGAAATCCGCCGATGCGACGGCCGGCGGCAATCCCTTGGCGGCGATCATCGTTTTGAGCGTCTTGTGCTTGAGCGCATGGGTCGCGGTCGACTGGTGGCAGCGTCAGCCGGATCCCGAGTTCTCCATCGAAGGGGTTCCGCTCCTCGCGTGGTACGTACTCGCCGTATTGGCCTTGGCCGGAGTGCTGCGGTGGAAGGCCCGGCCTCGGCCTGACTTCGGCGCGGCGCTGGTCGTCGCGCTCGGAGCCGTACCGGCGCCATTGCTGCTCATCGGCGTCGCCGCCTTCTATCTGGGCCAGCCGTGGATTTGGTGGGGCGCCGCGGCCGCGCTCTACCTGTGCGTCTTTTTCATGCGCGCTTTGCATGCGGTCACCGGCCGGCCCCAGCGGTCGACCGCCCTCGTCGGCGTGATGTTCCTCGCGGTATTCATGTGGTCGAGCGATGCGGTTGACGCCATTCCCGACCTGTGGAACCCGCACGACGGGACGGTCACGGGATTGTCCCCGGAGGACGAGCTGGCCGACCGGGAGGCGGCATTGTTCGAGCAAGCGGATCAGATCGATGCGGCGCTCGAGCCCGTGCACCGTGACGCCACGGCGGCCCCGCAGGCGTTCTTTCTGGGATTTGCCGGGGTCGGAGATCAGAAAGTATTTGCGCAGGAGATCGGCCTCGCTTCGCGCGTGCTCGGCGAGCGGTTCAACGTCGGGGACCGGCATCTTTCGCTCGTCAATGACCAGCGGGATCTGCACCGCGCGCCGTTGGCGAGCGTGACGGGACTAAATTATGCGCTTCAGGGAATGGCCGAGCGGATGGACACCGGCAAGGACGTGCTTTTTCTTTCCATCTCCTCGCATGGTTCGCCAGAACCCAGCATCGCGGTATCCAATTCAGGATTTCCGTTCATCAGCCTCACCGCCGAGGATCTCGGGGAGGCGCTGCGCGAGTCGGGAATTCAATGGCGCGTCATCGTGATCTCGGCGTGCTACGCCGGCGGCTTCATCGACGCATTGCGCGATCCGAAGACCATCATCATCACGGCCGCGGCAAAAGATCGAACCTCCTTCGGGTGCTCCAACGACAGCGATCTCACCTATTTCGGCGAGGCCTTCTATCGGGATGCAGTGCCCGGGGCCAAGTCGTTGCGCGACGCCTTCGAGGCGGCGAAGCAGGCCATCGCGGCGCGTGAGCAGCGCGAACACGAGACTCCTTCGAATCCGCAGGCATATTTCGGCGCGGAGATCGAGGCGAAGCTGGCCGCCATGGGCGGATAGGCATTTCCATGCGACCCCGAAGCTTGGCGAGTTTGGATCCAAGCCGGGAGCACCGGGCACTCCAAGATGCGACGTGAGTGTGATGTCATATGGTAGCGCGAGCCTGTCTTTGTCGCGTTCGAGTTCGGCAATGTTTGGCTGAGTCGAGCTGCCATTCTTACCGGCGCGCCGGGGGGTGAATCGTTACCATACCGGCATGGCTGTCGAACGCACGCTGAAAACCCGCGACATCGTTCTCTTCAACGTTGCCGCCATCGTGGGCATGCGCTGGGTGGCGCTCGCAGCGGCGAGCGGACCCTCGTCGCTGTTCCTCTGGGTTCTGGCAGCGTTGGTGTTCTTCGTTCCACAGGGTTTTGCGGTCATCGCGCTCGCCTCGGCGATCCCCGAGGAGGGCGGCTTGTATGTTTGGACCTCGAAGGCATTCGGACCCCGCCAGGGGTTTCTCGCCGGCTGGCTCTATTGGGCGTCCAATATCCTCTACTTTCCCACGCTGACGCTTTCGACCGTCGTATTCGCCCTCTACGTCTTCGGCACGCATTTTGCGCGCCTCGAGCAAAGCGCCGCTTATGCTGCCGGCGCATCGCTCGTGTTGCTTGTCATCGCGCTTCTCTTCAACATCGTCGGCTTGAAAAGCGGTCGCTGGGTGCAGAACATCGGTGGACTCTCGGGCTGGCTGCCCTCGCTTGCGCTCGCCGTCGTCGGGCTCATGGCGCTGCTCCATGGCGGTTCGGCCACGCCGATGACGGTCCGTTCGATCGTCCCATCGTTCGGCAAGCTGTCGACGATTTTATTTTTTGCAAACCTCTGTTTTGGCTTTGCGGGGCTCGAGCTCGCTCCGATGCTGGCCGGCGAAGTCGTCGAGCCGCGCAAGACGTTTCCGCGCGCCATCGTCATCTCGGGCCTGACAATCGCAGCGTGCTATCTGATCGGCACGATCTGCCTCATGTGGGCGCTGCCGCCCGGGGAGACCTCGATCATCTCGGGAGTGAACCAGGCCATCACGATGGCCGGGGCCCGGCAAGGGCTCGGCTGGCTGGGCTCGCCGGTCGCGCTGCTGATGACGCTCGCCGGGCTCGGTGGCATCGGCGCGTGGCTGATCGGTTCGGCGCGCCTCCTGTTCGTCGGAGGCTTGGACCGCCACCTTCCCCCAGTCTTCGGAAAAACTCATCCCCGATGGAAGACGCCCCATGTGGCGCTGCTGGTCCAGGCGGCGCTGTCGAGCCTTTTCATCCTCGCAGCCACGCAGGGAGACACCGTCAAGGGCGCGTATCTGAAGCTTGTCAACGCTACCCTGATCGTCTACTTCATTCCCTATCTTTATATGTTCGCGTCGGCCATCAAGCTGCGCGTCATGATTGCGCGCCAACCGGGGGCGATTCCGGTTCCCGGAGGGGTCGCAGGCAGCTTGTTCTGGAATGGTCTGGGGTTCCTTACGACCGCGGTCTCGATCATTCTCGCGCTGATTCCGCCGGAGGACGCGGCGGACAAGGCGAGCGTCTTTATCCAGGTCTTCGTCGGATCCTTCGGGTTTCTGGCCGCGGGATTGATTCTATACTCGATCGCACAGCGACGGCGACGCGGCGCGAACGGGGTCTGCTGATCAAACCCCCGGTGCTACATACCGCTGCTCAATCCGCGGGCGCCGGATCACACCGTAACTCAACGCGACGGCGGCTACGGGGACCCGCCCGCAAGCGCTCGACGGCAAGTACTCAAAGTGCAAGATCCCAGGTCTGGCCAATCAAATCCTTGCCGAACGAATGATGACGCTCTTCCTTCGTCAATTGAAACCCGGCAGCCTGATAGATTCGCCGGGCGGAAATCAGCACGTCGTTGGTCCACAGCGTCAATGTTTTGTAACCCTTCGCCTTCGCGAAATCGATGCACTCCTGAACGAGACGCCTGCCCAGCCCTAGGCCTCGGGCCGCCGGCTCAACGTAGAGAAGGCGCAGTTTTGCCGCATCGGCCGATGCGCGCACCAGGAACACGGCACCAAGGATCGTGCCGGCTCGCTCCGCCACCCAGCCGCGTTCCATCTTTGAATCGAAGTTCTTGACGAAGCCCGCCAGTATCTCGGCGACCAACGCCTCATAAGTGGCGTCCCAACCATATTCCTGCGAGTACAGAATGCCCTGCCGATGGGTGATCCAGCCGATGTCGCCCACCTTGTGCGGCCGGATGGAGCAGGGTGCGCACGGAGACTCGGGCCGCGCGGGATCCTCCCGTCCGGAATCCCGTCGCGGAGAGTCTGCTGAAGCGCCTTCGAGCAGCCGCTGAACGCTCTGCATCGACGATACCAGGAGCGAGCGCTGTTCCGGCGTCATCGGAGCGATCATTTCAGCGATCTGGCGTTTGGCGGCGCGATCAAGCGGGTCAAAGACGGCACGGCCCCGCTCGGTGAGCTGCAGCCGGCTTTGGCGCGCGTCGACAGGCGAACGCTTTCGTGTGATGAGGCGGCGCCGCCCGAATTTCTTGATGAGCCGGCTCATGTAGCCAAGGTCGAGCCCAAGCTCGCCGGCAATTTGCGTTGCCGTGGCATTCTCGCAATGTGCCAATTCGTACAGGACGCGGGCTTCGGTGAGCGTAAATTCGCTGCCGAGCAGCCCGCTGTCGAGGAGACCCAGCTGACGCGTATATCTGCGATTGAAGCTCCGGATGATATCAACGGCCTCACCGGCCGGGCGCGCATGCGGAGACGGATTCATCGATTTCATGGAGCGATGCTGGGGCATATGCTTGCCTCAGTCAAGTATTATTGTTTCATGCCTGGAGGCCCGGAGATCATGCCCATCGTAGGCGATGGCTGACGGAGAACGCCGGCGGCGCTAAATGGCCGGGGCACCTCGAAGCGACTCTAATGGCATGGCGCAATCTGAACGACGGCACAACAGCACCGGGTCGGAGGACATCACGCGCGCCGATACGGCGCTGACGTTTCGCATCCACAACCTGCACGGCATCACGCTCAGGTATTCCACATCGAGCCGCAATGGGCGCTACGCGACTCTGCCGACGTCGCATCAGACCATCGGTACCTTCAGTATCGGGTATACCCTGCTCGGTCAAACGCGCTTTGGCGCAGTGGACTGGCGCTAGCGGGGGCCGCTGTTCAGCACCGACTTCGGTCGATCGCGAAGCGCCGGAACCTCGCTGGCACGGGGTATGACGGAGAGCATGCGTGGGCGGCGGGCGGGCGGCATCGGCGGCTACCCGGCGTCTCCGCCTGGAGGTTGGTCCGGCTTGGTATCGGGAAACACCTCCAGATGTCGCAGGGCCTCACGCGGCAGCTCGTCCAAGCGGGCATCGCCGTGCGCCTTCAAATCCGCGAGCAGCTTCTCGCGCATGCGGCGGGTCCAGAAACTCTTGATGTGATTTGCGATTCCGGCGACCGCCTCTTCGCGCACCGGGTTCGCGCGAAAGAAGTTGCCGATATCATTCGCCATCTGAATCAAATGCTGTGCATCGCTCATGTGGTTACCCGTCCGGCCAATTCGAAACAAAGTGTAACCCGCATTCGCGGCGCTCGCAGCGACCATTCTCGGGTCGTCTGCATCGATCGCTCCGTGGTCAACGTGGTGCTTGCTGTCCGCGGCAAATATTTGCATGCGACCTCGATTCTTCCCTGGGCTATCAGCAGATAGTTGTTGCGGCGCGTTGACCCGCCGGCGAGTCTCCGCGAGCGGCGGCGGGTTTTTGGTGGGACTGGGTGTTTTGTATGGTGTCGGCTGCTTTGCGGTGGGACTTGGCACTCTGCGGTGGCTGTTTTGCTTGATGATGTGCGGTGCAGCAGTTTCCTTGACTGCGCCTTTTTGCGTTGGGCTTGCGGGATGTTAGCCTCGCGCGGCCATACAGCTTTCTGACAGCGTCCTGAAAGCTGACAACGGCCACGATGGGGAACCTGATGCGGTGGTGGGGACTATCCGCGAGCGTCAGACGATACGATGGCGGTGAGGGGGAAGAGAGATGGCGAAACGACGCCGCATGATCATCGCCCTGGCATTCTTCTTTTCAATCTCTGCCGCTTCGGCCAAGGCCGCCTCTGCTGCTCCGGCAGATAAGGCGGCCCTCAAACTCGTGCAGACGATCGCGCTGCCCGAGGTCGATGGGCGCATCGACCATATCGCGATCGACGTGAAGAGGCAGCGCGCCTTCCTTGCAGCACTCGCGAAAAACACCATCGAGGTGGTCGATCTCCGGGCCGGCCTCGTAGTTCACACGCTCTCCGGTTTCGCCAAACCACAGGGCGTGCTCTATGTTCCCAAGTTCAACGAGCTGATCGTCGCCTCGGGCGCGGACGGCTCCGTTAAGACCCTTGACGGGACCAAGCTGACGCTGATTCGAATGGCCAGCGTTTCGCTCGGAGCGGATGCGATCGGCTATGACCCATGGTCGAAGGAAATTTATGTCGGATCGGGTGGTGCGGATGCGAACAAGGAGCAAGGCGATCTGACCATATTCAACGCAGCGACCGGCGCACAAGTGGCCGCTGTCACCACCGATGCCCATGCGGGCGGCAGCGTTGTCGAGGGCCCCGGCGGGCGCGTCTTCGTGCTCGTGCCGGAAAAAGCGGAGGTCCTTGTGCTCAATCGCAAGACGAGGACGCAAGTGGCCAAATGGACGATTCCGGGAATCCAAAAAGACGTGGCAATCGCCCTCGATGGCAAAAGCGGCCGCCTCTTTCTCGGGGTGCGGACACCTGCGAGTATCGTGGTGCTCGACTCCAATTCCGGCGCCGTAATCGCCTCCGTCGCGACGGTGGCGACGCTCGACGGCCTTTCCTTCGACTCCACCACGCATCGCATCTATACGAGCGGCGCAGAAGGCTTCGTTGATGTCACGCAGCAGGTCGACGCCGACCACTACGAGCGCATCGCGCACATCCCGACGGGCCCGCTTGCGCGGACCTCGGTCTTCGTCCCGGAATGGCATCGGTTATACGTCGCCGTGCCGCGCGACCAGGAACGCAGCGCTGAACTGCGCGTGTTCGAGGCGGTTCCGTGACCCTGTTTCTGAAACCCACGTTTGTGAGGCATCCAACCATGCAGCTCCACCGCATTCTGGTCCATTCCTTGTTCTGCGTCAGCACGCTTGCCGCATTTGCTCCGGTTGCCCATGGCCAGGAGCGCGAGGCACCGCCGGTGCGCGAGGTGCAAGAGATCCCGCTGCCGGGAGTACAAGGTCGCCTCGATCACTTCACGATCGATGCCAAGCGCAAACGCGTGATTTTCTCCGGCCTCGGTAACAACTCGGTGGAGATCGTCGATGTGTTCGCAGGCCGGCTGATCCACCAGATCGATGGACTCGCCGAGCCCCAAGGGACCCTGTATCTCGCGGAATGGGACAAGCTCTTCGTCGCCAATTCGGCAAACGGCCACGTAACCGTCTATGACGGTACAACATTTGCGCTGCTTGACACGATCGACTTTGGCGAGGGCTCCGACCCGGATAATTTGCGCTATGACTCGGCCGCGAAAAAGATCTACCTTGGGTACGGCGACGGCGCCATTGCGGTGATCGATCCAGTCACCAACAAGCGCCTCCCTGCGGAATACAAGTTGGAGGGGCATCCGGAAGGGTTTCAGATCGAAACGAAGGGTCCACGCATCTTCGTCAACGTGGCCGACGCAAAGAGTATCCAGGTCATCAATCGCCAAACCGGAAAGACGCTCGCCTGGGCGCTGCCGAATGGACATTCAGCCAATTTTCCCATGGTTCTCGACGAGGCGAATCGCCGCGTGTTCATCGGCACCCGCAAGCCGTCCCGGCTCACGGTCCTGGACATGGACTCCGGCAAGATCATCGCCAGTCTGCCGACGGCGGGCGACATGGATGACATGTTTTTCGACGCCGACCGAAAGCGCATCTATGTAGCCGGCGGCGAGGGGTTCTTGAGCGTGGTGCAGCAGGTCGACGCAGACCACTACACCGACATGGGCAAATTCCCGACCGCACTCGGTACCCGCACCGGTGTTTGGTACGCGAAGCGCGATCGACTCTATCTTGCGGCTCCCCCGATCGGCGTCCTCGGTGCCCGCCTGCTGGTATTCGAGGCGCAAACGGATTGAGCAGGCGAGACGCTCTTTCTGTTCTCTTGAGCAGCCACATCCGCGACCCGGCATCACCCGCCGGCTCCTGCAGGCACTGGTGTGCGGTGGTACCGGCTCCGAGAGCCCCAGCGATACTTATGGCTTGGTGGCTGGTTTGTCCTGGCTGCCCGGGATTGCTGCTTCGGCCGCTTTGAAGCCACTTCGAGAGTGGGTCCCGTCACAGAATGGCTTGGTGGTGGATCCGCCGCAGCGGCACAGAGCAAACGGACGCTTTGGAATTGCGTAGGTGGCGCCGTTCCAATCGACCGCCGTCACATCATCGCCTTGGACCAGGTAGGGCCCGTTCTGCATCACTTTGATCGTTGCCATTTGGATGATCTCCCGCAGTGCCAGTGTCACAGGGACAACTTACCACACACCGCGTGTCTCTGATCGGCCCACGAAGTCGCTCGGCAGCGTCCGCTTGCGGGCGGTCGGGGGGCCGAGTCGCAGACTCTTGACTAAAAGGATGCATCCTTGCCGCTCAACTGCTACCGCTTCCGTATGGGCGCGTGATCACTTCCAGATAGTGGCCGTCGGGGTCGGCAAAATAGACCCCGCGTCCGCCGTCGTTATGATTGATCTCGCCAGGGCGGCAACGCCTCGGGTCGGCCCAGTACTGGAGACCCTGCTCACGGAGGCGGCCGAAGACGGCATCGAAATCAGCCTCGGAAATCAGGAAAGCGTAGTGCTGTGGCTGGATCGGTCCATCGGCGGCTGCGAAATCGAGAGACACTCCGTTGTCGAGTTCGACCACCTCGAAGGGACCGAACCGGACTGGCGCCGGCAGCCCTAGTATCGCGGCCAGAAAACGGGCGGACTTTGCCCGGTCTGACGAGTAGACGATGGTGTGGTTGAGTTCAGCGGTCATGTTTAGCCCCCGTCGATTGGTGGAAGGCAGCGGTCGCAAGGGTCTTGCGGTCGTCGCCCAGTGTACGCCGGGCGCTTCGTTCGCCCCTTCTCGGTTATTACCTGCTTCTCGTGCGGGCGCTGTCGACGTTGACGGACATCGGCTAAATCAGCACTGTTAAATCCGGAGGAGTGACCGGTTCCGAGCGGGCAATCGGTCTCTGTTCGGCCAATACCGGAATTTCAAGAGATCGAACTGGCTTCTCCGAAGCTGCCGTTCAACTTTGACGCCGATGCCTTCACCAAATACTTTGTTCGATAATCTCCGGGTAAGGCGGAAACGCATTTAGAAACAGACGGTTGCGGCCGCTCGAACTATGAGCGGTAGAGATTCCGTAGAGGTTGCTGCGAAGACGCAGCACGATCCGAAACGTTACCGAACAATTCCAGAAAACATCTCAGATCGGCCCGACTGCCAACCGACGACTTGCACTCTGTACCGGATTCTGTATGATGATCATCATATGCAGCGATCCACCCTCAGAGCGAAAGAGGTTACGCACGAACGTATCGTCGAGGCCGCCGCACGCGCCATCCGGCGCAGTGGCTACGACGGCACCAGTGTCGCCGACATCATGAAGGAGGCTGGCCTCACGCACGGCGGCTTCTACGCTCACTTCGATTCGCGCGAGGCGATGCTTGCCGAGGCGGCGGACCGCGCCGGCGCCGAGGCCGTAGCCGCGTCGGCGGGCATCGCGGCCACCGCTCCGCCGGAGCAAGCGTTGCAGCGGCTGCTACGTGCCTACCTCTCGAAGGAACACGTAAAAAGCACGGAAATGGGCTGTCCAGTGGCGGCCCTCGGTTCGGAGATGCCCCGTCAGGCCCCCCAGGTACGGCGCGCGGCCACCCGCCGCATCAAGGAGATGATCGATGTCGTTGCTCGCCAGTCGCCCGACTGGGGGCAGCCCGGCGCCCACGAACACGCGCTCGTTACCGTGGCCACGATGGTCGGCGCATTGCTACTGGCGCGCGCCGTCGACGACCCCAAGCTTTCCGACACGCTGCGCGATGCGGCGCTAAAACACCTCACCCGTAGCGACGGCTGACGCCTTCTGGAAAGGTGTCGGATTCAAAT
>Ga0209166_10003089_pt1 | contig 12212 bp, 13 predicted proteins | sample Coa_R1_3_FD_187151 | JGI IMG/M metagenome (GOLD analysis project Ga0209166, IMG submission 187151) | Surface soil microbial communities from Centralia Pennsylvania, which are recovering from an underground coalmine fire - Coalmine... | ecosystem: Environmental > Terrestrial > Soil >... | reverse complement strand
TCCCGCGCAAGTCTGATCCGCAATAAGAGGCGGAGCCATGCCCACTCCTGGCTTTTCAGAGCAGTGTCCACTTGCGAGAATGCAGTATTTGAGCATACGAGACAGAGAGTGGCAGCAGAACCATTTTTCATCATTCTAAAATTAACTGAAAGGGCATCCTATGGGTACGCATGATCCACGACCAACTATTTCCGAGATTTGTACAAACGCTTCTATTACTCCTGAAAGACTCCTCAACGAGTTAGCACTTCGTGGGCATCATCATTTTTCTCTTGAGCAGTTTGAGGCCATCTACACTGAAGGTCGTGGTACTGCCACTGACATCGATGTCCTATTATCAACGCTGGGTAATCTCACGGGTCGGGAGTGGAGTCGTCTCAGTGTAGGAGGCTTCACCTTCACTCTGAGAGGCGGAAAACCACGTACAAGGGAGACAGTGTCTGCTGAAGCAGCACTTCCACCTCCAGAATCGCCACATTGATGTGGGGATGCTGATGCATGGACGATTCATGTCCATGCTCTGCTCAGACAAGACATAGCCATGAGTGACAGATAGGAGAGTTGTCGATGGATCAGATGAACTTCTGGGAAAAGGCTCAAATTCTGCGCTTGCCCACTCGCGATCCATGTTGTCTTGGGGGATCTGATGCCATATGCTGCTAAGCTGAGAGCGTTAGCTCTTTATCTTGACGCCCTTGATGAGAGGATCCCTTACCTACAGACGTGTTGTATGTGTCATACTTTGGAGAAATGCCCACATCGACTGCTTTACCTGTCTGAAGCCATGTAAATCTAGAGAGGTAATGGATATTTTGCAAGGAGAGAAAACATGAGAGGAGTGTTATAGCATCCTCTAAAGTGGATTCCAATACTCTAAACATTTATCCCATAGGCTCCAACATTAGTGCATATCATCATAGCAAAGAGAAGATGTATTTTGTGAAAGCCCAATGAGAAAAATGTGGGAGGAATAAAAACGTCTTCTTATGCATCTTGTTTGCAGGGCACCATGTCATTGTCAGATCACACTACACGAGTGAAAGGCAGGTAGAACACATGCGTATACGGGCATTAGAGTCCTCCAGGCGGCCCCCTGTTCCTGAGGAGACCTTTCCCATTCCTGCAGATGGGCCCTTTGCGCTCCTCTTTCTCCGTACCAGGATCATAGGTGAGCGCCTCAATGAAGATGAAGAGCCAGAGTCAAAACCGAAGCCGAAGCCAACTGCTACTGAAGCGACGACAACAGGAAAAGATGAAGTAAACCCCAATCCAGCCCAAAATGAGGAAATAGATTGGGAGTACGATGACTAAGGGCGATGAAGATACGCAACCGCTGATTCTCATCCTGAGCCATCGTGACGATTCAACGGCGCGACGTGTCGAGGAGCAGATCCGTCAAAGAAATCATCACGTGTTGCTTCTGGATACAGCTGATTTTCCAGAATGGCTCACGCTTGCTGCCACCCTGAAGCAGGAGCACTGGCAGAGGACGTTCACCTCTGATGGAATGAGTTATGCTCTCTCGTCTATCCGCAGCATCTATGTGCGTAGACCAAACCACTATCAGGTCCGGGGTGACTTTCCTGAAACGCTCCAGGTCTTTCTGGAGAATGAAGCCAATCACGGATTTGGTGGTATCCTGCGGAGCCTGGATTGTCTCTGGGTCAATGCTTTGGAGGCACAACGATTGGCGGGGTACAAGCCACGACAATTACACATTGCCAGGGAGGTGGGATGGTCCACGCCTCCAACGCTCATTACCAATGACCCATTAGCGGTTCGGACTTTTTTCTTTGAGGAATGCCAGCAGGAGATGATTTTTAAACCGTTGCACGGAGGCTTTTTTTTAGGCAGGGGATCGAGTTATCATGTGATCTATACGAGCCGCGTGACACTGGACCACTTGAAAGAGTTGGACCGCGTGAAGGGAACAGCGCATTTATTCCAGCGTTCTATCAAGAAGCATTTTGAGGTGCGCGCGACAGTCATTGGTCAAACCGTGCTTTCCGTGGCTATTGAATCGCAATTGTCTGAGGCCTCATCAGTCGATTGGCGCGCCTCTTATAAAGATTTACGCTATCATATCTACGATTTGCCAGAACGTATCAAAGAGCAGTGTATTCAGCTGGTCCAGCGTTTGGGGCTCGTTTTTGGGGCGCTTGACCTGATCGTCACTCCAGATGGAGAATACGTCTTTCTTGAATGTAACAGTGGTGGACAGTGGGAGTGGCTCGCAGTTGAGACCAATCTCCCTTTCGCCCAAACCCTCGCCGAGGTCCTTATTACTGGAAAATCGTGAAAGGATGCCAAAGATGTTTGAAGCGCAAGAACGAGAGCGTGAGCGTCTGGTGGAAGCGATTGAGCAGGCCGTTGGGCATCCTCTTGCCCAAAGACTCAGGCAAGCTTTTCTCACAGTTGCCCGTTCGCACTTTGTTCCGGTTTATTATGTGCAGGACAATCCTGGTGAATGGAGTCGACATGACGCTGCTGATATCGTGTACCAGGACCAGGTATTGGTAACCAAAGTGAACGAGAAAGGGCACCCCTGTTCTTCGTCTTCCATGCCCTCTATTATGGCGGCCATGTTAGAAGCTCTGGATGTTCAGGAAGGCCATCGTGTGTTGGAGGTTGGCACTGGCACAGGCTATAATGCCGCGTTGCTTGGTGCTCTTGTCGGACCCTGCGGGCAGGTCGTTTCGGTGGACATTGATCACGAATTAGTAGTTCAAGCTTCGGCTCGCCTGGCCGAGGCTGGGTATTCCTGGGTACAAACTGTTGGTGCTGATGGATTAGAAGGATATCCCTCTGCTGCTCCTTATGACAGGATCATTATCACAGGGGGCTATTCACGTCTTCCTGGTACCTGTGCGACCAGCTTGTTCATGAGGGCATTCTGGTGGGGAACCTCCTGAGTACATTGGCAACCCCGCTTTTTTGTTTGAGGAAGGAGGCTCAGGGGAGATTGAAGGGAACATTGCTTCCCACAGAGGCCTTCTTTATGTCGTTATCTACGGAGAGACTTTCCAAGAAGCTGCGGCCTGATTTTGCCAGATTTGAAAACGTCCCTCTTGTTGAGCATATACAAACGGATAGTGATATGATCAATAGGTTGTACAATGCTTCTTTCAGAATGTTTTTGGAATGCTCTCTCCCAGGAATAGAACTCCATCATCGTTACCTCGGCAGAGGGTCACACAAAAACATCGCCACCTGTTTTCTCTGGGAAGAGACGCTGCTCACGCTCTCTCCCTGCTTCCCTGATGAGTTGACATCGAGTGCTCAATGGGAAGGAGAAGTCCGTGGACACATTTCTCTCTGGTCGAAAGTGCAGTCCTGCTACGAACAGTGGATGAGTCTGGGTGCGCCTTCCCTATGCCAGTATGAGATGGTCGTTGCGAGATCTGAAGTCCAGCGTATCCATCTGAAATCATTTCCCCTCTCTTCGAGGGAAATGGAACAGTCTCTCTGAGAAAGAATAGTTTTCGTGATAAACAGGCAGATGTATCTAGGTTCTTATAGAAAGGTAGTTTCTCTCTAACAGAGAAAGAATGCGTGAGATACGAAAAGAGGGTTTTCAGATGGAAACAAACAGGTTGGCAAAAAAGGCGTTGGAGCCTCTCGCGCTAGGACACATTCGTCCACGCGGCTGGCTTTTGAATCAACTGCAGATCCAGGCCGCTGGGTTAAGCGGTCATCTGGATGAATTTTGGCCTGATGTTGCCGAGAGTGGATGGATTGGCGGAACGGCTGAAGGCTGGGAGCGGGGACCATACTGGTTAGATGGTATTGTTCCTTTAGCATACCTGCTCGACGATGGGGGGCTGAAGGCCAAGGTGCATCAATGGATCGACTTTATCCTCGATCACCAGCAGGCCGATGGGTGGTTGGGGCCTGTACGTGATCAAAAATATGGTTATGAGCATGATCCCTGGCCCGTAACTGTTTTTCTCAAGGCCATGACACAGTATCAAGAGGCCACTGGCGATTCACGCGTTCTACCAGCATTGAAGCGCTTCTTCTCTCGATTGCGGGACATTCTCGCCACCCGCGCTCTTACCTCCTGGGCTCAGATGCGTAGTTCCGATCTCATGTTGAGCATTTACTGGCTTTATGAGCGCGCCCCAGAAGAAGACTGGCTGCTTGACCTCGCACAGACGATCCAGCAACAAAGCTATAACTGGTTGGAGCATTTCGAGCATTTTCAGTATAAGGAGCGGCAGACGACGTGGCAACATGAGAGCCATGTAGTGAACACCAGTATGGCTATTAAACAACCTGGGGTGTGGTATCGCCTCTCGCATAACGAACAGCATCGCCAGGCTGTGTCTACCATCCTTGATATGCTTGATACCTATCATGGGCAAGCAACTGGTGTATTTTCAGGAGATGAAAATTTGGCAGGTAGGAATCCCTCTCAGGGGACGGAGTTGTGCGCGGTGATGGAGTATCTTTATTCTCTGGAAGTGCTTTTGGCTCTCTTTGGGGAAGCGCACCTGGCAGACCGTTTAGAGCGAATTGCCTTCAATGCCTTGCCCGCCCCCTTTAAGCCTGATATGTGGGCGCATCAATATGACCAGCAAGTGAATCAGGTGCTTTGCGTGGTCGCGGAAGATCACCTCTATACGACGAATGGTCCCGATGCCAATCTGTTCGGGCTTGAGCCAAACTTTGGTTGCTGTACCGCTAATATGCACCAAGGATGGCCCAAATTTGCGGCTCATCTCTGGATGCAGACTCCAGATGGAGGGCTGGTCGCGCTGAGCTATGCTCCTTGTCTTGTCAAGACGTCTGTGTCTGACATTCCAGTGAGCGTCGAGGTGAACACTGACTATCCCTTTCGGGAAACGGTGAAACTGCTCGTCTCAGCGGAACACGCTGTGCGGTTTTCATTGTACTTGCGAATCCCACAATGGTCTCAAGAGACAACTCTTGTGATTGGAGATCGCCCTGGAGAACGGATACAGCAGCCTGGCACATTCTATCGTCTTGATCATCTCTGGCAGGAGTCAACAACGCTCTCGTTGCATTTCTCTATGCCCATTCGGACGCAGACCCGCTATCATAATAGTGTTGTTCTGGAGCGCGGCCCGCTGGTGTATGCGTTGAAGGTCGAGGAGGAGTGGCGGCACATTCGGGGAGAACTCCCCCATGCTGATTGGGAAGTCCACCCTAAAAGCCCCTGGAATTATGCATTGGAAGTAGACCCGACCCATCCAGAGGCATCATGTCGTGTTGAAGATCATCCTCTTGGCGTCACACCTTTCTCTCCTGAAGGAGCGCCTGTGAGTATCCACGTACAAGGACGGTTGCTCCCAATCTGGACTCTTGAGCACAATGCCGCCGGGCCGCTCCCCATGTCTCCTGTCGCGTCAACGCACCCGTTGGAGGAATTAACCTTGATCCCCTACGGCTGCACCAATTTGCGTATCACCGAATTCCCTGTACTTGAGCGATAACGAAGAAAGCGATGGTCGATTCCTAATGCAACGAGAATCAGTTTCCTATTGGCAAGCAACTTCTGATGACGTTCTTCTCAGTCAGGAGCTGCCCCATACGGTTGATGTGGCAGTCATTGGCGGGGGCATATGTGGGGCCGCTACCTGCTATTGGTTAGCGCGTGCTGGCGTGTCTGTAGCCTTGCTCGAACGCCAAGCGATAGGTGCTGGGGCGACCGGGCGCAATGGCGGATTTGTGTCCGCAGGACCGGCAGGTGGCTATCGTGATGCCAGGATGCGCCTGGGAGAGGAGATCGCCCGGTCTGTCATGGTTCTGACCACTGAGAGTAAAGCATTATTAAAGCAGATCGTACAAGAGGAAGAGATTGTCTGTGAGTATCGAGAACCAGGGACCGTGCGACTGGCGGTGGGAGAGGAGCAAATGAAGATCTGCCAACAAGAAGTGGCACTCCAGCATGCGGATGGCTTCCCATCCATTGGGCTTTCCCGGGCGCAAGTCCAGGACCTGATCAAGACGGAGCTTGCGCCTGATATTCTTGGTGGGCGTCTCTCACCCGAGCAGGGTTTGATCCATTCCGCGCGTTTTGTCCGGGGATTGGCACAAGCAGCCCGACGCCGAGGGGGGAGTCTCTACCAGGCAGAGGTCACCCACATGGTCTCTACTCCAAATCATGTCATCCTTCAGACTGCACGCGGCACCACTCAGGCTGGAGCAGTTGTGTTGGCAGTCAATGCCTGGACTGGACAACTGCTTCCGGCGCTTGCTGATATCATTGTTCCAGTGCGTGAGCAAATGCTTGCCTACTCACCTCTCCCCACGGTGTTTACAACGGGAGTGACTGTTGATCTGGTGGCTGGCGAGTACATGCAACAGACCCCAGATGGAACGCTTGTTATTGGGGGATGCAACACGGTGGCGCCTCACGAAGATATTGGGATCTGGGAGAGCACGCCAACCTCCATCGTGCAAGAATCTATTGAGCAGGTAGTGCCACGTCTCTTCCCCAAGCTTGCGCCGCTCAGAGTCATCCAGCGTTGGGCGGGACTCTTGGATTGTACGACAGATAGACATCCGGTCGTTGACGTTGCGCCTGGAATGTCACGAGTATGGTTTACCGCCGGTTTCTCAGGGCACGGTATGCCCTTCGGGGTCAAATTTGGGTCACTGCTGTTGCCAGCAGTGACCAGCGGATCGCTGCCCGTGGCGCTACAGCCGTTTCGGTTGGATCGACCCACCCTCAATAAATGGAGTGAAAGAAAATGAAATTGGGAGAAAAATAATGGATGGAGACAACGTTGCAAAATATCTATTTGAAATGGGGCAGATGAAACGCGTGAAACGCTCGGGTTGGTGGCTGGCGGGAATCAGCAATCCAGAAAGTATCGCGGAACATTCGTTTAGGACGGCCATTATTGGATATATTTTGGCGTCTCTTGCGGAGGCGGACCCGGCTAAAACCGCTCTCCTTTGCCTGTTTCATGACACTGGTGAGGCCAGAATCAATGACTTTCATCGTGTGGCTAAAAGGTATATCGATGTTGGGAAAGGCGAGGAAAAAGCTATTCACGAACAAACAGCCCGGCTCCCATCAGAGATAGCAGAACAAATCACTGCGTTTTTTGAAGAATACGAGGAAAGGCTCTCTTTAGAGGGAAAGCTTGCTCATGATGCCGATTTATTAGAATGCCTTATCCAGGCACGAGAATACCAGCAACAGGGGTATGTTGCGGTGGATGATTGGATAACCAACTGTTTTGCTGGTTTGCAAACAGAGGTAGCAAAAAGTGTAGCTGATGCTTGCCTGCGTACTGAACCCTATGGATGGTGGCAAGGGCTCAAAATAATATAACTATCTCAGAGCTTGTAAAAAAAGTAGCCTAGAAGCATACGGATTTGGTAAGCAAATGATATGGCAACCAGAAAAGAGTACACAACTGACCTGAGTGATCAGGAGTGGCAATTGATTGAACCACATCTGCCTAGTCCTAAACCATTGGGCCGCAAGATCGAATATTCACGCAGGGAAATCCTCAATGCCATTTTTTCTCTCAATCGGAACGGATGCACGTGGCGAGATTTACCCGGTGATTTTCCTCCCTCTGGCATGGTTTCGCACTCCTCTCATGCTTGGCGGCGTCAAGGCCTCTGGCAAGTGCTCAACGAAGTGCTCAGAACTCAACTCCGCGTGGCTCAAGGGCGTCATCCGCAGCCAAGCGCCGCGATTTTGGACAGTCAAAGCGTGAAAACGACGGAAATCGCTGGAGAGAGAGGATATGACGCGGGTAAAAAGGTGAAAGGTCGTAAACGGCATATCCTGGTAGATACTATGGGTCTTTTACTCATCGTTGTCGTTCCTGTTGCTTCCATCCAAGATCGAGATGGAGCCAAACTGGTGCTAGCCAGAGGAGCAAGACATTTGACCCGCTTGGTTCCTATTTGGGCGGATGGCGCTTCTGCTGGCGAACTCATCAACTGGGTCAAAACGACCTGCCAATGCGTCCTGGAAATTGTCAAGCGAACTGACTCATGCAAAGGGTTCCAGGTGCTCCCACGCCGCTGGGCGCGTAGAACGGACTTTTGGATGGCTCAATCGCTCTCGCCGCCTGGCCAAAGACTATGAGCAACTGCCCGAAAGGAGCGAAGCGATGATCCAGATTGCGATGATCCCCCTGATGCTCGCACGACTCGCACCCAAGCTCAACAGCAACAGAAGCAACACTTCTTGGCACTGCAGTCTCATGCTGATTTAGCAGCCTGATTTTTTGCCATCGTATTCTCAATGAAAAAGGAGCCGATCTAATCCTCGCACCAGTCCACTCACCCCCATCACTTTCCGTGCGGCAAGGAGTGTGCCACTCACATACGGCTCGGCACCAGACCCAGCATCGTGGCGAATACTCAGGCGTTCCTCGGGTAACCCAAAAATCGTTTCAAACGCAATAACATAGCCTGGCAGGCGTATGGAATGAACTTGTGTCCCGTCAATGGTTGCTCCACGTGACTCTTTTGGACCATGGGTATTTTCAAGAGCCACTCCCAATTGGTTCTGGGAAATGGTGGCGAGTGCTTCAGCTAGTTCGCGTGTTGTCCCGCTAGGAGCATCAATTTTTGCAGCACTAGCATAATCAATGATCTCCCAAGAAGGCAGGTATTGAGCCGCCATCAAGGAAAAATGCTTTGCCAGGGCTGCCGTCATGGAGAAGTTGCCCGCTGCAATGACTCCGAGCTTTTGGGCCTTGACTCTTTGTTCAATGTCTGCGTAATCGCTCGCTGTCAGCCCGGACGTTCCAACGACCACTCGTACGCCTTTGTCGAGTGCAGCCAGAATGTGGTCCTTCACCACATGAGGTCCGGTGTAGTCAATGAGGACATCCGTTGGTGCCGCCAGCGCTTCTTCCAGGGATGCAACGATGTTCACATTGGCTCTCCCATGACCCAGTGCCTCCCCAATATCTTTTCCAACTTGTCGGCGAGCAATGGCACCGACAAGTTGAAATTCGTTTGATGCTAAGATGGCACCTGTCACTGCACTGCCGGTCCAGCCTGTCGCGCCTGCTACACACACTCTAATAGCCATAATTCAAAATCCTTTCTCACATCCTTCTTCTCTCCTCGATTCTACCACTTTTTCAGATGGCCTCTCAGCTCAACTCTCTTTTTTTACAGGCTCTCAGCCTAGTAACTCAAATCTGATCCTTCCGAATCAATTGTCATGGAAGTGGTGAGCGCTACACTCTAAAGACCCTGAACCCAGGTACAATAAGTGTAGCTCATACGAGAAATACGAATCGACGCTCAGTTTTTTGTGGCACATGCGACTGCTTGCATATATTGCGGTGGTTGAGTCGTGCGTGTAGGGAATAGAGCGTAACCATAGTATTCGGCTGAAGTGGCCCACGCCCAAAAATGGGGCGAGAGCAATTGATTTGCCTGTGAGTACGAGTATGCGCAGAAATACCCCGCTCATTTCTCTGAGATGAAAAGAAAAGGAATATGAAAGATATGCCAGATTTTCTCTTAGCGCCCAAATCTTTGTTTCTACGCATACTGCACGGCCTTCATCGGCTTCTGGGATCTATCATATCACCTCTTCCGGCTTTCCAGGCTGAATGTCTTGCTTTGTTGATTGATGGCGAAAATATGTCATCTGAATGGGCCGTTCATGTCCTGGCGGCAGCCGGGAAATTTGGCGCGGTGAATATTCGGCGGATCTATGGCGATTGGACACAACCAGCTTTGTCCGGTTGGCAAGCAATAGCATCGCACTATGCAATGGTGATGATCCATTACCATCCTCCTGTTGCGGGAAAGAATGCTTCTGATATTCGACTTGCAACTGATGCGGTGGAATTGTATCGAGATGGTATGAGAAGGTTTTGTCTGGTCAGTTGTGACAGTGATTTCACTCCGCTGATCCTGCATCTCTGCGAGCAGAGATGCTTTGTATTGGGCATCGGCAAACCAGAAACACATCCAACATTTCAAAGTGCTTGTACCATCTTTCTTACGACCGATCAACTGATTCCTTCTTCTACCCACCTGAAGAGGAAATCATCTGCTTTGGTTCCTGCTCCTCCGATGCCGCAGGGACCATCTTCGGCTCCACCCGCCTCTTCCAGTATCGATACTTCACTCCCCTCTCACGTCGAGGCAGAAATACCTCTGCTGGCTTTGTTGCAGGACGCCTACAAGAAGGTGGTCGAATTCAAAGGCAGAGAGCCCATCGCATTGGGAGAGCTTGGCAATATGCTCAAACGTTTAGATGCTCAGTTCAAGGTAAAAACATATGGAAGTGCAACATTAAGAGCACTCGTGCAAAAATATCCAGAGGTGTTTCTCGTACAGCAAAAGGGAAAACAAACCTTTATTCAGGTCAAACGAGAAGGAGCAAAAGAGATAGGCGTAAATTCCCACAAGGTATAAATGGCTTTTGTTGCGAAATGTATTAATTCGTTCTTTTTGTGCGAGAACACTATGAAAACGCTATTGCCAGCTATTCCAAATAAGATGCATGGTTATTTGGAATAGAAAATGAGATTATGTTCGAACAATCGACCAGGATGTGCATAGTTTCAAGCATTATTGAAAAGATGAGATATAATGAGATAAGAATAGTTCAAGTGCTAAAAACCGCTATTTTCTAGTAAAAGGTTTGGAGGAAGAATGACAGAAAGGTACTTGCCTGTACCGATATGGAATAGCGCCATTGGCGGTTGGGAGCCAATCGATTCGCGTGGCGGCCAGCGCATGGTGAGTTGGCCCAATGGCTTCAACCCTCTTGTATTGCCTATCCCAGAGTATATAAACGGAGATCATGTACAATTCGTGCGAGACGAGACATGCGCCCGTGAGGGAATTATACGCAGAGTATCCTTACGTGGTGGAGTCTATGGACCTTTGGAAAATCAGGACGAGGTCATAAGGCGTTGGTATCTCAATGCTGATGAGATCACGTATATTGTCACTGCCCGCGGCCATGATCATCGTATCAAAGGCTGGAATATTCTTGGGCGGTTTGTATCTCTCGAACGTCTTTCACGTATCATTCCTCTCCAGGAATAAACCGAACAACCCTTTTCTACCCCACTGATGTCAGATCCCGAATGAATTCCAGACTAACAGTTAAGCGGAAAACTAACCATCCTGGCTTATTCTCACACTTAGTGAGATGTATGTTCTAGACGAGCAGTTAGTATTGACCAGAGTGACCATGGCTTGCAGTTGAGGATAAATCTGTCAGGTGAGGGTCCGAGCTCTCACCTCTACGCAGCTAGTAGCTCTTCTTGAACATTCACCTGGCCAGGGGAGGATGATATTCCCCTGAAAAATCAGACATCTTCAGAAACAGATTACAGAGAGGGGAGAGATGACCGTATTTGTCATCAGTTCTTACGCATGTTCTCAATACTGATATTCGTTTTATGTCGACCAGATAATGATGAATATAAGATGGAGATCGTCGGATGAATCTCTTTACTAATGGCTCAAAGCCTGCTGGCTTTGCTCTTTCTCCAGGCGGAAATCAGCTTGCCTTATTTACCTACCAACAAAGCCAATCACTGCTCACAGTATTCGATATTCAATCAGACGCACCTTGCATTGCTTCTCAAATTCCTCTTGCAATGGAAGTGAGTGGTGCCGCAATGCCGAGTTTCTCGCCTGATGGAAGCTATCTAGCCTTTACTGGAGAGAGACCAGGTGATTCCTTTGATCTCTATCTGTTTCACATGCTCAGTGGATTCGTGGAACAACTCACCCCTCCTGGACGGAAGAACTTTGTCTATCTTCCAAACTGGTCACCCGATAGTCGTCTTATTACCTGCTCCTATTTTGAACGGCCAGTTAGCCCTCAGAATCAACCAGGGATCATTACTATTGATATCCGGACCAAACAACTGATCAGGAGGACTCGGGCACTGGATAGCACTTTGCCCAAGTTTAGTCCTGATGGGAAACGATTGGCCTTTTGTCGCTGGCATAATCTCTGGCTGGTTGACCTTGAGACTGAGACGGAACTCCAACTCACACAGCTAGCTCAGGATGATGAGCCAGTGGATCTTCATCTGTACTGTTGGTCGCCTGACGGCCGATATTTGGTCTTTGAATATGGCCCTAATAATCAGAGGGTAGTGGGGCTCTTCGATACCTGCACTTCTACCTATCAGCGCCTTTCTGAGGAGGGAAAAGATGCGCGTGGACCCTCCTGGTCTCCAACACAAGAGACGATCTCTTATGTTGAAGCAAAAAGGAAGCTA
>Ga0209166_10003088_pt1 | contig 12213 bp, 7 predicted proteins | sample Coa_R1_3_FD_187151 | JGI IMG/M metagenome (GOLD analysis project Ga0209166, IMG submission 187151) | Surface soil microbial communities from Centralia Pennsylvania, which are recovering from an underground coalmine fire - Coalmine... | ecosystem: Environmental > Terrestrial > Soil > Unclassified... | reverse complement strand
GGCCTGATGCGGAGGCCGGCGCCGAGGACCGGAAGGCCTTCGCCCGGCCGCTCCCCGCGCCGCCTCCCGCCGGCGCTTTCGACACCGAGCCGCGGGCGCCCCTGGCGGGGGTGAGGGTGCTGGACCTGGGGACGGTCATCGCCGGCGCCTATGCCAGCTGCATCCTCGCCAACTTCGGCGCCGATGTGATCAAGATCGAATCGGCCGAGGGCGATCCCTTCCGCCCGTTCGGCCCCGGCTTCACGAACCACAATCGCGGGAAGCGCGGCCTGGGCCTCAACCTCAAGGATCCCGAGGGCCGGGCGGCGTTCCTGGACCTGGCGCGGGTCGCCGATGTGGTGGTCGACAACTATCGCCTGGGCGTGCGCCAGCGCCTCGGCATCGACTACGACGTCCTGCGGGCGGTGAACCCGCGAATCATCTCGGCCTCGATCAACGCCTATGGTTCGACCGGGGCGGAGGCCCACCTGCCGGGCTTCGATCCCTTGCTGCAGGCGCGCAGCGGCATGATGGCGGCGCAGGGCGGTCCAGGCGATGAGCCGGTGTTCCATTCGGTAGCGATCAACGACGTGGCCACCGCCGCCGTCACCGCCTTCGGGGTCATCGCCGCCCTCAACGCCCGCGAGGTGACCGGGCGGGGCCAGAACGTCGAGACCTGCCTCGCCGCCCAGAGCGCCCTCTTCCAGTCCGCCGCCCTGACCACCTGGCCGGGCGCGCCGGCCCCCCCGGAGGGCGAACGCGACTGCATCGGCTTCACGGCGCTGGACCGCTACTACGCCTGCGCCGACGGCTGGATCACCCTGGGCCTGACGACCCGGGTCCAGGCGGCGGCGCTGGAGGCGGCGCTCGGCGCCGACGACTGGGGCCAGAGGTTCCCCGACATCCTGAACCAGCCCCGCCGTGGCGAGCTGGCGGAAGAGATCGCCGGGCGGCTTCGGGCCCGGCGGCGATCCGACGTGTTGGCCGCCCTCGCCCAGGCCCAGGTTCCGGCCACGCCGGTGTACCGCGGTGACGAGGCGCGCAACGAGGATTGGCTGTGGGAGAGCGGCTTCTTCGAACTGCGCCACCATCCGGCCTGGGGCGACATGATCGCCAGCCGCGCCTTCGCCGACTTCAGCCGCGGCGGCGCCGGCTTCACCCGCCTCGATCCGGACCTCGGCGAACACACCGTCGAGGTGCTGCGCGAATTCGGCTTCGACATCGACCGCATCCGCCGCCTCGGCGAGGCCCGGCTGATCTTTCGAGGGTAGTTGAAGCGGTTCTCGGAGCGCCGGCGTCCCGCCGGCGTTTCGCTCAGCCGTGAAAGCAAGTAAGAGCCGGCGGGACGCTGGCGCTCCGAGACGAGGACCCCCCATGAATGTCGCGAGCCCCATTTCCGCCTCCACGGAGTCGGACCGCTTCGGCCCGGAGCACGTGGAGGCCTGGCGTCGCGATGGGGGCGTCTCGATCCAGAACTTCTTCACCCCCGAAGAGGTGGCGGCGGTGCGGGCCGACTTCGAAACCGTCTTCGGCCGCGGCGGGGCGGACGAGGCCCTGGTGATGAAGCGCGAGGGCCAGGTCGGCCGCTTCCACCCAACCCAGTTCAAGGGGGTCGCCCCGGTGCCCCTCGACTGCGGCCCGGCCCTGAACCTGATCGGCGTGCACCCGGCCCTGATCGCCTTCGCCAAGCAGGTCCTCGAGACCGACACGGTGCATGTCTACCAGTGCCAGGCCTGGGCCAAGTTCACCGGCGAATCCGACTACGACCAGCCATTCCATTGCGACTTCGCCAACCACACCCTGACAGCCCCCAGCGAGGACGCCCACCGCAACTGCGTGACCATCCTCTGCTACTTCAGCGACGTCACCGAGGCGCACGGGCCGGCCCACTACGTGACCCGTCCGGACGCGCTCGAGGTGACCGGTCCCGAGGCCAGCCTGACCCGCGACGGCGACGAACACGCCCGGATCCAGCAGGCCCTGCTGCCCTATGAACGCTCCACCGCGGCGCCGGCCGGCAGCGTGTTTCCCTACACCATCGACATCTGGCACCGGGGCACCAACCTGACCGCCCCGGGGGGACATCGCTACGCCCTGATGAGCTGCTTCAAGAAGGCGGGGGACGAGGCAGTCGGCTTCCACGCCTGGGCCTTCCACCACACCCAGCCCTGGGCGCGCATCTTCGACCACGCCACGCCCGAACAGCTCGAGTGCTTCGGCGTCCAGCCTCCCGGCCACCCGTTCTGGACCAAGACCACCCTGGCCCGCGCCCAGGCCCGCTATCCCGGCTGGGACATGACCCCCTACCGGGAGGCGGTGGTCGCCCGCGCGGCCTAACTAGGGCTTCAGCGGCTGGGATCGAGGAACAGCAGCTTCAGGGTGCCCGGCCGGGGGATCGGCCGGCCGCCAGGATTGGGGCTCGGATCGGTGTCGGCGGCGGCGATGTAGATCCGGCCCGTCGCCGGATCGATCCCCATCGTGCGGCCGCTGGGCGCCGTCTTGATGATGGCGACGGGGACGTACTTGTCCGGCGTCTCCTCGCGGATCACCGACAGGGTTCCGTCCAGCCCGTTGGTGCTGAACACCAACTTGCGCTTTGGATCGAAGCCGGCCGCGTCGGTGCCCCGGCCGATCGGCGCGCCGGCGACCTCCTTGCCATTGTCGGTGTCGACCACCACCAGCCGCGCGTTGACGCAGCTGATAAACAGCCGGTGGGTCGCCACGTCGATGGCCGCCCCATGAGGCGACGAGCAGTCCGCGATCGGCCAATGGGCCGTGACGGTGTTGGTCCGCGTGTCGATCCGCACCACCTCGCGCTTCTCGGCTCCGGCCACGTAGAGGCCGCCGCGGCCGTCGGCGACGGCGTATTCCAGGCCGCCGCCGCCGTCGATCGTCGCCACGACCTTGTCGGTCTTAGGATCGATGGCGGTGACCTTCTTCGAATCGCCCTCGACGATGAAGACATGGCCGGAGGCAGGATCGAAGGCGATGGCGTCGGCGTCCTTCTCGACGGTGATCCTGTCCTTGACGGCCAGGGTCTTCAGATCGAAGGCCACCGCCAGCCCGCCCCGCCCGTCATCGGTGAAGCCCTGGCCCGCCGCGGTGGCGATGCCGATGCCGTGGGCGCCACCGGCCATGCCCTCGACCTGGCCGACGATCGCCCCGCCGCGGCCGTCGACCACCGTCACACGGTCGCCATGCGAGACATAGACCCGATGCGAGGCGGGATCGAAGACCACGTAGTCCCAGCGGTTGGGCTCTCCCAGCGGCACGGTCCTGGTCACCGTGTAGTTGGGTGCAGGTGGCGCGGCGAAGACCGGCGCGGCCAAGGCGGCGAGCGCGCTCGCAAACAGGGCGATCTTGGACACGGGTGTTCCTCCTCTCGAATTGTTGGCGTGGCGCTCGGCGCCGGACCTCGAGCGCCGGGGCGGCGGTTATTCACCACGCGCCGCGCCTCGGCAACCGCCCGCCTAGAAATGCGCCCGGACGCCGCCCTCCAGGGTGATATCGTAGAACTCCCGCTGGATCGGGCGGTTCACGTAACCCTCATAGTATCGCAGCGGCTGGTTGGTCAGGTTCTTGGCGTTGAAATAGACCGTCCAGGTGTTGTTGATCTCGTAGCTCGAACTGAGGTCGAGCAGGAACCGAGAATCCTGGATGGTGTCGAGCGTCTTGTCGCCGCCAAGCCCGAATAGGCTGTGGCTGATGTATTCCCCCGACAGACGCACATTGATCCCGTAGGCTTCGTAGAAAGCCGCGAGGTTCCAGGTGATCGGCGACGTTCCCGGCAACAGGCCATACTCATTCTGGCCCGTTACGCTGGTGGCGGCGTCATATTCGAGAATACGCGAGTCGACATAGGTGAAGTTGCCCTCGATCCCGAGCCCTTGCAGGGGATGGGGCAACCAGGTGAACTTCTGGTGATAGGCGACGGTGACGCCGCGGGCATAGGCGCTGGACACGTTCGAGAACGTCGTGATCGTGCCCGGCAGTCCGTTCACAAATAGCGGATCGTTAACGCCGTTCAATATCCGCGGCACGATATAGTTGGAGAACTCCTTGTCGAACAGGGCGACCTGTACGATCCCCGCGTTCGGCAGGTAGTATTCCAGCGAAAGGTCGAAATTGTCGCCCGTGGTCGGCCTCAGGTTGGGATTGCCGCGCGTGATCGTGTTCTGGCTCTGATCCACCGTGGCGGCCGTGGTGTTCTGATTGAAACCGGGGCGCCCGATCCCGGTCGAGTAGGTGAAGCGAGCGACAAGGTCGGGGCGGAAGTCGTATCGGATCTGCACCGTCGGGAAGGCGTTGAGGTAGCTGGCCGGGTGAGCGACAAAGGACTGGGTCGTGTTCCCCGCGGCGTCGGTCACGGACTCGTACGCGCCGTAGTTGGCCTCGGTGTCTTCTACGCGTACGCCAGCCAGCAGGCCCCATTTTCCGACCGTCGTCGTATACTGAGCATAACCGGCGTAGATGTTCTCTGTATCCTGCTGATAGGCTGTCGGATTGAAGACCGCACCCTGGTCGAGGGTCCCCAGCAGGGCGCGCACCGCGTAGCGGTTGATCACCGGGCCATTGGTGTAGTGACCATTGTAGTAGGGCGCGATGGCCGGTCCGGAAAAGCCGGTCAGGGAGAGCGGCGGCGGGGCGGCGATCTGGTCGTCGAGCTCGACGGTCGACTTGTCCCGCAGGCGGACCTCACCACCGACCTTGATCCTGTCGCTGTCATTCAGGAGATGCAGAGGGACCGTGAGGTTCACCGCGCCGGAGTATTCCTCGTCGACGTCGTAAGTATGGTTGTTGTTGACGTTGCTCAGCGCATACATCGCCGCATCGTTGAGGTTGGTCCCGGGCGCGCCGAAGATCGGATAGGGGGGCGTCGACACCGGATCGTAGGTGAAGGGGACCGTTGGACCGAGGAATTCCGCGTTGAGGTTGCGGCGGACGTGGAACGTCGCCCGGCTGTAGGCGCCGTGATAGTCCAGAACGACACCGCCCCAGTGATCCTCGCCGCCGAGGGCGACAACCGTGTTGCGGTGGACTTCCTCCTCGTCGGTCAGGGTGATGGCGGGGTTCGTGGTCCCAATGAACCCGTTGGCGTCGTTGGGGTCGACCCCGGCCACACTGATGCCGGTGAAGAGCAGGAAGTTCTTCTTCTGCGCTTCGGTATAGCCCGCCACGTCGGCGCGCAGATAATAGGTGTGATCGTCGTTCGGCTGGAAGTCGAGTTCACCGCCGTAGCTGAACCGCCGCCGGTGATAGTCATAGTAGCGCAGGTCGTACTGTCTGACGATGTCGGCGGCGGGGTCGCCTCTGTAGCTCTCCTCCAGGTCGTCCACCGCCCGGCGGTCGTCCTTGCGCGAGTAGGTCAGCACGAAGGAGAAGGGCGTCGGATTGGAGATGAAGCCGGCGCGCGGCGGACTGGGCGCCTCCTCGCCGTTCTGGATCACCAGGCCCTTGTCGTCGAAGCCGAAGCGGGCGCCCAGGGCCACATCGGCCTCGAACGGTCCGGTGTGGTCGTGCAGCGGCTCGTAGCCCCAGCCCAGGGTGGCGTCGAGGAACGGCTTGGTGACATTGGTCGCCTTGCGCGGCGTCAGCTCGATGGAGCCGCCGAGGCCCTCGGCCTCGTGGTCGGGAAGCAGGGTGTAGGTGACGATGATGCCGTCGATGGCCCCGGTGGGGATCGTGTCATATTCCACCGCCCGTCCGCCGCCGCCGGAGGCGGTCCCGCCGGGATTGGTGTTGAGCAGCGGCACCCCGCCGTAGGTCGCGCCGTCCAGATTGGCGTCGATGCCGCGGATCTGCACGAAGCGGCCCTCGCCGGTGTCGCCCGAGAGCGACAGGCCCGGCATGCGTCCGAGCGCCTCGGCGGCGTTGAAGTCGGGATACTTCTGGATGGTCTCGGCGGACTGAACGGCGATCAGGTTGGGGGCGGTGAGCTGAACGGCGCGCGCCTTGTCCTCCTGCCGGGGGGCGGTCACCACGACCTCGCCGACCGACGAGTCCGTGGCCGCGGCCGCCGCCGTCTCTTCCGCCGCCACGGCGTTCGACCTTAATGTCAGTATACTGACTGATGACATCAACGCCAGGGCGCCGAGCTTGATACGCATTACCGATTCCTTGATTCGAAGCGCCGGTACGGCGGTTCGGCTGCTGCGCCGGCCGCGTTAGGCGCCGTGCGCGACAGGTCCGTGACAAGGCGCGACGATTGCGGATCGAGTTTCAGAGTGTTGCACCCGCGCAACGCACCCGCAGCGCCGGTGGTTGTCGAGGGCGGCGCGCCGCGCTACGTCTCCCCGCCGACGGCGGCGGCGCCGTAGCGCGAGGACGGCTTGATGAGAACACCGGGCCGCCTGCGAGAACGGGTCGCGGTCAGCCTCGCGGTGGCGGCGATCGCCTCGGTCCCGCAATCGGCGCTCGCCCAGACCGACGAGATCCAGGTCTACAACGCCGAGATCGCCGCTCCCGGCGTGTTCAACCTGACCCTTCACAACAACTACACGCCAGACGGTCTGAAACAGCCGGCGTTTCCCGGCGACGTGATCTCCAACCATTCCCTGAACGGGGTGCCGGAGCTCGCCTACGGGGTCACCGACTGGCTGGAGGCCGGGCTCTATTTTCCGCTCTATAGCGTGCGGGGCGACGGCGGCGTGCAACTCGACGGCTTCAAGCTGCGCGCCCTGTTCGTCGATCCCCATGCGGCCGAGAAGACCTTCTTCTACGGCGTGAATTTCGAATTCAGCTTCAACTCCAAGCGCTGGGACACGCACGCCTACACCTCCGAGATCAGGCCCATCGTCGGCTGGCGCCTCGGCAAGGTCGACGTGATCTTCAACCCGATCCTGGACAATTCCTACGACGGGCTGTCCCGCCTGGACTTCGCCCCCGAAACCCGTGTCGCCTACAATATCTCGAAGGTTTGGGCGGTGGCGGCGGAGGAGTACGACGACTACGGCCCTCTGCGCAGCTTCTACGGCCACCAGCAGACCCACGAATTGTTCGGCGTGGTCGACTTCAACGGCAAGCCGGTCAATGTCGAGTTCGGGGTCGGCTTCGGCCTGAATGCGGCGACCGACCGCCTGACCCTGAAGCTGATCTTCTCGAAGGATCTGTAATCAGAAGAAGAGCTTGCGAATGCTCAGGGTGATGGTGCGCCCGGCGGCGTCGAGGTAGCCCGGCTGGTAGGCGAGCGGGGTGACGCCCAGGGCGTCCCGCACATGGATGCGCTGGTCGAGCAGATTGACGATGTTGAGGCTGATCCGCGCGCCGCGAAGCCAGGGGTAACGCTTCACCACCCACGGCTGCTGCCCGAGCGTGTCGAACAGGCGCAGGTTGATGGTGGTGAGGCCGGAGAACGACAGGTTCCCGGTCGGTGAGCCCGGCCCGCCGACGACCGTGGTTCCTTCGCGCCAGTCGGCGCTGAGGCGGGCGCCGTAGCCGCGCAGGGTCATGCCGAGCTGGGCCTCGATCTCGTTGCGGTACTGGCCGCCGGCACTGCTCGTGGGCGACCCGTTCAGGAAGTCGAGGGTCGGGCCGCCGGGGCGAACCAGGACCCGGTCGGTCAGGAAGACGGTATGGTAGACGGCGAACTGCAGCCGGCCGGGGGCCGCCACGCCGGTGAAGCCCCTGAACCGGCTGGGTCCGCCGCCGGGTCCGTCCTCTCCGCCGGGGCCCCGCTCACCCGCGCCCGGACGTCCGCCGCCGCGGAACGCCCCGCGGAACGGCCGTGGCGGCGGCTGTTTGCCGAGCGGGCGCGAGTAGTTGATCCCCCAGCGGATCTCGGAGCGCTCCGAGCGGGCGAAATTGACCGGCCGGATATCCTCCTCGACCAGGTCGCCCTCGGCGTCGCGGATGAACCGGGCCGGAAAGGCGGCTTCGAGCGCGGCATCGGCCGCCGGGAAGGTCGCGACGGGATTGTCGATGTCGCTTTCGATATAGTTGGCCGTGATCGTCAGGTCCTGGGTCGGCAGCGGCTTGAGGGTCAGGCCGATTTTCAGGACGTTGCGGCTGTCGGCGGTCAGGCCCGGCGCGCCCCCGCTGATCTGGGTGACATCGACGGTTCGGCCGGTGGCGTAGTCGAACAGCGGAACGCCGGGGGTGAAGACGGTCGGTCCGCCGAGTTGCGCGGTCGAAGGCGCCGCGTGGTCGCGGGTGCGGGAGACGATCAGGGTGTAGCCGGGAACGGGCGTCCAGTTCACCCCGTAACCCAGAGTCTCCAAAAGTCCGTAGTCGGACAGCTGGTCGACCGCGCCGTTGGCGTTCAGCGACAGCTCGCCCAGGAACGGCAGGACGCGGTGGCGCCGGCTGGCCAGGGGAAGATCGAGGTTCAACTGGGCGTTGGCGTCGTTGCGGGTCAGGTGGGCTGACCGAAACTGGCCGAAGCGGGTCGATGTCGAGCCCTGCCAGGTCTGGGTGTCGCCGGCCTTGGCGCTGACATAGAGATCGCCGGCCGGCAGCCTGATCAGGGGACCGTTGGCCAGGACCTGCAGGTTGGCAGAGTCGGCGATCGACCGCGCGACCGACTGGGGCCGGCCGGTGCCGGCGTCGGTGTCGGTCTGGGTGTCGGCGTGATCGAAGGCGTCGGTCAGGGACAGACGCCAGTCGCGCACGTCCTTGTTGAAGGTCGAGCCCAGGTGCGCGGTCCATCCGTCCACATACTGGTGGAGCGGTGTCGCCTGGTCGCCCTGCGCCGGACCCTGCAGGGCATCGCTGGCCGTGGCGCCGAAGGTGGCGTTGTAGGTCGCCCTGATCCCGTCGGACGCCGGCCGGGCCAGGACCGCGTTCAGCGTCAGGCTCTGGGTCGCCGGCGACAGGGTGTGGTCTGCGGGGTCGGAACGGCCGGAGGGCTCGACGACATCGCGGTCCGCATCGGTGATGTCGGACGCCGCCTTGTACTTGAGGTCGAGGTTGAGGCGGTCGTCGCGGCGCAGGTGCAGCAGGTCGACTTCCGCCTGACCGCTGGTGTCGGCCCCCTCGGTCGCGCCGCCGCCCGCCAGATCCCCGGTGACGGCGTGGAAGCGGCGGCGCGTCACGATGTTCACCACGCGCTGGTTGGCGCTGTAGCCGTACTTCAACGACACCTCCTCCGGCAGGATGTCCACCCGCAGGATCGCCTCGGTGGGGAGGTTCATCACCTCGTTGAAACTGGAGATCCGCCGGCCGTTGAGCAGCACGACCGGGCTCTCCCCGCCCCGGCCGCGGTCGCTGCGCGTCTCCGGCGCCAGTTCGGCAAGCAGTTCGGTGACCGTGCTGACGCCGAAGGACTGGATATCGGCGGGGCTGTATTGGATCTCCGGGGTGATGTCACCGACCACAGCCCCGACCTGATGGGCGTAGTCCTTGGGCGCCACCACATCGACCCCGGAGACCCGGGTCGCCTTCGCGTCCGGGTCGTCCTCGTCTCCCGCGGAGGTCGATGGCGGGGCCCTGGCGGGCGGCGCGGCGGCCGGCGCGGACTTCGCCGCTACCGGGTCACTCCCCAGGCCGGAGACGGCGGCGACGCCCAGCAAGGGGGTCAGCCAGAGGCCGGGCCGCAGTCTCATGCTCGTGGGTCTGCCGATAGTCCTTCTACGGTGCGGACGTCTCTTCCACGTTCAGGTTGCAGGTCTGTGTCGACTGTGTCGCCGCCGTTTACGGGGATGACGCATCCGCGGTCTAACGGACCGCGAACACCACCGTCACCTGGCCGACGCGGGCGAAGCGGAGCGTGGCCGGGACATGGTCGCCGGGCTTGAACGGTCTGCGGGGGCCGATCAGCATCAGGTGGTTCCCCCCGGGCGCCAGGGTCAGCGTGGCGCCCGGGGGGATCGGAAAGCCGCCTGGCGTAAGCCGCATGCGCATCACCTCGCCGGTCATCGACATGGTGTGCGGCTCGATCGCCTGGGCAAGGGGCGAGCTCCCGCCCAGCAGCCGGTCTGCGCTCTTGCCGCGGTTGGTTACGGTCAGGTAGCCGGCGGCGGTGGGCGCGGCGTTGGGCGTCGCCCTGATCCACGGATCGCCGATGTGCAGCGTCCCGGCGCCGTAGTCACGGGAGCAGGCGGCGTGCGGCGCGACGATCAGGGCGGCGGCGACGGCGGCGGCCGCGATGGACGTCGAAGGGGTCATGGCGATCTCAAGTCCTGGGTCGAGAAGAAGAACAGCGCCGCCTATGGCGTCAGAACCGAACCCGCAATCCCCCATAGGCGGCCATCGGCGCGGCGGGGCTCTGAAAGCGGGGGTCGGCGCCGGTGGCCGGCACGCCGGGGGCCTTCACGCCGGTGGGATCGCCCAGGACGCCGAAGGTGGCGTATCGCGCGTCCAGGGCGTTATCGAGGACGGCGAAAAGCGAGATCCGCGGGGCGAGATTCAGCGTCGAATGAAGATCGAGCACCGCATAGCCGGGCAGCTCGCCCAACTGGTTGCTCTCGTCGCCGCGATAGACCTGGTCGCCGACCAGCGAGAGGCCGGCGCCCACGCTCCAGCCGCGCCGCACCTCGAGATCGGCGCCGAGCTTCAGGCGATCGCGCGGCACGCCCGGAAGATGATCGCCGGGCCGCACCTGGATATCGCCGCTGGCGTCGTGGAACGGATTGGACGGCGAGGCCAGCGCGAAGGCCGATCGGAACGTGGCGTCGACATGGCTGTAGCTCGCATAGGCGCTGAACCCTCGCGCGGCGTAGCGCGCGCCCAGCTCCAGCCCCCGCCGCCGCGTGCCGCCGATGTTCTGGAAGTAGCCGGCGCTCAGGGAGGTGGCGACGCCGTAGATGTCGTCGCGCACGTCGGTGTTGAACAGGCCCGCGTTCCACGTCAGGGCGCCGGCCCCGAGGCGCAATCGGCCACGCAGCCCGGCCTCCCAGGTGTGCGAGACGACCTGCTTCAGATTGGGGGGGTCGCTGGAGAGGGACGAGGGCAGGAGGCATGGGATCGCCGGGTTCGAACACTCAATCTCGCTGGCGTTGGGCGTGCGGCTGCCCTCTGAGTAGCCTGCGTAGGCGGTTAGGCCCGAGGTCAGCCGATAGGTCGCGCCCAGGGCCGGATTGAACCGCTCATAGTGGTTGCGGCCGGTGAGGTCGGAGCCCCGTCGATCGGCGAGATCGATCCGCGCGTCGTTGTAGCGGCCGCTCGCGGTGACGGAAAGGCGGCGACCCAGGTCCAGGGTGTCGGTGGCGTAGAGGCCGAGGTAGGTGGTGGCGGCCCTCAGGCTCACCGGGGTCGCGGTGAACGGCGCACCCTCCGGCGTAGCCACGAACAGGCCGGAGGAAACCACCTGCAGGTTGGCCCCGATCACCCCCAGCTCGGCGCCTGAGGAAAAGCGGGTGACCGCCGAATCGGCGCTAGCGCCGACGGTCAGGTGGTTCTGGCGGCCAAGGATGGCGGCCGTCGAGGTCGCCTGGAGGGACCCTCCCGCCCCCGCTGAGCTGATCTTCTCCCGATCGATCTCGCCGAACGGGGTGGTTCCGCCATTCGAGATGTCCGGCAACGCGCCGCCAGAGGCGCCCGTCACGGGCGTTACGCCATCGCCCTGACAGAGGAGGCCCCGGGAGGGACCGGCCGCGCAGGCCGCATAGCTCGTGGTGTTGCCGTTGACCACAGCCTGCCAGAAGCCGCGATAGTAGGCGGCCCCCTGGAACGACAGGGTCGACGTGGCCGCATAGGCGACGTTCAGGGTGACGAAGGCCAGGCTGTTGTGGTTGCTCTGGGGGTTGGTGAAGATCAGGGAGCGGCCGACAGCCAGCTCCTGCACGGGCGCGGCGGACTCGCCGCCCAGGCGGTTGTCGGCGAGCGTCACGCCGAGATCGAGCGTGAGCCCACCCGTCCGCGCGCCGACATCGCCATGAAGCTGGCGCAGGCGGTCGGACGAGGACGCCCGCCAGCCGTCCTCGTCCAGCACGCGCCCGGCAACGTAGGCGCTCAAGGTTCCGTTGTGGGTTCCGTATTCCGCCGACGCGTCACGCACCTTCCGTCAGTTCGTTTCGCAAGGCGCGAACATGGTGTTCGCCACCTCGAACTACGGCGACTTCCTGTATGACGTCGCCAAGAAATCGCCCGACGTCGCCTTCTACGAGTGCGATGGCAGAAATCCTCTCGACAATCTCAGCACCTATTATCTTGCCCACTGGTATCCGACCTATGTGACCGGCGTGGCGGCGGGCCTGATCAGCAAGACCGGCAAGCTCGGTTACGTCGGCTCGTTCCCGGTGCCTTCCGTGTTCTCCGGCACCAACGCGTTCCTGATGGGCGCGCGAAGCGTCAACCCTG
>Ga0209166_10003087_pt1 | contig 12214 bp, 11 predicted proteins | sample Coa_R1_3_FD_187151 | JGI IMG/M metagenome (GOLD analysis project Ga0209166, IMG submission 187151) | Surface soil microbial communities from Centralia Pennsylvania, which are recovering from an underground coalmine fire - Coalmine... | ecosystem: Environmental > Terrestrial > Soil >... | reverse complement strand
GCCCGCGCCGGTCGCGTGAGCCCGAGGCCGCGGCGGGGCCTGGACCTGGCTTCAGCGCGGGCGCGGGACGATGCGGAGATCCAAGCGCACCTGCCATGTCATGGGTTTGCGCCGACGGACCCGCCAGGCGGTTGGGCATATGTGCATGGCACGGTCCGGGTGACGCTGGAGGTGCGCGCCGCCAACAACCTGGAGGGCGAGTGGGAGCTGACCCGCATTCGAGTTGAACCGGTTGATCGCCGCCACGGCGCTGCCAGCGCCGCACTGCAAGCTCTGGCAATCGCGGCGGACGACGCGGGTGCGGCGATCACCCTGACCCCTGAACGTTTTGGGATGGGCGCGAGTTTGCGTGGCGCGCTGAACGACCGGCAGCTCCGCGCATGGTACGGCCGGTATGGTTACCGGCGTCTCCCAGGCGGGCGTTGGCGGCGAATGCCGTCCGGCGCCGAGCCGATCTGAAATGCCCCGGGTCCTGACCGGGCCGGCATGCTTCCCCCCTTTGAAAGGAACTTACCATCAGAACAGAACTGCAAGACTATCTGGCGGGTACGCCGGCGCGCGTGCTCGTATGACCCGGGACAACGGCCCCGGGCGGGCCTGGTTGGTGATGGCCTGCTCGGCGCGCAAGCGCCATGATCCCGGGCTGCTGCCGGCCATCGACCGCTACGCCGGTCCTGCCTTCCTGGTGCTACGGAAATGGCAGCGTGAACAACCCGACGCGGCAGCCGGGCTGACGGTTTTGATCTTGTCCGCCGAGTTCGGTCTGATTGAGGCCGCGGCTCCCATCCCGCACTATGACCGGCGCATGACCGCCGCTCGCGCCTTGGAATTGTCTGTGACAGTCGAGGCGGACTTGGCGGCGCGCCGCATGAGCGGCCCCATCTGCGTGCACGTCGGCGCAGATTACCGCCGGGCGTTGAGCGACTGGTTGCAGAGTGCGACCCGCGCCGGCACCCTCACCCAGACGCACGGCGGGCAGGGGGAACAACTGGTGCAGCTTAAGCTCTGGCTGGACGGGCTCTCGAGTCGGCGTGCTGGTCCCGGCGCCCTGGTCGGGATCGCCGGTTATCTAAACCCGCGCGGCGAAACAGCGGCCATGCTCGGCCGGTTTGGGGTGGGGGGACTCAACGACGCCAAGATCATCGCCACCGGCCAGAACGCCGCCATGGGGGTCGCGGGGCTCGACCGGCCGCAACTGGCCGCGGTGGCGGGTGCGCGCTATGGCATCGCCGGCCTGGACCGCACCGCCAAGGTCGCGATCGCCGGGATCAACACCCGCCCGGTGGTGGAGGCCTCGCGCGGCGCGGTGGGTCTGCCGCCCTCAGCCCACTCCGAGACACTGGCGCAGATCGGCAACCTGGCCGAACGTGACCGGGCCCTGGCCGCGATTTCGCGGGACAGCCAGCAGTTGGGCGACCGCGCCGCGCGTGAGTCCTGGCAGCGTGCCCTGTGGTTCGCCGACTATTCCTACATCGTCAAGCAGGCACCGGGCGGCGGGGTGCAGTGGCGCGACGGCCGGGCCGGGGTGTTTGGGCGGGCCAACCGGAGCCTGCCGCTCGGGCTGGATAGCGCCGGCTTCCGGCGCTGCCTGACGGGGACGGCGCCCCGCTGGACCCAGGCGCCGGACAGCTACCACGCGGCCATCGAGTTGATCGATCCCGACTGCTACGCGGCCTACGACTACCCGATGGACCGGGCCGAGACGCTGGAGTCGCTGCGGGAGCTGATGGCTGCGTTCCCGGCGGATGTGACCAACGGGCGCTTGTGGCCGGTGTTCAGCATCCGTTGGACGTACCGGGACGACGCGTATCTGGATTTCTCTAGGCTGCCAGGGTGGGCCGGTCGTAACCTCGGCGCCCTCATCCCTATCACGCGCACCCAGCGTCCCTTCACGGACGCCACTCGCGAGTTGTGGGCGCGGCAGGCCATCGCCAACGCGCTGATCCTGGCCAAGGACCCGGATTTCCGCTGGATGGCCGAGACCTTCGGGCAGGTCATGATCGGGGGCATGGTCAAGTGCAAGATCGCGCGCATGGCGCGCCACATCTTCGCCGCGGTGCTCGCGCACCTGATGCCCGACGTGCGTTTCTGGCTCCTGGGCCAGGCCAACTTTGCCGTCATCAACGGTCTCGGCAAATTGGAACTCCTCGATCAAATTTATACAGATGGGACCTGGTGGCTGGCAGATAGTCTCTGTGCGCGGTTCGCCGTGCTGGAGAACGGGTTGATCACGATGATGTCCGCCGGGTCGCCGCGCCGCAAGGATGGTGGCGCCCGCTACGAGGTGCAAAGTTTTCTCACGACAGTGGAGATGATGGGGGCCAACCTCAGAAGCCTGTTGTCTGCCTACCAGGGCCTGTGGACCTGGCCGCCACCGGAACCACTGCCGCTTGACCTGTTCGATCTCGACCAGGCGACGGATCTGCGCCAGCGCATACAGGTGGCGCAGCTCGAACTCGGATCATTGCTGCCGCTGAGCGGGAGCCAACTGTTGTGAATGACTCACGGAAAGGACAAATGGTATGACGGCTCCGGCCACCATAACCCGAGCCGGGGCCAAGCCCCGGAGTCGTAAGGACGGCAACACGACGCTCCTGCGCCTGTTGCACGAGGCGGTGTCGCACAGCGCGCCAGCGGGGGCGTCGGCCCGCGAGCTGGAGCGCGCCTTGCGCGAAAAGGTGCGCCGCGGCGACCGGCGGGAGCGGGAAGTCGTGGAGTACCTGCTGGCGGTCGCCACGGGCCGGCTGGCGCCCGAGCAGCGCGGCTATGGGACGCTGGCGTTCGTTCTGGCCCGACTGGCGGACGGCGCGGGCGAGATCTACCCGGTCGCGGTCAAGGCCATCGTCCGGGCAGCCTTGCGCGCCACTTGGCCGCTGGACAGCACCGTCATCGAGCGGCTGCGCGGGCTGCCGACGGTGGCCAGCCTGATGGGCTGGGTGGCGGAAGCGCCCGATGACGACGGGGCCGATGACGGGCCCGTGTCGGTGGCGCTGGCCGCGGACCAACCGACCTCAGCCCCGCCGGTAGCGGTGGCGCTGGAGATGCGCCGGGTGGGTGACCTGACGGTGGCGCTCAACCGCAGCGAGCAGGCGCTTTACCGCAGCGCCTGGCAGGCCAATGCAGACGTCTACGTCCAGGTGTCGGCGCGCGGCGTGCAGGTGAAGACGCGGCCAGGCCTGATGCTCAAGCGCGACCCGGACTATGGGCAGCGCGGCGGTTGGCGCTATCAGGCTCCGGACAGACTGCGGCGCTGGAACCGGCTGGCCGAGGCCGATGTGGCCCGACTGCTGGCGCGCCTGCCGCAGCTGGTCAGCGCGGAAAACTGATGGGTCGGCGCCGGCAGGCGCCGGGCACGCGAGGAGGTGGCGGATGTTGAATGGAACGACTCGCATTACGACCCAGTACGTGCCCCAGGTCTCGGCGCTCAAACTGGCCGAGGCGCTGGTGGCTCTGGCCAACGGAAACGGCGGGCGCATCGTCCTGGGGATGGACGAAGAGGGGCACGTCGCCCAGACCCCGGCGATGGACGAGATCGGGGAGATGCTGCGCGAGGCCGAAGGCTTGTGCGACCCGGTCGTCCCCACGGGCGATTGGGACTCGATCGACGTGGAAGGGCATGGCCAGGTCTTTGCCCTGTTCGTGCCGCGGTCGCGGGCGTTGCACCGGACCCAGGGCGGGGGCGTGCTGCGGCACTCACCGCACGGCAACGAGCGGGTGCGGGGCGTGGCGCTGACCGAGCTGCTGGCCGCCAAACAGGCCTTGCGGCTGGAAGGGCCTCTGCCGGACGCGGGCCGCGAGGACCTGGACCCGGCGGTGGTGAGCGAGTTTGTCGAGCGGTGGGAGCAGCGGTACCAGCGCAAGCTCGGCCGGACGGTCGATGATCTGCTGCTGGAGATGGGGGCGCTCGACCGCGAGAGCGGCCGGCCCACCCTGGCCGGGATGCTGCTCTTCGGGCAGCGGCCCACAGATTTCCTGCCGCAGGCGCGCCTGATCTTCGTGAAGTTCTCCGGCACGACGCCCGGCAGCGGGCCGGCCGTGAGCGGCCCAGCCTTCGGTCTGCCCGGCTACGAGCGGCGGGTGGACATCGCCGGTCCGCTGCCGCGGCTGCTTGAGCAAGCCTGGCAGGTTGCGTGGGACTCGATGAGCGTTGGGGCGGTCGTGCGCGGCTTGCAACGGCAGGACGTGCCCGAGTACCCGCCCTTTGCCGTGCGCGAAGCGCTGGTCAACGCGGTGGCCCACCGTGACTATGCCGTGACGGGCAAGTCGATCGAGGTGCGCATGTTCTCCGATCGCCTGGAAGTCATCTCGCCCGGCGGCCTGGCCGGCCACATGACGGTGGACAACCTGGTGGAAGAGCACTACTCGCGCAACCCACGGTTGGTGGAGGGGCTCCTGCAGTGGGGCTACATCGAAGGGTTGGGGCTCGGCATCGACCGCATGATCGAAGCCATGGGGGAGGCCGGGCTGGGCATGCCGGAGTTCAGCGCCCGGTCGCACAACTTCACGCTGACGCTGCGCAACACGCGCGGCCCCGCGCGGCTAGTGACCGGGGCCGGCGTGCAGGATGAACGGCGCCGGAAGATTCTCCAGGTGGTGACTCTCGCCGGCAAGGCCAACAACGGCGACCTGCGCAAGGCGATCCCAGGCGTTTCGCCCGAAACCCTGCGGACGGATTGCGAGCTGCTCATCGAGCAGGGGCTGCTGGTCGCTTTGGGCGAGAAACGTTGGCGGTATTACCAGGTCCCTGGTGATGAGCGCGACTGATCTGGGGCTGCACAACCCGCGCGGGCTGGCCGGCCTGATGCTGGTCGATCTGGACCCGCTCTGGATGGCTGCGCGTGGTGCCGAAGAAGGGCTCGTGTGGGAGCGGGTCGCCCTGCTGTGCGACCACGTCAATGGGCAGCGCCCGGACGGGTTGCCGATCGTGCCGGTGAACAGCCTGTCGCTGCGCTACCTCAACGGCGCCGCTTTCTGTGAGGGCGAGTGGGGTGTGTGCGGCCTGTACGGCACGCTGTGCGTGCGCGAGGTGGTAGCCTGGCTGCGCGCGCAGGGCGCCCGCACCCAACTACTGAGCGATTGCATTGTGTGGCCGCCAGGCGCGCGTCGGCGCGACCACCCGGCGCAGACTTACTTCCCCGATCTGGACTATCCCGTGCGCCTGCGCCCGTAGCCGGCCACAGTCAAGGAGCGACAACATGCTGAGATCAACACCCGGCCGGGCGTCGCCCGGCACGGTTCGGAACCGCGCGGCTGCTCGCGCCGCTGGCCAGCGCAACCAGCGGCAAGGCGCGTCGGCGGCATTCGCGCGGGCGCGCGACCGCCTGCGCGACCTGGTCATCGTCGACCTGTTTTGCGGTGCGGGCGGCGCGACCGAGGCTTGCGTGCGCGCCATCGCCGAGCTCAAGAACGTCCCACTGGACCAGGTCCAGGACGTGCTGGGCGGGATCATCGCCCAGTTTGTGGCGGTGAATCACTGGCCCGACGCGGTGGCCACGCACATCCGCAACCACCCGTTTGCGAACACGCTGCTGACGGACGTGACGCAGCTCGATCCGCTAAAAGCGATGGGGGGCCGCAAGCGGGTCCATCTGTTGCTGGCCGGCCCAGAGTGCTACCCGGCTGGCACGCTGATTCTGACCGAGCGCGGCCTGGTCCCAATCGAGCAGGTGCACGAGGGGGACCGTGTTCTGACTCATCGCGGGCGCTGGCGCAACGTCACTGCTGTGGGGCAACGGGTCGCCGACACAGTGGTTGTCCGTGGACAGGGGCACTACGGGTTGGAAGTCACGCGGGAGCACCCGCTGTACGCACGCGACCGGAAGCTTCGCCATCGCCCAGTTGACGGCAGCTGTTATCGCTATACCGAGCCGGAGTGGACGCCGGCGGGAGCGACTGCCGGGAAGTACTGGGCGACCCCAACGTCTTTCGGTGACGAACTTCCGATCCCGCCGGTGGGTGGGCGGGGCGTCACGTTCTCGCCCGAGTTCTGGTGGATGGTGGGGCGGTGGCTGGGGGACGGGTTGTTCCGGGTGGCCGGTAATCACGCCGACGTGCTCGTCGTGTGTGGCAAGCACGAGGCCGATGAGGTAATTGGTCGTCTGAATTTCTCGCCCCCCACGGGGCAGGTGTCTGGCCGCGCGGAATACCGCTGGCGCCGCCGTGACGAGCGGACCGTCGTGGTCTATGAGATGAGCCACACCGGTCTGGTTGCGTGGCTAAATCAGTTCTTCGGGCGTGGCGCTCAAGGGAAGACGGTGCCACCCTGGGCGCTCGGGATGCCACGCGAATGGCGCGAAGCATTATTGGCGGGTTATGTTTCCGCAGATGGCCATTACGTGGTTGCACGAAACAAGCAGATGGCATCGACGGTGTCCAAATCGTTGGCGGTTGGTATTCGACTACTCGCGGAGTCTCTGGGCCATCGAATGTCGCTATACAACTACCCCCAGCATTCAAACGTAATCGAAGGGCGCTCGGTCAACACACGGCCCATGTTTGAAATGCGCTGGATTGAGGCTCGCTTGCGTGACTATGGCACGCAGTTCGGAGTCCATAGCTGGTCTCGCGTGCGAGCGGTAGAACCGGGGCGCACCAATGTGCTCGTCTACAACCTGTCGGTTGAAGAGGACGAAAGCTATGTGGCCGATGGGATTGTTTGTCATAACTGCACATTCCACAGCCTGGCCGCCGGCGACCGCCCCGTCAACGATCAGTCGCGCATCAGCGCCTTCTCAGTGCTGGACTGGTTGGAGAAGTTGTACGTCGATGCGGTAATCGTCGAAAACGTCCCTGAATTCATGATGTGGGGACCTCTGAATGCCGACGGGACTCGGAACAAGAAACGCAAGGGGGAGATCTTCCGAAAATACATCTCCATGATGGAGGCCCTCGGGTACGAGGTCGAGTACCGGATCCTGAAGGCCGCCGACTACGGCGACCCGACCTCGCGCGAGCGGTTGTTCATCCTCGCCCGGCGCGACGGGCGGTCGATCGTGTGGCCCGAGCCGACCCACGCCCATCCCAAGCAACTGGCCCAGGCCCGGCGCACTCCGGGCCTGTTCGGCGGCGCGTCGCTGCGGCCTTACCGCACCGCGGCCGAGATCATCGACTGGGACGACCGCGGCACCAGCATCTTCAATCGCGACAAGCCGCTCTCGCCCAACACCATGCGGCGCATCTGGATCGGCCTCATGCGCTACGGGCTCAAGGATGTGCTCGCCAATGAGGCCCTGGTCGCCGAGCCGTTCCTGGTCAAACTGCGCAACCACGGCACAGCCATGTCGGTGGCCGAGCCGGTGGACACGCTGACCGCGGGCGGCAACCACTTCGGCGTCGTCCAGCTCAACTCGTTCCTGGTAGGCGCGGGCGGACCGACCGGCACGGCGCGGCCGCGCTCGACCGACGAGCCGGTCAAGACGGTGCTGGGGGACAACCGGCTGGGGGTCGTGCAGGGGTTCCTGCTGCCCAACGAAGGCGTGTTCCGCGGCAATCAGCCGCGGCCAGCCGACGACCTGGTGCCGTCGATGACGTCACGCGGGCCAGGGCACGTCGTCCAGCCCTTCATGTTGGGCGTCGGCGGCCCGGCCGGTCAGCGGCGGCCACGGGAGGTCAGCGAGCCCACACCGACCCTGACCGGCACCAACAGTTTTGCGGTCGTGCACCCGTTCATGCTCGGGCAGCAATCGGGCGGGGCGCCGCGCTCGACGGACGAGCCCGCGCCGACGCTGGCCACAGATGGGGCCGTGTCACTGGTGCAGTCATTCGTGATGCACGTGCGGGGCGGCGACGACGGCTACTTCCGCGGACGGCCGGTCACCGAGCCGGTGGGGACGGTCACGACACATCCGGCCATGAGCCTGGTGCAGATTGACCCGTTCATGCTCGCCATCGACCAGGCCGGCTCGCGCAGCGGGCAGGTACGCGGGGTAGACGACGTGGTCAGCACCTTGACCACTAAAGCCCGGATGGGCGTGGCGATGGGGGAGGGGGGCCTGCAGCCTTACCCGGACGGCGCGTGGTCCGGGGGTGACACGCCGTGGCAGCCGTTCCTGGTCCGCTATAACGGCACCGGCATCGGGGCCGAGATCAATGAGCCGGTCGGTACGCTGACCACCAAGGACCGCTACGCATTGTGCCTGCCGGTCACGCGCGGCTACCTGCTCGTAGACATCTTCTTCAGGATGTTTAAAACGGTCGAGATGGCGCGCGCCCACAGCTATCCAAGCTGGTTCACGTTCTGGGACGCGTCTGGAAAGCCGGCCACCAAGGAACACGCGACCAAGATGGTGGGAAATTCATGGCCCATTGCGATGGGTTCGGCGCTGGCCCTGGTGCAGATGGCCCACCGGGCCGACCTGGCGGCGGCCTCAGAGACAGCGCGGCTGCTCATGCGCGGCGTGGCAGCGTGACAGCAGTGTACAGGAAGAACGGAGGACATATGCCGGATGTGGAATTGAACGGTCTGGCCCTGGAGGGCGGCGTGGAACCGGCGACGGTGGAAGTGCTGCACAACGCCGGGGGCAGCCTGCAGATCAACGTGCTGGGGCGCGACGGGGGGATGGGCAACCGGATCGACCTCGGCGTCGATGGCGACAAGGTCGTGCTGCGCCTGTGGCAACCCGGGCACTGGAGCAATCATGACCCGTGGCAGGTTCTGCGGGTGCTGGATCTGGAACCGCGCGAGGATGGCAGCGGGAGTGGTACGCCGGATCCGGACTATGCCTTCGAAGTGCGGCTCAGCCTGGGCGTGTTCGAGAGCGACTCGGAAGGGGAGGCGGATTTCAACCGCGCGGCCGCCCAGGCGCAATGGCGGCGACTGCGCGAAGGCCTGCCGCGCATTCCGGAGACGATGCCTTTCCGGCGCGATGAGGCGGGGCTGGAGTTCATGGAGTGGGAGGGGGTGCTGCCGGAGCATGAGGCGCGCCTGCTGGGGACGCGGCTGGCCTCGGGCCGGCACATCAATGCGGTTGGGCAAAGCCGCAGGTCGGGGGAGGCCGACTGGCTCCTGGGCCTGCCGCGGATCGGCTGGCCCGGTCGTCTGTACCGCGTCTGGCTAAGCATGCCGGTCGCCGACGATGACGCCGGGATGGCGGCGGCCCGGCAGACGCTGGGCGAGCTGACGCGACTGCAGCCGGGTCTGTCCGCGCCCGAGTGGGGGGAGGGGCCGATCGGCCGGCCGGGCGTGGGGGTGGAGTTTGACACGGTCCGCTACTACGTCCACCGGATATTCGGCGACATCGCTCGGGGGCGCCTGCTGGATCGGGTGCAGATGGCCATCCGCCATCCGGGTGCGGGCGAGGACGAGTTTGGCCCCTGGCAGTTGGTGAGCCCGGCCGACTACGCGGCGGGTTATCTGCCCGGGGAAGAGCGGCCCGGAGCGGGGTGCCGCAAGTTGGGCTGATGGGCCAACTGGGCGCGAAGCCTTACATCGATCCGGGCGGGGCGCTGATCGCGCGCGCGGCTGCCCTGATGAGCCTGTCGACCCTGGACGCGGGTCACGTCAAGGGCATCCTGGAGCATGCCGGGGCGCAGTGGGTGGTGGTCGGCCGGGCGTCGATGGGTGAGCACGATTTGGGTGTCGACCTGCAGGGGCTCGTGCCGGCCAGCCAGTATGCCGGCGAGACCTTCGCCCGGCCCAAGCCGACCGGCACGTTCCCGCCCGGCCAGTTGTACACCGGGCGCGTCATCACCCATAAGGGCCGCTCCTACGTGATGACGGACGAGCGCATGACGGTGAAGCTGCCCGAGGCGGAGGATGCAGCGATCCGCGCGGCGGCCCACGCCCGCGCGGCGCAGCGTCCCCATTGGCAGCCGCTCAGCAAGTACGGGCACGAGCTGAACGGCGCAGGGGCGCGGGTGGGACAGCTGCGGGTCGAACCAGGGCGGGTGGTGAGCGCCGATGGCATCGTCTATCGGCAGCCGGTGCCCGGCGAGCCCGAAGTGCCCGACCTGGTGCAGCCCGGCGACGTGATTCGGTCGAGCTACGGCAGCGGCGGGCGGGTCCTGAACGTGGCGGGTTACACCGTGTGCGCCTGCGCCGGCGGGCCGGGCGAGCACGCCCCGACCTCGGACTGCCACCCGCTGTGCTGCTGGTCGATTGCCTTCGTCGAGAAGAGCCACGACCCGGGGCCGGAGGGGCGGGTCCACCCCAGCGCCTGGTGCGCGATCAATGAACTCGTGGCCGTTGGCGGCCGGCTGGTCAAGCTGTTTGAAGCCAACCCGGACGAAGTCTGGGTGGTGGAGCACGCGGGCCGCGCGGTGCCGCTGCCGGAACCTGCGGTGGCGACTGCGGCGCCGCGACCGCGGACGCAGTTGCAATTCGAGCTCTAAGCGCGCTGGCGGAGTGGGTGTCCCGCCCGGCGCGGAAATGTGGAGGCAACGTGACGATGCTTATGATCAACGTCCCTGACGCGGAAGCGCGCGGGTTGACAGGAGAGAAATTGGCCCAGGTTGTGCGCCAGGCGGTGGCGGACCTGAGCGGTGCCCGCGTCGGCGGCATCTGGCGAGTTGTGGACGCGGGGCCCGTGGGCGCTGGCGCCCGCGTGCTCAAGATGCTGCGCGAAGAGAACCGGACCTACGAGGTAACAGTGCCGCCTGAGACGGTTCGACTTCGGCCGCACGGCCGCCGGTTGGAGGTCGACGATGACTATCTGGCAGCCGCCGAACTGTTGATCGATGCCGGGCACATGCGGGTGCTGGGGGAGACACTGACCGGCCAGGAGTCGACCGTCATCGACTTCAGCTATGTGCGCACGCCCGCGGCCGAGCCGGCGGAGGTCGCGTGAACGCGCCGGAGGCCAGGTCGCTGCGCATCCGGACCGCGGGCGAACCCCCCTCGTTCGTGCTCATGCCGGCTCAATACCGGCAGTGGGTGGTCGCGGAGGGACCGCACGAGCCGGTGCCGGCGACCGGACGCGTCCAGATGGCGGACGCCGCGCGCCAGCGCGATGTCTGCCGGGAGACGTGGGCGCGCGGCGAGGCTGTGTACCTGGAATACACCGAGCCGGCCGGTACGCTGCGCCAGGTGCAGATCCTGGCCATACGGGTGTTGCCCGACGGCGTGCACGCCGTGCTGGTGATCGACCTCGGCCACGCATGAACGAATTGACCCGGTCGCTGGTGCTGGAGGCCGGGCAAGAGCCGCGCTACCGGAAGCGGGCGAAGTTCCGGTTCGAGGCGTTCCGGCACGAGGTGGATGTGCTGTATGCGGTGCGGGTACGCACCGGGCCAGGCGCGACTCTGGCCGCGCGCGCCGTCAGGCTGGCGCGGGTCTTCTGGCCGACGCCCGAATGCTTTGACCCCGACGACTTGTGTGACAACTGCAGCATCGCGCTCGCGCAACGGATGAGCGCGAGCTTCTGGTTCTTCTGGCTCGACCGGCACCCCGAGTGGGCGCTCGATCCGCTTGACGAGGCGGAGGTGCTGGCGCTGCTGTTCGACGCGCCGGCCGTGCCAGCCGGATCCGAACACCGCTGCGGACAGCTCACACTGTTCTAGACCGAATTCAACTCCGGATCAAGGAGATGGATATGAGCTTTACACCAACCGGCACGTACCGGCCGGCGCAGCTCGCCCTGGCGGGCGTGTCCGGCAAGTTCAATGGGTTCGTGCCCGACATGGGCCTCGCGCGGGCCGGGCAGTGGCCGGGCTTCGAGCGCGGGCAGGCTTTGCGCCTCATCGAGGCGTTCAATGAGCATGCGGCCGCGCGTGGCTTGCGCTACGACCATGACAACGATTGCTTCGAGGCCGTCATGGGGGGCGTCAACTACACCTTTGGGCCCTACGACCTGTGGGACGCGGCGGGTGCGCGGCACCGGCTGTATTTCGTCGGCCAGAACATGTGGCGATGGACGGAGGTCGGCCAAAGCGCTCCGCGCGCCGGCGGCGCCGTGCTCGACGGCCCGCTGTCCCTGGCCGAGCAAGCCGACCAGGTGATCGCCAGCGGTGGGGTCGAAGTGGTGGTGGCGGTTGATTTGGACGAGGTTGTGGCGCTCAACCTCGAAGGTTTGCTAGACCTGCTCAGCGAGCGCCTGATCGGGTCCGGCCTGCTGATGGATACCAGCTTCCGCGTGGCCGGTTCGCTGGATGACACGCTGTTCATCCGGGTCGAGGGGCAGGTGGATCTCAGTCACTGGGCGGAGGAGCTCGCGGCCATGGGGATCGACTGGAAAGGCGGGGCGGCCAAGTCGTGAGCGCTGGGGTAGGAACTGACGCC
>Ga0209166_10003085_pt1 | contig 12216 bp, 8 predicted proteins | sample Coa_R1_3_FD_187151 | JGI IMG/M metagenome (GOLD analysis project Ga0209166, IMG submission 187151) | Surface soil microbial communities from Centralia Pennsylvania, which are recovering from an underground coalmine fire - Coalmine... | ecosystem: Environmental > Terrestrial > Soil > Unclassified... | reverse complement strand
GAGCGGCTGGCGCACCATCATCTCGTCCACGCCGGGCGTCACATCTTCCAGGTTGTACCCCTGCATCATCATGGGAATGCCGCAAGCAACTTCCACGTTCTCGATGGCGCGGCGCATCTCCGCCTTGGCTTCCGCGAAAGTCTTTCCATTTTCCACGGTGATCAGCCTCGAGAGTTCATCGAGGTGCGCCTCAAAAAGGTTCTTGAGCTTGAACAGGTATTGAATGCGCTCCCCGGGTGGAGTGCGGCGCCAAGCCGGGAATGCCGCAGCGGCAGCCTGCACCGCGGCATCTACATCCGCCTTAGTCGAAAGCGGCGTGCGCGTGAGCACTTCCGCGGTCGCGGGATTGACGACCTCGACAAACTCGGTTCCCGCCGACGCCCGCCACGCTCCGCTCACATAATTCTGAAGCTGGGGCTCGTGCATGGTAGTGGCACTGCTCATAATTGCTCCTGCTCTGCTCGCTTAAGGCGCGAAATGAACGTGCGTTTTTGGCCGCCGCAACGCGCCCTCACGCACTAGGTTAACAAACTTACGTAAGGTTGAACACGCACCGCGAGGGAACCGAGCACTCTTCTAGCGCACCTGCTCGGCCGCGTGCGCGCTCACATCTTCCCGCGCACTCCGGTAAGTTCGCCAGGCCAGCCACCCAAGGGCCGCTATCATCCCCAACCATCCAATCGTTCGCATCGCTCCGCCGATTTTTCGGTCCTGCAACAACAAACCCCATTGCCCGAACAAAATCGCCCAGTCATGATCGCCGGAACCCACCAGTGGGAGAGCTTGAGCCCGCGCGTCCGCCATGTACGTTCCTATATAAGGAAAATTCTCGAAGAACCAAAAACCGCAGAACGCGGTCCCCGAAATTTCCCGCTTCCAGAAGAAATATCCAGCGCACAACAGCGGAACAATCAGCTCCGCCAGCGTTCCGCCCAGAATCATGATGGTGTAGCCGAACCAACTGAAGAAGGGATGCCCCGCTTCATGAATCATCAAGTTCGCGTAGTCGAGAAAAAGAAAACCGCTGCCGTCCCTGGCGGCGTACGCCAGGAACAAAAGGTAAAAGCATAGCCAGCCGATTCCCGCGTATCGCGAAATCGGTTTCCACTCTCCAAAATATTGCTTCAGGAAGGCCACTCCAGGAAGCGTAGCAAGCAATGCGGTCATGCCCCGACGATTCGCACCGCGAAGTGCCGAAACAGTTCAGCCGGGCCGTCGACCGCTATTATTTCCGAACCGCAGCTAATGCCTCATACGCGGCACCCATCAGCGGCGCGGATTCATTCAGCACCACCGACACCGGAATGTTCGCCAGCAAATTCTCGAAGTGCCATTTGTCCTTAAAAGCGTGAAAAAAAGTCCCATCCTTAATCTTCTCGATGATTTTCACCGCGATTCCACCCGCGACATAAACCCCGCCCAGCGCCAATACCTTCAACGCCAGGTTCCCCGCTTCCGCGCCATAGATGGAGGTCCACAAGTCCAGCGTCTCCACGCAAATGGGGCACGTTTTCGCCAGCCCTTTCTGCGTGATTTCCGGCGCGGGATCGGCGTCCGGATCCTCAAAGCTGGCGTGCTTTACCTCCGGAGCAATAAATTCGTGCAGCGTCCGAAAACCGCGTCCGGACAAAATCAATTCCCAACTAACTTGCGGATAGCGTCGCCGCATAAACCGGAGCAACTCGATTTGCTGCTCGGTATGCGGCGCAAAATCCGAGTGCCCGCCCTCCGACGGCACAATCCGGTAACGGCTGCCGTCCCACACCAGGATCGATTGCCCCAGTCCCGTACCCGCAGCCAGCAGCGCTCGCGTCCCGCCAGGTTCCGGCTTACCCGCATTCAGCACGCAAAATTCTTCCGCCGGCAAATGCTCGATACTGTGACCGGTTGCCCCCAAGTCATTCATCAGCACGATTTTCGCCACGCCCAGTTCCGAAGACAACGTGCGTGCATCCACTATCCACGGCAAATTCGTCGCCCGCACATGGTTGGAGATTACTGGGCCGGCCACTCCGAATCCAGCGGCCACTACCGGATCGGAAGACAAATGCGGCTCCGCCAGCCGCGAGAATTCCTTGACAATCAAATCAAATTGCGCAAATTCCTTGCTCGCAAATCGCTTGCGGAATACCGGCGTCAACGTGCCGTTCTGTTCCGCGAACAGCGCGAGATTGCATTTCGTCCCGCCGACGTCGCCCGCCAGGATCACCGTTTCCCCTCTTTCCGATTCGTTTGCCGAGACTAGCCCAAGGCCGGCAAAATCACGGGTTATACCAGCGCCGCCGGCCCCGTTCCAGCAAAAGTTCCGACTCTCGCGGCCCCCAGCTTCCCGCCGGATATTGCGGCACCGTCGCCGTCTTGGCCGCGCTCCACACATCCAGAATCGGATCGACCAGCGCCCACGCCGCTTCCACGCTGTCGCCGCGGTCAAACAAGGTCGCGTCGCCGCGCACGCAATCTCCCAACAAAGTCGCGTACGCGCTGCGCGTGCGTCCGTCGCCAAACGCCTCGCGGTAGCTGAAATTCATCGACACGTGTCCGATCCCCATCTCCGTTCCCGGCCGCTTCGCTCCAAACGAAACGGAAATCCCTTCATCCGGCTGAATATTCAGCACCAGGCGGTTGTCTTCCACTTCGCGTTCGCGAAACACAATGTGCGGCGCGCGCTTGAACTGGATCACGATTTCCGTGCTGCGCTTGGCCAGGCGTTTACCGGTCCGCAGATAAAATGGCACGCCCGCCCACCGCCAGTTATCGATCTGCAGCTCCATGGCCACGAACGTTTCCGTGCGCGAATGGGGACTCACGCCCTGCTCCTGCCGATAGCCGGGCACGGGTTTTCCCTCGATGGCTCCGGGCGCATATTGCCCGCGAACCACCGACTGCGCCACCATCCCCAAATCGAAAGGCCGAATGGACTGCAATATCTTCAATTTTTCGTTGCGCACCGCGGTCGCATCAAACTGCGCCGGAGGCTCCACCGCCACCAGCGAGGTCAACTGCAGCACGTGGCTCTGGATCATGTCCCGCAGCGCCCCAGCGGTTTCGTAAAATCCCCCGCGCCGCTCCACCCCCAGCGTCTCCGCCGCTGTGATCTGTACGGAGTCGACGTAATTGCGGTTCCACAGCGGCTCGAATATCCCGTTGCTGAAGCGCAGCACCAAAAGGTTTTGCACCGTGTCCTTGCCCAGGTAATGATCGATGCGGTAGACCTGCTTCTCATCAAAAACGCACAGCACTTTTTTATTCAGCTCTTTCGCCGAAACCAGATCCCGCCCAAACGGCTTTTCAATAATGATGCGCACCCAATTATTTTCCGACGCCGGCTTCGCCAATCCCGCCTGCCCCAACTGCTCCACAATGTGCGGATATACTTCCGGCGGCGTGGAAAGATAAAACAGCCGGTTCCCTCCCAGTTTTTTCCCCGCGCTCAACTCCTCCAGCCGCTTGGCCAGTTTCCTGAAATCGTCCGCGCTTCCGTACTCCCCAGCCTGATAGTAAAGGTTTCCCGCGAATTCGTTCCACTTCTCGGGGTCGATCGGCCCTACCTCGGAAATGCTCTTGGCCGCCTCTCCAGCGGTCCCCCGAAACTTGTCGTCGTCCATCTCCGTTCGGGCAAATCCCAGAATCGCGTAGCGTGGCCCCAGCGAATTGTGCATGGCCAGGTCGTACATCGCCGGAATTACTTTGCGCTTGGCCAGGTCGCCCGAAGCCCCGAACAGCACCACGGTCACCGGCTCGCCGGTTACGCCGTTCCCTTCGCTCGCTCGGTCCCATTCCACCTCAACATCTTCTAACGTTGCAGTCTTATTCATCCCCTCACCAGTGCCCGACACTATACCTTAACACCGCAATTTTTCAGTTCCGTCCGCAGCTGCTCCGCGTCCTGATAATGAATCGTTTTCATCCCCAGCTTCCGCGGATTCTCCAGGTTCAGCGGCCGGTCGTCGATGAACACGCATTCTTCCGCCACCCGCTGCGTCACTTCCAGCGCGATTCGGTAAATCACCTCTTCCGGCTTTCGCGTGTGCAAATAGCACGAGCTGAAGAACACCTGGAAGTCACGCCGCAAACGAAACTCCGCGATCCGGTATTCGTTCAACTCCAGCGGCTCGTTATTGATCGCGGCGATAAAATACTTTCCGGTTCCGGCCAGCGCATCCAGCACCGCGCGCGATTCCGGATATTCTTTTGACTGCGCGAACATGAACGCGATGAACTCTTCTCGTGTGAACGCCCGGGTCCGGTAAAACAGCGTCCGGTTCAGGTATTCGTCCAGCGAAATATTTCCCGAATCGAGCGCCGGAAAGGAAAGGTCGTGCCGGTCGTGAAACTCATCCCAATCCAGATGGAACGCCTCCACCGCCGCTTTCCTCGACGCGGTGTCCCACCCGTTCGTGAGAACGACCCCGCCGATATCCCAAAATAAAGTTGTGATCTCAGCCACCGCCGCCGCCCCGCTTTTCCGTTTTGATCTGATGCTTTCCCGCCGCTGCGCTACCGCCAGAACAACTCAGCCTCGGCAATCTCCAAGGCTCCTTCATTTCCGGCTTCGCGATTCTACTATCCCGGCATTTCGATTCCTATCTCACTCCAGCGCCGCACTAGGAATTTCCCAGTGCTTGCGGTATCGTCAAAAGTAGAGAAGGTACGAGGACAGCGAATGGCCAACGATCCCTGCGGGCCCACACCGCCCGCCAATGAGCCGCTCAAGCCCGGCGCTCGCATGGTGCACTGTGTAAAATTCGGCCGCGATCTGCCCGGCCTGGACCGCCCGCCGTGGAAGGGCGAGCTTGGCAAGCGGGTCTACGAAAGTGTTTCGAGAGAAGCCTGGAAGCTGTGGATCGAGCACTCCAAAATGGTCATGAACGAGTACCGCCTGAATCCTCTGGATCCCAGCTCCCAAAAAATCATGGAAGAACAAATGGAGCAATTTTTCTTTGGCGAAGGCGCCAAGCTCCCCGAAGGCTACGTAGCCCCCAAGGCCAAGGGCTGATAAGTCCCCGTAGGGTCGCAGCACCGCTGCGCCCATCTAGCAAAACTTCTGAGTTGTAGCGGCGCAGCATGCTGCGCCTTTGTCGCTTTGCCTTATTCCCAACCTAAACTAAAAGCCTTTGCGACTTCTATGCCTACTCTGTACCTTCCTAAATCTTTTCCTGACTCCCGGCAATTCACTCCACCACCCGCCCGGTAGCCGGATGCTCCACCGCCAACCTCTCCCGAATCGCAAATCGCAACTTCCCATGCGCCGCTCGCAGCGCTTCCTCCACTTCCGCCGCCGTCTCTGCCCGCGCAAACAAGAATCCCAAGTAACTGTTTCCCTCTGGCCAGGCCGCAATGTAATCATGCAACCGCGCGGTAATCTCCTGTCCAACAATATGCGGTACGGCCCGAGCTGAATCCTGGCCCTCCACACTCTCCAGCACGCCGCTAACGGGCACCGGAATCATCATCACCCCGGAAGCCGCCGTCTCCCGCACCCACTCCGCCACCGGCATCTCCACCGCATGCCGCAACAACAATTCCTCCAACCCCATTCCTTCATCGTCTCCGTCGCAAACAAACCGCAGCGCCCCTGCGCACATTCCCCCAATCGGCCGCGGCGCCACTTCCAGCGGCCAAATTCCCTCCTCATTGATCCGAAACTCCGCATGCACCGGCCCATGCGATAATCCCAGAGCCCGCACCGCATCGGCCGCACACTTCCCAATCTCCGTTACGCGCTCCGAGCCCAATCGCGAAGGCGTAATGTAAATCGTCTCCTCGAAAAAAGGCCCCTCCAGGGGATCGGCCTTATCAAATATAGCCAGGACGCGAAGCTCTCCGTCGCTCAACAATCCTTCCACCGCGACTTCCCTTCCCGGAAGGTAGCCCTCCACGATCATTCGATCCAAATTTTCTTCCCGGCTCGACGCAATCTCCGGCGACTCCAACACGCGCCGCACCCGCGCCGCCGCCGCCGAGAACTCCTCCCGATGGTTAGCGCGAATCACTCCGGTGCTCGCCGAAAGCGACATGGGCTTGACCACGCACGGATACGAAATCCCCAGCAGCGCCGGCTCCGGCGCAGGCTGCAACGCCACAGCGCAAAACCAGGGCACGCGCAGCCCCGCATCGCGAAACACTTCCCGCATCCGCAACTTGCTCCGGCAAGCCTCCACCGCCGCTGGGTGGTTGTAGGTCACACCCAATCCCCGCGCCACATAAGCCGCCGCCACCGCTGGCCGGTCTCCTAACGCCAAAATTCCATCCACGCGCCGCTCGCCGCGCCGTACCTCTTCCAGAACGGTGTAAGCCGCCGCCTCCGGCGATTCAAAATGCACCGCAATCGCCCTATCCCCCCAAGGATCATCCAACTGATGGCAGCGATCCGTAACAAACTTCAGTTCGATGCCAAGTTTCCGCGCGGCTCCGGCAAAGCTCCGCGTCTGATACCCCAGTTTCCCCGCAAACACCAATACCCGTTTGCCGTTCATTTAGACAAATCCATCCGCGATTACAACTTTTTCCGCCGTTTCCGCAGGCGCAGCCGCCGCCCCGCCAATCGCCACCAACTGATCCCGAGTAGGCTCCGCGCAGCAATACCACGGCTCGCTCAAAAATGGCACGCCACGCCCCTCCTTCACACGCAAGACTGGCGCGGCAATCTCCGCCACCCAATGCGCCGCCTCCCAAATTCTCGTAAACGCTACTCCGCGCGACTCCTTCTTTCGGTCCGCCGCTGCCGCAATCCCCTGCACCGTCTCGCTCAGCAAATCCACCCGCGCATCCGAGTTCTTCCAGGGATAAACCAGCGACTCCGCATCAAACGCTCCAACTCCCGCGCGCACGTCCTCCAACTCCAGCAACCTCGATCCCTCCGGAATCAGCAGCCGAATCCCCAACTGAATGGGCGCCACGTTCTCCACCAATTCCTCCGCCGCTAACACCCGCAGCAAATCCAAATATCCCCCAAGCGTGGTCCACAGCGTAAACGGCACAAACGTCGGATGCAACGTCATGCCCAACTCGCGAAATTTCCGCGACACATAAAGAAAATCTTCCCGCGTATGCCCCTTGTCCAGCCGCTCCAAAATCCCATCGTCCACCGACTCCACCGCGCTGATCACAAACAAACACCCCGTGTCCCGCAACCGCGCCAAATCCCGCTCGTACTTCCGCAGATGCTCGATCTTGATGGTCACATCGTAAGTAACGCGAGGAAACTCAGCGTGAAACGCTTCCACCAACTCCATCGCATGCCGTATCCCATTAAAAAAATCCGGATCCCCAAACGAAATATGCTGCGCGCCTGCCGCCACTTGCTGCCGCACATCCGCCAGCACTACATCTCGCGCGACAATCCGAAACACCCCGTTATAAACCGGCACAATCGGGCAATGCCGACAAAGATGCTTGCACCCCCGGCTAGCCTCCGTAGATCCCACCACGCGATACCCGCCGCCAGGCAAAATCAGATGCGCGTATTTGGCAAGAGGCGCCAACCCGGCCCGATCCGGCACCTCAAACCGAAGCCGCTCCAAAGAAATCATCGGCTCACTTTGACCCGTAAACGTAGGGGCGCAGCATGCTGCGCCCCTACTTGGTTCAGCATGCAAAATTTGAGGGCTTTGCTCGCTTGCTCCCACCTGTGCACTGGCCAATCGTTCGGGCCGCGCCTTGCTCAACCGTTCCGCCAACCGCACCAACCCATCTTCAAACTCCCCGCCCAAAATTGTCCCTACTCCCAACAATCGCAAATACTCCGCATTCATAGGCGCATACAACCCATAACAACAAATATGAGCCCCAGCATTCTTCTCGCGCAGCGTAGGAATCAACTTGCAACCCAACCGGGTAGCCGTATGCATAGGCAAATAAATCGCAACCAGCTCCGCCGCCCGCACCGCCCCAGCATCCAACTCCTGCCGCGAGAGGTCGAAGCACGCAACCTCATGCCCCCGCCGCCGCAACCACCCCGCCGGCGACACCAACCCAAAAGGCTGCCGCCCCAACTCATACGTAGAAATCAGCACAATCTTCATCGTCTACCAGTATAGTCGTCCGCGCTCGCTTTCGTTTTCAGCTATGATATAAAGCTGCGCTACTTTAGGAAAGGAAGCCAGGATGGCCATCCCCGCAGGCAATTCTTTTGGCACTCGCGACAAGCTTCACGTCGGCGCGCAAACCTTCGATATTCATCGGCTGGAAAAACTCGAAGCAAAAGGCCTCGGCTCCTTCGCCAATCTTCCGTTTTCCCTGCGCATCCTGCTCGAAAATCTCTTGCGCTGCGAAGATGGCCGCTTCGTTCGTTCCGACGACATCCGCTTCCTCGCCGCCTGGACTCCCAACCGTCCGCAAAAGGAAATCGCCTTCATGCCCGCGCGCGTCCTGCTCCAGGATTTCACCGGGGTCCCCGCCGTCGTGGATCTGGCCACCATGCGCGAAGCCGTCCAGCGCATGGGCGGCAACCCTTCGCGCATCAATCCGCTGTTTCCCGCCGAGCTGGTCATCGACCATTCCGTGCAAGTCGATAAATTCGGCGACGCCAACGCTTTCGGCTTGAACGCCGAGCTGGAATTCCAGCGCAACGTCGAGCGTTACGCCTTCCTCCGCTGGGGCCAGACCGCTTTCAAAAATTTCAAAGTCGTTCCACCCGACACCGGCATCTGCCACCAGGTCAATCTCGAATACCTGGCGCGGGTAGTCTGCGCCATGCCCTTGGGCCGAAATTTCGAAGCCTATCCCGATTCTGTTGTTGGTACCGACTCACACACCACCATGGTCAACGCGCTCGGGGTGTTCGGCTGGGGCGTCGGCGGCATCGAAGCGGAAGCTGCCATGCTCGGCCAGCCCTCCTCCATGCTCATTCCCGAAGTAGTCGGATTCCGCCTGCACGGGAAACTCCGAGAGGGCGCCACCGCCACCGATCTCGTTCTTACCGTGACCGAAATGCTGCGGAAAAAAGGCGTGGTCGGCAAGTTCGTCGAGTTCTACGGCACCGGCCTGAGCACCCTCAGTGTTCCCGATCGCGCCACCATCGCCAACATGGCCCCCGAATACGGCGCTACCATGGGCTTTTTCCCGGTCGATTCGGAAACGCTCGCGTACCTCCAATTCACCGGCCGGGCCCACGAACAAATCGCGCTGGTCGAAGCCTATTGCAAGGAACAATCTCTCTTCCGCACCGACGCCACGCCCGATCCCCTGTTCAGCGACAAACTCGAACTCGACCTCGGCGCCGTCGAGCCCACCGTCGCCGGACCCAAGCGCCCGCAAGACCGCGTAGCGCTGCGCAACGCAAAATCTTCCTTCACTAAAGTCGTCGAAGGCGCCGCGCCCAAAAATGTTCACGTCCGCAACAACGGCGATTCTTTCGATCTATCCAGCGGCGCGGTAGTCATCGCCGCCATCACTAGTTGCACCAATACTTCCAATCCTTCGCTGATGCTCGGCGCCGGCCTGCTCGCCAAAAAAGCCGTCGAGCGCGGATTGCAGGTAAAGCCTTGGGTAAAGACCAGTCTCGCCCCCGGTTCTAAAGTGGTCACCGACTATCTCGCCGCCGCCGGCCTTACTTCCTATCTCGACAGATTAAAGTTCAATCTGGTCGGCTACGGCTGCACCACCTGCATCGGCAACAGCGGTCCGCTCTCCGATTCCATCAGCGCCGCCATCAAGGAGAATAATCTGGTCGCCGTCGCGGTCCTTAGCGGTAATCGTAACTTCGAAGGGCGCATTCATCCGCTGGTGCGCGCAAATTATCTCGCTTCCCCGCCGTTGGTGGTCGCGTACGCGTTGGCCGGCCGCATGGATCTCGATCTCACTACTGAACCGCTCGGCAACGACAAATCCGGCAAACCCGTTTTCCTCAGCGATATTTGGCCCTCACCGCAAGAAATCGAATCCACCGTGCGCGCCGCCGTTTCCACCAGCATGTACCAGAAGCAATACAGCGAAGTGTATGAAGGCGATGCCCACTGGAAAGGGATGCACGTTCCTCAAGGCGATCTGTATCAGTGGGACCCCAAATCCACGTACATCAAGCTGCCGCCTTATTTCGAAAATATGCCGAAGACGCCGCCTCCCCTCGCCGATATTCATGGCGCGCGCGTTCTCGCCGTGCTCGGCGACAGCGTCACCACCGATCACATTTCCCCCGCCGGCTCGATTCCCGTCGATTCGCCTGCCGGGAAATATCTGATCGTCAACGGCGTCAAGCCCCATGAATTTAATTCTTACGGCGCCCGCCGCGGCAATCATGAAGTGATGGTGCGCGGTACTTTCGCCAATATTCGCCTGCGCAACCAACTCGCCCCCGGCACCGAAGGCGGCTGGACTCTCTATCTGCCCGGCGGCGACAAAATGACCATCTATGACGCGGCCGTAAAATATCGCGAAGCCGGTGTCCCGCTGGTAGTCATCGCCGGGAAGGAATACGGCTCCGGTTCCTCGCGCGATTGGGCCGCCAAAGGCACTCGGCTGCTCGGCGCGCGCGCGGTGATTGCGGAGAGCTACGAGCGCATCCACCGCAGCAACCTGATCGGCATGGGGGTAATGCCGCTCGAGTTCCGAGCCGGCGAAAATCGCGAGTCGCTGGGATTAACCGGCCACGAAGTGTTCGACATCGAAGGCATCGCCGCGCTAGCCCCGGGAAAACCCATCTCCGTGTACGCAAAATCCGAGGCCGGCAAAACGAAACAATTTCCCGTAATCGCCCGCGTCGACACTCCCGAAGAAGTTTCCTACTACCACCACGGCGGCATCCTGCAGTACGTCCTCCGCCAGATGCTCTAGCCTTCCGCTCCGCTCTGCGAACCTCTGCGCGCTCTGCGTCTCTGCGTCTCTGCGTTAGATTTAACTGTATCCAAGAACGAAAAAGATAACGCAGAGGCGCAGAGGGCGCGGAGATAACCCAGAGACGGCCCTCCCTTTGCATCTATTTCCGGCCTTCGCGTTTCTGGGCCACCACCAGGCCCCGCGGCGTGGCCAGCAGCACCACCGAGATCAGCCCTTCTTGCTCCAGTTGCAGGGCGGCTTCCCGCACCGTCTTCATCGCGGAGCTGGCGTCGTGCATCAGAATTAGTCCGTACGGATTTACCTGCGGCAGAAAATGGCGGACTTCCTGTCCGCGAATCGGCGCGTCGCTGTCGCAAAACAGCAAATCGATGCGGCCGTTCACTTTCATTTCCAGGCTGGATTCGTTGCGCGCGTCAATCCATTGCGCCAGCCCGGATGCGGCGAAGCGTTCCTTTGCCGCGGCAAATACCTTGGCGTCGTACTCGCAGGTAATCACCCGCCCGAAACCATTCTGCTTCAAGCCCTCCGCGATGCGCAGCGTGCTCAATCCGGAAAACGTGCCGGTTTCCACCACTAGCTCCGGCTTGATGGTGGTGACGATCGCTTTCAGGAAATCGAGCACTTCCACTTCGGCGGTCATCGAGTCATACATGTGCCAGCGCTCCGGGTGCGGGCATTCCGGCGTAGCTTTGTGGTATTCCGGTTGCAACACGTCGCCGCGCGCGGCGATGTGCTCTACGATGCGATGCTCTTTTCGGAGCGCGTGAAATTGGCCCTTGATACGCCAAAGCAACACCGCGCCAAAAACAATGGAAACCAGGCTGGCCGTCTGCGCGTTGGACATTCCGAAAAAAGAGCGCGGGTTGATGCGAATGATCTCAATCAGGAAACGCGCCAGGCCGGTCAGGATCAGATAATTACAAAAGATTTCCCCGCGCGCCTTTGGCCCCCGCAGCGATTTTGTGCCCATGTGCCAAAGAAACCCGGCGATAGCCAACCAAAGGAAAAACTCGTACAGCGGAGTGGCATAAACGCGGCAATCGGACGGCCAACCCGCTTGCACGCAGGTCTCAGTGGTAGGCACCACGCCGTGAGGAAAGGCCATCCCCCAGGGCCAGTGCCACGCTGTAGGCCGCCCGTAGTCGCCGTCTCCGGAAAGCAAGCAACCGATACGCCCTATAGCATAACCAACGCAAGCGGCTGGCGAGCAAAGATCCAGAAACAATAGCAGAGGAATTTTCAGCCGCCGCGCCATGAGCACCAGCGCGAAAAATCCGCCCAGAAACCCGCCGAACCATGCAAACCCGAAACGGCTGAACAACAGATTCCAAGGATCGGCAAATAATTCGGCGGGACTTTCCAGCACATGATAGAGGCGCGCACCAGCCAGTCCGGCGATCCCGGCAACTCCAATAATCAGAAATCCCTCGTCGCGCTGTC
>Ga0209166_10003082_pt1 | contig 12221 bp, 10 predicted proteins | sample Coa_R1_3_FD_187151 | JGI IMG/M metagenome (GOLD analysis project Ga0209166, IMG submission 187151) | Surface soil microbial communities from Centralia Pennsylvania, which are recovering from an underground coalmine fire - Coalmine... | ecosystem: Environmental > Terrestrial > Soil >... | reverse complement strand
TTACGAAGCGCTGGGTCAGCATGCCGCTGTGGCCAATATGCTTCTGGGCATCGGTCTGACCCATCGGGCACGCGGTGGCTATGCTCAGGCCATCGACTTTCTCACCCAGAGCCGTGATCAGCACATTCAGCTCGACCGTCCGGCTGATGTCGCCAACCTGTGGGATAACCTGGGGGACACCTACCGGCAGTGGGGCAAGTTCGACGAGGCGTTGGCTAGCTACCGCGAAGCGCAGCAGCGTTACGAAGCGCTGGGTCGGCCTGCCGATGTGGCCGATATACTTCTGGGCATCGGTCTGACCCATCAGGCACGCGGTGACTATGCTCAGGCCATCGACTTTCTCACCCAGAGCCGCGACCGGTGCACTCAGATTGGACAATCTCGTGATGTTGCTCGACTCTGGAATCGCATTGGTGAAGCCCAGCTGCTAAGCCAGGAAAATCAACATGCTAGACAAAGCTTTGAGCAGGCTTTGATTATAGCTGTGACGGGTGACTTTACGATCTCCGAAGCTAGAGCACTGGTCGGAATAGCGAACTGCCTTGAAGAGGTTGGTGACAACCTAGAAGCTAGCGAGAAGTTTGAGCGGGCCATTAGGCAATACGAGCTAACGGATGAGCCTGAGTTAATGGCTCACGCGCAAATTGGTCTTGCGCGCATCTGCTGGAAACGAGGAGACACATTTGAGGCGCAACAGCAAATTGCTCAGGCGATAGAAAAACTCGCCTCTCGGAGCCTTCGTTCAGAAATGGCAATCATTCAAAAAGAGCTAGGCAACTTCTTCAACTCGGTTGGAGAAACGGTAATGGGTCGACAGATGTTGCTCTCAGCACAGCAAGTATTTGCCGATCTTGGCCGTACGTTCGAAGTGAGCAAGATAACGCAATTGCTCCAGAAACAGGAAAAGTAAGTCCGAGGCGACAATGCACGTATTTGTCATTCGGAAAGTCGCCAACACAGCGACTGATTCGGTGCCATTTGGCCTCATGTAATAAGCGGTGCCGGGAGTCGGGAAAAGCGTGCGGAATTTAGACAAGTGGATAGCGCGGAGCTCCTTGGCTCCCGATTGCCCGCACGCCTCGACCAGCTCGCCCAAGACCACTTGAGCGCCTTCCTGACACAGCCGCTCGGAAATACCCAAGCCAGTGCCACGGCAGCGCCGGTAACGATAACCACTCGGCCTTCTAACTCCATTCAGGCTCCCAATTTCGCGATATTAGTCGCTGTACAGCCACCAGCCCTTGGGTGAGGGTTGGGCTGCTATAGAGGCCAGGCAGGAAATCAGGGGCGAAGGCAGGCCGTTTGGCCGCTTGGCTCTCAAGATGGGTTATCAACTCGCTCTGCCTAACTCAGCACATCACGTCCCCGACCGCGGGATACTATACCTCAGCCTAACGAGCGACGACCTCTTCGTTCAACTCCATCCCAAGACCCGGACCGTCCGGCAGGAGCATATGGCCATTTTGAATGACGCGCGGCACTTTCAGCAACTCGTAAAACAGCTGATCGCGGTGCGGGCCGGAGAAGATTTCCACATACAGCCGTGTGGGATCGCCGCCAATAAGTGCAGCGCCACCTGCGATTCTTCATGATGCGCCATCTGCACATCGAAAACACTAGCCAGCGCCGCCATGCGCCGCCATTCCGTGATGCCTCCGGAGATGGTCACATCCGTATTCAATATGTTGACGTGGCCATGGGCAATCAGGTCGCGACAGCCCCAGCGGGTGATTTCCCCCTGGCAGGCCACAACCGGAAGCGGCGGCCCTTCCAGCACTACCCGTAAGCCGTGTAGTTGATCGTGCCATCGCACTGGCTCTTCGACCCAGCGGATGCCAAGTGGCGCGACCGCCTGGCAACACGCAATCGCCTGGGCGGGCGTCCAGGTCCGGTTGGCGTCACAGGCGATCACGAAGTCCGGACCGCCCGCTTCGCGAACGGCCTGGGTCCTGGCTACATCTTCCGCCAGCGTCGCCCGGCCGACCTTGAGCTTGATCCTGGCGCGTTGCGACGCCTGCAATTGCTGCACCTCGTCGCGCAACCAGTAATGATTGGTATCCCTAGCATAATAGTAGCCGCCGATGGCGATAACGGCATGCGGTCGCGATAGTCGCCCAACAGCTTGTACAGCGGGGTTTGGTAGAGTTTGCCAATCGGATCCCACACGGCAATGTCGATTGCCGCGATGGCCTGCATCAGGATGGCCCGGTTCGCCAGATCATGTACATGCAGGTCGCGATGACCCAGGTCCACATCCGAAAAAAACATCGATTCCCATAATCGCTCCACATCGCGGGCATCTTCTCAGATCAGTCGTGGTGTAAGATGATCCCGGATCAGCGCCACAATCGCTTGCTGGTTCCGATCTTCGTCACCGCCAAATGCCTCTCCGATAATTCCGGCGTCCGTGTGGACGCAGATCACTAGGGTGTTCCGGTTGGCGACCTCATAGCCACCACCACGAAAGGTTGCTCCAGTCGCCGCAGCAGAGAAATCGCTTCAATGCGAGTGATCTTCATCAGGTGAACCGCCTGCTCCTAGTCAAAATGTGCTGGTCAGGTTGCCATCGACGGTTATGACTTGCCCGGTCAAGTAGCGTCAGTTGGGCGAGGCGCGAAAGACAGCGTATCAAAGCTAGATGCAAATTTCTTAAGCTGCCTTTCTGGAGTCTGTTCGATGATCCAACTTTTCCCTTTCCGTTACAGCTTCAATTACTACCCCCAACCACCTGCTGGCGCAACTCCTTGCTGTCCTATTCCATACGATTTAGGACGATCCCATTATTGTCTTCGAAGATGACTAGAGAGCGGCTCAATTTGGAGATGAAAAGCACAAGCGGCCATTGGGCCGCCTGTGTGCTCATCGTTCCCTGGCTGGTTGTCGTTTTCGACTATTCGCTCTTTTTCCCCTCCGTACCGCTGTGACTTTGCTGTTCTCTCGAAGGTGACGCGACGTATTTGGGTTCTGCGGCGAAGCTCGTGGCTGTTTGTGCCGCTAGCGTTGGACGAATTACAGCGGTTGTCAACCGTGCCCTGGCGATTTCTCGAGCGACGGATCCGTGATCCGCTGGCGTCACCTCTCGATCTGTGATGTGTGCGATGACTCTGAAGATTTGTCCCTCAGTGTCGCCCTTGGCATGGATCACCGCTTCATGCGCGGATAGATCTACGTCCGCCTTGATGCCGGCCTCGCTTAGGCATTGTTGTATTTTTCTAGCCAATTCCTCAATCCGTTTAGCGTTTTCCATCATTAACCTCCCAATTCGCTATCGAGGCAAAAGCGCCAGTGAAACTTGATCATTCACGTTAGTGGTACCTCCGCCAGATTGTGTTCCATCGCCAGGCAGGAGGTACAGTAAATCAAAGCTTCGGGACGCGAACAAGGCCAAGCGACTATCGAGCATTGATTGGAGTGTTCCAATACCTGCAGGGACTCCGCTATTGAGGTGATCATTTATCGAGCCAGTGCAAAAAGGACCACCACCGCTATAGTTATAGCTCCACCCGTCTACGTAAGCCCCGAGATGCGCTGAACCATCGAGGTAGGGAACAACATAGTAGCTTATGTCCCCATCTGCATCGCTACAATACCATGGTGTGTGCACATGAAAATTGAAGAAGATGCGTACTAGCAGATCCAGGTCTGCGTGCCGGGAGGGATCGCTGCCTCGATAAGGCACATATCGCCAAGGTATCCATCCCGCTTTAATGGCCGATATTCTTTGGGCTGATCCTCCCAATATCTTGTCCACTGCAGCGAGAATATCTGGGGCATTAAGAACAGGGACCATGTCTACTACGAACTCTCTGTCCTCCCTCTCCCAAACAAGCGTGCTGCGTGTGGAACCAACATTTGGCCAGTTGATCCAAGCCCAGCAACCGGCGCAATGGGCTATATTTAAGAACTGGGTGTTGCCTCGAAAGTCCGTGTCTTCGAACCAATAGTTTGTTAGCACTGGCATTTTTACATCCTCCCTCTATTCTTCGCCGATTGTTGCTTCGAATGCCGCCGAAAGGGGCTCAACCACCCACGCCAAAAGGCTGTAGACGCCAGCCGGCTCCGCAGCGGATCACGTTGGAAGCTGGCCTAGCGGAGCAATTCCGGCCGCGGTCTCTCAAACCTACAGAGCCCCGCCTCCGCCTATGACAATTGTCTTATCAGGGATCTTTCTGAAGATGTCCTCTGAGATTCCAAATGTTGCAGCCAACACGCTCTTAGGTACTCCAGCCAACATCTCAGACAATTCGATAGTTTCAGGCCTTTCATGTGAAAGAACTACTTGGAAATGCAAAGGGCCATTTCCAATATTCTCAATCCAATGAAGGTATCCTTGCGGTACGAACGATATATCGCCTACTTGGAGTTCGAGAATTTGTCTGTAATTACCAGGACCGACGATACCCACACGCGCACTGCCTGAGATACAGTAATCTAACTGGTGTGCATTAGGATGCAGGTGTGGCTCGCGAAGAGCTCCCTCCTCGAGTTTTAGTGTTTGAACTGCGAGTCCTGTCAGTACCGGAAAATTGTCTTTGTTTGCGCGAAACAGTTTTCCTTTACCTGGTAGGTCCAAAATCGGCTTCGAGCCTTCCAGGAAGAAGACGTTACCCTTGCTGTTGCGGCGAGTGACTCTGGCCATGGGGGCCGCTCCTTTCAATACAAAATGATTGAACGTGGTTGACTTGACCTTACTCCGACTTATAAGGCATCACGCTGCGAGGCCCGCACCACCAACTTGTGGGGGCTGCGCTCGTAGACAGAGCGTGACATAGGCATCTCTATTTGAAATGCCTTTCCCTCAACCTCCTTGGAACCAGTTACGAGCCTTGTAGTTCTGGTCCTGTTGCTCCCCTGACCTCCAGTAGCTGGGTCTGCCATCGCTAGACTTAGGGGTGGCAGACCCAGCGGAAGGCTAGATGAGCACGGTAAAGCTGTATTCGCTGAGGTTATTGTGGCCCTGTGATCCGGTCACGTCGCCATCGCAGTTGACGATTGTCCGCTTGTAGGCCCGCAATTGAAGCTGATAACAGCAGGACTCGGGAAAAGCCTGGTGCAAGTCGGGTATGGTCAAAGTGAACGTGCCACCGGCCCAGGTCGGCGCCGCGGCGCCCCCGTTCGGAGGCGGGTTGGCCGAGCGCGCGTCGGCATAAGTCGGCCCAACCTGAACCGCAGGCGGCACCGCTCCGAACGCCGGCCCGGGCCCGATCGTGGCGCCCGCCGCAGCCAACAGATTGATGTCGAGGTTCACGCCATAGGTTGCGTCCAAAGTGTAGTATGCCAGGTGGCCGTCCGGGTCATGGGCCATGAAGTCAATTTCTAGCGAGCCGCCTCCCTTCGACACGTCAACGATGTCGCAGGCTTGCCGTGTGACGCCATTCAAGCGGACGGCAATAAAACCGGTATCCGGCTCTGCGGTGCAAGTATGGACTGTACCGGTTCCGCAAGGATGCCCATTGGCGTCGGTGGGACCCGCGGAAACGAAGCGATTGTCTACCGTCAGCACAAGGCCGTTGTCATTCTCCGTGTCGCACAGCGGCAGGATGCGCGAATTGGTCAGATTGCCCGCGTAACCGGTGCGAGTCCAGCTCCTGACCCGCAGTTGGTATGTGCCGTCGGCGAAGTTATTCTTAGTCAACCACTGCATAAGCAGGTCAAAGGTGCTCGCGTCCCAAAAGCGCGTGATGCCCCAACTCAGTGGGTCGTTGTTCGCCTGAAAATGTTGGCGGCTCTCGATGACGTTCCGTCCACTGACCGTGGTGAACGAGAAAGGGACGCCGTGCCAGGTGGGCGGATCCGCCAGGCCTAGCGTGGGTCCCCAGTAGCTGCGCGAGAAACCCCCGGCTGCCGCGGGAGGCATTGGGTTCCAAGTGATGCCGTCCGTGGACCACTCGAACTCGTAATAGTCCGCCGCGGCCAGGTTCCCAAATACCCCAGAGATATTGACCGCTTCGGCGAATGGACGATCGCCCAACTTGGCGACCGCTCCAGGGCTGACAAAACCGGCCGGCGCGGCGGGCGCTCCCGGATTGCCACCGATATTGGCGACCAGCACGCCGCAGGCATCCGTAATCACAATACAGTCTCCCTCCGGGCAATCCTGTGGATTGGTGCACTGAGGGATGCAGCACGCCTGCTCGCTGGCCACCAGGGTCACGTCGAGAGTAGTGGGAATATCCCAACGGGTATTCGAGACGGTTTCGTTGACAATGACCCGATCCTGGCCGGTGCAGCTCTGGGTGACTTTGAAAATAATGTCCGGTTCGCAGTCCAACCACGGCCACCACGGCCACCACGGCCAGACCCGCAGGCGTTCCAGTTCGGCCGAAGCTGGCAAGCGCGGCAGCAGCCGGCTGCGTAGGCCATCCAGGCTTGACGGATTAATTTGAGCTTGGGCCTGCGGCCCGGCCAGCGCCTGCTGTCCGAGGAATTCATTGAATACGGCCAGGTCGGGCCGGGGACTGGGGATGGGGATATTGCGGAATTTCGACTCACGCTCCAGCACTGGCAAGATACGCTCAACTAGAATTGGCTCCAAGCGCCAAATACGCTTGGCCCACCACCACCATGGCCACCAGCCGCAACACCAGCGGAATGCAATCTCAAACGAGCCGGTTGCGTCCGTCGTGGCGCAGCCCACCTGGTCTTCGCTGAGCCACCACCACCACCAGTCCACATCATAGGCGCAGACCGTGGCGCCAGGGACCGGGTTGCCGTCCGCGCAGACGACGCGACCGCGGATGGTAAAGGTCCGGCACCACCACCACCACCACCACCACCAATAGGCCGTTATGCGTATGGGCGCGAGTTTCAGCTCTCGGCCCGCTTGCCAGTGTTGGCTAGTCAGGTCACGAGCGACAGTTTGCAGACCGAGTATCTCTTCGTCGGAAGCGGCTTCCGGGCCCAACACCACGTGGAGTGAACCCGGATGCTCTGCAAAGTTGAACGTCGCTGCTCCTTGCCCGCCGGCGTCAAGTTGGACCATTTGCGAGTGCAACTTACCCTGGCCATCGCGGACAACGACTTTGACGGCCTTGTCAGGTTTAAACCCCTCGATCCCCGATGCATCTAGAGGAATCTCTAGTCTGAATTTCTCGTCATCGTCTTTCTTAGCCATGTCTGCCTCCTCAAACAAATGTTATCCTGTATTTCCGGGCCATTTTCCGGCTCGTGTTTTTGGCGGCGGTTCTTCGTGCCTGGTATCTGTCCTTCTTCGGGCATTTGGGAGATATACGCCTCCATCTCTTAGTCATGGCATCGCCCCCTTGTCCAAGAGGGCCACGTGCCCGCGATCTCATCATGCAAGGGGTTCGCCGAGGCAGGAGCAAGTACCACTGGCGAAGCCCGATAGCCACGCCCGACAAAGTATGGATGTTTATACCAGCCCATATCAGCCATCGCTACCTTCACGCCCTTACCCGTAATTCCACCGCGAAGTGCGAGGTCAGCATTATCAGCATGAGACACGTGCTCCGGTATGCGCCGATGCCAATAGGGCTTTAGCGGCGCGAACATTGATGGCGCGAAGAAATAGCGGGGCTCCTCAAAGGTGACACCTGCGAGAACATTTTCAAAGGCTGTACCTCGCACGCTAATCAGTCCGGGCAGGGCGGTGTCAGGTGAGTCCAAGAACGTCTCTGTTGTTTCACGCCTCAGTTCCTTAATCACTGGACGCTCTTCGGCCACTATTCTGGTATTAAACGCTCGTTCATTTGCCTCTGCAGTTCCCGCGATGTTGATGGTAATTGCCGACACCTGCAAGATCTGAAAACCAGCTTGCTGTAGCTGCCGGCAGCACTATTAATAAGTTCGGTCTCCGACAGGAAGTTTGCTACCGTACTTGAGCTAATTACCCCCTGTGCTTCAAACAACGACACGCCGCCCACAGATCGCGGCGAGGCATGCGCATAGATTAGTGGAGGAATCGTCGGTTTCACAACTGCTTTCTCGCTACGCTTGGCCGTTGTTGCTTTTCGAGGTGACAAAGCGGAGTCCTCTTTGAACTAGGGAAGTCTTAGGTTAGCTGTTTTTTGGCCGAAGTATTGTCCGTGTCGACCGTGACACGAAGGCCATTTGTCTGGGCAATGTTGCCTTTATGGAAAGCCATGTTTCGGAAGCGACCACGATGGGGCCAGATATCGTGCACCTATTTGTGGTAAGGGACGCAGACACTACCGTCCGGTTAGGGCGTCAGGATCAATGATTGTTACTGCGCTAATGAGCGGAGGCTCTGCCGATGGGCCACCACTGATAAATTGGCGATTGCTTATTCCATAAATATACGAATCTGGTCTATACTATCTCTATACCAGCGCAATTGGCCTCTTGTTGGAAGGGGGAACCATGTTGCAGTTGCGCCTCTTCGGAACGCCTACGGTTCAACTGGATGGCGAACCAGTTGCCCGACTATCTTGTTGCTTAGTTTCCGTCAAATTACTCGCCTTCCTCGCTACTCACTGCGCTCGGCCGGTTTCACGATCACTACTGGCAACTCTATTCTGGCCCAACCTTCCCGAGCCTCAGGCGCGACAGTACCTCAACACCCATTTATGTCGCGTTCGACATCGACTGCGAATTACTCCGGCAGACAATTACCTTTTGTCTGACCGCGAGACGGTGCAACTCAATCCTAAGTCTTCCTATTGGTTGGATGTAGAGGAATTTGGGAAAGTGGCTGCGCTGTTAACTCAGCTTGGCCAAGACGGACACCACATTCCGCCGGAGGTTCTGGGTCGCCTGGAACGTGCCATTGATCTATACCATGGCGACTTCTTGGAGGGCATTTACGACGATTGGTGTCTCTCTCTGCGAGAGAGGTTTCGAGACCAATATTTGACTATGTTGGAAACACTAGCGCACAGTTATCGAAGCGGTCAGCAATTCCCGGCATCCTTGAATGCTGCCAGGCAGCTGGCGGATGAGGATCCGTTACGCGAGGAAGCGCACTTTCTGTCGATGCAGTTGAATATTCTGATGGGACGCAGGGCTGAGGCTCGAAGGCACTATGAGCACTATGAAACTGTCTGGCGCAAAGAGCTGAATCTTGAGCCATCTGCCCGTATGCGAGCGCTTGCTTGCGAACTGCAAGCCGAACATGTCGCCTCGGACGGTCCACAGCCTGAAATAGCGTTGGAACAGGACAAGCAGCTTATTACGCAACTGTTTGCCGCATTGGAGCTCTTGCCCGATTCGCAAGGAGGACAGATCGCCCAGCAGCTCCACCAATTACTCTGGCCTCAGATCCGTGTCTACGCGGAACGTGTAAGCCTGTGTCTGCAGGCCGGCAACTCCACCATGGAATCCCAGTACTTCCTAAATCTTGTGGCCCAACTCCAATAGTACTAGCTGTTTTCCTGCCAGCAAAACACGACCCAAAGGATTCCCTTTTTGAGACAGACTTTCGTCCGTCTCTGTTTCCCGCTCTCGCGTCTGCCACCTAGTGGCGCACACATCCCACAATCAACATCCCTCGCTGCAAAAAAGAAGCACATATTGGCCCATTGTTCTGTCCTATGTCCGTGTCAATATAAAACGAGCCCACTTGTGCATCGAAAACAGACCCACCTGGGGCAAGTAGACAATAAAGTGTGCATCGAAAACGAGCCCATTTGATCATCGAAAATGGGCCCACTGGCGACCAGCACAACACGGCTGAACACATTTCGCGTTGAACCGCTTCTTACGCGGGAGCGCTTGCCGGAGGCCGAGCCCCTGTCAAGGGGGCGCCCACCCCATCGTCGGACTGCCCTACTGTCCGCCCCCTTGATAGGGTGGCCGGAGGCGATAGACTCGCCCGCGAGAAGCGGTTCAGCCCAACCCCCGTGGCTCAAGCTGGTTGCTCCACGCGGCCCTTGCGCTTGAGGGTCTTGCGCAGACGGTAGGACTCGCCCAGGAACTCCAAGATCGTGGCGCGATCGGTCAGGCGGTCGAGCAAGGCAGCGGTGAGACGCTCGTTTTGGAAGACCTGCACCCAGTCGGCGAACTGCAGGTTCGTTGTCACGATGAGCGCCACCCGCTCGTAGACCGTGCTGCAGAATTGGAACATCAACTGAGCGCCAGAGCTGGAGAAGGGAATGAAGCCCAACTCGTCCAGGACGATGACCTGCTGCTTGAGGGCCTGGGTCATGAAGCGTGAGAGCTGGTTCTTCTCCTGGAGCTCGAGCATTTCGTTGACCAGACCGGCGGCATTGTAGAAACGCACCTTGTGCCCCTGCCGGCAGGCAGCCAGCGCCAACCCGGTCGCTACGTGTGTCTTCCCTAGGCCGGGGTTCCCGACCAACAAAATCGGTTCGGCTTTGCTGATGTAGGCGCCACGGGCCAGATCTAGCACCTGAGCCTTGTTGAGTTTGGGCACAGCGGAAAAGTCGAAGTCGGCTAACTCCTTGAGCATCGGGAAGTGTGCCGCCCGGATGCGGCGGGCCTGCTGGTTGAGCTCGCGCTGGGCAATCTCCTGCTCGGTCAACTTGAGCAGAAAGCGCTCGTAGCCGAGATTGGCGTGCGCGGCATCTTCGGCCAGCTTGCGGTAGTTGTGCAGGAAGGTCGGCAGACGCAATTGCTTCAGATAGGTGTCCAGCAATTGAGGCTCGGCCACAGCCTAGGCCCCTTCCAGCAGTGCTTCATAGCGGTGCAGATCGACCGGCGCCTGGTGGAGAGCGGCCAGCCGCGGCCGATCAGACAGATCGAGCGCTGGCAGCGGCGTTTCCGGATGTTCGAGTTGGCGCAGCCACAGCCGCACCCCGTCCAGATGGGCACAACCGCTGGCCAGTGCCCGGGTAATGGCCTGCTCGACCAACGCGGCGGAGTGATCGCGATGGAGCTTCAGGATACGCACGAACTCGGGAATACCGTCGCCTTCGCGCTGGGCCTGCAAAACCGCCAATAATTGCTCATAGATTGGTGACCAGCGCGCTCGCCACTGGCGCAGGGGTTTGGCGTGCTCGAAGGCGCCAGGGCGTTGCTCCAGCAGCGGCAGGTAGTGCAGCGGGTCGCAAATGTCTTGTTGGCGGCCATAACTGCGCGGATGGCGCGCCACCACTTCGACGCCGTGCAGCACCTCGATGTGGAAGGGATACGCCTTTAGCACCACTTGCCGGTAGGCCGATTCCACGGGCACCGAATAGCGGTTGGTCTCAAAGGTGACCTGGCTGTAGGCATTGAGCGTGACCGGCACCATCCGGCTACAGTCAAAATCATGCGCCGGCAGCGGCCGCAGGTGCGGCTGCTCCAAAGCCCAAGCTTCACCAATCGTCATGGACTGGCGTTCGACGGTGCGCGCGTCGTCTTTCTGGCACTCGGCCAGCAGATAAGCGTTCAAGGACTCAAAATCGCGGCAATCGGGCAACGGGACCAGGAAATTGCGGCGCACGAAGCCAATGCCACTCTCGACCCCGCCTTTTTCGTGTCCCTGGCCGGGCGTGCAGAAACGGCTCTCGAACAAGTAATGGCTGCGGAAAGCGATGAAAGCCCGCTGCTCTTCGCGGCGATGGCCTTCCAGCACCTGGCGCACCGCAGTAGACAGATTATCGTAGGTCAAGATGTGCGGCACGCCGCCCAAATAGTGGAAGGCCGCCACATGGGCATCGAAGAAAGCTTCCTGCTTCTGGGCCGGGTAGGCGCGGGTGAACACCTTGCGCGAGAAGTTGAGCCGCAGCTCGAAGTATTGGATGGTCTGCGGCACACCCCCCACAATGGCCTGGGCCTCGCCCCAATCCACCTGGGCATCCCGGCCGGGATCAAACTCGAGCGGCAAGAAGACCGGGCGCTTGCGCTCGCTCTGGCGCTTCTGGGCGACGTAACGGCGGACGGTGGCCTCGCTGCCCAGGTAGCCCTGGGTCTTGAGTTGCTGGAAGATCTTACGGGCGGTATAGCGCTGCTTGCGCGGCGCGTTAGCGTTTTCAGCCAGCAGCCCATCAATCACCGTCTTGAACGTCCCCAGCCGAGGGGCAGCCCGCGGCATTGATAGTCGATAAGTGGCCGCTTCCGCCGAGGTCAGCGCGGCGCGGATCACCTGCCGTCCGTGTTGCAGCTCGCGGGCGATGGCCCGAATGCTCTTGTGCTCCACAAAATACGCCCGCCGAATGGCTTCACGGTCTTCCACCTGGATCATCTCCACCTCCGGTACTCCGCCAACTTGCGTTGGCGAGGATACCGGAACGAGCCCAGGTGGGTCCGTTTTCGATGATCACAAACCGCCGGGGTGGGTCCAGATTACATTAGCACGGACA
>Ga0209166_10003081_pt1 | contig 12222 bp, 7 predicted proteins | sample Coa_R1_3_FD_187151 | JGI IMG/M metagenome (GOLD analysis project Ga0209166, IMG submission 187151) | Surface soil microbial communities from Centralia Pennsylvania, which are recovering from an underground coalmine fire - Coalmine... | ecosystem: Environmental > Terrestrial > Soil > Unclassified... | reverse complement strand
TCGCGGCCGGCTCCTTGGCGGCCGCTCTCCTGGTCGTGGCTATCGCGGTGGTGCTGCCACGGGGCAGGCGGCGCGGCTGGCGACCGGGCCGCGCCGACCTCAAAGCCATCGGCGCCGCGCCGCCCGAGCCCGGATCCGGCTGGGGTGAAGAAGAGGCGCCCCCCAGGCGCCGCGGCATCCACGCCAGCGGCGCCCCGGCCGGGGCTGAGGTGGCAAACCGGCCGGCCGCCCACGCAAAGCCCCGCTGACGCGGGAAACGCCAGCGGCGCGGCGCGGCGGGGCGCCGGGGTCAGGGCAGGGCCGCGTGCGCCGGGCCGTCGAGTGCGGAATCCGGCCCGGCCGCGCCGTCGGCAAGCGCGACCTGCACCAGCACCGGTTCGGTGCGCCGTGCGGCGTAGAATCCGCGCCCGGTGGGCAGGCTCTGTGGCTTGACGCCGAACAGTGCGCCCTCGTCCTTGCTGGCCGACATCAGCAGCGCCGGTGACCCCATCTCCCGCAGCCGCTGCACGACCGGCTCGTACATGGCCCGTCCCGCGCCGCCCGCGGAGCGGGCCAGCACCAGGTGCAGCCCGATGTCGCGGGCCTGTGGCAGCAGGTCGACCAGCGGCGTCAGCGGGTTCGTCAGGCCGGCCACCATGTCGTAGTCGTCCACGACCAGGAACAGATCCGACCCGCTCCACCAGTCCCTGCGGCGCAGCTGGGCGGGGGTCAGGTCGGCCGGCGGCAGCCGCTTGACCAGTGCCTCGCGTGCCTCGTTGATCAGCGAGGCGGCGGCCGACGAGGATGCGGCGTAGCCGATCCTGTGCTCGGTGTCGGCCGCGTCGAGCAGCGAGCGGCGGTAGTCGATGACGATGAGCCGGGCCTGGTCCGGGGTGTACCGCGCGACGATCGCGTCGCAGATGACCCGCAGCAGGTTCGACTTGCCGCACTCGGTGTCGCCGAGCACCACGAAGTGCGGATCGGTGGAGAAGTCGATCAGCACCGGCGACAGCGTGCTCTCGTCCAGCCCGAACGGGACGCGGATCCCGGTCTGCTCCGGCCCGGGCAGCTCGGCGACCGGGAAGGCCTCCGGCAGCAGCCGCACCGCGGGGGCCCGCGGGCCCTGCCAGGCCGCGTCCACCGTCTCCACCAGCCGCCGCACCCCATCGGCCAGAGTGGCCGGGGTGGGCTGGGCGTCGATCCGCGGCAGGGCGGTGAGGAAGTGCATGCCGTCCCTGGTCAGCCCGCGGCCCGGCGAGCGCTCCGGAACGTTCGCCGCCAGCATCCGGCCCATCTCCGACTCGTACGGGTCGCCGAGCCGCAGTTCGAACTTGGTGCCGAACAGGTCCCTGATGCCCGGCCTGAACTCCGACCACTTGTTGGTCGCGGCGACGATGTGGATGCCGTAGCCCAGGCCGCGCGCGGCCAGGGCGGTGATGTCGGCCTCCATCTGCTCGTATTCCTGGCGCAGCACCAGCCAGCCGTCCACCACCAAGAACACGTCCCCGAAGCCGTCCCCGGCGATCTGCCCCTCGGCGCGCAGCCGCCGGTAAACGGCGATCGACTCGATGCCGTGCTCGGCGAACTCCCGCTCACGCCGTTCCAGCAGGGCGCGGACCTCGGCCACCGTGCGCCGCACCCGCTCCGGCTGCAGCCGGGTCGCCACGCCGCCCACGTGCGGCAGCCCGGTCAAGGCGCCGATCGTCCCGCCGCCGAAGTCCAGCAGGTAGAACTGCACCTCGGCGGGGGTGTGCAGCAGGCTCAGTGAGCAGATCAGCGTCCGCAGCATGGTGGACTTGCCGCTCTGCGGCGCGCCCGCGACGCCGACGTGCCCGGCGGCGCCGGACAGGTCCGCCCACAGCGGATCGCGCCGCTGGTCGAACGGCCGGTCCACGATCCCGGTGACCACGTGCAGGCTGCCGCGCTGGTTGCCGCCGGTGACGGTGCAGCCGTACTCCTGGCTGATGGCCAGCGGCGGCAGCAGCTGGTCCAGCGTGGGCGGCACATCCAGTGGCGGCAGCCAGATCTGGTGGGCGGGTGGGCCCTGGCCGGCCAGCTGGCGGGCCACCATGTCGAACAGCGTCTCCTGGTGCTGGGCCTGCTCCCCCGGCCCGGCGGCAGAGCCTCTGCCCTCGGCCGGTGCCAGCTCCGGACCGCGCTCCGGCACCTGCACGACCTGCGGCCGCACGTACCCCGGGCCGTACGGCACGATCATCGGCCGCACCTTGGCCGGCGAGAGCTGCGCGCTCGGCTCGGCGCCCGGCACACCGGACACGTAGGCCGCCTTGAACCTGGTCATGCCCGTTACGTCGATCTTCAGGTAGCCGTTGCCCGGCTGCGAGGGCAACTCGTAGGCATCGGGCACGCCGAGCACGATCCGGGACTCGGCCGCCGAGAACGTGCGCAGCCCGATCCGGTAGGAGAGCTGGGTGTCCAGGCCGCGCAGCTTGCCCTCCTCCAGCCGCTGCGAGGCCAGCAGCAGGTGTACGGCGAGCGAGCGGCCCAGCCGGCCGATCATCACGAACAGGTCGATGAATTCCGGCTTGGCGGCCAGCAGCTCGGAGAACTCATCCAGCACCACGAACAGCGTGGGCAGCGGTTCGAGCCTGGCCCCGCGTTCCCGCTCCCGCTCATAGTCGCGCACGGACGCGTAGTTCCCGGCCGCGCGCAGCAGCTCCTGGCGCCGCACCAGCTCTCCGTGCAGCGCGTCCCGCATCCGGTCGACCAGCGGCAGCTCCTGCTCCAGGTTGGTGATCACCGCGGAGACATGCCGGAGCCGTTCCAGGCCCAGGAACGTGGCGCCGCCCTTGAAGTCGACGAGCACGAAGTTGAGCGCCTCGGGCGTGTGCGTGAGCGCGAGGCCGAGCACCAGCGTCCGCAGCAGCTCCGACTTGCCCGAGCCGGTCGCCCCGATCACCAGGCCGTGCGGGCCCATGCCACCCTGGGCGGACTCCTTGATGTCCAGCTCCACCGGCTGGCCCTCGGCGTTCACCCCGATCGGCACGCGCAGCCGGTTCCTGGCCGGGCGCGGGCGCCACAGCGTTCCCAGGTCCACCGCCTCCGGGTCGGCGATGCCGAGCAGCGAGGTCAGCGTGGTATTCACCTCGAGCGCGTCCTCGCCCACGGCCTGGCCGGTGACCGGCCGCAGCGGCGCGAGCTGCCGGGCCAGCGCCTCGGCCTCCACCACCGAGAGTGAGTCGGGGACGCCGACCTGCGAGGTGAGGTCGGCTCCGGTGCGGTCGCGGGTGATCATGTCGAGCTGCGCCGGGCCGGCGTGCAGCCGCAGCACCGTGCCATCCACCGGCCGCTGGCTGCTCTGGGCGAGATCGACGACCGCCACGCCGTCCACCCCGTCGCTGCCGAGCTGGTGATCGAACTCGGTCGGCGCACCGTCGGCGATCACGACGATGAACGGCAGCGAACCGGCGGTGCGGCCCGGCGTGAACCGCGGCCTGTCCTTGATCTCGGCGCCCAGCATGGCCTCAAGCTGCGACATGCTCCGGGCCATCAGCCGGACCGGCCCGGCGGCGTCGTACTCCGCCGGATGCTGGTTGTGCGGCAGCCATTTGATCCACTGCCAGTTCCCGATCCGCTCCGGCGGCGCGCACACACAGATCCGCACCTCTTCGGGCGAATGGAAGACGGCGATCTGGGCGATCATCGCGCGGACCATGCCCGCCACCGCCTCGGGGTCGCCGGACAGATCCAGCCGGGCGAACGAGCGCAGCGATATGCCGACCGGCAGGCCGGGTACCCGGGCGTGCGCCTGGACGAACCGGCGCAGCGCCCCCGCGCACAGCGGATCGAGATCCTCGGCCGGCTTGGTCTCCGGCGGGATCAGCCGCACGGCCAGGTGCTGGGTTCCCTTGCCCAGGCGGACGCTGCAGAAATCGGCATCCACCGGGCGGCGCTCCCACACCCGGGCCAGCTCGCCATCGGCCACCAGCCACCACAGCGCCGCCGGATCCGGGCTCGTCCACTCCAGCGCTTCCCGCTGGGCGGCGGCAGCGCGCCGCACCTTGCGCCGGACCTGGCTCAGGTAACGCAGATAGTCCCGGCGCTGCCCGTTCAGCTTGAGCTTGCGGTCACCCTTGCCGCGGGCGAACTGGCCCACCGCCATGCCGCCCATGCCCAGGCCCATCGCGCCGCCGCCGACCCAGCGCAGGGCACCGGATCCCGAGCCGGACATCATGGCCACCATGCCGAACGTCATCGCGAGCATCGGCAGATAGGTGAGCGTCTGCTGCATACCGTCGTTGACCGGTTCAGGAATCTCCGGCGGCGGCTCGAGCAGGATCTCACCCTGAGGCATCTCGGGAGCCTCGCGCCGCTCCTGGCGCCGCACGATGACGCTGCTCACAGCCTGCCTTCCTACAGTCGACCGGCCGGATCCTGACGGTATGTGCTGCAATGTGCCTCCCGGCGCCGGGCCACTGCTCCCCGCGCTCAGGCACGACCCGCCCACGGGCCGGGCGTAACCGCCCGCGGTCAGGTGAAACGGCACGCCGGCATCGCGCGTAACCGCCATAATATTGAACCCACTCGCCAGGATTCCGGTGAGTTACCTACCGTAGCGGCGAATCGATTGCGAGGACGCGGATGAGCCCGGCCAGCGGAACGGACACGTGCCGGATCACCGTTGTCGGACCGCGCAGGCGGGTCGACCTCGCGCTGCCGGTCTACGTGTCGTTCGCCGACCTCTTTCCCACCGTCGCCAAGTATGCCGGCCTCGACCAGCCCCCCGCCCGCCAGGAAGCCGGCGGCTGGGTGATGCAGCGGCTCGGCCAGGCCCCGTTCGCCCCGGACGCCACGCCGTTCCAGGCCGGCCTGCGCGACGGCGAGCTGATCTACCTGTACCCGCGCAGGGCGCAACTGCCCGAGTTCGCGTTCGACGACGTGGCCGACGTGATCGCGTCGGCCATCGCCGAGCGGCCTGACCGGTGGGGCCCCGTCCAGACCCGCCGGGTCGCGCTCGGCGCCAGCGTCGGTGTGCTGCTGGCCGCGGCCGCCGCGCTGGCGCTGTCCGGGCCGCCCTGGGCCACCCCGGCGATCGCCTGCGGGGTGATAGCGGTGGTGCTGCTCGCGGCCGCGGCGGCCATCTCCCGCGCGGCCGGCGATGCGGGCGCGGGCGCCGCGCTCGGCTACGTGGCCCTGCCGTTCGCCTTCCTGGCCGGGCTGACCGGGCCGGCCAGGTCGATGACGCTGGGCCATCTCGGCCCGCTCGAACTGCTCTCCGGGTTCGGCGCCGTGCTGCTCGCGGCCACCCTGGCCGCCGCGGTGATCGCCGAGGGGGTCCCGGTGTTCCTCGGCAGCGCCGGAGCCGCCCTGCTGGCGGCCGGCGCCGCCTGGGCAGACGACGCGTTCAGCCGCATCGGCCTGGCCGGAGCGGCCGCGGTTGCCGCCGGTATCGCCCTCGCGATCACCCCGCTGATCCCGACCGTCGCCTTCCGGGTGGCCCGGGTGTCACTGCCTCCGGTCCCGCGCGACGCCGACGAACTGCGCCGGGACGTGCTGACCGTTCAGGGCAAGGAGACCCTCGAGCGGACCGCCGCCGCCGACCGGGTCGTCACCGGCGCGGTGTCGGGCATCGGCATGATCGGCGGGCTCGCCGAGATCGTGCTCGCCTTCGATCACGGCTGGCTGGCCAGGCTGATGTGCGGTGTGCTCGGCTGCGCCCTGCTGCTGCGGTCGCGGGTGGTCCGCGGCCGCGCGCAGCGGCTGTGGCTGCAGATCCCCGGATACGGCGGGCTGGCCCTGCTCGCCGCCGCCTCGTCGCTGGTGCTCCCGCAGGGGAGGACTCTCGCCGTCGTCCTGCCGGTGCTGCTCGCCGGGGCGGCCATCCTGGCCGGCGTTGGCACCTGGCTGCCCAGCCACCGGCCATCCCCCTTCTGGGGCCGGGCCGCGGAGGTGCTGGACATGATGCTCATCGTCAGCCTCATCCCGCTGGCGCTCGGGGTGGCCGGCCTGTACAGCTACATCCGTGGTCTGTCCGGCTGAGCGTTCACATCCGCTGGGGTCAGATCGGTTATAAGGAACGAAAACCTGAGGAGCAGCCGACATGCAGAACCGCAAGGATCTGCTTCAGGCGCACCGGCTGATGACCCAGCGGGCCGCGCTCGCCCTCTTGCAGGGCGAGCCTGACCCGCCCGACCGGCCACTGCGGCGGCTGAACATGGGCACGTTCAGCAGCATCCTGGTCGCGGTGATGGCGGCGGCCGTGTTCGGCATCTGGGGGGTGATCGCCCCCGGCGGCGCCCAGGGCCTGAACTCCCCCGGCACCCTGATCATCGACAGCCAGACCGGCACGTCCTACGTCTGGTGCGATGGCGGCAAGCTGCTGTGCCCGACGGTGAACTACGCCTCGGCCCGGCTGGCGCTGCAGAGTTCCTCGCCCAATCAGCGCACGGTCAGCCAGGCGTCGCTCAGCAGCTACCCGCGCGGCCCGCAGATCGGGATCGAGGGCCTGCCCTCACCGCTCCCGGACCCGGCCATGCTGGTGGGACAGCCCTGGTCGGTCTGCGTGCAGGCGGTGCCGAACCCCGCGACCGGGCAACAGCACACCGTCACCACGCTCGTCGGCGGCCGGAGCGTCGGCGGCCATCCGGTCGGCAGCGAGGCGCTCATCGTGCAGGCCTCGGGATCGGACTGGGTGATCTGGGGCGGCCAGCGGATGCTCATCCCGGCGAAGATCCAGGGCAACGTCCTGGTCGCGCTCGGCGCCGCGCAGCAGCAGGCCGAGACCGTGCCGCTCGCCTGGCTGAACGCGTTTCCGCAAGGCCCGGATTTCGCTCCGCCGGCCGTTACCGGTCTCGGCAACCGGGTCACCGGCCCGGACGGTGGCCCCGCCCGTATCGGCCAGGTGTTCACCACAGGGAGCCTGGCCGGCACCACGCCGCAGTTCTACGTCATGCTGTCCGGTGGTCTGGCGTCCATAACGCCGACTCAGGCCACTTTGCTCGAGGCGGAGCTGAACGCGAAGCAGCGCACGATCAACCCTTCACTGGTGGCGGCCCACCAGTCCCCGGCCGGCATTCCGCCCAGCGGCCTGCCACAGAAGCTGCCAGTGATCCACAGCACCGCCACGACCGCGCCGCTGTGCGTGGTCTACTCCGGGTCGGCTGACACCGCTCCCGGCACCCCACAGGTGACGGCGGGCGGCACGGTGCCGCCCGGAGGGCTGGCCATAACCGGGGCGGGCGGCCTGGACCAACTCACGCTGCCGCCGGGGAAGGCCGCCCTGGCCGGCGTGGTGTCCGGCGCGCAGGGCGGCCCGGTAGCCGCCGGGCAGGGGCCGGCCGTGGCGACCTACTTCCTGGTGACGGGCGGCTACCGATACGGCCTCGCATCACCGGCCGTGGCGAGCTACCTCGGCTACTCCCTGGCACAGCGCACCCTGCTGCCGGCCGGCGTGGTGGATCTCATCCCCCAGGGCCCCTCGCTCGACCCCAGCAAGGCCAGGGAGCAGGTCCCCGGCTGAATCGAGCCGCCACGCGGTGGGGGGCGGAAGGGTCCCGTCAGATGTCGCCGCTTGGCTGATATCGCTGGCGGACGGTGAGCCGGTCTGACACCGGTGCGGGGTCAGACCCCCAGCCGATCGCTACTGAGCGTAGCGGGTGATCTTGAGACCAGCTCACTGGGTGAGCGTCGCTTGCTGCCCGCCGACCTGGGGGTTTTCAGCGCGCGCTGAGCTTGCGCTTGATCGTTCTGCGGCGAAACATCTACCCTCGGGCGGTTGTAACTATTTGGCAAACACTCCCCTGGATCGCATCTTGCTCCGCAGGTCAGCGAATGGCGAACGTTTACTGCACAGAACGGCATGTTTGGGTAGGATGGTTGTCAAGTGTCTAGGTTGACACCACTGTCAAGGCCCCCTTAGATAGTTGATTGTTGCCGCTGGCACCGGGCCAGCGCCCCCTTTGGAGTGCTCAGGTCTCAATCGCGGCAGCCCAAACGGGGAAGTCTTAACCACCACACACAGTGACGAAAGCCAGGAACAGGGAGGTGCGGCGATGGCAGCCGAGTCCGCTGTTAACAGAGCGGCCATGGCGCAGGCGGCCACGCAAGTCGAGGACGCCGTTGGACAGGTTCGCTCGCAGCAGTCGCAGCTGGAGGGCTTCCATGGCGACCTGATGGCCGGCTGGCAGGGCATGGCGGCGAACGCGTTCACCAACGCCTACAACTCGTTCAACGCAGATTTCACTCAGGTGCTCAGCGCGCTCCAGGGCATCCAGGAGAAGCTGGTCGGCACCCACGCACGTTACGTGGCGAATGAGGAAACCCAGACCGCCGCGGCGAACCGCGTGCAGGGCCTGCTCAACCACTGAGCCGATCGGGGACGGCCACCGGCCGGCCTATGCAAGCGGTGCGAACTGTGAGTGACGGAGGAAGAAAGAATGAGCGAGTACACCCGGGCAGTGTTCGGGTCGCTGCAGTCGGGAGAGGCTGACTTCGCCAGCATCTACTCCCAGCTTCAAGGGACCATCTCCACGCTGGACGCGCAACTCCGGTCCAACCTGGCGCAGTGGGACGGCGAGGCGCAGCAGGCCTACTACGTGGCCAAGGCCAAGTGGGACGCCGCCATGGCGAACATGCAGGTGGTGCTCAACAACCTGCGTGCGGTCATCGGCGAGGCGAATGTCAACTACTCCACCACTGAGGCGGCCAACGCCCAGCTGTGGAACGGCTGAAACACACGATGCCGGGGTTCGCCCGGCTAGTGCTTCCGTCCGGTCCCCGGCCAGTCATGCCAGGGGCCGGACGCAGCACGGAAGCACAGCACATCTGAGTAGGCACACCTGAACAAGCACGGTGGCGTCACATCCGGGTCATGACGCCGTCCTGCACGGGTGGCGGCGCATTGATGACGTTGCATTCTGGAGGCTGGTGATGGGGAACACGACAGGATCCGCGGTCCCACAGGTCAGCGGGCCCAGCTATAGCGGCTACACGGTGCCAGCCGCCTGGGGCAACATCCCGGTGTCCGGGCAGGATCTGATCGTGCACATGGATGTGCTGCGCCAGGTCGCCAGCAAACTCCACGGACTGGCCAGCACGCTGCAGAGCGCGATCGCAAGCTGGGACACGAACGCGGCCGGGGCACAGGGGGCGTTCGGGAACTGGTGGGCGGCCGGGATCCTCACCAATGTGGTGGGCCGGGCACACGCGGGCGTTGGCGCGTTCAGCAACGACCTGCGGCAGGCGCACAGCGACACCGCCACCCGCCTGACCATGTCGGCGGACAAGTACGACGCCGCCGAGCAGCACATCACCTCACTCATCAATGTCAGCACCGACCCGTCGGCGACGATCGTGGAGAGCGGCGGCAACAACATCGCCGCGGATCCCGGATATGGGCAGAACTGGACGCCCACCCAGCGGGCCGCCTACGAGCACGCCATGCGGATGAACGGCAACTCCCCTAACTGGACCGGCACCTATCCGGTCGTCGAAGGCACCTCGTTCGGGGCCAACGCCTGCTACTACTACACCTGGCAGGAGGTCCAGGCGCTGCTGGCGGCAACCAACCCGGGCGCCATCATCGCCGCCGGGCAGGCGTACCTGGACCTGTCCAGCCAGCTGACCAGTGTCGCCGGCCATCTCGTCGGCCACGGGCAGACGCTCGCGCAGAACTGGGGCGGCCCGACCGCGGTCACCGCGGTCAGCCAGATCCAGCAGCTCCACCAGACCGCCACGGACATGCAGGCCAACACCTACTCCGCAGGCGTGGCGCTGAAGTGGTACGGCCCGGTGCTGCTCGCCTTCAAGAACAGCGTGCCGCAGCCGACGTCCACGCACCAGGCTGCTCAGACCGCCGCCGACCAAGCGGCCAACCAGCACATGAACGCCCTCAACGGGCACATCCAGACCGCCTACTACAACATGCCGGGCGCGGTTAACAAGAACCTGCCCCCTGCCCTGGCCGGGACCGGCGGCAGCGGCACCTCGGGTGGCGTGGGGACCGGCGGCGGTGGCGGCGGCAACGTGCCCAGCGTGAGCGGTGGCGGGGCGGCCGGCGGCGCGGGTACCATGCCCAGCGGCTCCCCCGGACCCAGTGTCAGCGGCATCAACCCCAGCACTCCGGCTCCGCCCCCGGCCGGCCCCATTCCCAGTGGGCCGCAGCCTCCCGGGACCACGCTGTCCGGAGGATTCCCGCCGCCCCCGGTCACCACGCCCGTCGGCTCGGGCCCGGGTGGCCCGACCCCGCCCCCGGTCTCCAACCCCGGCGGCGGTGGCGGTGGTATGGGCGTGCTTCCCCCCGTACCGGCCGGCGGAGGTGGCGGCGGCATCACCGGCATCGGCACGGGAACGGGTGGCCGCGGCGGAGCACCGGGCGAGGACCCGATTCCTGGGGAGCCGGGGTCCGGTTTTCCCAGCGGTGAGTTCCCAGGTGGCGGTGGTCTCCCGCCCGGCATCGGCACGATCGGCACCATCGGCGGCCAGCCTGGCCCGATCGGCGAGGTGTCCGGGTTCGGTGAGGCGCCGACGATCGGCCCCACCGGCGTGATCACCGGCGGTCAGGGCAGCCTCCCAGGCGAGGACCTCGCTGCCTCCGGCGACGCGGCCATGGGTGAGGGAATGGCCGGCCCCGGCGGCTTCCCGATGATGGGCATGGGTGGCATGTCCGGCGGTGGCCAGAGTGGGATAGGCCGTGACCGCGCGTCCTGGACCACCGAGGAAGATGGCACCTGGGGACCGGACGCCGCATCCGGCGCGGACGGTGCCATGGCCGAGGACGGCATGCCCGGCATGATGCCCTTCGCCGGCGCGAGCAGCGGCAAGGGCCAGGACCGGAACAGGTCCAGGCATGCATGGATGTCCGAGGAAGACGACCTCTGGGGCACCGGCCAGCCAACCGTCCCCCCGGTCATCAGCCAGAACTAGCAAATGTCCTCGCCCTGGAACCTCGCACGGCGCGGGTTGCTGCCGGGTCGTGGGTGGGGATGTCCTGGAGGCCCTGGATTCGGTTCGTGAGAAAGATACGCCGGCCGGGGTGGGCCGTTACTCTGTGCGCGGTCGTGGCTGTTGTGACGGGTGGGTGCAGTGGTGGCGGGCATCCGGCGGCATCCCAGCCCGCGGCCGGCCCGTCGGACGGCGGCTCTTCGCCGTCGGTCCCGACCGGTGCTGAGCTGGCCAAGCTGCTGCCGCCTCAGGCGTCACTGCCGCCGGGCTGGCAGGAACCACAGCCGGACGTTCACGACGCCGCCAACTCGGGGTCTGCGATCAAGCCGCCGATACCGGCGTTCGGGCCCATCCCGCCCCTCTACTATGAGTGCGGCAACTGGAACCTTCAGCTCAACCCGGACGAGCTGTCGTTCCTCTGGCGGTCCTCGGATGCGGACGCCCTGGTCAGCCCGCCCAGCCTGCCGGCCCCCTCGCGGTTCGTTTCGCTGGCCCTATCCGCCTACCAGCCGGGAAACGCCAGCAAGCAACTCGCCTGGGATGTCGCGTTCGCCAAGCGCTGCCACTCCTACCGCTTCAAGGATCACAGCCCGGTCACCGTCACCGCCACCCCGGTAGCCGGACCGGGCGATCAGAACCTGTACGTCCAGCTGGTCAATCCGACCACCTATCAGGGCCAGTTCCTGCGCATTCATATCGGCGTCCTGCTCGCCCGCGTCGGGAACGTGATCATCGGTGTCGAGCAGACCGGCTCGGAGAATATCCGGGGTAACCCGGTCATGCCGTTCACCGGCTTCACGTCGATAGCGTCCTGGCTCGCCAGGTCCGTCAGATCCCTGACCGGGAGCGGGTGACAGCTCAGCGGTACAGCGTTACCTGGTGATCCATCGGCGGATCAGACGTTGAAGCCGAGGGCGCGGAGCTGCTCGCGGCCATCCTCGGTGATCTTGTCGGGACCCCATGGCGGCAGCCACACCCAGTTGATGCGCAGGTCGGCCACCAGGCCGTCCAGCGCGGCCTGGGCCTGCTCTTCGATCACGTCGGTCAGCGGGCATGCGGCGCTGGTGAGCGTCATGTCGATGGTGGCCACCCGGTCCTCATCCACGGTCACCCCGTACACCAGGCCGAGGTCTACCACGTTGATGCCCAGTTCCGGGTCGACCACGTCACGCATGGCCTCGAGAACGTCATCCGTCTCCGGCAGTGACACCGAACCCGTCTGTGCTGGCCCGGTCTGTGCTGGCCCAGTCTGTGCTGGCCCGGTCGGTGCTGATCCGGTCGGTGCTGATCCGGTCTGTGCTGGCCCGGTCTGGGTCCCGGCGGTCTGCTCGGTCATGATGATGC
>Ga0209166_10003080_pt1 | contig 12225 bp, 13 predicted proteins | sample Coa_R1_3_FD_187151 | JGI IMG/M metagenome (GOLD analysis project Ga0209166, IMG submission 187151) | Surface soil microbial communities from Centralia Pennsylvania, which are recovering from an underground coalmine fire - Coalmine... | ecosystem: Environmental > Terrestrial > Soil >... | reverse complement strand
GGAGTTAGAACATGAGGATTATTCGTACCTGCCTCGTTCTTAGCATCAGCCTCCTGGCAATGTTCGGTACCGCCCTCGCGCAGTGGTCGCAACCGGAACAGACGGAATGGTCGCACATGGATCTAAGCGCAGGCGGCGGCTTCACGGAAGCCACTGGCCGCGCGGGCAACAACGTGGATACCGGCTGGAACTTCGATGTACGCGGCGGCTATATGCCCTCGCCCCACATTGCTCTCGACCTTGATTTCAACTACAACCACTGGAATCTGAACAGCGCGGCGCTAGCACGCTTCGGCGAACCTGGCGGCTACACCAGTATCTGGTCGGTCAGTTTTCTGCCTGTGTTGCATGGATCGCCGCACTGGCATGTGGCGCCGTACGCCTTTGCCGGTCCGGGGCTGTTTTATCGAAACCTTTCCCTGACCGCGCCCGGGGTGGTCAACACGTTTTACTGCGATCCTTTTTTTGGAGTTTGTTATCCGGCATCGGTTGGCGTGGACCAGGTTGTAGCCTCGTCCAGCACGTACAAAGCAGGCGTCAACGCAGGAGCCGGAGTGGAATTTCGTTTAGGCTCGAGCCGGCTCAAAGCATTCGGCGAGGCGCGCTATTCCAGAATGTTTACCACACACGGCACGGATCTGACGTTCGTCCCAGTAACGTTCGGACTCCGTTGGTAGGCTCCCTCCTCCCACGCGACGCGAGTTGCACCCGCAACCCGCTCGCGTGGGTTTCTTGCAGAGTGTGCCTTTGACCAGTTCCATTGTTTAGCCAGATTAAGTGGGATTGACCGAGGGCTAACTGTGGATGAAATTGGCGCATTCAAAGCCAAGGATACGTCAGGAGCCCTGCTGGACCGCGTGGACATCTGGCGCGGCGCAGGCGCAGCCCCGCTTTGCACATCATGACTTTCGTGATCTTCACTCGCTTACAGTTAGCGTCGCCGAGACCTGAGAGGTTCCGGTATACCCTGCATAAGTGACCACGATGCTGTAGCTTTGCGAAGTTCCGGGCGACAAAAGGGCTGTTGCGGGCTGGCAGTCCTGAGTGCCATCGCCGGCGAGGCCGAGCTCGAATCCACAGGGGAGGTTGCTAACAGCCTGGCCATTTTGTTGAGCGGTGAGCGTCACCAGTGAGGTGATGTCGGTGCTGCCAGACGTGATCGTGTACCGCTGGTAGTTGCTGCCGTTATCCGTAATAGAAGACGTGGCCGGGGTGATGGTCATTGTGCTAACTTCCTGGGCTACCGTCGCTGTTGCCGTCCCGCTGATTCCCTCGGAAGACGCGGTTACCGTTACTGTCCCAGGGGCGATTCCCTTTAGCAGACCGGTGGCGGGGTCTAGTGTGGCTACCGTTCCCCCATTGCTGGCCCCCGACAAATCCCAAACCAGATTGTGCGTGATCTGCGAGCGCTGACCGTTGGTGTCAGTTCCCCAGGCTGTGAGCGTCTGGCTGAATCCGACCGCTACCGCTGGATTGGGGGGCTGGATTGTAATCGATGTCCATGTCGGGTTCTGAAAGAATCCCGTGCAGCTCAGGCTCAAAGCCAACGTCGCCAGCGCGGCGAAGGCGCCGATAACTCGAATTTTCTGCTTCCCGGAAAACATGGTTGTTGGGACTCCTTCGGCGCTCCCGCTCAGGTGGCTAGGACTTCAATGGCTCGAATTCAAAAATTGTAGCAGACCGGATTTGCCTCGGCCCACACTCCAGTACCTGAACTTAACGTGCAGGGACCATCTATGCCAACCACCCGCGCCGTCAGCTTTCCCTTGTAGAACGCCGGTCCGAAACCCCCTTGCAGGAAAACTACGGCTCCCCAAAAAGTAGCGCCGCCGTCCCCGGCGGCTGTCGCGGGGGCGTCTCCGCCCCCGCACCACGCTGAGTTCCGAGTGCTGTAGCCCTACTTCCCGTGCCGCTTCTCTTCCTTAGGAGGCGCGCTTTGCCGCTTCGCAGGCTCGCTCGGTCTGCTGTTTTCTCGCGGCGGATTCGGCCGCGAGGCCTCGCGATGCTGGTTCTGAGGACGATTTTCGTTGGCTCGACTTTCCGTGGCCCGGCTTGGATTGCCGCGGCTTTCGTTCGGCCGGTTATCGGTGCTGCGGGCCTGGTTACCACGATTAAAGTTTGCGTCCCGCGCGCCGGTGTTGGAGTTTCCGCCACGCTCGGCATTGGTGTTTCCACCCTTGGAGGGCGCATTGGAGGGACGGAACCCCTCGTTCGATCCACCGCGATTATTCGCACCCGCGTTTCCGCCCTTCGATGGAGGCGTAAACGGTCGGAATCCCTGCTTCGAATCCCCGCGGTTTGCAGCTCCGCGGTCGGCGTTTCCACGATTTCCGGAATTCGAAACGACCCGCGCCTCTCTCGGCGAAATGGCCGGCGCATGATATTCGCCACCCGCTGCTCTGGCGGAAACCACCGAGTGACGGTTAAAGTCTCCGGGCCGCGCTGTTGCCGCAACCGCCGGCCGCCCATGATTTTCCCTGGCAAAATTCTGCCGCTCACGGCCGGCCGCGTGTTCGTGCTCAACCTGAGTAGTCAGGGCCGCCCGATGCGGCTCGCGCGCATAGGCCTCTTCCCGCGCGCTGGGACGCGCCATGACTCCGCCGTTGCCGCCATTGAATGCCGCGTGATTTTCGTTCACCACAACCGTGCGGTTGTAGACATTGGTCACATTCGTCACGCTGACATTGGTGACCGAGCGGTTATAGTAGAACCCTCCGCCGCGCCACTCCCCGCCGTAAAATCCCACGCCGGTGTAGCCAAATCCGTAATTAATGCCGCCGTAAAAGCCCACGTGCGGTCCCCAATATCCGGCATGCCAGAGATAAACTCCTCCGCCCCAACCCCAGTATCCCGGCGTCCACAACATGCCCACCGGCGCCACGACCCATGTGCCCGGCACCCAGTAGTAGCCGTCATCGTCGTTCCAGGCCCAATAGCCCGGTGTCCAGAGATAGCCCGGCCCCGGACAAATTGGCTGCGCGTACACCGGCAGCGGAGGCGGTCCAATGCGTACCGAAATCCCCACCGCAACCTGCCCAAACGATGCCGCCGCGAATGTGATTAAAACGACGCCCAACAGCAGACACCGGATTATGAGTGACCGATTCATATTCATGCCCTTCCCTGATCGTCCCCAGGTTCGAAGTTGAAGTTAAGTGCGTAGCGCCATTGTGACGCAAATGCGAGCGTCTGGCCTAATTACGTTCCTCCCATATAAACACTGGTCTTTCGGGTATGTTGCTGGTTTTCCCAAATTACTTGGAATGAAGGCATTAGAGCAGGAAACGAGGAGAGCGACAGCTGAGGGAGAAGGGCTTAAAACATCTGTGTCGAATAGCCCCGGCACGCATCGTCCATCCGAGAGCCGAGAGCCGAGAGCCGAGAGCCGAGTACAGAGTACTAATTCACTTTCTTCGCTCTGGTGATCCGCTGATCAATCGGCTTTCGGCCCGCGAACCCTTCCTGGGTTCCGTGCCAGTGCGTGATCGATTTCTCCCCCAGCTTCCAGCAGAGCAGCACAATCTGACCCTCGACCACACAGGGAAAATCGAGCAGTCCAATGTCGAGATCTTTCACTTGCACGCCAATTGAGTCGATCTCGGCGACCGCATCTTTCGCGCGCTGTTCGGCTCTCGCCCGCTCGGCTTTGCGCCGCGCCAGAGGCACGATGTCCAGAAACATCCCGCCGTTCAGGAAAATGCGATGATGCAGCGCTTGCTGCTCGGCATCGTCCTTCTCGATCAAATTCTTCGCATTCATCGCGGTGCGCAGCAGCGACTCGAGCACCGGCAGCAGCGACTGCGCTTCTTCGAGAGTGAAAGTACGGTCAGACATGGGTATGCACCTATCTTACCGCATTGAGTCAGGAGCTATGAACGCGAACTACGAGGTCCGAGCGAATCGGCAGTAACAGTTTTTCGCTCGGAATGAGGTTACTTGCTAGTGTGTTCTGCCGTGCGAAGGATCGGGCGATGTCGCCGTATTCAAATCGACGTGCAGTCCCGGCTTCGTGCTGGTTCCGGGCGGATAACAATTGCGGTCGCGATTGTAGTTGGTACAATGTCCGGCCACATCTTTTCGCTGCGGCGATTGGGCAAACTGCCACACTTCCGCGAAACCGATACCGCTTTCGGCGGGAGCCGGTGGCCGCTGGGGAAACGCGCATCCCGGCGCTGGCGGGCAAGCATCATCGATCGCCCAGTAAGTAATCTGGCGCGAACCTGCGCTCCGCCGAATGTCTTCGGCAGTGATTACTTTCTGAGCATCGGGTGAAGGCTGGCCGGAGCAATAGATTCCTGCGCGAAATCCCGCCGCAGTAATGCCGTCCACCCAGGCATAGATGTACGCTTTCTGCTCGGGCAGCATGCGCCCACCCTGCTCCTGATCGAGAAAAATAATTGTCGCAGCGGGAAATCCCTCTCGTCGCGCCGATGCCGCCGCAGCCCGCGCATCCGACTGCCCCAGCTGCTGCGCCTTGGTCTCGCTTTTCAGTTGCGCGTATAGCCTCCCATTGAACAGCACCAGGAACCCAAATCCGGCCGACTCGACCGCCGCCCGGTGCCCGGTCCAAGTGTTCGCCGTCTCCCCCGGCGGGCTATTGAGCCAGTAGCCGGTATAGGAAAAGGTCTGCCGCAGGATTTTGAGATTGGCGTCGCCGGGATATTCGTTGCGATCGAAACCGAGGTAGGAAGAGGTCTGTCCCACTACAGAACCCACAAGAAGTAAGACAATGGCCACGGTCTTCACGACTCGATCTTATCGTACAGACGTTGCTTGCAACGTTTTTGCAAATCATTCGAAACGCTCCAAGCTGCAATGCAGCCAGCTACATCTCTAATGATGCAAAGGAAAGTGCTCGAATGCACTCCTCGCGAATTCGCCACGCCTCTTTGACGCTCCGGCACCCAGCAGAGCCTGCGCGCACCCATTGAGTCAGGAACTGCCGGTGCAGCTTCAGTTTGTAATCACCAATTTGTTCAGGCGCAATGTCTTCTTCATAGAGAAAAATCAACGAATGCGCAGGCCTGTCCAGCGTAGCATCGACTCGCTGTTCGCCGCCGCGAAGATAACAGTGAGCTTCAGGTAAAGCCGCTAAGCCGTATTTCTTAAGAACTGTTTCCACGCCGGGAGTGTTCTGCCCATCCATTTCAAAGATGCCGAGGACTAGGGCAACGTCGAGATCTTGCTCCGCCGCCAACCGCCGCATCAATGCGTGTTTCGTGCTGCAGGTCCCACATTTTTCTCGCAGCACGAGCAGCGAATCGCTATCCCCTCTAACGCTATTTCGCTGGTACGGCAAGTGGCAGACAAGCCTCGCCGCCTCTTGATAAGTGAGCACTCCTCTTTGCAGGAAGGCGTCGGTAACATTGCCGCCGGCTTTTAACGGGGCCGGCAGCAGCGAATGCCACGAATGCATGCGGACAGCGATCAATTTCTAGCCTCCGATATGCACCATGGTTCTCGACGCCGGCACGAAATCCGGCTCGCCAATATGATGGCGCTCTTCTTTCTTCGCCACCACGCCGCGGATGAACTCCGCCAGTTCTTCGTCGCTGGCTCCGCGCCGCATCTGCGCATGCAGATCGTGGTCCCAGACGGAAAACAGGCAGGTACGGATCTTGCCATCCGAGGTAATGCGGATGCGGCTGCAGTGGCCACAGAAAGGATGCGATACCGGAGCGATGATCCCGATCTCGCCGATGCCGTCTTCAAAACGATAACGCCGCGCCGTCTCGGAACGCGCATGCGGAATCTGGACCAGGGGCCGGTACTCGGCCATGCGAGCCAGAATCTCGTCTAGAGTGACAACCGTCGAAGGCGCCCAGGTTCGTCCTTCTTCCAGCGGCATGAATTCGATGAAGCGCACGGTCACGCCCTCTTCGCGCGCGAACATTCCAAACGGGATGATCTGATCTTCGTTGAACCCGCGCATGAGTACACAGTTCACTTTGACCGGCCACAGCCCAACCCGCCGTGCCGCCCGTATTCCCGCCAGCACCTGGTCGTATCCATTGGGCACCCGGGTGATGCGCGCAAAGCGATCGGGATCGACTGCATCCATCGAAACGGTCACTCGACTGAGCCCCGCATCCCTCAATGGTTGCGCCAGATCGGCCAGCAGATGCCCATTCGTGGTCAGAGCAATGTCAAGCCGGTCTTCATCTTCGTGTAAGGTCACGGCTTCAGCTCTGCGGTCGCCCGAAGAGGACGACGGCTTCAGCCGCGGTGGGCGCAATTTGGCCAACTCGCGCACGAACTCTACGACTCCGCGGCGCAATAACGGCTCGCCGCCGGTCAACCGAACCTTGGTGATCCCCATGCCGACCAGCACGCGCGCCATGCGCAAATAATCCGCAAAGGACAGATCCCCATACAGCGCGCCTTCATTTCCCGTCCTGCAATACACACACTTGTAATTGCAGCGATCGGTAATCGAGATCCGCAGATCGGTGATGGCACGTCCGAATTTGTCGTGAAGCGCAGCCATAAGCTAAGAAGCGGGATTCAGGAAGGAATACGAACAGGCGGGACTCACCCGGCGGGCTCGTTTCCTTTCCAATGCACCCTTGCGGAGCGCGGGAGGCGCCGGCGTTTCCACCAGCACCCTTCGGGAACGTAGCGCGGGCGTCCTCGCTCGCGAACGATCCCACGCCGCAGTACCCAAGGTATTCCCACAGGGCACAGCGGTCGGAAACTCAGACTCAATTATAGACGCTGGCAAGGGGACGAAGGGTGCAGCGATTTTAAGAGTCAGGCCCGCGAGCGGTGACGATTCCCCAATACCTACTTCATTGCTTTCTCAATCGCCGCCTCGGCCAGGGGAGCCATAATCTTGAATCCTGCCGCGTTCGGATGCAGCCCATCATCGGCAAGATCCTTCTTCAGCATCCCTTTGTCGTCCACCAGGGCAGAAAAATAGTCGAGATAGACCAGGTTGTTCTCGGCGCAGTACTTCTTGATCCAGTCATTCAGTTCGAGGATGCGCGCCATGGGCCGCTGCGCGAAGAAATCCTTCGACTTCTCCGTGTAATTGTGAACCGGCAGCAGGGACGCCAGCACCATGTGGATGCCATGCGCCCGCGCCAACTCCGCCATGGAAGCCAGGTCCGCTTCGATATCCTCGCTGCGCATCGGCCCGGTATTTCCCGCAATGTCGTTGGTTCCGGCCAGCATCACGGCCACCTTCGGATGGAGATCGATCACATCCTGCCGGAAGCGCACCAGCATCTGCGGCGTAGTCTGGCCACCGATGCCGCGATTGACGTAAGGCTTGCCGGGAAAAGAGTCCTCCAGTTTCCAGATGTCGGTGATCGAGTCGCCGAAAAATACAACCCGATTCTCGCCCGCAGCCGGAGGCCTGAGCGCAGCATTGGCCTCGCGATAGCGCGCCAGTTGCCCGTAGTCGTCGGTGAAGACGGCAATGCGCCTTGCCCTGTAGCCATCAAGGCCCGTAAAGCCGGTGCTGGGAATCCCGGGAGTGGGAACGGTCTGCTGCGCTGGAGCAGCCTGTTGCCCCAGGCTGCTGATGGAAAGAAGCACGATTGGCAGGAACCGCGAGAAGTAAATTTCTATGCGTTTCATGGAGTCCTCGGAAAGAGAATACCCTAGCTCAAACTGACTCGCCCGCGCGCATTTCCAGCGGGGTTCTTTATACAATGTGCTCGATTTCGATGTTCCCCCACTTCGCGTTCAGATATTCGGCGACCAGCCTGCGGTGACAACGATCCGGCGTACGCTCGCTGCACAACAGGCAGCTGCCCTCCATCAAAGCGCGATCGAGTTTCTCTTCGATCTTGCGCTCGGCCATCAAGGCAAGAAATTTATTTTCATAGTCTCCCCAATCGCCATGATCTTTCTTGTAGCTGTCGAGCATCTCCTGGCTGGGAGCAAGTTCTGGCAGATGCAAATATTCAATGGAAAGGATGGACTCGCAGAAGAAAGCAAGATCATCGCGCTTGGAAAACCCGGCCAGCTGCGAAACATTGTTCAGGCGTACGTCGATTAGACGTTTGAGGCCAGGTCTCCGCAGTTTCTCAAAAAACTCGCGGGCCGGTTTCTTCGTGAATCCTATGGTAAGAATCTTCAAATCCCGGGCTCCCGCGCTCACGCAGTTTGCGATTCCTCGTCGCGCGTGTATTGGATCTGCTCCGCCTGCTTCTCGTACGCAAGAGCAATTCGTTCTTCGCGGCTGTGAAATAAGTGCTCATCCTGCAGCCGGTGCATCTCCAAAAGACGCACCAGCGAGGCTTCGTGATGTTCCAATTTGCCCTCTTGCAAGATATGCAGCACAGGGATGCCTCTTTTCTGCAAGTACGGGCTGACCAGAATTCCGCGATGACACGCGAGCGGCTCTTTCTCGGCGCACAGCATGGCGACAGTGAAGCGATCCATGCCAGCGCACAGGCGAGTAATCCCCCGCTGAAACAGTTCTGTCGTGGCCATTAACGAATAAAGCGCCCGGCCGTTTCTATAGCAGGCCGGATCGTCGGAACGCGCTCCCAGTTCATTTCCCAGAAAAACGTACTCCAATCCCTCGTTCTTGAGAGAACTGGCCAACACCTCGCGATTGAACTGAGGATTGAAGCGACTGTACGGCTGAGAGCGGATATCGGCCACCGCAGTGATCGAATGCTGCTTGAGCAATTCGATGAGCCGCTCGATCGTGCCGTTTGAATGCCCGATGGTGTAGACGATCTGGCTCATCAGGATGTAGGAATGACTCCAGCAATCAGCTTGTAACAGGCATTTTGCGACGCAAACTTTTCACTGAGGCTAATACAGAGAATCGGCCGCTGCAACTCTGTGCTGAAGCCGTCGGCTTGCCGCAAAATGGGTTCCTCCACCACCGGATCGGTGATTGAAAGAATGTAATCATAGCCTGACAGCGAAAACTCCCCGCGGACTCTGCGTCGTGCGTGATCCGTGTTGGCGGCTTCGGTATTTACCCTGATTATGATCCGATCCGGTTGCGCCAACACTAGAGAGTTCGGTTGCCGCTCCGCCAGAGGAGCGTAAACACGGTCGTTGAGACCGCCGGAAGTCGATTCTCCATTGATCCACAACGCACCTTTGGGATGATCGAGAGATGCCAGGAGAGATTGCGCCGGCACGCGCCCCAGGAATTCCCACCTCACGCCGGTGTCCACCAGGTGATTCTCGGTCTGACAACCGGACGGGCGCGGTCCCACCAAAGCGACTCGGATCAGATCGAGCAGCTTCGGATCTCTCCACGATTTTGCGTACCACCGTTCCGCCGTCAATTCGCCACGCTCACGCCCGCTCACCGGACGCAGCCATGGCCCCGGTCTGCAGCCATCCCACTCTTTTCCCGCAACACAGCGTCCTGTCAACTTTCGAGAATTCGCCAGGCAGACGATGGTCTTAGTGTAGGACATCGCAAATATCAGGGAGAAATCGAACGCAATATTCTAGAACTCTTGACATTGAGGGTTCGATAATTCGTGTGCCCTGTGACTTGCGACCATCCAAAATAGGAATCGTGTTTTGGACCGAAAAGGTGACTGCGAACTGGGTTCGTATTTATCAGCTGGCTTCCCTCACGGTGTAAACTACTCGAAGTAATTTGTCGAAACACAGAAAATCCTTTATGAGCACGGCTAAACAGGATGTTGAACTGTTATTGAACAAACTCCCAGACGACTGCACCGTCGAAGATATCCAATACCACCTGTACGTACTTGACAAGGTCCGTAGAGGTCTCGAAGATGCTCGCGTCAACGGCACCCTTTCCCACGAAGAGGTTGAAAGCCGCCTGAGCAAATGGCTCATCGAGTAGCCTGGTCTCGGCGTGCTCTGCGGGATCTTGAGGAGATCGCGGATTACATAGCCGCTGATTCCCCGACTTATGCCGCAACCGTCGTTAAGAAAATTGTGACCTAGCCAAAACGTTCAAGCAGTTTCCCCGAGCAGGCAGAAAAGTTCCTGAATTTGATGATGACAATGTACGGCAGCTGATGGCGTACAGTTATCGAGTGATCTACAGATTGCAAGGGGACGAGATCATCATCGCTTCTATCATTCACGGGAAGCGATCTCTGCAATAGTTTCAAGACCCGGTACGCGGCTGCTTGAGGCGCAAACGCCTGGTCTGTGAGCGCGATCAGCATCCGACCGAGGTTCCGCCGTGCCGCGCTCACATGCCGTCGTAGTTCGGGCCACCACCGCCTTCCGGCGGCACCCACGTAATAATCTGATATGGATCGGCGATGTCGCAGGTCTTGCAGTGCACGCAGTTCGACGGATTCAGGCTGATGCGCTTGCCGTTGGGCTGGCTCGAGTCATCTACCATCTCATAAACGTTTGCCGGACAGAAATTCTGGCAGGGGCTGCCGAATTCCTTCACGCAGCGCTCGTTGCAAACGTTAGTGTCGTGGATGACGAGGTGTGCCGGCTGATCTTCTTCGTGCTTCGTTCCCGAGTGATAGAGATCGGTCAGCTTATCGAATGTCAGCTTGCCATCGCCCTTTGCCGGACCGATGATGTGCCTCTCCGCTCCTCCGTCTGTCGGCAACTCGGCAAGCTTCTTCATACGCTCGTATCCCGCCACAGCGGTGTAGCGATTGCGCAGGCCGCGGCCGCCGGTGATCATCTGCAGTCCGGTGTGGAACATGCCCGCGTACATCCCGTGCTCAAATCCCTGATGCAGGTTGCGCACCTTCCACAGCTCTTCTTTGATCCAGCTGGATTCCACTTTCTTCTGAAACCCGCCGAGGCTCGCGGCTGAAGAATCATCTTTCTTCAGCGCGTCAAACGCGGTCTCCGCAGCCAGCATGCCGCTTTTGATTGCCAGATGAATCCCCTTGAGACGCGCCGAGTTCAGGAATCCGGCCGAGTCGCCGAGGATCATCCAACCGTTGCCTGCCACTGGCGGAATCGCCCACCAACCGCCGTAGGGCATCGATTTGGCCCCGTAGCGGATCATCTTGCCGCCCTCGAGCAGTTTGGCCACCCATGGATGCCGCTTGAACTGCTGCAGCACGCGTTGCGGATCGAGCCGCGGATCGGCGTAGTCGAGCCCGGTTACGAATCCGAGGGAGACGATGTTGTCTTTGGAACCGTAGATCCAGGCGCCGCCGTACTCTCTAGTGGTGAGCGGCCATCCCATGGTGTACATGACCTCGCCAGGGGCGATACGGCCCGAGGGCACTTCCCACAGCTCTTTGACTCCAACTCCATAGGTCTGCGGATTGGTGTCTTTGGCGAGATCAAATTTCTGGATGAGTTGCTTGGTCAGCGACCCGCGCGGTCCTTCGGCAAGGATCACCACTTTAGCCTGCAGGTCATAACCCGGCTCGAAGTTCGACTTCGGCTGTCCTTCCTTGTCGACACCCTTGTCGTCGGTGCGCACTCCGGTGACGCGGTCGCCGTCGAAGAGCAGTTCCGACCCAGCGAAGCCGGTGAAGATGGTGATTCCGGTCTCTTCGACCTTGCTGCCCATCCATTTCACAAACTTATTGAGCGAGATGACATAGTTGCCGTGGTCGCGAAGGAACGGCGGCGTGATCGGGAACTTGAACTTCGATTTTTCCGTGAGAAAGTAAACGCCTTCCTTTTCGACCTTCGCGTCCAGCGGAGCTTCCTTCTCAAACTCGGGCAGCAACTCGCGCATCGAGCGCGGATCGAGCAGCGCCCCTGAAAGACAGTGCTGTCCAACCTCGCGCGCCTTCTCCAGCACGTAGATATTCTCTTTGCTGAGCGGCGCGTCGGGATGCGCGGCATTATGCGCGTCAATCAACTGCGCCAGCCGCAGCGCGCAAGCCATTCCCGCCGGCCCGCCGCCGACGATCACCACATCGGCCGGCATCAGCGGGCGTTCAACGCCTTCGATCGGTTTGCGGAAAACGAGCATAAAAGTTTCGAGTTTCAGGTTTCGAGTAGGAACCGCCTTTGCGCGCGACCATGGACTCGATTAGACATTCAACAGCCTCCGAACTTCCGTTGACCTCTCTTGCAACCGCTTGAACTCATTCTCAGTCAAGAAGTTCAGATCATACGCGATTGATATTTGAGTCTCTATCTCGAGCAGCGATCCCCTAGCTTGACCAAGGAAATGGCAGAACTCGCCCTTCGTAAGCCTACCCTGCCCTTCTGCGATATTCGAGGCGACCGACACTGCGGCCCGACGAAGCTGAGAGGTCAAACCATAAATCTCAGTCTTAGGAAATGATTCCGTAGCGCAATAAATTGCAGTCGCGAAGGCTTTAG
>Ga0209166_10003079_pt1 | contig 12226 bp, 9 predicted proteins | sample Coa_R1_3_FD_187151 | JGI IMG/M metagenome (GOLD analysis project Ga0209166, IMG submission 187151) | Surface soil microbial communities from Centralia Pennsylvania, which are recovering from an underground coalmine fire - Coalmine... | ecosystem: Environmental > Terrestrial > Soil > Unclassified... | reverse complement strand
TCAGCACGTATTTCCGCTCCTGGGGAGTGTACACGCAGGGGGATGGCGCCGGGGTCGTCGGCGGTACAGGCGGAGAGGGAAAGAGCACGCCGTATTTCATGGTACGGATTCGAATCCCGAATGGATTACTGCGTAGCGATCAGGTTCGCGTGGTTGCGGATATTGCGGAGCGGCACGCGCGAGGCGTCGCGGATATTACTGTGCGTCAAAACTTTCAGTTGCACTGGGTAGCGCTGGAATCACTGCCCGAGGTCTTGGAATCGCTTTGGCGCGCCGGCTTGACGACCACCGGTGCCTGCGGCGATGTCGCTCGCAACATTACGGGATGCCCCGTCGCCGGACTGGACGCGGAAGAAATTGCCGATGCCTCGCCGCTTGCGCTGGCTATCGACCGCGAATTAGGGGGCGCCGCGGACTTTTACAATTTGCCCCGCAAATTCAAAATCTCCATCACGGGATGCAGAAGTTGGTGCTCGTATCCGGAGATCAATGACGTGGCCTTGACGGCTTCGACGCGAAAACGGCGCAGCGGAACCGAAACGGGATTTTCGCTCAGGGTTGGCGGCGGGCTATCAACCGATCCGCACATTGCTCTGCGGCTGAATGCTTTTGTTCGGTGGGAACAAGTCGTGCCCGTGGCGCGAGGCGTGGCGGAAATCTTTCGCGCAAGCCAAATACTCCGGCAAAGCAGGGAAAAGGCGCGGCTCAAGTTTCTGTTCCTGCAACAAGGCTGGACCGCTGAGAGCTTTTTGGAAGAGTTGCAGCGGCAAATCGGTTTCGCTCTCGATCCCGCCGAGCCTGAAGAGGTTCCAGCCGACATCCATCGCGATCACGTCGGGATTCACGCGCAAAAACAGGACGGCCTTGTGTACGTGGGTGCTTCGGTGCTGCGCGGCCGCATTACGCCTCACCAGCTTCGCACGGCCGCGGATTTGTCGGAGCGTTATGCGAACGGTCATATTCGAACGACCGCCATGCAAAATCTGCTGATCGTCAACGTCCCCCGGCGCGACGCGTCTACCGTCGCCCGTGAGCTTGAAGTTGCTGCTCTGCCGGTGCAGGCCTCGCCGTTTGCACGCGGAACCGTGGCCTGCACGGGCTCTGAATTTTGCAAGCTCGCGCTGACAGAGACCAAGGGTTTTGCACGCTGGCTTACCCACGAACTTGAGGAGCGGCTCCCTAATTTTCAGGAACAGCTTCGGCTCAACATAACTGGCTGCCCCAACAGTTGCGGACAGCATTGGATTGCCGATATCGGCATCGAAGGCAAGAAAATCAAGGTGGAGGGCCGGATGGTGGACGCATATTACTTCTGCATCGGAGGAAGCGTCGGACAGTTTGCTTCGATTGCCCGGCCGGTTGGTTATCGTTGCGCAGCATCGGAGGTACCCGATGCCATCGAGCGCCTACTTGCTCGATTCAACGAACGACGCGAGTCGGGCGAAAATCTGCGGCAGTTTCTTGCGCGGCATACGAACGAAGATATCTGCGCGCTGCTTGCGGGAAATATTGTCGCGTCGGTCGATCGCGATCTGGCCCTCGGCCCGGTCCCGCAGGGAGTTGAAAGATAAACCATGAGCCTCTTTCCCATTTTCTTGAAGCTAGAAGGGCGGCTGGTTGTTGTCATTGGCGGCGGGCATGTCGCGGAAGCAAAGATTCCCGGCTTGTTGTCCGCTGGGGCAAAACTTCGGCTCATCGCGCCTTCCGTCACCGTGCAGATTGCCGAATGGGTACGCTTCGGACAAATAGATTGGCTGCCAAGAGAATTTGAACCACGGGACCTGGACGATGCATTTCTGGTGATAGCGGCAACTTCCGCCCCAGGCGTGAACGAATCCGTTTTTCGTGGCGCCGAAGCGCGAAGAACGCTGTGCAACGCCGTGGACGACATTGAGCATTGCCACTTTTATTACGGAGCTGTCGTTCAGCGCGGCGATTTGCAAATCGCAATCTCCACCAATGGCAAGAGTCCCTCGCTCGCGCAGCGGCTTCGCAAGGAACTCGAGGCGCAATTCGGCCCGGAATATGAGGCCTGGCTCGAATGGCTTGGGGCGGCACGCGAGGCTTTGCGCGCGAGCGGCCCTAGCCCGGATAGGGCGAGGAGATTGTTGCATGAACTAGCAAGCCGTCCGACGTTCGAGCAATTTGTTCGCGAAGCCAATCGGCCCGCGGAGCCGCGAGGTACGACATGAAGGGCAAGGTCTATCTGGTCGGCGCGGGGCCCGGCGATCCGGAACTGTTGACGCTTAAAGCTGCACGGCTTCTGGCGCAGGCTGACATCGTGCTGCATGACTCGCTGGTGAGCCGCGAAGTGTTGCAAAGAATTTCGCCCGGCGCGGAGGTGATAGACGTTGGCAAACGCTGCGGCCGGAAACTGCTGTCCCAGGAAGAGATCAACGCGCTGCTCCTAAGTTATGCGGCTTCGCATGAGATCGTCGTCAGGTTAAAGGGCGGCGATCCTTCCATCTTCGGCCGCGCCGGCGAGGAACTTCAATCGCTGCGCGAAGCGCGGGTGAAGTTTGAAATTGTTCCTGGTGTGACAGCCGGTTTGGGGGCCGCAGCTGCCGCCGGCATTTCGTTGACGGACCGACGAGTCGCATCGCAAGTATTGTTTTCCACTTTTACGAGGGTCCCGGATGCCAACGCAATGGATTGGGGCTGCCTCACTCCGGCCACCACGCTGGTTCTCTATATGCCGGGGCCGGATTATTCGGATGTTTCGCGGCGTCTGGCGGCAGCTGGTCTTCCCCCGGATGTGCCGTGCGTCATCGTTTCGGGAGCTTCCGGTACGCAACAACAAGTTCGTCGGACCACCGTCGGCGATCTTTCCGAAGAACAGAAGCTGCCGGCCCCGGCGCTGATGATCGTTGGGCGTGTGGCCGCGCAGCAGATTCGCGAGCTCGGCGATGCGTTTTGGCACGGACAGTCTAACATCACCGCATCGCAGCTGGTTCCTGTGGGTTAGGTAGGAGAGCACCGAATAATTTCCGCGTCGCTAATTTTCTCATCCGCTTCTTACAAGCCGAGAACGTTCACCAGTTCCCGCACGGACGCAGAGGACTTCTGCAGCGCCGCATTCTCTTCCGCAGTCAGCTTGATTTGGATAATTTCCTCGGCTCCGCCCGAACCCAGCTTCACGGGGACGCCGACAAAGAGCCCCTTGATTCCGTATTCTCCATCCAGATACGCCGCGCAAGGCAAAATCTTTTTCTTGTCTTTCAGGATCGCTTCGACCATTTCAACCGCCGCCGCGGATGGCGCATAGTACGCCGAGCCCGTCTTCAGCAGGTTGACGATTTCCGCGCCGCCCTTGCGCGTGCGTTCCACGATCGCGTCGATGCGTTCTTTCTGCAGCAAATCGGGAAGGGGGATTCCCGCTACGGTCGAATAGCGCGGCAGCGGCACCATGTCGTCGCCGTGGCCGCCAAGCACGAACGAGTGGACGTTTTCCACGCTAACCTTGCACTCCATGGCCACAAAGGAGCTCATGCGCGCGGAGTCCAGCACTCCGGCCATTCCCAGCACTCGATTCTTCGGAAACCCGCTGACCTTGAATGCCGCCTGCGCCATGGCGTCCAGCGGATTTGTTACCACGATGATGATGCACTTTGGCGAGTGCTTGACGATCTGTTCGACGACCGCTTTCACCACGTCATAATTTGCCTTTAGCAAGTCATCGCGGCTCATCCCCGGCTTGCGTGGAAAACCCGCTGTGATCACCACGATGTCGCTGCCCGCCGTGGCACTGTAGTCGCCCGTCGCCGTGGAAATGCCGGTCGCCCGCGAATCCGTCCGCGTAATCGGCCCAGACTCCAGCATATCCAGCGCTTTCCCCGCCGGCGGCCCATCCAAAATATCCGTAAGGACCACATCGGCCAGCTCCAGGTCAACAATGCGCTGCGCCGTCGTCGATCCCACAAAACCGCCGCCTACTACCGTTATTTTTTTTCTGCTCATTGCTCGATTTGCGTCCTCTCTGGATATGAACGAATTTGATGAAGTAAAGGAGGCTGAGGAGGTAAAGGATGAAAAACCGCTCGACAAATTGCTCCGGGCTTGGCAGCTGCAACGGACTCGATCTTTTTCCTTTACTTCCTTTGTCTCCTATACTTCCTCTACCTCGCTACTGCCGCAGCCTGCATATTCTCAATTATCGCGGTCGCGAAGGCCGCGGTACCAACTTTCGTCGCGCCGGGCATGAGCCGCTCGAGATCGTACGTCACGCGCTTTTGTTGAATCGTCCGCGCAATTCCGTCCTCGATCAGCTGGGCGGCTTCCTTCCATCCGAGGAACTCAAACATCATCGCCCCGGACAGCATCAAGGAACTCGGGTTAATCACGTCCTTGTCCGCGTATTTCGGAGCTGTGCCATGCGTGGCCTCGAACACGCCGAAGCCATCGCCAATGTTCGAGCCCGGAGCCATCCCGAGCCCGCCTACCTGTGCCGCGCATGCGTCCGAAAGATAATCGCCATTAAGATTCGGCGTGGCCAGCACGCTGTATTCATCCGCGCGCAACAGCACTTGTTGAAAAACGGAATCCGCGATGCGATCGTTAATCATCAGCTTTTTCTTCCATTGGCCCTTGCCGTGAGTGGGGCCGATGGAATCGAGCGTCTGTTTGACTTCGTCGCAAATGGCTTTTGTAAATGCTTCGGTCGCCTGCTCAAGTCCCGGCTCGATCATCGCCGCATTTTGTTCGACGGTCAGGCCAGGATGCTTGTCCAGGTTATCGAGAATCCAGCTCTCGCGCTCGGTGACCGTTTGGGCCCGGAATTCCTCTCGCGCCAGGTCATAGCCCCAATCGCGGAATGCGCCTTCCGTGAATTTCTGGATGTTCCCCTTGTGCACCAGCGTAACGCTTTTCTTGCCGTGTGCCAGCGCGTACTTGATGGCCCGGCGAACCAGCCGCTTCGTGCCTGTCGGCGAAATTGGCTTAATCCCCACGCCGGAATCCCACCGAATCTGCTTCTTTCCATCCTTCAGCATTTCGTGATTCAAAAACTCCAGCAGCTTTTTCACTTCCGGCGTGCCGGATTTCCATTCGATTCCGATATAAACGTCTTCCGTATTCTCGCGGAAGATCACGATGTCCATCTTTTCCGGGTGTTTCACGGGGGAGGGAACTCCCGCGTAATACCGCACCGGTCGCTCGCAGGAATACAAATCCAGAAGCTGGCGCAGCGCCACGTTCAGCGAGCGAATCCCGCCCCCTACGGGCGTCGTCAGCGGCCCTTTAATGGCCACGCGAAAATCGCGAATGGCATCCACGGTCTCATCCGGCAACCATTCCTTGTATGTATTGAAGGCCTTCTCTCCCGCAAACACCTCAAACCACGCCACGCTTCGCTTCCCGCCGTAAGCATGCTCCACCGCCGCATCAAATACCCGTCGCGAAGCCTTCCAGATGTCGCGGCCCGTGCCGTCGCCTTCGATGAAGGGAATAATCGGGGTATCCGGAACTTGAAGTTCGCCGCCGCTGTATTCGATTGCCTTGCCATCCGCGGGCACTGCTTGCCTGTTGTAAGAATTCTTCATGGATCGAGTTCCCCTTGTGAATGCTAATTGAGCCCGCGGGCCACACCGGAGAGCGCTAGGGGGGCGCGTGCGGATCGACAAAGATAGCACAAGCAGAGGGCGGACAGAAGTGACGGTCAAATTCTATAACGGCTTAAATTTCACTTCCATCGGGTAAGATCCTTCGTCACCTCGGGCAGGGAAGGTATTATTGACCCACTTTAGAGGCGAAAACGCAGCATGACCCGGTTTGGAACGGCAAATCGAAGACGACCTCGATGGCTCTGCCAGCGATTGGCGTGGTTGCTGCCAACGGGGATTAGCGTATTGGGTGTGTGGCTCGGCGGCTGCGGCGTAGCGCAAGGGACAGGCACGAACGCGAAACCAAGCGCCGGAGCGAAGAGCGGAGTAGCCGTCGCGGCCGAACCGATTCCTGTCTTAAGCGTGACAGTCGTGAAGACCTATGCGCACGATCCCAAGGCTTTCACCCAGGGGCTCGAATATTACCGCGGCTTTTTGTATGAGAGCACGGGCTTGAAGGGCAAGTCGTCGCTCCGCAAGGTGGACATCGATACGGGACGGGTTCTTCAGAGCGTTGCGTTACCTCCTGAATATTTCGGCGAAGGCGTCACCATCTTTCAGAGGAAAATCTATCAGCTGACCTGGCTATCGAAGACCGGTTTTATCTACGACCTGCAATCCTTCCAAAAGACGGGGGAGTTTCACTACGAATCCGAGGGTTGGGGTCTTACGCATAACGAACATTCTCTAATAATGAGCGATGGCACGAATCAGATTCAATTCATCGACCCTACTACTTTCCAGGTGGAACGAAGGCTCGAAGTGTACGCCGGGCGGGAAGCCGTCGTGAATCTGAACGAATTGGAGTATATCAACGGGCAGATCTACGCCAATGTGTGGCACTCGCCGCGAATTGCGCGAATCGACCCGCACACCGGCCAAGTCCTCGCCTGGATTGATTTGGAGAAGATTGCCGCCAAAGAACAGCGCGAACCAGAGGGCGTGCTGAACGGAATTGCCTATGACCGTGAGGGTGACAGGCTGTTCATCACCGGGAAGGACTGGGCTGATTTGTTGCAAATAAGGATTGAAGAAAAATAGGAAGGGGAACGCGCCGGGCGAAGTCCCGACGCGTTCCGATTCGTGGAACTGGCTCTAGAACATATTCCAGAGATATTGGTTATAGACTTCGTGGTGGTACTGTACTTCCGGAGCCTTCACAAATGTGCCAAGAGCGCGTGGGCAGCGGTCGGCCGCAGCGCGCTTCAGGTCGGCATAGCGGCCCTTGACGTCAGCGCCAAACAGCTTTGTCGTCCACTCCGCTTTCTCGAAGTTTTCCAGCGCTGTGTACACATTATCCGGCAGGTAGCGTTCCGCCGACCGCAGATTCTTGATTTTCGCAGTCTCGCCATCCAATCCCGTCTTGAAGATCGAATACATGACCATGTACGGGTTAGCATCAGGAGCGACGGCGCGCACCTCTGTGCGCATGCTGCGTTCGTTGCCGATGGGGATGCGCACCATGGCCCCGCGATCCGTTGGAGAAGCTTTCAACTGGTTGGGCGCTTCGAAGTGTGGGTCCAGCCGCCGGTACGCATTGACGCTCGAATTGAGCAGCATGCAGATATCATTTCCGTGGGTTAGAATGCGATCCACGAACTCCCAGCCCATTTTGCTCAGTTGCTCCTCACCCTTGGGATCCCAAAACAGGTTTTTGCCGTCCTTGCTGATGGAAACGTTGGTGTGCATGCCGTTGCCGTTGACGCCCACCACGGGTTTCGGCAGGAAGCACGCCGTGAACCCCAGGTTGGTCGCCACCTGCCGGCAGATCAGTTTGTAAAGCTGAATTTGGTCTGCGGCCTGCACCACTTCGCCGTAACCATAATTAATTTCGAACTGCGAGGGCGCAACCTCCGGATGATCCTTCTCGTTCTGGAAACCCATCGAGCGCTGCACTTCCGCCGTTGTGTCGATAAAAGTTCTCAGCGGGTCGCCGGGAAGGGAATGGTAATAGCCGCCGGTGTTGACGTACTCGAACTTTCCCGTCTCGTGGTAACGCCGTTCCGCGTTTTCTCCCTTGAAAAGAAACCCTTCGATTTCGTTGGCGGCGTTGAGCGTGTAGCCTTTCTTTTCGTGAAGTTGGTCGGCGTAGCCTTTTAGCACACCCCGAATGTCACCGACATATGGGCTGCCATCCTTGTCGATCACGTGGCCGAAGACCAGCACCTTGCCGGAGCCAAAGACATCCGCCGGGCCCCAGTAAAACGCGCCCCAATCCATCGCCAGCCGCAGGTCGCTTTCCCGCTGTGCCGTGAACCCTCGAATCGAAGAACCATCAAACGTCAAGTTGTCCCAGCTCTTGATCAGGAACTTCTTGTCGTAGTCCAGCATGTGCAAACGGCCCTCGAGGTCGCTGAAGAGCACTGTCACGGCTTTGATGCGCTTCTCGTCCGTGAGGTACTTGACGCGCTCCTCCTGCACTTTGTGCGCGGCAACGCGGTTCTTGCGCTGCTCTTTGGCCTTCAGGTTCAGCCCTTCGAGTTCGTCATACGTTAGAGCAAGGAAATTACGCAGTTCGTTGGACATGAAACTCCTCGAAACAAGATGAGATGGAGTATCGCGTTGAAATGTGGGGTATCGCTGCGCTGACCATCGGCCCGTAGGTTATCGCGCCGGTCGCGCAAGCGTCAAATCGAAAAATCATTTTGCCCCATCGAAAAATTGAATAGCGAGCCGGACAATTTGTCCCTTTGCAGTGCGGCAAACTTCGCTAGTCGTAATATTCCTGCCCAAGGTGCGTAATCAGATCCTCGCCCATCATCCAGCGGAGCGTGTTTTTCAGCTTCATCGACTGAATGAACAGGTCGTGCTCCGGATAGAGGCCCGCGGCGGTCATCGGCGATTTGAAGTAGAAGCTGAGCCACTCCTGGATCCCTTTCATTCCGGCGCGCTGTGCGAGGTCCAGGAAGAGAACCAAATCAAGAACGAGGGGCGCGGCAAGAATCGAGTCCCGGCACAGGAAATCCACCTTGATCTGCATCGGGTAGCCCAGCCAGCCGAAAATGTCGATATTGTCCCAGCCTTCCTTGTTGTCGCCGCGCGGCGGGTAGTAGTTGATGCGCACCTTGTGACACATCTTGCCGTACAGCATCGGGTAAAGCTGCGGCTGGAGAATGTATTCGAGGACGCTCAGCTTGGACTCCTCCTTGGTCTTGAAAGAGCCTGGATCTTCAAGAACCTCCCCATCGCGGTTGCCGAGAATATTCGTGGAGAACCAGCCGTCGAGCCCCAGCATGCGGGCCTTAAAACCTGGCGCCAGGATGGTTTTCATTAGGGTCTGGCCGGTCTTGAAATCCTTGCCGCAAATGGGTACTCCGTGCTCCAGGGCGAGCTGCTGGATAGCCGGAATATCCACGGTGAGATTCGGCGCTCCATTGGCGAACGGAACGCCGCTGGTCACGGATGCCCAGGCATAAAGCATCGAGGGCGCAATGGCCGGGTGATTCGACTTCATGCCCTCGATGAATTTTTCCGGCGTGGAATGCACGTCTTCCGGCCTGACAAAAACCTCTGTCGAGCCGCACCAGCAGGTGACCATGCGCGAAACCCGCTTCGTCTTGCGGAAATTCTCGATGTCCTCCTTGATCCGGAGCGCGAGTTCGTATTTGTTTTTGGCTTTCTTGACGTTCGGGCCGTCGAGTTTCTTCACGTACTCGGGGTCAAAGGCGGCCTTCATCGGCTTGATGCCGGAGAGAAAAGTCTTTACCTTCTCGAGGTCTTGCGGATTTAAGACTCCCGCGTTTGCGGCGGATTCATAGGCGTTGTCGCGGAAAATGTCCCAGCCCCCGAAAACGATGTCTTGGAGATCGCCGAGCGGCACAAACTTCTTGATTAGCGGAGAACGCCCATCGGTGCGTTTGCCCAGCCGAATGGTCCCGAGTTGCGTGAGCGACCCGATCGGCTGCGCCTTTCCCTTCCGTACCAGTTCCACTCCCGCCATGAACGTGGTGCTAACAGCGCCCATGCCAGGAGTAAGGATCCCGAGTTTTCCCTTCGGTGGCGCAATTTTCGCGGGCTTTTCCATGCAACTCCTCGATCACAGAGATTTGTGGGCAGTAAAAGCGGCTACACATGGTGAGAGGCCGCCCAAGCAAACTAGTAATGATGAGCGAATAGCAGAGGATTTGCAAATCAGATCGGGGATATTCCCAAAGCGGGCTGGGCTCGTTCAACACGGGCGCTGATTACCGATACTCAACGGCTAAGGCAGTGTCGTCGGCGCAAAGCGTGCAGTGGAGGGCGCGCTACCGAAGGTTAGAGCTCAGACTAATCGCGCGAATTCATGGCCAAGGAAATTTACTGCGGTCTCTCCCACTCCTGCTCTTGCCGGGCACCTGCCATCGGAACTCGGAAAGCCGCGCGCTAAGATGTCTTTTGTCAGTTTTGGGTACGCAGCGTTAGCTCGCAGCGTCTAACTCCGCGCGCGAAACTTCGTAACAATCAAATTGCACCCCCACGCCCAACCTCCCCTGCAGTGAATCGACTCGCTCGACGCGTACGACGTGGCCGGTGTATCGCCACTCGGTGGATGGCTGAGCGGTGATATCCTCCGGCATTTTCAAAAGGATCTCCACCGTTTCGCCCTCCCGGATGGCCGAGTCCGTTGCGAAGTAAACTCCGTGCTTCGAGAGATTGAGCGATTCAGCTCTCTTTTCAGGGGCTGTGGATTTCCAAATGCGCACGCGCAGGGGAATCTTGAAACTAAGTCGACGCGACACACGCCGGTCTGGGTTGGCTATCCTCATTGCTGTCTCCACGCGCCAAGGGAGGAGTGACGCAGTTTGAAAATAAAAAGGGGGGAACTCAAGTATATCAAATGTTCGTTTCTCACGAATCGATAATCTCCTGCCTTTACAGCTTACTTGCCAGCTCTGTCGGAGTTTTTTCTTACCTACAAGAACTCCCGGCCCTGTGGATGTTTTAGTCAATTCTCCACAACTCAGCCCTTTTGGAATCCTCTGGTTGCGATACAGTGGGCCCATTGGCGCACGGTCGCCGCAACGGAGGAGCTCTACATGAAAGCAACTCACCATTCTTTGAAGCTTCTAGTCTGGCTGTTTGTTTGCTCCCTGGGAATCACACTTTTTACCGCCCGCATCGCCGCCCAGGATGAGGGCTGGCAGATTATGCGCGCCGACTACGGATTCAAGGCTCAGCGCACCGACGTCACGGATATTTTGCAGGATTTAATTGCACGTGGCGGCGTGAACGGCCGCGTTGCCGTGAACAATCAAACCATGGGCGGTGACCCGGCGGTTGGCAGAGACAAGTCTCTTCGCATCTTCGCGCGGAACAGGCGAAACGAGCAACGCGAGTTCGACTTCAAAGAAGGCGGCTTCATCGATGTGGGTATATTCGCCGTCCGGCACGACGATTGGGACGATCGCGGTCCTGGTCGTGGCGACCATGACCGCGGCGACCGCGATCGCCGTGACGCGCGCGGCCTGGCAATTATCCGCGGTTACTACGGCGTGCAGGGAAGTACTGTGAATGTAACCGAACGACTGCGGGCGATGGTGCGCGATGGCGTCCTGGAGCTGTACGTCAATAACGCCAATCTGGGGGGAGATCCTGCCGTCGGGGCCGACAAGGTCTTGATCGTCATCTACAGATACCACGGCGAAGAGCAGGCCACGGCTGTGCGGGAAGGGAATCGCCTGGCCATTCCGTAAAGCGTCCACAAGTTCGGGCCGGGGCTAAGAACCTCAAACACATAAGCAGGTGGGTGCGCGCTCACTCAGAACCAGTCGCTGCGGTACGCCACCCACCAACTCACATATCCGATGGGGATAGTCGCAAACATGGCCCACCAGAACGGCAGCGCCAAATCCGCCACCAAACCCAAACCCCCAAATACGAACCAGAAAACCTTTCGCTGCACGACCCTATTTTAGCCTGAAAAAGAGCTGAAGTGGCCGCCGTGGCTGGTGGAATGCTATTTTTATTATCATTCTCCGATCAGCCCTTTTTATGTTCGAGTTCTGCCCACCTGGTATAAAGCTGATCGACAATCTTCCTCGCCTCATCGAGCTGTAGAGATGCACTGTGAAGCCGTGGGCCATCGCTTACGATCGCGGAATCTTGTAAAGCAACTTGTCGCTCGTGAAGCTCCTGCTCCGCCGCTGCAATGCGCTGTTCGATGCTCTCCAGTTCGCGGGACTCCTTGTAGGAGAGCTTCTTCTTCGCTGGGGCAGGCGGCATTGTATTCCCAGCCGGTTGCGGACGGGCGGCGGTTTCAAGGAATTTGGCCTTGTGCCCTTCTTCCTGCCGCAATTCCTGCCAAACCTCCCATTGTGAATAATCCGCGAAACGGTCGAGCCCTCCCAATCCATCAAAACCCAAAACAATCGTCGAAACACGGTCCAGCATGTACCGATCATGGGTCACCAGTACGAGCGCCCCGCCAAATTCAAGCAAGCTCTCTTCCAGAATTTCCAGCGTAGGTATGTCCAAGTCGTTCGTCGGTTCGTCCAACAGCAACACGTCCGCCGGCTGCAACATCAGCTGAGCGATTAAAACGCGAGCGCGCTCGCCGCCCGACAGCTGCCCAACCCGCCGGTTCAAATCTTCTCCATTGAACAGAAACCTCGCCGCCCAAGACGCCACATGAATCACGCGATCCTGATAGA
>Ga0209166_10003078_pt1 | contig 12226 bp, 12 predicted proteins | sample Coa_R1_3_FD_187151 | JGI IMG/M metagenome (GOLD analysis project Ga0209166, IMG submission 187151) | Surface soil microbial communities from Centralia Pennsylvania, which are recovering from an underground coalmine fire - Coalmine... | ecosystem: Environmental > Terrestrial > Soil >... | reverse complement strand
GGCTCTGCACGGCGGGGCGGCACGCAGAGGCCCGGAGTCTGCTGATTGCGGCCATCGGTACCGCGCGTCAGCACGGGTCATTGGCGCTGGCGATTCGCTCCGCCCTGGCGCTTGCCCGGGCAGACTCAACTGAAAACGAGGCGGACCTGCAGCTACTCCGTGATCTGCATCAGCAGCTTCCGGCCGACAACGACACCGATTACGCGCGCGCTGCCAGAGTTCTGCTCAGCGGAGCGCCAATCTGAACTGGCAATTCCGACGCAGCGCGACCCGTGGTTCGTTTCCACTCCACGGGCGAGAGTCAACATCTGCGTTGGGAATGGAGCCGTGGGGACCCGCCAGAGCCTCCGGGCGCGGCTTTATCATCCAGCTTACGCCCCAACAGGATAATTTTCCTTTCCACCACGTCCGTGTCATCACCGACACGGCATCGGCGGTGGTCTCCGCTCCAGCTAGAACGCCGTTCAAGCACGTCTGCTCGATCCATGCGGGGATGCAGGCGATCATTCACGTTGAGAGCACCGGGAGCCCGGCGACAACCACGACCAGCCTGCCAGGATTGGACCTCCGCCCGGCTCGGGATTGCGCTGCACACTACCTCGCGCCGATGGGCCTCAGCGAATCGGTTACGTCCCGCGCCGTCGATGCGTGCGTGGAGAAGCGGTCCTCTGAGAGAAACCCGAGCGTGAGCACGTCACGCGGAAGCTGGGTGGTGCCATGCAGCTCCGTCTGCTCACGCGGGAAGTCGAACGCGGCCAGGCGGACCAGAGTACCCAGATCGACTGCAGCCATCCCCGTATTCGCCTTCTAAGAACGCGACACGGAAAGGAGAACCCCGGAGCGCCCCTGGATGGGACGGCCGCCAATTCTGCGGTGCCTGCCACATATGGTAGGTGGTAGAATCCTGCGGTGAACAAGACTACGCTCTACTTGTCTCCCGAAACACAGCGCGGCCTGCGCGATCTGGCACGTCGCACCGGCCGGCCACAGGCCGACGTCATCCGCGAGGCGCTCGATCTTTACTTGCGGCAGCATGTCGAGCGACCACGGCCTCGGTCGATCGGTGCCGGCGAGGACTCCGAGCTTTCCGCCAGCAAAAGCGAGGACTGGCTTCGAGCACGGTGGGGCGGTGCGTGATCACGCTCGACACGTCGGGGTTGCTCGCGTTGCTCAACCGCCGCGATCCCGACCATGGCCGCGTGAACGCAGCCCTGGACAGCGACCCGGGCCCCTACCTCGTACCGGCCGGAATCCTTGCCGAAATAACGTACATGGTCGAGCAAAGGTTGGGCCTCGACACGCTTGACCTCTTCCTTCAGGATCTGGAGTCAAGCGCTTACCAGCTCGAATGCGGGCAAGAGGACCTGGCGCGGATCCGGGTTCTGATCGCCCGGTACGCCGACCTGCCACTTGGGTTTGCCGACGCGTCGGTAGTCGCCTGCGCCGAGCGAAGCGGCGGACGTGTGCTGACGCTCGATGTGCGCGACTTTGGGGTGGTGGCTCGCGAAGGCAGGATTCTGATTTTGCCGGACTGATGGACCACGAATCAGGGCTGCCCAGCGCCGTCGATTTTTCGGAGGGCAGGCTGGCCGACTCGCGATGTGTGCTGCATCACCTCGGTCGACGCCAGTGGGACACGGTCCGAGCGAACCGCAGCTACAACCACGATCGAGCTCGCTGGGCGTTGCGTTAGCCGCTCCAACCATCTTCTGCAGTGGAAGAGATATTGGTCTCCGACGAATTCCGCACCTCCGGCTCGCGAGCAGGTTGAATCGTCAGCTCCTTTTGAGCGGAGCAGGATGCGGCCCCATGGCGCTTCGGAAAGTGGGGTAGGATCCCGTGCGTGGGCTTGACGAGGGCGCGACAGCCGCTTTTCCATTCCAGCGGGGACACCCGGGCTGAGCGAGTCCGCGAGCGGAACTACTCCGCGCGATCGAATTGACGCGAAACCAGGGCACGGAGCCTCCACCGTCAGCAGGCGGTTACTTTCCCCTTCCGGACACAAGTGATCAACTCGCCTGCTGGAAAAGCTCGTACCGCTCAGCGAGGAACTCCCGATTCGGCTGTAGCTCTTCGCGCCGCGGAATGACCAGCCGCGACCCCTGGAAGCCCTGCAGGCCGTGCAGCAGCATTGGTCCATCTGCCTCGCGCAGCACATCCTCCCGGACCTCGATCCGCAAGTCCGGCCGGATCCCCACAACCTGGCGGTCGAACGCGGCGTGGTGCAGCGAACACAACGCCAGTCCGTTCGAGACGATTGGCTGTCCGAGTGGATGTCGGTCCGGCAGAATATGCGCCGCGTCAAGCAACTCCCGATGGTGCAGCCGGCAGATGCCACACGTCTCGCGGTACGCAAGCAGGACTCGCTCTCTGAAAGCCTGCTGATGCAGCCGACGCTGCACGAGCGTGGTGATGTACCGACGCCGCCCCTCCGTGCCAAGATCAGTCGGCGTGCCGTCCATGTGCGCAAATGCACTGTCGTCAACGACAACCGTGAACGTGAGTAGTTGGTCATCGTCGTGCACGACAAAGACCGGCCAGATCGCTTCGTACCGACCCGGCACGATCCCATAGAAATACGCCAGCGGTGCCCGGCGCAGCATCGCCGACCGAAGGCCGACGTTGTCGCGATGAAATCGATCGGTGCCTCGATAGCGGTACGCGAGCACGCCACCCTCTTCGAGCCGATCGTCGTACGCGGCCGGCTTGCGCGTGCTCGGCGGCGCCGTAGTTATGCTCAGCGGCACCTCCGGCAGAACGGCTGGCTTGAAAATCCCCTGAGGCGACAGCAGCCGCACGAGCTGACCCTCAAAAAGAAACCCCCGAGCAAGCAATTCGCGCGGCAGCTGCGTGCTGCCATGGAGCTCCGTTTGCTCCCGCAGGAAGTCGAACGCCGCGAGGCGTACCCGTGTATCCAGATCGATCGCCACCATGCCGAGTGCGGTCTTACGTTAGAACGTGCGCACCGAAAAGTGAAGCCGCGAGTATGAGAACATCGCAGATTCACAGACACTCAGGGGGCAGGTCGTTTCTGTCCCGCCCGGCTTCGACTACGTCCGACCGATTGACACCGAACTCACGCGATTCTGGAATCCGCGCGGAGTTCGTCCGCGTAGATTCTGGTCACGAAGCGTGGACATTGCACTTCGCCGAGATGATGGAATGTCATGACTGCTGCGGCCGACGCTGTCATGTTGGCAACATGACGGCCACGTGCGCGACAACGAAGGATCTCACGCAAGCCGACTTCGCGTACGGCGGCGATTCCGACAGTGTCTCAACCGAAGGAGTCCATACAGGCTCGTGAGTGGCAGAGAGTACTTGGCGTCCATCAAGAAAGAACTGGAGATAGGCCGGAATCAAAACCGGATGGGCGAAAACCTACTGGCCGAATTCGGCTTCATTCGACGCCGACGGGCTGCTGTCGACGAAATCAATTCCGAGTTAGCGCGACAAGGGCTATGCGCCGATCCGCTCATTACCCAAGAGATGCCGCTGCGCAGTCCACGGATCCGCTTTTCGCTCGTAAACGGCCACACTCTCGTACCAGCAGCGACAGACGAGGGCGACGCCGAAGCAGATGCGGAAACGCTTATCCACGCGATGCCCTCTTCCTTTCGAATAGGCGAGCTTGCGGCCGCGGAGCAAGATGTCGGGTGGGTGGCTCCGACTGCCTCTGTTGCTGAGGCATACACCAAGATGGCGCTTGAGAAGTTCTCGCAACTCCTCGTGGCCGGAAACGGCAAACCTCGCGCACAAGATGTGAAGGGTGTGGTTTCTTACAAGTCAATAGCCAGGGCGTCGCTCACGAGCAAACCCAATCACGTGGTTGATTGCCTGGATCAAGTCCCAATCGTCCGGACCGATACTGACTTGAACGCCGTGGTCAAGGAACTGGGTACCTATGACGTAGTTCTCGTTGAGGGACACGACCATAAGATCCAGGGAATTGTGACCGCTTGGGATCTGGCCAGCGAGTTCGCCGAACTAGTCGAAACATTTAAGCGCATCGGTGAGGTCGAAGCACGGCTGCGCATTCTTCTGAAGAATAAGCTCGGTTTACAGAGGATCCAAGACTTCTTGGCGGCTAGTGCGCCGCCGAACAAAGGTGAAACGCTCGAGAGTTTGGATGCGCTAACGATCGGCGAGCTGATTCGGCTAATTCAAAATCCGGAGAATTGGTTAGCGCTTGGGGTGACCGCGATCGACCAAAAGTTATTCGTCGCCGCCTTGGATCAAATGAGAATGTTTCGCAACCGACTCATGCATTTTCGTGATCCACTGAACGATGAAGAGGTTTTGCGGTTGACGCACTTATGTGAGCTCGTGCGAGAGGTTCAAATCTGATTGGAGGGCATCCGCGGAGCTCGACCTGGCTGGCCGGTTCCTGAAGGTGGCTTCACGCGAATCGCGCCGGGAGCTCGAGGCACGCGCCGTTCTCGTGGGACCCGAAGCGCGCGACGGCCTCTCGCGACGCGATTGACCGAAAGCGGGCCAACGGTCGCGTTCAGGCCAGGCCGAGAACTGGATTTGGAGAAGCCCATCATCAAAGCAATTTGCCTGCAATCCGTAAAGGGGCAGGGCCCATCCGTCGCGGCAGCCGCCCATATCGACGGTTCCAGCAACCCGGCGGCAAAGGCGCCGAAGCGGACAAAACCGAGGACCCGTTGGCCCGACACGGACGGAGGCTGTTCGTGGCTATGACCCCGCGCGATGCGCGGCTTGCTTGTTGTTTTGCACGACCGGCCGCCACTTCTGCTCGAAGGTTTCGATCCACAACTCTGGAATGTCGCGGCACCCGCAGTCGCTCGCGAGACTTCGGCTGATGGTGCTACCGGTTCAAGACAGTAGCCATCTAAAATGAATATGGTCCCTCGACCTTGGCCCAGTGGCCGACGCGTTATGTGGACATACCCGGCCTTCGCCACCGCCGGAACAGCACGCTGGGTGGGGTGGCTAGAGCTTGTGAGCGACGACAGTCCACGTGCCAACCCCTTGGCGATAGGGCTGGCTAGCTCCGTGCCGGTTGAGTCGATTGGTTGGACGGCTGCTGCGCAGGATATCGTGGAGTGGGCTTATTCCAGCTATTCGCCCTGCGCGGCGGCCGGCGGGAATCGCCCCACTGCCGGAATTTTCCGCTGAGACGAGGTTAGGGCGTGCCGATTGGGCTTCCAGAGGGACTGCAGGAGATTCTCGACAGATATCGCCAGACGCCTCCCGGCACGCCGTGGGGCAGTGGGAATCCCATATATCCGCTCTTCCAAGAAGTCGCCGCTGCCCTGAGGGCGACGCCCCCAATTGCCAAACGACCAACCATTTTGCTCCCTTTTGCGGGCCAAGGACGACAGGCCACGTTGCCCTGGATTGCACTGCTGGATAGCCGCGAAACACGGACGCCCCGGCAAGGCGTTTACTGCGTTTACCTCTTCAGGGAAGATTTCTCCGGCGTGTATCTCACGTTTGCGGTTGGCGTCACTGAGCCAAGACGCACCCTCCGCTCCGACACCGCTTTCCGAGAGCATGTGAGAGCCCGAGTCACCGAGTTGAAGCAGTATGCGCAAGATTTGACTAGCGCGGGGTTCCGCCTCGACGGAGGAATTGACCTAAGGGCAACAGGGCGGCTAGGCAAGGACTACGAACTCGCCACCGTGGCTTACCGATACTATGAGAGCAGGGCAATTCCCGACGATACGGCTTTGGCTGCCGATTTGGAGTCAGTTCTCACTAGCTACGACCGATACCTAGCGGACAAAGAGCAAGACTCTACCCGCCTGCCGCCTTTGCCCCCGACAACACAGGATCCGGTCATTTCCCAGGAGCCGTTCGACTTCGACCAGGCGGTCAACCAGCTTATACGCGCCATCGAGGGCGAGCGCTATGTGTTTGAACCCTGGCAAATCGCAGCCTATGTGGCGGCAGTCCGCACGAAGCCTTTGGTAATCCTCGCCGGAGTAACCGGAACCGGAAAATCCACATTGCCGCGGCTTGTTGCCGAGGCAACGGGCGGCGCCACAGAACTCGTCCCGGTCCGCCCGGACTGGACTGATAGTTCTGACGTCCTCGGCTACACGGATATACGCGGTGCATTTCGTCCAGGCGCGGTACTCGAGTTAGCGCGTCGAGCCATGGACACTTCGGGCACGCACCTGACCTGTGTTCTCGACGAGATGAACCTGGCCCGTGTCGAGCAGTACCTAGCCGAGATCCTAAGTCGAATAGAAGATCGCCGACCATCCCCATCGGGTGGCTTCCAGACGTCCCCATTACTCGCGTCCAATACCGGCGCCGGTGACTGGCTGCAGGTAGTGCTGCCACCCAACTTCGCACTCGTCGGAACCGTCAATATGGACGAGAGTGCTCACGGGTTCAGCCGAAAGGTCCTAGATCGGGCATTCACGCTAGAGTTGTCCGAAATCGATTTGGAGCACTGGGAGTCTACTGACGAACCTGGCTCGCCAGAGGCTGCGCCGCACTGGCCCGTGCAGACGTGGTACCCTCGCGCTACCAGCCTTGCGCGGCTGGCGGCCTTGACGGATGCCGATCGCGCACTCATTGAGCGTGTGATCGGCGCGCTCTTACATGTAAACACTTTTCTAACCGCAGCGCAGCTACAAGTCGGCTACCGTACTCGGGACGAGATAGCTCTGTTCGTGCTGCATAGTCAACAGTTCATTTCGTCGTTCAAGACGTCAAGCAACGATCCCGTTGACCCACTCGACCTGGCATTGCATATGAAAGTGCTACCGCGAATCATCGGCGGAAGTGCAGCTGTTCGAGAGGCCATCGTTCAATTCCTGGGATGGTCATACGACGAGGTTCCTCGCCAATCGGAGGACGCCCTCGAGGCCATTTTAGGCCAGTGGCGCACGTTGGGACGGCCGTACGCGCTTCCCGGAGCAACGTACTCCCGTACGGCTGCCAGACTGTGCCTTATGTGGGATCGAGTGGTGGCGGAAGGCTTCACATCCTTCTGGCTTTAACTGATGCCACACCTATTCACTATCGAAACGGATCGCGTGTTACTCAGCTGGACCGCTCCAGCCGAGACACCAGCACAAGTGCAGGTCGGTGGCCCCGGTCCGCCAGGTCGTCTTATCGTGCGGCCTCGCCGCATGGGTCTTGAGTTCGGCCCAGACACCAGGCGGGAAAGCGTCCCTTTGGGAGCGGCGACGGATCCTACGGAAACCGTTGGGCCTCGATTGTACGAACAGACGAACTACACCCTCTACGCTCGATCCAAGGGCGATGAGCCGGTAGTCCTGGAGACGCGCGACCCCGTCCTCTTGAGCGGGCTAAGCAACTCCGAGGGTCGCCGAGTAATGCATGGTCAGATTAACTTCGGCTCACAGGTAGGCACGAGCGACTTTGTTCTGCGCGTTGGATCGCAGGCGGAGTTCGAGTTCACTGTGGAAGTTTTCCCCTCGAAGCTGGACTATGCAAACGACTATTTGCAGCTCCTCGCGGAGGTGCAGGACATCCTCACTGGCCTCGTGCTTGAGTATTTGCGATCAGCCTTTCGGCTCGGCAGTAGCGGTCGGGTCAAGCATTCGACGCAACTCGAGTGGCTAATGCTTCTACGACACGTGGCGGCGGAGCTCGACCAGGCGTTCGCGGTAATAACCCGGTCGCCATTGTGGCTGCTCAAACGCGAGCCAGAACTCACGCGTGCGGAACGAGTTCGTCCGAGTGATACCTCCGTCAGGCGTGCGATTGCCCACGGTGCTGGAATGGGCGTGCAACTCCAGCTAGCTGATAGACTTCGCATTCGGCGACACATCCCGTCTTCGAAGCCTCGGCCATCCCTGGACACTCCAGAACACAGATGGCTCGCCGCGCAATTGACAGCCATTCGACGCCGCCTTGCGAGTCTGCGCGTTCAGGAGGCACGACGGGATCAGACGATCCGCAGCCCTAGCACAATTGGCGAGTTGGACGGGTTGCTCGCACTTGTTGCGCGGCTCTCACGAACGGAACCGATATCTGCCACCACAGAGGCACCAACGTCTGGGTTCGCTTCCTTGGCGCTTGTAAAGACACCAGGCTACCGAGAGGCATATCGCGCCTGCCTGATCCTTTCGCTGGGTTTGCGACTAGAAGGCGGCCCGGTTCGGCTAACAGTGAAGGACGTCAGTGAGTTGTACGAGTACTGGTGTGTGCTGGCAATCTTGCGACTCATTGCGGAGGAAACTGGGCATCCAATTCCTACGTCCGATATCCTTGCGATTCAACAGCAGGGCCTGCGAGTACTCCTGCAACGAGGGCGGCAGCAGCGCATCCGGTTTGACGCTTCTTCCAACCGGAGCGTTTCCTTAACCTACAATCCACTGTTCGGCGGACGAGCCGTGCTGACCCCACAGCAACCGGACATAATTGTGGACATAAACGACCCGAACTGGCCAGTGGTTCGGCTTGTGGTGGACGCGAAATATCGGCTTGACTCGTCCGTCGCGTTCGTGCGCGCATATGGATCACCAGGGCCGCCCGAGGATGCCATAAACGTACTCCACCGTTACCGCGACGCGATCCTCGAACTGGAGGCTGGCGCACAACGCCCAAGCCGCACGGTTGTCCAAGCGGTTGCGTGCTTCCCTTTCCGCGAAGAGCACGTGGGCGACTTTGCTCACAGCCGGCTCTACGAGGCTTTGCAGAGGTTGGGTGTCGGTGCATTGCCGTTTCTTCCTGATCAAACTGACTATGTGCGACACTGGCTGCGGTCGCATCTCCAGTCGGGCAGTTGGTCCCTGGCCGACCGAGCAATAGCCCATCGGTCCCACGACCAAGCGACGCGATGGCGGGCAGCAGCATCTGAGCCCGTGCTTATCGGAGTCCTCCACGCAGGAGCGGAGGCCGCGCACCTGGACTGGATCCTCCAGCAACGCATGTACTACGTTCCACTTGCCCGGAACACACAAGACATTCGCCAATACGACACACGGTATGTTGCTGTTTACTCACCGACCGCGCTTCGATCACCGGGCGCCGTGACGCATGTTGCGGAGGTCCGTGAGGTGGAGGTCATTCGCCGAGCCGAGATCCCAACCCCATGGCTTGCTTCAACCGATCCTGATCGCCTCCACATCCTGTACCACCTCAGTGATCCGCATGAACTGATTCATCACATCGCGAATCGAGGTGTCGAACGGGCCGATCGCTTCTCCGCGCCGCGCTGGACGACGAACCTTGCGCTTCAGCGCGCTCGACAGATGCGTGAACTCTTGTTGGAAACCGAGCCAGAATGGCGACTGTTTGAAGTTCTGCGCGCAGTGCAGACTCCGTTCCAACTTCGGGCGGGGCCGCGGCGATCACCGACGATGGACGGATCTGGCGTGGGTCGCGCATGGTTCGTCGTTTCAGGAGGGCGGGCGCAGCACCGCGGCGCAGCGGGATTCTTCGTTCAGACTTACTCTGGCGGAGACGACTATTTTCCGAGATCGGAACAGGCGGCCCGTCGTCTTGCGCAGCTTGCGGGCAGCCAACAGGGCCAGGACGTTGGTTTCACGCCTGCCCCGGAGGGCGCAGCTGACCTCGCTTGAAGCACAGGCTGAAGCGAACGAAGCGCATGTTAGCACGAGACGCCTAACCGCTTAGCAGGCAAAGAAGTAGCGCTCGTGGGAAGCGATCGGGGAAGTTGTGTCAGGAGAGTAGATTCTCGTCAGCTTGAGGGGCTCGAGAGGTGTGCGCAGCTGCGCAGCGGTTTTGGCTGGACCCGTAGCACCGGAGTTCGTTTCGGTTCGTACTTGGGCCATGGAGCCGCAGGTCTTCACCATTGGCCGATCCGTAATTCGTGTAGTGCTGGGCAGCATTACGCACGCCGGAACAGACGTGATTGTCAGCTCCGACGACGGCCATTTGAGTCATGCCGGTGGAGTGTCGCAAGTAATCTACGCCGGCACAGGCGGGAAAATCGCGCACGAGATTCAAAAAATCCGCGGAGCGCACGCCGGCGATGTCCTCGTGACTTCCGGCGGCAATCTTCCCGCCAAGTACATCCTCCACGCCGTGACCCCTGGACGCTGACACCTGGGCACTCCCGTCGGGGGTCGTGGTCAGGCAGGCTACGCGGCGAGGCATGGAGCTCCTTCCGATCCTGCAATGTCGTTCGGTCGCGTTTCCCGCCATCGGGTCGGGTGTCGCTCACGTGCCAATTGAAGAAGTTGCGGCTCAGATGGCTGAAGCGCTTGTGCGGGCTCTGCTCGAGACGTCGGAATCGTATGAGGTGGAAATCTATCTGCTTGGTAACCGTTTCGGGCGGCTCGCGGCGGATGAGGCTTTTGGGTATTTCGCGAGGCACCTCACGAGCGCCCTTGGCTTGAATGCGAGTCGAAAGGGAGACGGGCTGGCACTAGAAGCGCCCGTGACGGACGTGTCAATAAAGTCGTCCCAGGACATGCAGGACGGTGGCCGTCGCCGCGAGCAGATCTACCTGATGCTTCGGCATCTCGACGATCGTCGCGACGCGCTCGAGTCGAGCCTGTTGCAGTTGCTGGCTTATTCTGGGCCGGAGCAAACCGTCGAGTTGGCCCAACTTCGGGCTCAGATTGAAGAGCTCCGTAACTCGCGTCGCGGCTACGAAAGTGAACTGGGCCGAGACTTGGGCCTGCGCCGGCCGAAACCGCGCAGCCTGTTCCTCAGCTCGACTTGGGTTGACCTACAGCAACATCGAGCTTCCCTTCGGAAGCTCATTGAGCAGCGGGGGTTCGTCTTCGTGGGAATGGAGGAATTCCTCCCAGCGGGAATTGCCCCGGCGGAGTACATTCGACAACGCGTCGAGGAATCGGAGGTGTATCTCGGCGTGTTGGGAATGCGTTATGGGTCCATCGATCCTGGCAGCGGCTTCTCAATGACCGAACTGGAGTATCGGCAGGCGGTCGCAGACGACAAGCAGTGGTATGTTTTCGTCATGGATGAACGGGCGCCCATCACGTTGGAGGCAGTCGAGCAGAGTCCGGAGGGTCTGGGCAAGTTCCCAGAGTTTCGCGCGCTGGTGCTCCGAGACAACGTGTGCGCCAAATTCCAGACGGTTGAAGACCTCGTGCAGAGGGCCGGGGAGACCCTCTCAAAGCATCGCGAAAGAGCCTAACAATTGAGGGTCCGATGCCGCGGGTCTTCACGCGGCATACAACAGGCGACCCTCGCGTCGGACGGTAGAAGGCAACGAAGCGGCGGCCCCGAGCATCCAGTCGTAATAGTCCTCGGTCAGAATGACCACATCAACCGGCCGATGCACTCCCCGCAAGGCTCCATAGGCGCGGCTTTCCATCTCCGTGGCCTCGCCGGTGCGCTCGTGGACCAGGAGCAGGACGTCGTAATCACTATCCGCGTGTGCGTCACCGCGAGCTCGCGATCCGAACAGGTAGATCCGCTCAGGATGGAGCTCCTGCACGAGGCGACGGACCACTTCGGATAGGACAGGATCGTCCTGGGATGATGCAATCTCCTGCTTTGGGTCGCGCGCCTCGCCGGCTCCGCCCGCATCTAGCGTTTCCAAGCCCATAGCCAGTCGGGGCGTAATTGTATGCCGTGTGGGCGGCTCAAGCGTGCGCGCACCGCCCGCTCTCTAGGGAACAGGAGACTCGCGAACGATACTGACCTTGCCTGGCGGGTGCCCACGCGTGGTCTGTACGAATGTCAGGACGAACTCCGGATGGCTGCGGCCACTGCCTGAAGGTTCCCCACCTCAACCGTGAAGACTTCCGCTTGCTCACGGCCGGCGGCGACGAAGATGAATTCGATTCGGCTTACGTGCCGGCTTAGGCCATCGCGGAGGGCGAGGGCGTAGGCTTCGCCCTGGAGGCGGTACTGCTCAGCGCGGGCGGCCAGGGCGGCGGGGGAGATGCGGTCGGTTTTGTAGTCCACGATTACGAGGGAATTGTCGGGGTCGGTGTAGAGGAGGTCGATGGCGCCTTCCAGGAGGACACCGTCGATTGAGACGCAGATGGGGACTTCGCGCCAGTAGCGGCCGCAGGCTACAGCTTTCTGGATCGGGGCGGAATGAACGGCGGCGTTGACCAGGCGGGTGACTTCGATGGGGTCGACGGCGTGTTCGGCGGCGGACCAGGACACCAGGGGTTGGAGGTTGGATTGCGTGTCCAGGTCTAGCCATTGGAGGACGGCGTGGACGGCATTGCCCAGGTCGGTGGCGGCTTTGCGGGTACCGTGGGCTCGGCGGGACGGGGCGTCGGTGCTGGAGTCGGGGGAGATGACGGGGTCCGTGGCGTCAAGCTCT
>Ga0209166_10003077_pt1 | contig 12228 bp, 8 predicted proteins | sample Coa_R1_3_FD_187151 | JGI IMG/M metagenome (GOLD analysis project Ga0209166, IMG submission 187151) | Surface soil microbial communities from Centralia Pennsylvania, which are recovering from an underground coalmine fire - Coalmine... | ecosystem: Environmental > Terrestrial > Soil > Unclassified... | reverse complement strand
CGGGGGCTACGGGACGGCGCTGGGCGTGATTCGCGCCGCAGTGGCGGCGGGAAAAAACATTCATGTGTTTGCCGACGAAACGCGGCCGTTCCTGCAAGGCGCGCGCCTTACCGCGTGGGAATTGGGCAAGGACGGCATTCCTGTAACGCTGATCACGGACAATATGGCCGGACACTTTATGCATGAGGGAAAAATACAGGCCGCCATCGTGGGCGCTGACCGCATTGCCTCGAACGGGGACGTAGCCAACAAAATCGGGACTTATTCTGTAGCCGTCCTGGCCCACGAAAACAAGATCCCGTTTTATGTGGCCGCGCCACTTTCAACCATTGATATGAGCCTGGCGTCGGGCGAACAAATTCCCATCGAAGAACGCTCCGCGGAGGAAGTCACTCACCTGGGCGGCATGTCCATCGCGCCCAAAGACGTTGAGGCGCGGCATCCCGCTTTCGACGTGACGCCTCACCGTTATATTTCAGCTATTATTACTGAATGCGGCATATCCCGCGAGCCTTATACTGAAAATCTGAAGACCCTGTTCAGCTAATTGGAATCGCTACTCATAGCGCAGCGCCACGATGGGGTCGAGGCGGGAGGCTTTGAGGGCGGGCCACATGCCGAAGAATAGGCCGATGCCAGTGGCCGCGACGAACCCGGCAATGACCGACCAGAGCGGGACAGTGGAAGGCAGGCTGGGCACAAACGTTCGGATAAGGAGGCTGAGGAGCCAGCCCGCAAGAATTCCGATGATGCCGCCGGAGCCGGTGAGCGTCATAGCCTCGAGCAGAAACTGCCAGCTAATGTCGCTGCGGCGCGCGCCAATGGCTTTGCGCACCCCGATCTCTCGCGTCCGCTCGGTGACGGAGACCAGCATGATATTCATCACGCCAATGCCGCCGACCAGAAGTCCAATGGAGGAGATAACCACCATCACCAGAGCTACGGTGCCGATAATTTCGCGGAATTGAGCAATGAAGGATTCAGCGGTCGAGATGCCGAAGTTGTCCGGCTCAGACGGTTTCACATGCCGGCGCCGGCGGAGCAAACTGGTCACCTGGTCAGCCGCTTCGTCCACTTTTCCGGAACGGGCCAGAACATTCAGAAAGTTGTCTCTGGCCTGGGGATAAAGCTTCTTGTAAGTGTTGTAGGGGATAAAAACATCCCGATCGTCGGGATTGTCAGTTACAAATCCCTTGAATTTTTGTGTGGTGCCGATCACCTCAAACGAATGGCCATTGACCTGGATGGATTTGCCCACCGGGTCCTCGTGCGGAAAAAGTCGCTGCACGACGTCGGCCGCAATCACCGCGACGTCTCGCCGGTGAGTGTCATCAGTGTCGGTGAAAAACCGGCCGTCGGCCAGGGGAACGTTGGCGATTCGCAAATGATTGGCTGTGACCCCAAAAAATTGAGCGTCCGCCATGTCGCCGCCTTTGTAGCGGGCGGTGGAAGGCGGCACGCCGAAAGGCCCCAGTTCCGTGAAGATTGCAATTGACACGTCCTCCACGGCAGAACACTGGTCCCGGATGGCCATCCCGTCATCATAACTTAGGGGCTTGCGCAGGCGCTCTTCACGCGTCAGGCGATGAGGCGCGCCGAGCTGTAACTTGTAAATCCATAGAGTTCGCGTGCCGAATTGCTCGGCAGTTTGCACCAACTGTTGGTCAAGGCCGGCGATGATGGAAGCCACGGCAATAACGGTGGTGGTGCCAATCAAAACGCCCAGCACGGTGAGAAATGAACGAAACTTATGCGTGCGAAGCGTATCGAGGGCAAGCGAAAGATTTTCCCTGATATTGTGGCGTGATGCCGTCATATTCATTGCTCCGTGCGCAGCGCCTCTATGGGATCGAGGCGGGCCGCCTGGCTGGCGGGATAGATTCCGAAAAAGAGACCCACCGCTGTGGAAAGTGTGACGCCGATGATCACCGCGCTCAGCGGGACGGAGGCCGTAAAAACGAGGGCCACCAGGCGGGCAATGAGCATGGCCAGGATGACGCCCAGAACTCCTCCGGTGGCCGACATCACTCCAGCCTCGATGACGAATTGCCATAGGATGTCGGCGCGCCGCGCCCCCACTGACTTGCGGATGCCGATTTCATGAGTGCGCTCGGTGACGCTGGCGAGCATGATGTTCATAATCACGATCCCGCCCACCACCATGAACACCGCCACGATGCCGATGGTGACGGCAAAAATAGTGCCGGTAAGGTTTTTCCACGCGTCCATCAGCGTGTCGGAAGCGTTGATGCCGAAGGAGTCGTCCTCGTGGTAAGGAACATGGCGGCGGGCACGCATCAATGCGCGCACCTCGTCTTCGAGTTCCAGCATGTGTTGCGAGTCGGGCGCCTCGATAAATACCAGAAGTTCCGGACGGGCTATGAAGTTGTTTCGCAAAGTGGTGAGCGGGATCATCACAAAATTATCCTGACTCACACCGAAAGTGGTGCCCACCTTTTCAGCCACGCCAATAACCCGAAAGGCCTGGCCGCTCACTATGATTTCCTTGCCGAGGGGATCGGTGCTGGGAAAAAATTTATCCACCAGGTCCTGCCCGATGAAGCACACATGCGAGTTGTGGTTATAATCCTGCTCGCTGATGTAGCGGCCTGACTCCACCTTCTCCCGGCCGATGTCCATATGGCTGGGTGTCACTCCGATCATATTCACCTCGTCGATGGTGTTGCCCTGGTAGCGCGCCTCAGGGCCGGGCTCAAGCGACACCAAAGCGCTGATGGCCTGGTAGTCCATCACATTGTCCCGGAGGAATTCATAGTCATCGATGCGGATCGGTTTGTTCCGCCGCCGCGCTTTCACGAATGACTCGAAGCCTTGCGCCCATTTGAACTGATGAAGGACGAATGTATTAGTGCCGAGGTTGGCGATGTGAGTGGCGATGTAAACATTCATGCCGTTGACAATTGACATCACCACAATCAACGTTGTGGTTGCAATCACAACTCCCAGGAGGGTGAGGAAGGACCGCATTTTATGACTGCGGAGAGCTTCCAGCGCAACCCAGAACGCCTCGCGCACTGTCCCCCAGGCGCCGGTGGCGTGACTCAGTCTGGCGACCGGCCTTCGAATGAGAGTTTGAGGTTGGCTCAAAACTGCCACGATAGCTTTACCTCCGGCGGCATTAGAACTTTGCCGCCCGGGCCGGAGAGACGCAAGACGTTGGCTGGTGTCGGAATAGATTCACAGATCGCCTACCCTTATTTAAGTTCAGTTGAACTTTAGAGTGCGGGTCAAACCATTTCCCAAAATCTAACTTAGCTATCTTACCACCGTGGGCATAGTAAGCGCCCACAATACGGGCTGAATGTTTTCTGGAGGGCATATTGTAGGATTTTGCTATTCGTAGCGCAGCGCCACGATGGGATCGAGGCGCGAGGCTTTCATAGCGGGCCACATGCCAAAGAACAAGCCGATACTGACGGCCACAAGAAATCCCGCGGCCACCGACCACAGGGGCACGCTGGAAGGAAAATTAAAAGCGCGGATGAGAAAGCTCAAGCCAAATCCGAATAAGATGCCGAGGATCCCACCCCCTCCCGTCAGGGCCATCGCCTCAAGGAGAAATTGCCAACTGATATCGCTGCGGCGCGCGCCGATGGCTTTGCGCACGCCGATTTCCCTTGTCCGCTCGGTGACCGAGACGAGCATAATATTCATCACGCCAATTCCACCCACCATCAGGCCGACGGAGGAAAGCACGATGGCCACCAATACCACCATGGAAATAATCTGACGAAATTGCTGGATGATGGCCTCGGCGGAAGAGATGCCGAAGCTATCCTTGTCGCCGGGCTTCACGTGACGCCGCCGGCGAAGCACGTTGCTGATTTCCTCTTTAGCCTCGTTCACCTTCCCCTCATACGCCTGGGCCAGAATAAAATTTTCTTTTTGGAGGGGATACATTTTCTTGAAAGTAAAGTAGGGGATTTTCACCACGCGATCGCTGCCCGTATCGCCGGGAAACGCTTTGCGCGGGGCGAGGGTCCCAATCACCTCATAGCTATCGCCACCCACAGTAATACTTTTCCCGATGGGATCTTCATGCTCGAAAAATCGCTTCACCACATCCGACCCGATCACGGCGACGTTGCGGCGGTGCAAGTTATCGACTTCGGTAAAAAACCGGCCGTCAGCGAGGACGTCGTTGACGACGCCGAAATCATTGCCGGTGGCTCCGATAAAGTTGGCGTCCAAAATTTCTTTGGCTTTGTATTTAACGTCCGGGTTGGGGCCCCAGATCTGAATTTCAGTGGCCGTCGTCTCCACCGAAGGGCACTGCTCCTGGATGGCTTGCGCGTCTTCGTAGGTCAAAGGTTTGCGCATCCGTTCTTCCTTGGTCAGCCGCCCCAGGTGAATACCCGGATCGAATTTGAAGACGAAAAGCGTTCGTGTGCCGAAGTCACGCGCTGCTTCAGCAAATTCCTGATCAAGGCCGGCGAAGATTGAAGCCACGGCAATCACGGTGGTAGTGCCAATCAGCACGCCGAGGATGGTGAGAAAGGACCGGAATTTGTGGCTGCGAATGGTATCGAACGCCAGCAGCAGATTCTCTTTGATATTTTTGCTTTGACGAACCTTCATCTTCAAGCCTCGGTGCGCAGCGCCTCAATGGGATCGAGCTTGGCCGCCTGGCTGGCGGGATAAATACCGAAAAAAAGTCCGACCATCGTCGACAGTCCCAAGCCCACGAACACCGCGGCCGCCGGAACGGTCGAGGGCCAAAACATATCGATAATTTTGCTGATCCCGATGGCCAGGATGATTCCCGCCAAGCCGCCGGCCGCGGACATAACGGCAGATTCCACCACAAATTGAGTCAAGATGTCACGGCGCCGCGCGCCCAATGATTTCCGGATGCCAATTTCGTGAGTGCGCTCGGTAACGCTGGCCAGCATAATATTCATGATCACGATTCCACCCACCACCATAAAAACCGCAACGATTCCAATGGTGGCGGCAAAGATGGTTCCCGTTAGTTGATGCCAGGCTGACATAATTGTGTCCGAGGCGTTGATGCCAAAGGGATCGGTTTCCTTGTACGGAACGTGCCGCCGGGCGCGCATCAGCGCGCGCACCTCATCTTCGAGCTCTGGCATCTGATCCGAACTCATTGCTTGAATGCTGATGGCCAATTGGGGTCTGGCGACAAAATCTTTGGCGAAGGTCGTCAAAGGAATGTTGATGAAGTTGTCCTGGCTGCGTCCGAATGTAGTCCCGATTTTCTTTGCCACACCGATTACCTGGAATGGGCTGCCTCCGATAAAGATCTCTTTGCCCAGGGGATCGACCGAGGAGAAAAACTGGGTCACCAGGTCCTGGCCAATAAAACATACCGGCGAGCTGTGGAGATAGTCGGACTCCGTAATAAAGCGGCCAGATTCAACTTCGGCCTGCCCAATGTTAATCATGCTCGGAGTAACACCCTGCATGCTGGTGTCATCAATGCTGTGCCCTTTGTAGCGAATATTGGGAGGATTGCCCATCCAGGCGGATGCGCCGATCAATTTATAATCGTGAAGGTTGTCTTTGAGGAAATCGTAATCCTCAATGCGCATGGGCAAATTACGCCGTCGCGCCTTCATCCATTCTTCCTCTCCCTGCGCCCATTGGAATTGGTGCACGATGAACACATTGGCGCCCAGGTTCGCAACATGGTCGGCGATATAATTGTTCATGCCGTTCACGATGGACATGACGACGATCAGCGTGGTGGTGGAGATCACCACGCCCAGCAGAGTAAGGAAGGACCGAAGTTTGTGGGTGTTCAGCGCCTCGAGTGCAAGCCAAAAAGCTTCGCGCCCGGTCCCCCACATCCCGGATGATTCCCCGTGCCGCGCGGTCTTTTTTTGTAAGAGTGGTTGTGCCTGGCTGAATACCGCCACCGGATCTCCTGTTGAAGTTTACCTTACGCGCTCGTCCTGGAACACTTTGCCATCGCGGACGGAGATGATGCGATGGGCGCGCGCGGCAATGTCATGTTCATGAGTGACCAGAACGATGGTGTTGCCCGCCTGCTGCAGGCGGTCGAAAAGGTTCATGATTTCATCACCAGTGGCCGTGTCCAGGTTGCCCGTGGGCTCGTCGGCCAGGATGATGGATGGGTTGTTCACCAGCGCCCGCGCCACGGCCACGCGCTGCCGTTGCCCGCCGGAAAGTTCGTTCGGTTTGTGATTCATGCGGTCAGTCAGCTCAACCTTGCGCAGGGCGTCCTCCGCTTTTTCCCGGCGTTCCGCCGCCGGCGTCCCGTTGTAAATCAGGGGCAGCTCCACGTTGTGCAGGGCAGTGGCGCGAGCCAACAGATTAAACGTTTGAAAGACGAATCCAATTTCCTTGTTGCGGATGTAAGCCAGTTCGTCATCTGAAAGTTCGCTCACCAGCCGCGAGTTCAGCCAGTACTGGCCCCTGGTCGGCGTGTCGAGGCAGCCAATCAAATTCATCAGCGTCGATTTCCCCGAGCCCGAGGGTCCCATGATGGCCACATATTCTCCTCGGTGAATTTCGAACGAAACCCCGCACAGGGCGTTCACCTGGATCGTGCCCATCTCATAGGTCTTCCAAAGATTCTCGGTCCGAATCATCACGCCATCGGGAGGCGTAATGGTTTCCCGAGCCGTGGACGGAACAACTTGTGAGCCCATGTATTTTTATTTCCTCCCGGGATGCGTCTGCTGGTGCGGCTCTCCCGGCGCTGGCAAAGTTGGAAGCCGAAAGCCAATAACTCTTCCAAACCCGTTCCATAATTAAGACGAAGGCGTCACGCCTGCGTTAGCTCATGGGAGCGGGAGTATTATCCACTTTTACCTTGGCCTTATTCTTAAGAGTCCGTAACACCTGGTAACTCCCGGTTACGATTTCGTCTCCCGGCTGGATCCCCTTGGTCACCTCAACATTCGTGGATCCCATAATACCGGTCTCGACCGGAGTAAATATGGCGACGCCGTTCCGTATCACAAACAAACCTTGCAGCTCTTCCTTTTCCTTGTCCCTTACGGAGGCTGGCGCCGTCTCAGCCGCCATGGTATTGCCGGCGGAATTCTTCGGCGTATCCTCCAATTCGCGGCGCGTCCGAATGGTCAGTGCCTGAATCGGAACCGTCACGGCGTTCTGCCGGGTTGCCGTGGTGATCTTGGCCGTGGTGGAAAGGCCGGGTCGCAGTCCCGGCGGAGGATTATCCAAAGTTACGACCACTTTGAAATCTTTGGCTTCTTCCGCGCTGGTGCTGCTTGAGGTTGCCGTTTGTCCCGTGCTGCGGCTTACTGCGCTCTGGCCGATCTCGGTCACTTTTCCGGTGAATGTCTTGTTGGGAATCGCGTCAATGGTCACTTCTGCCGGTTGGCCCAATTTGACATTTACAATATCGGTTTCATCCACCTGCACTTCCGCAGTGATCACCGACAGGTCCGACACTTGAAAAAGCACGCTGCCCACCTGATTCTGAATGCCGGGCACTACGTTCTCACCCAAATGTACAGGCAGACTTGTGATGATTCCGTCGATGGGGGAAACATAAACCGTCTGCGCCAGTTGGTTGTTAAAACCGGCCAACTGGGCCTTGGTTTGGGCCACGTGGGCCGCGACCATATTGTGGTTTGAGAGCGCCTGCTGATAAAGCGCCTTGGACTGCGCCAGTTGGGACTCCGCCGACTGAACGCTCGCCTTGGCCACTTCGAAATCACTCAAGCGCGTGTCAAAGTCCTGGGGAGCAATCAACTGCGCTTTCAAGAGTTCCTGCCCGCGAGTGAAAGCGTCGCTCGCCTGCTTGAGCTTGGCCTGGGCTTGAGTCAGGTTGGCCTGCGCAGTGTTCAGCGCCGCCCGGGCCGAATCAACGCCCGATTGTTGCGCCGCCAAGTCCGCTTCCTCGGTATTCACGGCCGCCTTTTGTGCGTCAACATTGGCGGTTTGCTGCACGTCTTCGGTCCGCAGAAGGAGTTGGCCCTTCTTCACCACGTCGCCTTCCTTCACCAGCAGCTCGACGATCTTGCCCATTGAATTGGCGTTCACGTTGGCAAGATCCTCAGGCGGCGGTTTGATTTCCCCGGAGGCGGTCACGATGGAGGCGATATCCTGCCGGCCCACTTTGGCCGTTTGAACGCTAATCACCCCGCGCTTGCTCCACCAAATGGCGAACAAGACCAGACCGACAAGCGCGGTCGCGCCAATCCCCAGAAGGGTAAACTTCTTCCAGGGTTTCATCCCTTTTCCATTGCGCGATGATATTGTTCCGCGCGAAGTATCGTCTTCCATTCGAGGTTCCTCCGTTCTCCCCAATTCCAGTTCTGTTGTTTGACCCATTGGCGCGTTCCTCTCAGCCCCAAAGCGTTGATAATCGGATACAAGCAATCTTTACAGGGTTGCCTCGCGTTCACCCCGTCTAATTCCTGAATATTTTTCTCCAGGCACTGCCTTTGGCCTGCTCGTGAAGGCGGATTCCCGTCCGGGAATCCCTCCTCTCACTTATACGGACGCCGCACCCTAAAAGTTTCCTTAAAATTATGCCGGGGAATTAAAGGTCAGGTGGCCTGAGGCGATAAGAGTAATTCGAAAGAATCCCTCCAAACTGAAAACCGTGGGCAGGTCAGGGTTAAATTTGCAAAAGGCTTAACCTTGAATCAAAGCCTCATCACTTGCTATTTTACACGTTTTTGGCGCCACGACAAGCGGGATTTGGTGGTGTCCTTATCATGCATGACTCTGTATCATGCGCGCTCCTCTAACGCGCGCCAGCAAAGAACTGGAATCGGCGCAACTTCAAAGTGCGGGCGTTGCGCTAATTCATAAATATGCAGCGAAAGATTCGCCCTGGAATCTCGCGGCTTTTCCATTTTTTTCTTCTGCATATGGCGCTGTCCTCCCGGTTTGCGGTCAGCGCTACGATCTTATTAGTTCGAGCGCTACCCAGGCGGGCTGCAGTGTGCCTGACGGAGCGAGCTACAGTTACGACGCGGGGGAACCGGACGTCGAATACCAACCAGCTCGCCACCTTGCCTGTCGGCGACCTGCCCACATTGAATTTCGCCTACGACTCCCATTTTGCCCTAAAAAATAAATATCGCAAAGTGTGCAATTTTGAACAGACAAACGAAAAAATAGTGAGTAGGCTGTAGACGTCTCCAGGACTTCGTCGCGGGGATTGAGTGATTGTGGGAAAGATCCAGACTGAAAGCTGGAAACTGGGAAGAAAGCAGGTAACATGGGAAAGGTAAAAAATGGCCCGCGCAATTTGTGCAAAGTACGCTTCTCGAGGAACGAAGCTGGAATGTCCTTTAGAATCAATGAAACTACTGGAACTGAAAAATCAAAGCTGGAATGTTGTTGATAATACATGTGTTATCTGGATTAAGTCGGCAAATATATGATAATAAAGGTGTTCAAAGGAAGAGGTCCGACCTCTTGGATGAATGAGGCAGATTGAAGAGGGAAACAAGCGCCTGGTGGTTGTTTGCAATTTTAAGTTATCCTTAGAAGTAAACTATATTAGTTATATTATAATAGTTAATTAAGTCCGATCCCGCATTCCGCCATCCGACTTCCCTCTGGAAAATTGATGGTTGTTGTTTGAAGTTTGATGAGCGCGATCTGAACCGGCTCCCTCTGGCGCGTTCCAATCGTCAATTGGAAATTGCAAATCCCCTCGGGCGTCTTCCAGCCTGCCGCTGGCACCCATCAACCGACAATCATCAATCGACAATCGGAAATCGACAATCTTGCAGGCCACCTTCAACAAAAAGTCCGCATCGCACTTGATGTCGGGTATTCGTGTAGTGCGTCTCAATTTTTGGTGGAATGGATCCGAGTGATTTCTATTTTAGCTCCGGACATGATCCGGGGCCAGCGTACCGGGTCGTATTGCTATTGACCGGCGTGACATTCGCCGATATTTCTGACGCACTACAGCATGGTCTTTCTACGGTATCGATTCGTTTTGAGGCGATCTATCATTTTGCCTGGAGCGAACGAGCTTGACATTCCAAACCTTGAAACATAAAATCTTAACTACGAGCCGTATACTCCCGCGGAGGGGGTGTAGGGCAGGGCGGCCATCATGTCATTTCGATATTCCAAGTTGGCGCGGACAGGCCTGCTGATTCTTGCAGTCGGCCTATGCTGTAATTCACTTCAAGCTATACACTTCAAGAAGGAAAAGCCCGACAAAGGTGAAAAGCTTGACAAAGGTGAAAAACGGCGGCGCAAGGCTGCCCAGAGAGAGAATGAGAGCGCCTATAAGAATTGGATCACCGAGGAAGTCCCTTACATCATCACGGATGAAGAGAAGAAAACGTTTAAGAATTTAAGCACTGACGATGAAAGAGAGCAATTCATAGAATCATTCTGGGAGCGTCGCAATCCGAACCCCGGAAGCCCGGAGAACGAATTCAAAGAGGAATACTACCGGCGGATTGCCTACGCGAACGAACACTATGCTTCCGGCATCCCAGGCTGGAAAACGGACCGCGGCCGCATTTACATCATGTACGGCCCTGCCGATGAAATTGACTCTCACCCGAGCGGCGGAACTTACGAGCGCCCCCAGGAAGAGGGCGGCGGCGAAACATCCACGTTTCCGTTTGAAACGTGGCGCTATCGCTATATCGACGGCATCGGCAACAACGTCATGCTCGAATTCGTTGATCCGTCGATGACGGGTGAGTATCACCTGACGATGGATCCCGGCGAAAAAGACGCCCTTCTCCACGTTCCCGGAGCGGGCCTCACCGAGATGGAAGCGATGGGGATGGCATCCAAAGCGGACCGTTTCTCTCGCACTGACGGCATGACCACTGGACAAGCGTTGGGCGGTGAGCCTGAAAGCATGGAAGAGTTTACCCGCCTTGACCTCTATGCCAAAATCTTCAAGCCCCCGGCTGTCAAGTTCAAAGACATGCAGGCTGTTGTGTTGGCCAAGCTGTCGTCAAACCTTCTGCCCTTTGACGTCCGAACGGATTTTATACGGGTCACCGATGAGACCGTTCTGACGCCGGTTACTATTCAGGTGTCGAACAAGGATCTGCAATTCACCAACAAAAGCGGCGTGATGCATGCCGTGTTGGATATCTATGGGCAGGTCACATCAGTGAGCGGTAAGTTTGTCACTTCCTTTGAGGATAGCGTGGTGCTGGACGTTCCCGAGGACCAGTTTCAAATCTATTCGAATCACAAGTCGGTTTACCAGAAAGTTCTGCCCCTGCGACCCAATCAATATAAGATAAGTGTTGTCGTCAAGGATGACACTACCGGGCGCATGGGTTCGATTGACTTGGGCGTGCATGTTCCTCATTATGATGACACCAAACTCGAGAACAGCTCCTTGATTCTGGCGGACCTGATTCAACCGCTGCCCACCAACCAGGTGGGTTCAGGTCCTTTCGTGATTGGCAGCACCAAGGTTCGTCCCAGCGTTAACCAGGTCTTTACCCGGGATCAAAAGATGGGGATTTTTATGCAGGTTTATAACCTGGGGCTCGACCCGAAGACTCACCGGCCCTCCATGAATGTTGAGTACAACATCGCGAAGGACGGGAAGAATATTTTGGATCAGCCCGAGGATACATCGAAGTGGACGAATGCTGGCGCGCAAATAACGCTGCAAAAGAATATGAACTTGGCGCCGCTTCAGCCGGGGAAATACAGCGTCCAGATTAAAGTTACAGATAACTTGAAGAAGGAAACCATTTCGCAGACTCAGCCCTTTGAAGTCCGTTGAAGATTTTCAGCCACGCCGTCAATGCAGGCCCGTGAAGTGATGAGGATGACGGGACGATAGAGGCGGAATATAAAAGCGGGAATGAGCAACCATTCAGACGCGGTAAAAATCCGGCGGGGGTTCATTGGAACTAGCCTGCTGGCCGCTCTGTGCCTGACTGCAAGCGTGGCCCGGGGCGCCGATTACGGCCGGGTGTCAGGGAGCGTCCTGGACTCGCAAGGCAATCCCCTGATGGGGGCCACCGTCCTGATTGAGGGCCCATTGCAGGCCGCCGCGTATTCATTCCAGCCCACCATTGAGCGGATATTGACAGATGCTCACGGTAAGTTCACCGCCGGGCACCTGATGCCCGGATGGTATTCGCTCCGGGTCATTTCAGCCACGCGGATACCTGCGCTGCACGATGGGGTTCACATTGAGGCGGGGCAGACCGCACAAGAAAAATTTGTTCTGAGCGACATTTTCGCTCCCCTGCATTTCCAGTTGCCTCCCGCCCACCTTGCCACGTG
>Ga0209166_10003072_pt1 | contig 12248 bp, 12 predicted proteins | sample Coa_R1_3_FD_187151 | JGI IMG/M metagenome (GOLD analysis project Ga0209166, IMG submission 187151) | Surface soil microbial communities from Centralia Pennsylvania, which are recovering from an underground coalmine fire - Coalmine... | ecosystem: Environmental > Terrestrial > Soil >... | reverse complement strand
GTGGACTGGAAACTGGAACCGCTACGACCGTCGCCGATCCTCCGGCAGGAATCGAAGGTTGGCTGCCGATCGCCGGACTGATGAACCTGAAATATTTCCTGGTGAGTGGGCACGTTCCGGCGATTCACCCGGCGGCGATGTGGCTGCTGATTACGTTTCTGGCGATGGCGTTTCTGCTGCGGAAGGCGTTCTGCAGTTGGCTCTGTCCCATCGGCACGATTTCGGAATACCTTGGCCTCCTCGGCAAGAAATTGTTCAAACGCAACTTCCGGATCTGGCGCTGGCTCGACATTCCTCTGCGCGGATTGAAATATCTGCTGCTGGGATTTTTTGTGTGGGCGATTTCGTCCATGTCGGCGGCGGCGATTGCCGTCTTCATGCAAAGCGATTACGGCGTGGTGGCCGGCGTGAAGATGCTGAACTTCTTTCGCTTTCTCGGCGAGACCGGGTTGATCGTGCTTGGCATCCTGGTGGTGGCTTCGGTGTTTGTGCAGAACTTCTGGTGCCGCTACTTGTGTCCCTACGGCGCACTGCTGGGATTTGCTTCGCTGCTGAGTCCGCTGCGCATTCGACGCGAGCCCGAGCCCTGCATTGACTGCGCCAAATGCGCGAAAGTTTGCCCGTCGAATCTGCCGGTGGATAAGCTCATCACCATCAAGTCCGCCGAATGCACGGGCTGCCTGGAGTGCGTGGCGATTTGCCCGGCCGAAGGCGCGTTGCATTTGGCGTTGCCGAAAATTTCCAAAGCGCCGAAGCAAATTCCGTCCTGGGCCATGGCAGCCGGCGTTGCCGTGTTGTTCTTTGGAATCGTGGGCTACGCGAAAGCAGTGGGCTTCTGGGATTCGCACATCCCCGCCGCAGTGTATCGTCAGCTAGTGCCGCACGCAAACACGGCGCGGCATCCCATGCCGGGGGATTCAGAGATTTCGCGGTAGTGTGGTTCTCAGGTAAACGCCAAGCCGGATGGAAAGCTCATTTCTATCCTGGTGTGATAAACTTTAGGCATTCCTTCGGTGGGGCCGTGGCGCAGTTGGGAGCGCGCCTCGATGGCATCGAGGAGGTCGTGGGTTCGAATCCCATCGGCTCCACCAACACTCAGAATTTACCCTTAAGGTTTTCGTTTCCACATCGCCCATTTGCGATAGGCTGGCATTCCGTTTTGGAGAAGGGAATGAGCCTGTCCATCTCTACGGGAGCGCTTGCCAAGCGGCTATTGTTGACTCTTATTGCGGTCTTGCTGGTCGTGTACATCGGCGACACTTTGTGGTTTCGCGTGCGGATGATTCATCCGAAGCCGGCCGATCCGCTGGAGTCGTTCACCGGGCCGCGAGTGCTGGCCATACCAGAAAAAGGCGGCAAGACGAGTTACGAAATTGATGTGCAGAATCCTGAGCAGACTGTCACTTGCGCCCATTCGTGGTTTCCGCACGCGGGATACCGCCCTTGCTGGTATGTGAAGCCGCGGATGAATCAGCCGATTCCGATGTGAGATAGAAGAGAGAAAATAGACAAGGGAAAACGGGGAACGAGTGAGAATTCGTGGCATGTTTTTTCAACACAGAGAACGCAGAGGGCGCAGAGAAAAGGGGAAAGCTGAGATTCACATCCGCCCGACTGAAGCCGTTTTGAAGCTACTCGTTCCTCTTGGCGGGCTTGAGGGTCCACGCCTGCAACCGCGCCAATTCCACCAGATGTTCGGAGTGGAATCCTTGCGGGAAGATCGGCCAGGACCAAAGCTCGGGTGAGTCCGCGGCGACGTATTTTGCCGTGGCAAGTTGCGCCGGCGCAACCGTCACTTTTTCCGGAGGCGCTCCGCGTTTTCCATTGAGGATCTGAGCCATGGCGACGAGGAAGGCCTCTGGCGGGACGGGTGCGCTACCCAACCAGACCGCGCTGGGAATCTGTCGGTTGCGTTGAATGAACATGTGCAAATCCTGCAAGCTGCGCTCGAACTGCGACCACGGCACATCGATGGGCTCGGTCAACTCAGGCGATGGCAGGCTTGGTCCATAGACGGTGAAGGGAAGAGTCGCGCCGGAATCTGCGCCACTCGTGCCGGGCCGCGCCGCCATTCGCTCCACAATCAGCGTCAAGATTTCGGCGGGCGAAAGCGTATAGGCCCCGCGATCCTGAAAATTGACTTCCGATTGCACTTGGCTGGCGATTTCCGCAATTTCACCCGCGCTGAATTTGTGGCCGCGCGCGCCGTCCGCGTACAGTCGAATTGCCTGCGGACCAGTGATGAACTGGACTTGCGGAAAGGATTTCATATAGAGAACGAGCTGTTCGAAGTACTGGAACGCACGCTCGCGCGATTCCGGAGGGCGTAGCGGAAAGACTTGCCATTGCTCCCGCGGCGGATTGGCGCCGTGCGCAAAATTCATGTCCCAAAACTGGCTGTGGATGAACTCGCACGGGTGAAAATAGAGACTGATCAAGCCGCCGCCATTACCAGTCATCTGTTCGTAAAACTGATGAAATTTCGTTTTGCTCTCTTCCAGGTTGGTCCAATCCTCGTTTGGCCGCAGTTGGGGACCTTCTTTGGTATTGAAGATGTTTAGAAGACCGCCGTAATAAAACGGCTGGCCGTTTAGCCCCACGTGCTCCGCTTCATCGAGATACAGGCCCACGCCCCAACTGGCCAACGACGGAAAAGCCTGCGGCGCCCACGAACTGCCCGGTTGTCCGTAGCAGCACGGCTTTTGTTGGACGATGCGCTGCACGTCGTCAAAGCCGGGACGCTCGCGTCGCGTAAATTCGGCCGCGCCGGTTTCCCAATCCAACAGCGACTCATATTCGGCGGGCGTTGGATGCTGGCTATGCGTGTTGGAGTGATAGCCGATGGCGTGTTTTTGGAGCGCGGCGATGACGTCGGTGCGATGACGGCGCTCGAGCGTGCGCGCTTTTTCCCCGACGACCTTGAACGTTGCTCGAATGCCTTGTTCGGAGAGGAAAGCGGCCAGCTTTTTGGCGGCGTCATCGCTCGGCGGCAGAATGTAGTCTTCGGTATCGAACCAAAGGACGACATAGACTTTACCAGCGGCCGACTTTTGGCCGAGAACATTTACACATGCGAGAACGAGCAGCGTTATGAGGCAAGTGAGGCGCGGGAAGAAGAATCGTTTCATACGGGCAAGATGCAGGTCAGGTCTTAGCAGGCTCCTTGGGAGGGATAACTGCATAGCCGGGCGCGGCTTCTTTGAGGTTGGTTTCCACGTTCGCGTTGGCGTCGCCAATCGCCCAGCGGATTCCTCCCCCAAGCAGATTGAGGAAAAACTCGTTCTTCCAATTGTCGGGCCGGTCGCCGATGGCGGTGTAGAAGACGCGTCCTTTGCCGTGCATGCGCGCCCATGTGGCGGGATACGGCGGACGTTCGTAGCACGCACCCTTCATGCCTTGCGTGTCGAGAGTCAAGACTACGTGCATATCCGTCGCAAAATCTTTCAGCGAATACCACTCGTCGTTGAACTTGACGGGTGATGTCACGCCCTCGAGCCCGGGGAATTTCGGATCGTTCACAATGAGGTTGGTGTCCTGCAGTCGTGGATTGCCCCCGTGAATGATGAACTCGCCGCCCAACATTTTTAAGTAAGGATCCTGCTGGTCGCCGTGTGCGATATAGCGATTCGAAAGGTCCTTGGGATCAGGCTCGGGATGGAACGTGTCGCTCGCCGCGTGAATGCCCACGAATCCCAAGCCTTTGTGGATGGCGTCCAGCAACTTTTGCTTGCCCTCGGGGGACATGGGCGGTTTACCGTCGGTACCGAGAGTCGTGAGGTCTCCCGTGGTGAAAAAAACGACGGCGGCATATTTATGGAATTGTGTGTCGTCGAAAATGCGGGCGTCTTTCGTCACGCCTACGTGGAATCCGTGCTTGTCGCCGAGGGCGGTCACGGCATCGTCGACGATGCTGGGCTTGCCGTCGACGCGCTTTACAACGTCGTGCTCGAAGCCCGAGGACTTTGTGAAGACCAGCACGGATTTTTGTGCCGCGGCTAGATGCTTCGCCAGCGCCAGTCCAGCGCCGGTGACGGTTGTTACGCGCAGAAATTCTCTGCGCCCTGTTGTTGTAAGGCTCAGTGTGCTCATGGATTTGTCCTCAGTCGTGACCTTGGGGATGCGCGCAGCCCGGAAACGCCGCGAAAGCATAGTTACTTGCCCAGCCGAGTTCACGCATGCCCACTTCCGAAGAATAAAATGCGCCGCTGATCCAGCCCTTCAGATTTTCGAAATGACCATACAGAGCGGTTTGTTCTTTCGCGGCTTCCGATTCTGGAGCTTCTGCGTTTTTTGGCTTCGTTGAGGCATCAGTCAGGAAGGCGCTCTTTTGCTCTTCATCGAGGGCAGGGAAGCTCTTTTTGAGTCGCTTCTGAGCTTCCGCGTCCAGCGCGGCCAGCGATTCCACGAATCTGCGCTGGTTTTCCACTTTGTCCACGCTGAGCAGGAGATCGATAAAGCGGCTTACGTGCGCGCGGGTTGAATCGGGCACAATGCTTTCGGCGAGCGCGCCCAAGAGCTTGTTTTGCTGCGGAGACAGGAACGCGGGCTTCCAGTTTGCTTGTCCGAGTTCTTCTGCTCTATCAAATAAAGCGTCATTGTGCAGAAGCGCGTCGCTTCGCAGAAGCTCGAAGACGGGATGAGAGCTTGCCGCCAGCGGCCACGCCGCTCCGGCGGCCATTCCAGCCATCAATCGCTGCATTGCCGCACGCCGGGTCAGTCGCGCACTTTCTGTAGCCGAGCTCTCGATGTCAACCATGTTCTTTTCGTTGCCCGTCCCTGGATTCTTTTCTTCTTCGCGCCGATGGTATCACTCGCCTTTGATGGTTCACAACCATCAAAGAAATTCTTTGGCATTGCTCCATTGACCGGGCGCAGCGCACTTGTTAGCATCCGTTTTTCCCTAGGACTGCATGACGCAAAGACAACACCACCTTTACGACGTCATCGTTGTAGGCTCGGGCGCTTCCGGCGGCTGGGCCTGCAAGCGCCTCGCGGAAGCCGGATTGAAAGTCGCGCTGCTCGAAGCGGGCAAGCCGCAATCGGACGAGAATTTCACGGAGCACAAGCCACCCTTCGAATTGAAATACCGCAATAAGGCTCCCGAAATTTTGCGCAAGACGCGGCCAATCCAATCCAAGTTCGCATGCGATGAGTACAACGCCGACTGGTTCGCGAACGATCTTGAGGAGCCGTATACGACTCCCTCGGACAAGCCGTTTGACTGGATGGGCCGCTTGCGCATCACCGGCGGCCGCACGAACGTTTGGGGCCGCCTTTGCCTGAGATTCAGCGACTGGGATTTCAAGGCCGCGTCGCGCGATGGCTGCGGGGAAGATTGGCCGCTTAGTTATAAAGACCTTCAGCCTTACTACGATCTCGTCGAGAGATACGTTGGAATCAGCGGAAGCGAGGAGACGATCGAGCATCTGCCGGATAGTTTCTTTCAGCCGCCAATTCCGCTGACCTGTCAGGAGACGCTTTTCCGCGAACGTGTTCGCGAGAAGCTTGGCCGCGTGGTCACGCACGCGCGCGCCGCCAATTTAACGCAGCCGCTGAACGGCCGCGGCCCTTGCCATTATTGCGGTCCGTGCGAACGCGGCTGCATGACGCACTCCTATTTCAATTCGGCGTTTACGACCGTTGCGGATGCGCTCGCCTCGGGAAACTGCATGCTGATTTCGAACGCTATGGTTTACAAAGTCCTGGTTGACTCAGCGCACAATCGCGCAAACGGCGTTCTGTACATAGATCGAGTTACGCGCCAGCCACAGGAGCTGCTTTCACGCTTAGTCATCCTCTGTGCCCAAGCACAGGAGTCTGTGCGCATCCTGCTTAATTCAGCCACACGCGAATTTCCGAACGGTCTGGCCAATTCGAGCGGTGTGCTGGGACATTATCTGACCGCACACGTTCGCAGTGCTGGCGGAAGCGGGGAATTTCCTTCTATGGGGACGAAGCCTTCGGTGGAAGGCGGCGGTCCGCGCAAGCCCACGGGCGTTTACATTGCGCGCTTTCGCAACATACCGAACTCGCCCCCGTACAAGAAATTTCTACGCGGCTATGGTTATGAAGGCGAGTCATCGACAAATTTCGATTGGAAGGCGCCAGGATTCGGTATCGCTTACAAGAAGGCCGTTCGGGTGCCGCGCACGACGATTTCTATCACGGGATTCGGCGAAGTTCTTCCGCGTTGGGAAAATTTCGTGGAACTGGATCCCGGTGTCAAGGACATCTATGGAATTCCCGTGCTGAAAATTCACATGGCTGACGGGGAAAACGAGCGCGCGATGATTCAGGACATGGGTGATTCGGCCGGGGAAATGCTCGAAGCCGCCGGGGCCAAGAACATTTGCAGCTATGCGCATCCCTCCGCCCCACGCTGGGCGTTACACGAGGCGGGCATTGCGCGCATGGGCTCGGATCCGAAGAACTCCGTGCTAAATCAGTTCCAGCAAACGCACGACATCAAGAATTTGTTTGTCATGGATGCTGCGGGATTTCCCTCCAACCCCTGTCAGAATCCCACGCTCACCATCATGGCGCTTTGTGTGCGGTCCTGCGATTTCCTGATGTCGGAATTCAAGCGGAATGTGTTTTGAGGCTCTGCGAAGCTCGAGTTAACTAGGCGTTCTTGAGCGCTTCCTTCTTCGCATCGTCCATCCAGCGCTCCAGAATAGTCTTCGAAGCGTTGTCGATTTCCAGGAAGCCTACACCCGCGCCCATGTTCATTTGCGAATAGACGATCTTTCCTTTGGACTGGAAAAAATCCTCGCCCGCCGAGATTTTTACCAACACGAGGGTTCCCTGGGGGAACGGGTTCATCATGTCGAGATAGCAGCCATTCATGCTCAGCTCACTGACACGTGAAGCGATACGCACATCGGCTTTCTGCTCGATCAGCTCCGCGCTGGCAATAAACGGGTACCTGGGCCCACGTCGTCTTTCTTTATAGTCCACGTCTTCCTCCGGGCTGAACAACCCTTTTGGGCGGACATCCCCTTTTCTCAAGAGTACGATGATTTGCTCTCGCCTCGGCGATTGTCCGAGCCAGACGTTCACGAAGCAGCAATAGCACCAAAATCGTCGGTGATCTTCGATTTGAAAACGGCTCGCGACACGCCAATTGCGACACAACAATCGGCTTCGTGTTATCGCGGTGGAGTTCCGAAGCTCTCCATTCTTGACCCGTTTCTGAACCCATGTTCGTATGCTTATTCAGGCAACCTCTCGGTAACTTCCTGATTCTGAGTGGCTATATTGACCGTGTGAGCGAGGTGTCCTCGCCGCTGCGGCCGTCGCTTTATTGAGATTGGCGCTATAATTTCGCGGCATGAGAGACCGCACACGAGCGCGCGAACTCGCCGCTGAATTCCATCGCAAAGGCGACCCGACCGGATGGTTTGAGGTCTTGTACCGCGAAGCCGAGGAAGGGAAGAGCACGATCCCTTGGGACGATCGTCATCCCACCCCTCATCTTGTTGGTTTCTGGATGCAGCATCCTTTGCAAGCTGAGGGGAAATCCGCTCTCGTTACCGGTTGCGGCCTAGGAGATGACGCTGAGCAACTCGCCAAGTGGGGTTTTCGCACGACAGCCTTCGACATTTCAGAAACGGCCATCCGCGCATGCCGAAAACGGTTTCCTAATTCGGCCGTGAACTATCAGGCTGCCAACCTCCTGGAACCTCCAAGGGATTGGCGCGGCCATTTCGATTTTGTTTTTGAGGCCAATACGCTCCAGGTTTTGCCCGAGCCGCTGCGCCCTCAAGCCACTAAGAATATCGCCGAGTTTCTTCGTCCGGGCGGCCATCTTCTCTTGATTGCCCGCCACCGCGAGCCTTCCGACCCGGTAGGGGAAATGCCCTGGCCCCTCACGCGAGCGGAAATCTCTGCTTTCACGGCTCACGGCTTGGAAGAAGTGTTGTTCGATATACTTCCAGATGTTGAGGAACCAAACGTTCGCCGCTTTCGTGTTCTTTTTCAAATGCGGCGGTCCACCGCTCAAAACGGGTAGTGCGTTTCGTCGGTATCGTTGCTTACTTCGCTCTGCCCGAGAGCGGACGTAGGCGCACAAACAATGCCACGCCCACCGGATGCGCGCCGTAGATGAGTTTCAATCGCTCCGCCACGCCATAAGTCGTAAACTGCGCGCCGATCGCGGAAGCCAGGTGCGGGAGCAGATCAATGTCACGGTCATACCCGAACGTGTAGGCCTGAACTTGCCCGATAGGCTGTTCCTGAAAACCGGGAGGCGGCAGGTTTTCTCCAAGAATCAGTTCATTGGATCGCTCCGCGCTCTCTATACGCGTCCAAGCATAGTTCCTAGTCCGGAAGTTAGCCGTCGATTCAAAGGCGTAACTGTTGAAAATCGAATTATCTCGCAGCGAGCGAGTGCGCCCCCAAAGCAGCGTACTGGCCCAATTTCCGTCATGGAACGGGCGGTCGTACATGACGGAAGCGGTCATGCGCTCTTGATTTTCGCCTGGAAGCGCTTCAGGACTGGCGATTCGCGCGTAAGAGTATTGCCCGCTCCAATTCTTGTCCGGTTCCAACGTCAGCCGCGTTGACCACGAATCGATTTTTCCCTGATCGATGTCCCAGCGAAACTCATCCGGCTCTCGGCCGTGAAAGCCCGAGGCTTCAATACGCGCTATGCCGTGAGTGAACCCAACGGTGACCACATCATCCGCAATGTGTGTGGAGTCTTCCTGATGGTGGCCAAGAGTACCGACCGGATTCTCGGATGCCGAAGCTCGATGCGCGTAGGCCGCCGGCCCTATTGCGGGATCGCCCGTGGGCGCAAAGTAGAAGGAGAGAAGGCTTTTCTCGCCAAGTTTCAGATCATAAAGAGCAGCCAACTCCATGATGAAGTCATGCGGATGTTGGCCGTCTGCAATCGGAACTCCGAAAGCGGTTTCGCCCTGTTGGAAGAGCAACGGGTAGCGCCTGCCCGTAACCGTGGCAGGTTCCAGGCTTAACATCACGCGAGCTGTGAAAACTCCCGGGCCGAGCTTTCGTTGAGCCATGGGCATGAGCCAGCTTGTCGAGAAGAACTTGTCTTCGCCTCTTGGGCTGGATTGTTGCTCGTCGAGAACGAAGACGTTCGCGTGGAACATGAGGGTCCACGAGCCTTTCATCGTCATGAGCATTGGCGCTTCAGTAGAAATGGGCTGCGCGCTGGTTCCCGAGCCGGTGTGGCTGAGAATGGATTGCACAAAATTGTCTGGGCGCATGATCATCTGGTCAGCGCCATCTTGCGCGGCTTGAGCCTTTGTTTTTGGGCATCCAGGCATTTTCATATCCGTCATGCATGGTTGCTGCTGGTCGGCGACAGCATCGGTGTGGTTTGACGGCGCAATCTCTTGCGTGCGCGCCGCGTAAGCATTCCCCGCCGCGAGAACAATTGCAGCAATCCATTCATGCCTGAACCTCATACAAATCCTTTCTTGATGCGATTGCTTTTCCAAAGCGAGCGAAGGACTGATTCTCGTCTTCTGGTTTGTGTGTTCGAATGTTTGTGAGCGCAGTGGCGCGCGCGCAAAGACACACGTGCACATGAGATCTTTTCAGGAAAGAATCAGATCAGGAAGATACAGAGAAGAGTTTGCAGAGGAGGCGGAGAGGAATTCGTCGGGATTTTGGAGAACCATGCGCTCTCAACCGGTTGCGCTGTTACAACTAAGCTGAAGGCAAAAGCCGGCGGCGCGGCTACAGCGAAACTCCCAGCCCAGGTCCGTGCTTCAGGCGGAGGTGCCTCCAACACTACGCAGCACTCTTTGCTCCCAGCCAAGCCTTTAACACTCGGCGTTTCTGCATGGTGCATTCCCATCCGCTCGCAATCCGTTTTCGTTTGCGGAGTGCCGCAGTCACCTAATTGCGAATGCGCAATCGCGCAAGCGGAGACCGGAAGCAATCCTAGCCCCGCCAGCCCAAGCGCGACGATGAAGCTGAGAGCCCTTCGCATCATTGTTTGACTCTAGCATAACCAACCGGGAGGCCGCTCATTCACCGGCCCACAACTCCAACTTCCAAACGCGCGCAGACTTAGGCCTTTAGTGCGCGCCAGTTCCTGCGCCCAGGAATGCCGTTACCGCCGCAACAAATTCTTCCGTTTTTTCAATGGGCGGCACGTGCCCGCATTTGTCGAAACTCACCAATTTTGCCCCCGCAATCCCCGCGGCGTAGCGTTCTCCCATCGCCATCGGAATCAACTTGTCCTGCTTGCCCCAAACCACAAGCGTCGGCGTTTTGATTTTCCCCATGCGATCGTCCACTCTCTCGGTCGCGATCATCGGATTCCCGAGGAAGCTCCGCACGGTGTAGCTGTCGTGCACCGAAAGTTTGTCGGTAAAAATCTTTCGCAGTGCGTCGTCATTCAGCCAGCTCGTGTCGTAGAACACCGATTCCATCACCCCGCGCATGCTCGCCAGCGAACTCGGGTTCAGATTCGGGATCGCCGTGTCCTGTTTCAATCCAGCCGCGTCCACTAGCACCAATTTGTCCATCGGCGTCAAATGCGCTCCATCTCCCAATTCCGCAGCGTAGAGCGCCGAAATCCATCCGCCCAGTGATTCTCCCACCAGGCTGACCTTCTCGACTTTCAGTTGCCGCAAAAACTCATTCAGAAAATCCACGTACGTCTGGACGCTGTAATCCAGCAGCGGCTTCTCCGATTTGCCGAACCCAATCTGGTCCGGCACCAACAAGCGATACTTCTGTGCAAGGGGCTCCAGCACCGGTAGCCAATCTTCCTTGCGGCTTCCCAATCCATGCACCAGCACGACCACCGGCCCGGAACCCAAATCGAAATAGTGAATCGCTTGTCCAAACACTGCGATGGTTTTGTCCGCTGGTTGTGAAGGTGTTTGTCCATACGCAGGGCCCACCTCCACCGCTGCCATTCCCACGAGGAGAACAAAGATCGCTATCGCCCGGGAAAACGCATACTTCCGCTCTCTCCGCATGTTTCCTCCCGCCACTTCCGCGCCCTCTTTAACACACAGACGCTCTGAATACTACTCCCGCCGCGGTGTCCACTTAATTCCGATCTCAGCGCGGCGTTTTGGTGCCTGAATCCCAGCCCTATCCCCTAATCCCGGTTCCGTGATTTGTGTTATCTTCCCAGAATGCGCGTGCGAACCATCTTCCTCCGCGGCGCACTTTCCGCCGCACTTCTACTCTGTGCCATCGGTCTCGCGGCCGGCTCCAAGGACAAGGAACCCGCTCCGCACTTCTCCGCCACAACGACCACTGGCGAAAAGTTCACCAACGTTTCCATCAGAGGTAAGGTCGCGCTGTTTGAATTCTGGACGACTTGGTGTGGCTTCTGCGCCGACGAAGCCGCCTTCGTTGACAGGATCGGCAAAGAGCTGGCTCCCAAGGGCCTCATCCTGCTCGCGATTGACGTCGGCGAATCGAAGAAAACCGTCAAAAAATACCTCGAGCAGCATCCCCGCGACTGCAAAATCGTTATGATGGAAGACACCAATCTCGCGGCCATGTATCAGGCCAACCAATATCCGATTTATGTTGTGATTGACCGCAACGGTTTCATTGCTGGCACGCAGCGCGGGGCCGGCGGGGAAGAAGCGCTTCGCAGGCTCATTGCCCGCGCGGGTATCGAATCCGAAGAGGACTCAGACTCGGATTCCCAATAGGTCCGCGGAACTAAGACTCTTCCAACTCTTCCGCGCCATGCCTCGTCCGCGTCGCCATTCGCCCTGCCAGTGACATCAACAATTCGCGCTCTTCTTCGCTCATTTTTGCCAAGTACTGCCGCAGCCGCTTCAGGTCTTGCATCTGCCGCCCGGAGTTCCCCCACAATTCGCCGTGATGATTCCCGGAAAGTTTCAGCGGTTTGGGCGGCTCTTCGCCATCATAGAGGATCTGATACAGAGGGATCTTGAGCGCGCTGGCCCACTTTTCCAGGGTTTCCACTCCCGGAACGGTATGACCGTTCTCCACGCGCGAGACGTAGGGCTGCACCAGCCCGGTAGCCTCCGCGATCTCGACTTGGCTCATTTTTTTCGCTTCGCGAATTTCCCTCAACTTCTGACCGATCAACATACGGTCAGCCTACAACATCGAGATATAAATAGTAAATTAGGTAACTTCCCTGAAGCCTTTATCGCCGGAACAATTTCCGACGGCTGGCGAAGATTGTCCCCATGCAACAGAGTACGCTCGACGCTCTTATCTATTTCCCTCATCTAGTTTCTTGAGCGTGTCTTGTATCCCCTGGCGGATTTCGG
>Ga0209166_10003071_pt1 | contig 12249 bp, 6 predicted proteins | sample Coa_R1_3_FD_187151 | JGI IMG/M metagenome (GOLD analysis project Ga0209166, IMG submission 187151) | Surface soil microbial communities from Centralia Pennsylvania, which are recovering from an underground coalmine fire - Coalmine... | ecosystem: Environmental > Terrestrial > Soil > Unclassified... | reverse complement strand
CAATCTGTCTCGGCTTGCTGATGCGGAAGGTGCGCGCGTACGAGGTGGTCCGGTGAGCGATCGCATCCTCTTCGAAGACGTATCGAAGTTCTATGGAGAGATTCTGGGCGTCAACCGGGTGAATCTATCGATTCCGCCGGGGATCACCAGCCTGGTGGGGCCGAACGGTTCGGGCAAGACCACGTTGATGAATCTGATGACGGGCTTGGTGAAGCCTTCCCGCGGACGGGTCGAAATACTCGGATACCGGACCGACGATTCTGAAAATCTGTTCAAGATTCTAGGTTACAGCACGCAATTCGACGCGTTCCCCAAAGGCCTGACCGGATTTCAGTTCGTGTATTCCTATCTGCGGCTGGCCGGCCGCGACCGGGAAAGCGCAGAACAACTGGCTTGGCGCGTAATTGAGCGCGTGAATCTGGTCGATGCCGCCCAACGCAGTATCGCAGGCTACAGTAAAGGCATGCGGCAGAGAATCCGGCTGGCGCAGGCCTTGGCGCACGACCCGAAGGTGTTGGTGCTCGACGAACCGCTGAATGGACTGGATCCCCTCGCCCGTTCGGAGATGATCGCCTTATTCCGGGCGACCGCGGCTCAAGGGTGCTACGTGATCATTTCCAGCCACATTCTGCACGAAGTGGACGTGATTTCCGATCAGGTCGTTTTGCTGAGCAATGGCTACGTGGTGGCCGAAGGCCAAATCTCTACCGTGCGTGGCGAGATTCAGGAGCACCCGACACAGATTCTTATCCGCTGTAATCATCCGCGAGAACTGGCCGCGAAGATGTTGGAGAACGAGCTCACGATTGAGGTCGCGATCCACAAGGACGAGCATGGCTTGCTGCTGAAAACGCGGGATGCCGATCGCTTCTATCTCGCGCTGAACGACATGGCGTTGAACGGGGTTGATATTGAATCCATCGCTCCGGCAGATGACGACGTGCTTTCCGTTTATGAGTATTTGATCGGGAATGAAGAGGCAGTCCGATGAAGCGAATCTGGTGGGCGCAGATCAAAGCTGTAATCCGGCTGGAGATGAGAAAGACCTTCTTTGCCAAGCGAGGTCTTTGGATTTATGCCATTGCCGCCCTGCCGGTAATACTATTCGTCGCCTATGCAATTGCGACATCCACCCAGCAGCACCGGCGAGCGACCGTGGTCAGTCAAGGCGAGAAACGGCTGACTTATCAGGATCTGCAGGCGATTAAGCCGGGAATGACGAGTGACGAAGTGATTGCGATTCTGGGAAGGCCCCCGCTTCGCTTTCACTGGACAGACCGCCGCCCAGCGTCCCCTGAGCAGAACTCTGAAAAAGAGACGATGCTCGAGGTTCAACACGAGGAGTATCGCTACTCTGACGGCCAGAACGACCTGTATGTCGGGCTCGGAGATGACAAGGTTGAGAGCATCAATCTTCAACAAGGAAACAACCCGGGGCAGGATTCGATTATGTTCGCCGGTGTCTTCCAATTCTTCTTTCTGCGCCTGGCGATTTTCTTCGGCTGCCTGGGAATCTTTATGAATCTGTTTCGCGGCGAGATCCTTGACCGCAGTCTGCATTTCTATTTTCTGGCTCCGGTCCGCCGCGAGGTCGTGATGGCTGGAAAGTTTCTTGCCGGCTTGCTGGCCACCTGCACAATTTTCGTGACCAGCGAAGTGCTGCAGACCATCGCCTTTCTGTGGCACTTCCCTGCCAACATGCGCGATTTCTATCTTTTCCACAATCACGGTCTTGAACATGCAGCGATCTACCTTGGGGTCACGGTGCTCGCATGTATCGGGTATGGCGCGTTCTTTCTGGTGGCGGGAATGCTGTTCCGGAATCCAATCCTGCCCACAGCGGCGATCTTGATCTGGGAAGGGATCAATCCGTTCCTGCCCGGAATACTCAAGCAATTCAGCGTGATTTATTACCTAAAATCCTTGTGCCCGGTGGACATCCCAAGTGCTCCGGGAACTCCCCCCGTGCTTGCGTTGCTGATCTCCAACGCGGATCCTGTATCCGCTCCGGTGGCGGTGGTGGGTATATTTGTGGTCGCGCTGATCGCCCTCTATGCATCGAGCCTTCAGGTCAGGCGCATGGAAATCAACTACACGACCGAGTGAATTCTGTTCGCGACACCGCAAGCGCTAGCTTTTAGTGCAGGCGGGCGCTGATAATTTTCTCCTTCCTATGAGGTCAGCGACAGGCTTACTATCTCTTCGAAACTCTGGACTCGCCGCCGGTGATCAGAGGAAATAGAAGAGATGAGTAAAGAGGATCGGAAGGCACGCTTTCGCTCCCTCACGATTGCCGCTATGAACAAACATACTCGCCGATCGTTCTTGACCGCATGTTCCGCTGCCGGCTTGGCGGCGGCGCTGCCGTCTTTTTACGTTCAAGCCTCTGACAAATCCGGCACTCGCCTTCCCGTGGTTGGTTCCGGCCCGCATACTTACGAGTGCGTCCACGACTGGCTGATGCCGCCGGAGGGGCTCGTGTGGGGAGATACGCACGGACTTTGCCAGGACGAGCAGGGACATATTTACGTGGGGCATACCGTGCACAAGTCAAGCATGCGCGGTGAAGCGGTTGTGGTATACGACGAGGAAGGACGATTCGTTCGCGCTTTTGGCGAAGAGTTCAGGGGTGGAGCACACGGGCTGAAGCTGCGCCGCGAAGGGCCGAGCGAATTTCTCTACCATTGCGACATCAACCGCTGCCGGGTAGTAAAAACCACGCTCACTGGAGAAGAGATTTGGGTGCACGGCTATCCGCGAGAGGATGCCAGTTACATGGAGCGTCCCATCGACTTCGTGCCGACCAACGTCGCGTTCGCTCCCAACGGCGATTTTTATGTGGGCGACGGTTATGGCTCGAGCCACATGCTGCGCTTCTCGCTGGAAGGAAAATTTCTGGGAGAGGTCGGCAAGCCCGGACACGGCGATGGGGAACTGGACACGCCGCATGGACTCTGGCTCGACCCGCGTGGAGAAAAGCCGCTGCTGGTTGTGGCCGATCGCGGAAACCGCCGCATTCAGATTTTCACGCTCGACGGCGCTCATTTGCGCACGATCAAAGACGAGGCGCACTTGCGCATGCCCTGCAATTTCCACACACAAGGTGAGTGGATGGTGTGCCCCGATCTGGACAGTCAGGTGTGTATTCTCGATCGCGAGTTCAAAGTGGTTGCTCAACTGGGCGACGGCAAGGCTGAAAATGGCGACGTCGGGTCACGCCGCAGTCAGTCGCGTGCACAATTTACCTCGGGAAAATTCATTACGCCGCATGATGCGATCTTTCTGCACAATGGCGACATCCTCGTAGCCGAGTGGCTGCCGATCGGGCGGATCACGCTCCTGCGCAGGACATAACGGGATCGGCATGCCACCTTGCCTCAAACCCGGAGCCCCCCTAATGCGCCTGCTGAACGCAAGTCGAGACCCATCGAATTCATCCCGGTTCCCGGTATCTTCGGCCGGCACGCCCGACTTCAAAACACCAGCTTGCCTGCCAATGCCGGTGGGATGTTGATGCCACTTGGAATCGAGGTCTGGCCGGCGTAAACATGCGCTAACTTGGGCAACTTCGCAATTGTGGGCAGCGACGCGGATGTCACCGGCGTATCGAAAACATTTAACGATTCGAGCTGATCCAGCGTGCCCAGACTTTGCAGCGTGATGTCGGTAATCCTGGTATGCATGAGCCGCAGGACGCGCAGGCGTTTCATCGCAGCAATAGCGCTCGCAGACCGGTCAGAGATCGCCGTGCGCGAGAAGTCGGCTACCGTAATATCTTCCACCAGCGGAGCCAACGCCTCTACATCACTGTCTCCAAACTTCGGTCCCAGGATCGACGCATTCAAGATAAGGTTGGCAGAGCCTCGTGACTCGTATTCCAGAATGTTTGGAAATCGCTTTCGCAGTTGGACTAGCGAGGGTTCAAGTCCCGCCCTCATTTTCGTAACCTCGGCTGCGTCAATCTCCTCGAAGGTGACTTCGGCCACCGGCAAAGGCCCGAAACCAGCCGGTGCATCTTTAATCGCATTCGCGGGTAGCGTGCCGGAGGCTCCAGCGCCAATCCACAGTTCGATCAACTTCACCTGGTCCGACGACAGCGGCCGCTTGCCTTCCTTGGGCATGAAGTCGTCGTGGCCGGGAGGCAATGTAATTCGACGAACAAGATCGCTGCCTTGAACGTTTCCAGCGCGAATCACTGCGCCACTCTTGCCCCCACGCATGAGAGCTGCATAACTGTCGAGGTGGAGGTTTGCCTTATGTTTGCTTGGGCCGTGGCAGGTCACGCATCGCGCCTCGAAGATAGGTTCAATCCGGGCGCCGTAAAAGGTATTTGCTTCAGCGCTTGCCAAAGATGCTGCATCGGCATTCGGCAGCCCCAGCGCACGACGCAAAGCACTCGGCATGTGCTCGGTGAGGTGATCTTCTCCCAAAGACAATTGCCCACCGCGATAGCCCGTCCAAACCACAAGACCAACGCCAGCTGCCAGCGCAACACTGTAGATGAGTCCGAAACTCCGTTCGCCGGTGCGGGAGCGCAGCATCCAACACAGCCAACAGATTGTTGCCAGCGATATGCCGCCCCACATGTGCTGTGTCACCAATGTTCCGGAATAGCCGCCGCTTCGTCCCAGGCACCATCCAAGAATTGCAGCCGCAGTTGCGCCCACCGTCGCCAAGCCCAGCACAAACCCTGCGGAAGAACGCAGGTAGGAAAAACGCTCGTTGAGCCCCGCCAGTTCCAGGATCGGCACCAGCAGGATGAGGGCGATTGGAAAGTGGACCGCTAAAGGATGGAAACGTCCGATGAATTGCGCCCAATCCGCACGCTCGTTTCCATCGGGGGGAAGAAAAGCCAACAGGAAGGCCACAATCAAAATCGGCGCCAGCGTGAGCAGGCCTAAACGAAACTGCCTGGAGATGCGGTCGGCCCACAATGTCATGAGCGCCAATACCCTTGGAAGTTTTCTGAACAGAAGCTGCGGAGCAAGCTCATGCCAAAATCTCAGCCACCACGCGCGCCGGCTTCACGCTGGTTAGCTTCTGTTCCAGGCCCTGAAATGAATAATGCAGCTTGCGATGGTCGAAGCCCAGCAAGTAAAGCATGGTCGCATGCAGATCGCGGATCTCCACCGGATCTTTCACGATTTCATATCCCATCTCGTCGGTTTGGCCGTGGGTCATTCCCGCCTTGATTCCACCGCCCGCCATCCAAATCGTGAACGCGCCTGGGTTATGGTCCCGGCCAACATACTGCATCTCCTGACCGTTGCGATTCTCCCGCATGGGCGTCCTGCCGAATTCTCCTCCCCAGACGACGAGTGTGTCTTCGAGCATGCCGCGCTCTTTGAGATCGGCTAACAAGGCCGCAGTCGGTTGATCGACTTCCCGGCAACGATCGGTGAAGCCCAGATTCAGCGCTTCCTTCGCATCTGCCCCGTGGGAATCCCATCCCCAATGGTAAAGCTGAATGAATCGCACGCCCCTCTCCGCCAGCCGACGCGCCACCAGACAATTGTTGGCGAAACTTGACTCGCCTGGCTTCGATCCATACTTCGCCAGTACCGAAGCGGGCTCTTTGCGGATATCCATGGCGTCAGTGGCATCCATTTGCATGCGAAACGCCAGTTCGTACTGGGCAATGCGCGTGATCGTTTCGGGATTTCCAAACGCAGCATACGTCTGCCGATTGATCTCATCAATCGCGTCTAACATGGCGCGACGCAAAGGCCGGCTGACTCCCTTCGGATTGTCCAGATACAGTACCGGTTCGCCATGCGAGCGGCACTGCACTCCTTGGTAAACGCTGGGCAGGAAACCGGAACTCCACAGCTGCTTGCCGCCGTCAGGCGACTTACCTCCAGAGAGCAACACGATGAATCCGGGCAGATTCTGATTCTCTGTGCCCAGTCCGTAGAGCACCCAGGAACCAAGCGACGCATAACCGAGGCGCGCGTTGCCGGTGTGAACCAGTAGTTGCGCGGGCGCGTGATTGAACTGGTCGGTACGCATGGACTTGATAAAGCAAAGGTCGTCGATGTGCTCTTCCAAATGAGGCAGCCGGTCGGAAATCCATTGGCCGCTCTGTCCAACCTGGTGAAACGGATATTGCGATGCCAGGAGTTTTGGAACCCCGCTGATGAATGCGAAACGCTTGCCCGCCAAAAAAGACGCGGGACAATCCTGGCCATCAAGACGTTTTAAATCAGGCTTGTGCTCAAAAAGTTCCAGTTGGCTCGGTGCCCCGGCCATGTGCAGATAGATGACGCGCCGCACCTTGGCCGCAAACTGAGGCGGCAATGCGGCGAGCGGGCTGGAGGCATCGCGCGTGAAATCGAGACTACCGGCTTCGGAGCGGGCAGCATCAGTCGCAGAGCCCGCATATTTTGCGATCGAAGTCCCGACGAACAGAGTCCCCAGGCCGCCGCTCAGGGTTCGCAGGAAATGACGGCGAGTCTGCGCCTGCAGCAATGCCGTCCGCAATTCGGAATGCATTTCTTTCATGGCTCCTGCGGTATCTTTCGGCCTGACTCCGGAATTGGACATGAGGTTCACCTGGTCAAAGCGGCATCAAGGTTAAACAGAACGCTGGCCACAGCCGTTATTGCCGCCAGTTCTTTCCCAGATCTTTTCTTCTCACTCGTAACAGTCGTGCGGCTCCTGGGCGCGCCCAGCTCAATCAGTGCTTTTTCAAACAGCCCGTGCAACGTCGCCAGTTCAGCCTCCGTCGGATCGCGCGACAGAACCAAGCGTGCGCCGTATCTGAGCTGCCCGTCAAGATCATTCGTCGCCTTCATCATGCGTTTGGCAAGCGCTTCGGACGCTTCCTGGTATACCGGATCGTTCAGCGTTACCAGAGCTTGCAAAGGAGTGTTGGTCGGTATGCGCCGCGCCAAACTCACATCGTGATCCGAGGCATCGAAGGTAAGAAAGCTGGGATAACCACTGGTGCGCTTGATATACGTATAAATCGCCCGCCGGTAACGATTGGGGCCAGTTGCGTCCACCCACTTGCTGTCGTTATAAACGGAGTTCCATACCCCCGCCGGCTGCGGCGGCATCACCGGAGGACCGCCCATGGTCTCGCTCAACAGCCCGCTGGCCATCAGAGCCTGATCTCGAACCATCTCTGCCGTCAGCCTCTGCTGTGGGCCGCGCGCCAGCAACCGATTGCGCGGATCTCTCTCGATCTGTGCCGGAGTAGCTTTAGCGGACTGGCGGTAAGTGGCGCTGGTAACCAGTTCGCGTAATAGCGCCTTCATGTCCCAGTGGAGATCGTTCTGAAAATGCAGTGCCAGCCAATCGAGCAATTCAGGATGACTCGGCTCTTCACCCACGCTCCCAAAATTTTCCAGGGTCTCGACAATACCCGTGCCGAAGAGTTGCTCCCAATAGCGGTTGACCGCGGTACGCGCAGTCAACGGCTGCCCCGGCATAAAGAACCATTTTGCCAAAGTCAGCCGATTGCGGGGCGCGCCGGCAGGAAGTCTGGGGAATAATCCTGGGACATCTGGAGTCAGCGCGGGACCTGTTTTCGTGAGAAAGTTTCCACGCTCGAATTCCAAAGTTTCTCGTGTTTCGTACGCCGCCTGCTCCAGCATCACCGGCGTTTCAACGCTGCGAATCTTCTGCAATCGGCGAGTGAGCGTCGTCAGCTGGGCCAGTCTGGCGCCGAAGTCATGGTCCTGCGCCAGCGCTGACCAACGCGAATCCACACTGGCTGCCAGCCGCGCCCGCCTCACCAGGGCGGGCTTGTCGCTGACGTTGTCCGTCTGTATCAGGTGGACTTTCAGGCGGCTGCCTGGTGTTAGCCGCAAAGGCGTAGCGAAAACTCCGATCGTCCACCGGGAAAGAAAAAGATTTGGATTTGCCGCGAAGCCGCTTGTTTCTGGGTCTGCCTTGTACTTCGGCAAAACATTGGCGGCCCGATCTATTGCCGCTTCCAGGTTGTCCTCGGAATCCGAAATGAAATGGCGGAAAGCAACTTTATCCTTTTTGCCATCCGGTTGTACGATCCAGGCGTCAATCTGATTCACAATAAAACCGCCTTCAGGTGTATGGCGGGCAGCTTCAGGATTCGCTGGCGATACCTCGATGCGCAACGCCGTGATCACCGGCGCGTCTATTGTCGCCGTCAGCTCGTAAACTGATTTTCCCGGAGTGTTGGCCGCAGCCCGCATTTCTCCATCCTGAATCTGGAAGGCTACAGGCTTCTCTCCGGCCTTCGAGGCCGCCAGCTTGCGGGCTTCGGGAATGGCCTTGACCAAGTACTTACGTTTGTCCTCCTTCTTCTTAGCCGGTATCTTTTCGTCCGGCAAACGCGCCAGTTCGCGTTCCAATTGATCCACCTCCCACTGCAGGGCGGGTCGCTCGCTGGCGGATGCCGCGGTGATCGTCAAAGGTATCCACTTGGTCTGCTCCTCCATCTGTCGGCCCGAATCCACCACGGAATGGGTGAGCTGCGCAAGCTCCTGTTGAAGCTGTGCTGCCTCCGAATATCTGCTCTTGTCTTTTGGAACATGGATGACGGGCGTGTCTTCGGGAAGATCGGCATCCCGCGAGGTGTTGAAGAACGCCAGAGACTTGTAATATTCGACGTGGCGGATCGGATCGTAAGGATGGGAATGGCACTGCACGCAGTTCATGGTGAGGCCATTCAGCACCGACCACGTCGTCGCCGAGCGATCCATCGCAGCCACTAACCGGAACTCCTCATCGTCGGTACCACCCTCGTCATTGTTGGGTGTCTGGCGGTGAAATGAAGTCGCGATCTGATCTTCAAAAGTGGCATCGGGGAGCAGATCACCCGCCAGTTGCTTGATCACAAACTGATCGTAGGGCAGATTGCGGTTGAAAGCGTCGATGACCCAGTCGCGATATGGCCAAACCCCAGGCCGCCCCCGATCAGCTTCGTACCCTTTGCTGTCCGCGTACCGCGCCAAGTCCAGCCACAATGCCGCCCAACGCTCGCCGTAATGCGGTGAGGCCAGCAGCCGGTCGACCTGCTTCTCGTAGGCATTGGGCGAGGAATCCGCCAGATACGTTGCCTGCTCCTCCGCTGTAGGAGGCAGTCCAATGAGGTCCAGAGAAACCCGGCGCAGCAGTGCGGCTTTATCGGCTTCAGGCGAGGGCGCCAGCCCTTCCTTCTCGAGCCGCGCGAGAATGAACCGGTCCAGCGGCTGACGCGGCCACTCCGATTTCTTCACTGCGGGCAAGGACTGCGGCTTGGGGGCAACGAAGGCCCAGTGGTCTTCCCACTTTGCTCCTTCTTTAATCCATCGGCGAAGCAATGCGATCTGCTGAGGAGAAAGGGGCGGCGCGTGGTAAGGCATGCGGGCTTCAGGATCTGTCGAAGTGACCCGCGCGATGAGCTCCGATGCATCCGGCTTGCCGGGGACGATCGTACGGCGTCCGGATTTCCCAACCCCTAGCGCTTCCTCCCGGAAAATAAACGACACTCCGTTTTTCTGCCGCACTCCACCGTGACAGAGGACGCAGTTCTGATTCAGGATGGGCCGAATGTCCCGGCTAAAGCTCACTTGCTCGCGGGGCCGCATAAAACGAAACGGACCGGCGCCTCGCCACGCCGCCAACCCGCCGCCCGCCAGTACGACGGCAAACAGCGCCACGATCAAACGACGGTCACGGAGTAAGGCGGCCCTGAACATAATCACCATATAAGTAGCACAAAGACAGGCCCAGGAGGAACGACATTGGCCTTAAGGAAGCGGAATTTGCAGGGCCGTCTCGCCGCAATATTTGACCTGATATGAAAATATCTTTACCAATCTCTAAGTAGCTTGACAAGGTTCGGAAGTATCTTTTTACGTGCCGGGCAGCACCTAATGGGTATGAAGCCGATTTCGTCTGCTATCCCCGTGCAAAGTCCCTGCGAAGCCTTCTCAATTAGCAACCCCGTCGATGCTGAGGCGACAACTATGGCGAGCATTCCAGCGCATAAACCTGTTCTTCTTCCGATCAGTACAAGCGGACCTACAGAAGCCACGCAGAGAAAGGTCAGACAGGCAGGCATACTTCTGCTTGGTCTTGCCCTGGTCATGATTCCTCCTCAGGCAGGGTTCGGGCAATCCAATCAGCAGCAGGAGCAGCAACAGCGGGAGCAGCAGGAACGCGAGCAACAGCAGCGTGACCAGCAACAGCGGGAACAGCAGCAACGCGAGCAGCAGCAACGAGATCAGCAACAGCGGGAACAGCAGCAACGCGAGCAGCAGCAACGAGATCAGCAACAGCGGGAGCAGCAGGAACGCGAGCAGCAGCAGCGAGATCAGCAACAGCGGGAGCAGCAGGAACGCGAACAACAGCAGCGTGACCAGCAACAGCGGGAACAGCAGCAACGCGAGCAACAGCAGCGCGACCAGCAACAGCGGGAACAGCAGCAACGCGAGCAACAGCAGCGTGACCAGCAACAGCGGGAGCAGCAGCAGCGCGAGCAACAGCAACGCGAGCAACAGCAACGCGATCAGCAACAGCGCATGCAACAGGAGCAACACTCTTCCAACGATTCCTCATCGCAGCCTTCGAACGCGAGTCCGCAAGAACCTCGCCCAATGACGGCGCGCGCGCCCGCTACTGATGTCAATAGCTCGAGCTCAGACATCCGGCCTGTTGGGATGGAACGCAAGGTCAGTTCGGTAAGTGCCCCCGCGACCAAGGACCACGCATCGACTCCGGCTAAGTCCGACCTTCGCCGGACACTTTGCAAAGACGGGCCCTGTGTGGAACCCGCGCCCAAGCCAGTACCGCCAGCGCCCGTGTCACCCAGCGTCCCCCGCAAGCTGTGCAAGGACGGACCTTGCCCCGTTTGTCCTTCGGGTCAATCAACCGGCAAAGATGGTGCCTGTGCACCTCCGTCCCGTGTCGTCAAGAACGCTAACTTAGATAACGCCGGCAGCGCGAGAAACACCGTCCAGCAGCCTTGCCCCGCAGGCCAGATCTGGGATGGCGCTCAATGCGCGATCGTCGGCGCCCAGCAGTGCTTGCCCGGCCAGAGCAAGGTCGGCGCTTCCTGTCAGGCACAGCCGGATTGCACAATCGCTACAGCCAGCTCGCAGAACGTTATCCTGGAACTCAGGAGCGCGCGGCTGCAAAAGGATGACGTCTGCCTGCGAAATCCAACCGGGCAGGAGTGCCAGCAAGCGGAGGCGCACTACGACCTGTTGCTCAATGAATATCGGAACTTTTTGGGTGGTGTACCCACGGAATGCCGCACAACGCTACCTGATCCGATTGCGATTTAGCCGGGTGGTCACGTTCTTTTTGCGGTGGCTTTTTGCGGTCGCGCCCCAGTTGCTGGTGCCGGGAGGGGGAGTCGAACCCCCAAGGTACTAAGTACCGGCGGATTTTGAGGCCGATGGATTCTGCCTCGAAGATGATGTAAACGAATGATTTACTGGCACTTACCGAAAAGGTGCCGTTCGGTTTTATGCTGCAAAATGTAGTCTTAGAAAGGCCGGCACGTCACGTTTGCATCACGTTGTCTTAATGTTCCAACAGGCGTATCGGAACTGTGGTGCTCCAGATCACTCCGATGGTCTGCCTACCTCACCCACGTACGGATGGCCCATCACGCAGGAGTTTGTGAAATCGATTCACACAAGCCGACTTGCACTAAGACTTGTCGATACAAATCCAGCAACTTCCTCGAAGCTCGTGATGGCCAGTGTCGGGATGGCCGACGATCTGCCCGAAGCTAGGCAGGTAGCCAACTCTGGCCTTGAGGTGCGATGTGCGTGAGTGATCGGTATTGCCCGTCCCGAGCTATGCCGCAGCGAAAATTTTGGCGTTCAATCCTCAATTACTGGAGCCCCGTTTTTTAGAGCCAAGTCAACTTTGTCGCGCGCTGCTCTGATTTCTTCGGGAGGATGTCCCTGCCAATTCTTTACTTCAGCGACTACCTTGAAGCCTTCCCGTGCGCGAAAGGAGTTCGTGGGATTTCCGGGAAACTTTTTGTCGGTGAGGTTTGGATCATTCTCAATCGGACCCAGCGGTTCAACGACGTATATCCTTCCGGGCCCGTCGCCAAGGGCCAGTTCTGCTCCCCAAATCGCGACATTTAAGTTCGACGATGCGTAAACGAATTTTGCCTTCCGCGCACCGTAATTCGCATTGTCGCCAGGTACGACAAGATCCCCGATGCTCAGATTGACTTTGGTCCCATGAAAATAACTCTGAATGAAATTGGGGTGTTGGAATGTCACTTTTGTTCGAGCCTCCCGTCACGATGCCGACACG
>Ga0209166_10003067_pt1 | contig 12264 bp, 11 predicted proteins | sample Coa_R1_3_FD_187151 | JGI IMG/M metagenome (GOLD analysis project Ga0209166, IMG submission 187151) | Surface soil microbial communities from Centralia Pennsylvania, which are recovering from an underground coalmine fire - Coalmine... | ecosystem: Environmental > Terrestrial > Soil >... | reverse complement strand
TAGCCGCCCTGCGCCCGGTCGCCAGGGAGTTGCAGACCGCCCGGGCCATCCTTCAGCGGGCCGAGGCCACCCAGCCCACCGCGTCCAAGTAAGACCCAGCCCCACCCGCACGCGGGCCGGACCCCAACCGGGGCCCGGCCCGCACCACCACCACCACGGTCAGCCCACACTCCAACCGGGGGTGATGTCCCATCGACCGGGCGGCACAGGCCAGCCCACACCCCGGCCCCGGTACGGTCCTGCCCGGCTTCCTGCCGCCGGGCCAGGCCGCCCGGTCAGGAGGCCGCCGGGGGAGTACCGGTATAGGCCGCAGTGGTCCGCCCGGCCGCCGCCCGGGCCACAGCCTCATCCTCGCCAGCCGCGATGTGAGCCGCACACCACTGTTCGCCGCTGAGCGCGACGAACCGCTGCCCCTCGGCGGATCCCAGCCACGCAGCCTTCTGCGCGGAGCCGGCCAGCTCACCACCCAGCAGATGGAGGTCCAGGCCAAGCAGCGCCAGGTCCCAGCCGATCCCGACGGCGCCGGGGCCGAACTGGTCCCAGTGCTCATCGACCGGCGCGATGTGGTCCAGCTCGAACCGCGTCGACTCCGGCGCCAGGGCGGTCAGCCGCACCTCGATCCAGGACACGCTGCCGCCGAACTCCCAGGTCGCGGCGAAGCCCACCGGCGGCTCGCACCGCTCGATCTTGCCGCCGGCGTTGCCTTCGAGCTGGTAGTGGCCACCCAGCCGCAGATCGCCGGACACCGGCAGGAACCAGCGGGCGATGCGCTCGGGGCTGGTGCATGCCGACCAGACGTCGGTGATCGAGGCCGGGTACGTCCGGCCGATGGTCATGACCCGGGCCTGGCCCACGTCGAGTGTCCGGCTGCCCACCTGGCGCCGGGCCGAATTGATCTGCTGGCTGACGTCGATCATGAGGCGTCCCCTTCCCGTCTGCCGCGGGCCAGCTCGGTTGCCAGCGCCTCGAGATGCGGCTCCCAGAACCGGCGGAAGCGGCCGAGCCACTCATCCACCTCGCGCAGCGGCTCGCCGCGCACCGCGTACAGCCGCCGGGTGCCCTCTGGCCGCACCGACGCGAACCCGCTGTCCCGCAGCACCCGGAGGTGCTGCGACACGGCCGGCTGCGAGATCCCGAACTCCACCCGGATGACCGCGCACACGGCGCCCGACGTCATCTCCTGCCCGGCCAGCAGCTCCAGAATCCGCCGCCGCACCGGCTCACCCAGCACATCGAACGCGTGCACCTGGCCAGAGTATCAGTATCTACTTATATAAGTCGAGGCGCAATAAGTGGAGCACGCGCAAGGTCAGCGCAACGCCCGGCACCCCCGTCATCTAATCTCAAAGAGTAATCACCCAACTACTGTAAGTGTGCTAGCGTCCTTTCCGGCTCCTGGGACCGGTTACGTCGAGACCCGCGCCACCCCCTAGGCGGGCGCCGGGTATAGCGAGGCCGGCTGACCCTTCCGCGTGGTCCAGGGCCCGCATCTTCCTCGCGTCCAGAGTCGAAATGGAGTATGTCGTGAAGAAACGGCCCACGTGCCACACCCAGCCGGTCAAGACCGTCGCCCTCGGCGGTCTCGCCGCCGCGTCCGCGTTCGCGGTCAGCGTGTTCGCGGCCGGTGCCGCGTTCGCGTCCACCCCGGGCTCGACGAAGCTCGTGCCCTCCGCCGGCACCGTGCCGGCAGGCCTCACCAGCCTGGACAACGGTGGCCTCCCGGTGACGGCCTCGCTGCCAACCCTCGGCGGGGGCGGTCTCACCGGCGCGGCGTCCGGCCTCGGCCTGCTCTCGGCCCTACCGCTGGTCAGCAGCCTGGGTGGCGCCGCTCCGGCGGCCACCCAACAGCGCGCCCTGGCCGCCGGACAGCCTGCCGGGCACGTCAAGAAGACGCTGACCCCGGCCAGCAACGCGGTCGGCAGCGTTCGCTCCGGCGGGCCCGTGACGGGCGGCCTGAGCGGTCCATCGGGGGCGCTGCCGAACGCCAGCGGAATCACCGGCCTGCTGAAGGGGATCCCCCTGACCAGCCTGCTCGGCTCGGTCAAGTGAACCGCGGGGCCCGTCCCTGAAACGGACTGCCCAGGGGACGGGCCCCGGCACTATCCGGGCGTGGCCTCGGTGGCCTGCGCTTCGGCAAGCACCTCAAGCAGAAGGGTCGTCGCCGGTGGATCCGGCGGCGCGCCGTAGACGTGGGCGAAGACGCGCCGGCACGTGCCGGGCAGTGGCTCGGCCCGCACCCCAGGGTGGCGCGCCGCCTGCAACGCAAGACCCGCCTGGGTGGCCACACCCAGGCCTGCCGCGACGAGGGCCTGCACCGCCAGGCAGTCATCGGTGGTGAAGGCGATCTTCGGGACGAACCCGGCTAGCGCACACTGCCGCAGCAGATGATCACGGCAGCGTTCGCAGCCAGCGATCCACCGCTGGTCCGCGTAGCCGGCCAGCATGGCTGCCCCGGCCAATCTCTGCGGCCCGGTGACTTGGTGACCAGCGCCGGTGTTCGCTGTCACCAGATAGACGGGCTCGTCCAGCAGCAGGATGCCGCGCGTTCCCTCCTCTTCTTCCCCGGAGGTGCTTCCCGCCCCGTCATGCCTGAAGATGACCGCGACGTCCACGTAGCCCGCGCGTAGCATGCGCAGCGCTTCGGGTGGCTCGGCCTCGGTCACCGTCAAGTCGATGCCCGGATGCGCGGCCTGCAGCCGGGCCGCGGCCGTGGGGACGATCGTGCCAAGAGCGGACGGGAAGGCGGCCAGCCGCACCCGCCCTTCTCGCAGCCCCACATGTGCGGCCAGTTCGGTTTCCGCCGCCTCCAGCCTGCCCAGGATCTCGGCCGCCCGGTCGGCCAGCAGCCTGCCCGCCTCGGTCAGCCGGATCCCGCGGCCCACCCGCTGGAACAGCGTCGCACCGGTCTCTGCCTCCAGCCTGGCCAGGTGGTGGCTGACCGAGGGCTGCGCATAGTTCAGCGCCCGCGCGGCCGCCGTCACCGACCCATGCCTGGCGACCGCTTCAAGCACCCGCAGTCTGGTCAGGTCGAGCATGCGTCAAAGCATAGATGTGATCGATTGATCAGAGCGTCATTCGTGGTTTCACACATAAAATCGCTGAACGATGTCGAAGCTGGCGATCCGCTAGGCTTACCGGCTGCCGCCTAAGTCAGGTCAAGATAATCTTGTGCGGAGTCGTAGGCAAAGGTCAGGATGGTCTGCCGGGTGACCGCTTCCCGGGCGACACGCAGGGCCGCGGCGATGTTGGCACCTGTTGAAATCCCGGCAGCGATCCCTTCTGTGCGCATCAGCAGCCGCATTCCCTCGGATGCTTCCTCCTCCGAGACCGTGATCATGTCGTTGAGGACCTCGGTGTCCAGCGCAGGCGGGATGTAGCCGATAGACAGGCCCTGGATGCGGTGATACGAGAACTTCTCGGCGAACAGATCGCAGCCCGCTGGCTGCACTCCATGCACGAGCAGCCACGGAAAGGACTCTTTGAGTACTTCGCCGACACCGGTCACGTGCCCACCGGTCCCGATCCCAGCGACAACATGATCAATGCGCCGCCCGTCGAGGTCGCGCAGGATTTCTGGCGCAGTACCGTCGCGGTGCGCTTGCGGGTTGGCCGGGTTAGCACCCTGGTTGAGCAGCACGTACTCAGGGTGTTCCAGCAGGATCTGCTGCGCTAGCTCACCGTGTGAATCGTTGCCACGCCGGCTGTCCGACAGGACGATCTCGGCACCGAGCGCACTCAGCAATCGCTGCTTTTCCCGGCTGTAGTTGTCTGGAATGACCAGAACCACCCGGTAGCCCAGGACCGCCGCCGCCATCACGATGCCCATTCCAGTGTTGCCGCCGGTGGGCTCGATTATGGTCTGCCCGGAGCCGGGGATCAGCTCCCCCGTGCGTTCCGCTGCGCGGATCATGCTCAGGGCGATGCGGGCCTTATGGCCGCCGGCCGGGTTGACCATCTCCAGCTTGAGCAGTATGTCGCACCCGGTTTCGCTGGCCAGCCGGCTGAGCTGGATCAGCGGCGTGTTTCCGACGGCGTCGAGTATGGATCCCAGAAGCACAGGCAAGAACTTCCCGCTAGAGCCCGGCCGCCGTCATGGGCGGCAGCGTAGCCACTGATTCCTTCATCGCGTACCAGGTTGTTCCCCAGATCAGGCAGATCACCAGGCAGAGTAATGCCAGTCGTACCGTCGTGCGGTCGCCACGCAACCGTCTCCGCGTCAATTACCCTCCGGCTGTCAGGTGCTGGACTTGTGCAGCGCCCGCCAGACCGCGCGGAGCTGCGTAATCAGGACACGTTCACCGCTAGGCTCCGTGATTCTTAATGCGGCGCTCATGGGAACCGCGCGGCCACCCGTGATGCGACAGGTGAGCCTGGCGGCAGCGCGTTCGATAATTTGCACTCCACATGCATGAATCTCATTGTCGGTGGCATCCACCACCGTTAGGTCGGCATCCGCGAGCCCAGTCCCGTGGACTTCCAGCCAATCTGTGCCAATCGGGACAACCCCGTACACCTCGAGCGTCGAGTGCGGACCGCGGATTTGGCACTGGTTCATCAGCCGGACCTGACTGTACGCTGGCACGCTGGTGACCAAGACCGCGTGCGGGCATATCCGGGTATCACTGCCAACCACGATCGGGCCGAGAAGGCGCGCAAAGGCCCCAACCTCCACGCGATCTCCGAGAGTGGGATGGCGTTTGCCCGTGGAATTACCCGCGATCCCGATTGCTCCCAGAATCACGCCTTGCAGAATGTAACAGTCATTCCCAAGGACCGCGGTCTCGCCGATCACTGTGCCCGTCGCGTGATCAAGGGCGAACCGCTGGCCGATCGTAGCCGCGGGATGGATCTCCGTGCCCGTACGTACCTTGGCGTCTTCTGAGATACGGCGCGCGAGCCTCGCCCGCTCCGCGTCCCAGCCCGTCACTCCTGAGGATCCCCCGGTCAGGATGGCGTGCGCCAGCCGGTATGCGGAAACTGCTTGGTAGGAGGCATAAGAGTGAGCGACGTACTCCCACGACGCCTGCGCAGCAGGATCTCGGGCGGTGAGAGCCATGAGGTCATGCACCAGCAGATCCGCCGCAGCCGAGGTGGCCCCGCGTAGCCGTGGTATCTGGTGTACGCCTACATACCGGAGCAGCAGCTTACGCACATGGCGGTGGACGTACCGGCGGCACGCCAAGGTCACCGGCAGTGGCGCAGGCTCTGACGAGCCGGCGGCGGCACCCAGAATTTCCGTAGCCTGGCCAGGCTGATCCCTCCGCTCAAGGATCATTATACCCTTTTCCCCTTGTCCTGATCAGGCGCGTACCCCAGCTCTGCGGCATTCATCTCGTGTGCCACAACAATGCCGTTGGCTGTGCTCCATGGTTTGCCTGCGCTCCATGGTAAAGCACCAATAGGGCTACTGAAAGGTGTATTTGATATGATATCGGGAATTAGGACATTCCTGATCGGAATAGGCAAGATATATCAGGAGAACCTGATATGTCCTATGTATGGCAATATGCTAGGGTTTGATAGTATTTGCCGGATATACGGAAATTGTCGCGAGCATGCCGCCGTACCTGCATCCCATGCCCAGCCCAACGCCGCAGGTACCCAACTCAAAGCCGCAGGCCACGATCGCTTGGCCCCACCCGCCCGGGTCAGATCCGGCCGGGGCTGGGCTGCGGTTTCAGGAGTCTGCTTCCCGAGTGTCCCGGCCCTCCAGGAGGGGAGCGCTGGGATTCCTGACCGGGCGGCCGGATTGGTGGGCGCGGCGCCAGGCGATGCCGGACAGGGCTTCAAGTACGACCCGGTTGGCCAGGAACGCCGTCACCTCGGCGTGATCGTAGGGCGGCGAGACCTCGACCACGTCGATCCCGGCCAGCGGCATCTCCATGGCGATCCGGCGCACCGCGTCAAGCAGTTGCCGCCCGGTCAGCCCGCCCGGCTCCGGCGTGCCGGTGCCCGGGGCCATCCCCGGGTCGACCACGTCCACGTCTACGGACAGGAACACGCCGTCGCATTCGTCGGTGGCGATGGCGAACGACTCGTCCAGGCAGGCATCCAGGCCCCGGGCCGTGACCTCGGCCATCTCGAAGCTGCGCATCCGCTGGCCGGCCATCCAGTCCAGGGTCTCCGGCTCAGGCCAGTAGCCACGCAGGCCGAGCTGCAGGAACCGGTCACCACGGACCGCGCCCGACTCGATCAGCCGCCGCATCGGCGTGCCGTGCCCGTGCAGCGAGCCCCACTGGGTGTTCCCGGTGTCCGCGTGCGCGTCGAAGTGGATCACTGACACCCGTCCCCAGCCCACGTGCCTGGCCACACCGGTCGCGTTGGGCAGCGCGATCGTGTGGTCGCCGCCCAGGATGACCGGCAGCGCCCCGGCCTGGCCGATCTGGTGAACCGCGTCTTCCAGCCGCCGCAGCGAGGTCTCGGTGTCGCCGGACGGCATCGCGATGTCGCCGATGTCCACCACGCGCAGCTCGGCCAGCGGGTCGACGCCCAGGGCCAGGTGCGGCCGGGACGCGTCGTGCGGCAGGTAGTCGGTGCAGCGGATCGCCTGCGGGCCGAACCGCGCGCCCGGCCGGTGTGAGGTCCCCCCGTCGAACGGGGCACCCACGATCACCACGTCCGCTCCCGCCCAGGAGCCAGGCTCGGCCAGATCGGCCGGCGGCACGCCGAGGAACGTGGCGTCCGGTCCGTACATGTTGCCCAGCCGCGTCATGGCCGCTCCCGCTTAAAATCCGCTCTGAGTTGGCTGTGAGTTCCAGCCGAATGCCCGATCAGGCTATCGGTCTCAGGTTGGCCAAGTACCCTCGGCTGCGTGAGACGGATGACGCTGCCGCGCTGGACCAGGCCGTCGACGTCTCGTGTGCGGGCCGGCGGGCTCGCGCTCGCCGCGCTCGCCGCGACCACCATGCTCATCCAGGGTGACCAGTCCGCGCTCGCCCAGGCCGTGCACGGCATCGAGCAGCAGTTCGGGCTGTCCGACCAGGTCGTCGGGCTGATACCGCTGATCATGGCGGCCTGCGCGGCGGTCGGGAGCATCCCCCTCGGCGTGCTGGCCGACCACCGGCGGCGCACCTGGGTGCTGGCCGGAGTGTGCTTCGTCTGGGCGCTCGCCATGGGCGTGGGCGCGGCGGCCAGCACCGCCGCGGTGCTGTTCGCGGCCCGGCTGGTGACCGGCGCCGCCGAGGGCACCCCGCCGGTGGCGATCAGCCTGCTGTCCGACTACTTTCCGGTCCGCCGCAGGTCAGAGGCCATGGGCGGGTACCAGGCCGGGGCGATCATCGGCGCGTTCGTGGGCCTGCTCGGCGGCGGCGTCGCGGTCCAGATCGGCGGCTGGCGCTGGGCCTTCTGGATCTGGGTGCCGATCGGCCTCGCCGTCGCCGTCTGGTACCTGTTCGTGCACGAGCCGGGCCGCGGACACCAGGACGCCAGGTTCGAGGCCCAGCTGGGCAAGGCCGCGGCCGCCGCCGAGGCCGCCAAGGCCGGTGAGCCGGCCGGGCTGGCCGCGCCGGAGGCCGCGTGCCTGGCGACCGGGGGATTCCTCGCGCTGCCCGAGCCCAGGCACGGCCCGCCCCCTCCGGAGGAGGGCATCAGCCTGATCGATGCGCTGCGGCACCTGATGCGGATCCCGTCCATGTGGTTCGGCACGCTCTCGCTCACGGTGTCGCAGCTTCTGCTCTATGGGCTGTCCTTCTGGGGGGTCACCTACTTCGAGCGCGTGCACCACCTCGGCCCGGCCTTTGCCGGGCTGCTGTCCACCGTGCTCGGCGCCGGGTCGGCGATCGGGATCCTGGCCGGCGGCTTCCTGGCCGACCGGCTGCTGCGGCACGGTCATGTGAACGCCCGGGTGTACGTGGTCGCCTACGGGTCGATCGGCGCCACCCTGGTGCTGGCCCCGGCCTTCGCCAGCACGAATCTGTGGATCAGCGCCCCGCTGATCTTCATCGGCGGCATCCTGCTGACCCTGCCGATCGCGCCCGCCGAGGCGCTGTGCACCGACGTGGTGCCGCCGCAACTACGGGGCCGGGGTGCCATGGTCCGCCAGGTCGTGCGGACGGCCTCGTTCGCCGGGCCGTATCTGATCGGGGTGGTCTCCGTCGCCATCACCTCGCATTCGGCGTCCGCGTCCACCACGGTCGGCCTGCACTGGGCGATCGTGGCCGTCTGCCCGCTCTACGCCCTCGGCGGCCTGATCATGCTGGCCGCGGTGCGGCATTACCCGCGCGACATCTCCTACGTGGTGGCGTATGCCCGGGCCCGCTCGGCCGCCAACGGCAAGCGCAAGGTAGATCCTCAGGCGAACGGCCAGCCTGAGTCACTACCCGCACCCCCCGCCGAGGACCCGGCCACCATGAAAGCCCGCCCATTGCCGGAGAAAACGGAGCACGGCCAGCCTTGACGGCTGCAGCCAACCGCGCCCGCATGCCAGCCGAGCCAGCCCGTGGGTGCCGGTAATCCACGCTGAGAGCGTTATGCAAAACCCTCCGGGCTCCCGGTTGACCTGGCCGAGTGTCCCTACTGGCCCGGCCCGGCGGGGCTGCCGGTGTCTACGGTGATGTAGAGCCGCTCGAGGTTCTTCCCCTGGCGCTTACGGTGCAACTGGATCTTGCCGATCTCCGCAGTGGACCTGACATGTGTGCCACCGCACGGCATCCGCATATCACCGCAGTACCACATCAGGGCCTCAGGCTCGCCGTCGACCGCCGAGTTCGTGATTTCCATGTCCTGGCCGACGGACTCATTGGAGAATTCCTCCCACTCCTTGACGGCTTCGCTGTCGAGCGGCATTTTGGTGTAAAAATCGAAACGCGCGGTGGTATCGCTGATCCGGCAGCCCTGGGTATAAAGATCCGGCCGTGCCTGGGTCGCGTACCAGTAGGCCAGGTGGGCCGCCGAGTGGTGCTTCATGATGTTGTACCGACGCGGCCAGTCGATGCGGATCCGCACTTCCTTCCCGACCTTCGGCGGCTCGGCGTCCGCGCTGAGCATATGCACGATCTGGCCACCGACCATGATCATGGGAAAGTTGTCGCGCGCGAACGGCAAGCCCCGGTACTTCTGCGTATCGACGACACCGGTGTCGCCGATCACGCCGGTATCGCCGAGCTGGCCGCCGCCCTCCGGGAAGAAGACAGTGCGGGAGAGCATGACCCTGTTGCCGGTGACCTCGACCACCTTGGCTTCGCACTCCACCAGGTAAGGCTCTGCCAGATAGAGCTTCTCCACGCTCGCCATCAGTCCTCCAGAACGTCGAGATACTCCTGGATCCCATCGTAAGCGAACGTGAGTACCCTTGCTCCGGGCGGGAGCCGGTGTGCGTACTGCACCGCGGCCACCGCATTCGCCGCCGACGAAACCCCCACCGCCAGCCCTTCCATGCGCATCAGCTTACTCATCATGGCGACGGCATCGCTCTCCGGAACGGATATCTCGTCGTCTATCAGCTTGACATCAAGTACATCAGGCACAATGCCGACGGCCAGTCCCTGGATGCCGTGAGTGACGAACCGGTCTTCGAGAACGGAGCAGCCCTCCGGCACAACCGCCGCGATACGCAAATCGGGCTTATGGGTCCGTAGCACGCGTCCGATCCCGGTGAGATGACCGCCGGTTCCGACGCCTGCCACCATCGCGTCCGGGAGGTCATTACCAAACGCCGCGATAATCTCCAGTGCGGTATGGTTCTCGTGGGCGGCCGGGTTAGCCGGGTTTATGAACTGATTGAGCATGATCCAATCGGGGTTTTGCAGCAGCAAGCGCATCGCCAGCTCATTATGCGAGTTGTTGCCGCGCCGATGATCCGACAGGATCACTTCGGCTCCGTAGGCCCGCAGCAGACGCTGCTTAGATTTGCTGTAGTTGTCCGGGATGACCAGGATCAGCCGGTAACCGAGGACGGCTGCCGCCATCGCCAGCCCGATGCCAGTGTTTCCGCCGGTCGATTCGATTAACGTCTGCCCGGTATGCCGTTGCAATATACCCTGCCGCTCGGCGTCGAACACCATGTTCAGCGCGATACGGGCTTTATGACTCCCCCCTGGGTTGAGGAACTCGAGCTTGACGTATATGTCACGCCCGAGATCGGCCTGAAGCCGCCCGAGCTTGACTATGGGGGTGTTTCCGATAGCGTCGAGAACCGATTCACCACAGCCGGGAAGGTCACCTTGCATCGTAACGTCCTGCTGCCATCGGTGCTGTACTCCGATCCCGCCGGATGGCGGCTGTCTTCGGGCCAGATTCCCCGGACGGGAGCATGCCCTCATAGGTCCTGGCTTCGGTATAAGCGCGGCATCCCTCGTCGAACCGGAACAGCTTGGCTCCCCTGACGCCCTCGGCCGTGGCGTCCACGACGAGATGGGCCACCGGAAGGGTCTGCATGCCGTTCATCACCGCGAACCGCTGGTCCTCGGCGCTCATGTAGGCCCCGACATCGGGATGCGAGTGGTATACGACGAGCGTCGGATCATCGGTATCGATCGATTTGTACAATTCCAGGGTGTCGGCTGCATTGAATGCGAAGCCGGTCGAAGCTGTGCGGGCCGATGCGTCGGATTCGGCTACCGCGTTCGTGCATTCACGGACCCCGGACAGGCGAACGAAACCGCAGCATTCTTCCGGATAGCTCCGCGTCGCGTGCGCATAGATCTGGCGCAGCGTCTCGTACGTGAAAGGGTCTCCGCTGTCTGGATGGGCCCGATCATTTTCCGCCTGGCTATTTGTGGACTGACCTGGCCGGGTGGCCGCGGACTGGGTACGGAGCTGGGCCAGGGCAAACCCACCCAAGACGAGAGCGATGAACAGGATGTCAATGGGCTGGAAGCGGATATCGCCGTAGATTACCGAGGCGGCCTGGGCGATGACCGGGAAGATCACGAAAATGAAAGAGACGGTGATGGCATTGATCCGTTGCAGCAGCCAGAAATACACCACCAGCCCGATCACCGAGGCGACGATTCCAAGTTCGATGGTGGCGACGACGCCGGACAGTTTGAACATCCGCGCGGTCGGATGATTGATGAGGAGCGAGGTGCCGGTCAGCAGGACACCCGCCACGGCCATCGGCAGGGTGTCGAGGGTGAGCGTGTGCACTGGCGCGCCGTGTTTCTTGATAATCATGTAAGCGACCGCATGCATGATCGCGGCCACCAGAGCAGCCGCGACACCCCACATGCTCTTGACCGAGAAATGCTGCTCGTGGGCGACCAGCAAGGCGAGCGCACCAAAAGATACCAGCACACCGACGATCTGCCGCGCCGTCAAGGTCATTCCCAGGAACGGCACGCTGAGCACAACCATGAGGACGCAGACCGACGCGAAACAGATTGCCGTCAGGCCAGATGAGATATATTGCTCAGCGAAGTTATACAGCAGAAACGGAATTCCGAAGTAACCAACGGTGACGTAAATTCCAAACCAGGTAAGGCCTCTAGGAAAACGGAGCGGCACGCCCTTGGCCAGGCAGATGGCAATGAGTATCGGCGCGGCGACCAGGAAACGGAGGCCAGAAGCCAGCATGGCTGGCATGGTGGTGACCGCAACCTTGATCGCGATCCAGTTAGTTCCCCAGATGATGCATACTAGGATATAAACTAAAACCTCGGCGGTGGCCGGCGGCATTCTCCCGAAAAGGCCCCGGTTTCTGAGCGTGGCTGGCATGCCTGATTGTGCCGACGCCGTGGTCATCAAAGCTCCTCTGCGCTCCTGACCCCCCTGGCCGGGGTCTAGCGTACCGTGTCAAGCATACGGGCAATACCGGCAACGGCCAATCTGGCGGTCAACTCCGGGTGACCCGGCTCATGGCCTGGGCATGGTGGCGCAATACCGATTTGTAACTTAGTGTCCGTTCGGCGCTTGGCGGCTATGGTTTCCCAAGACATGTGGTTACTGGCTTTCATGATCACATTGGCGGACCATGAGCGTTATGCAAAACCTCCATCTTCAAGATCGACGATCTCGGAAGCTGCAGGTCAGAGCAGCGGCGGGTGGCGGCAGGGATGGGGAGTTTTGCATAAGCCTCCATGAGTGCCACCTCTATCTTGCTTGCCTGAACAACTCTGCTTGCCTGAACAACTCTGCGCTGGAGCGGGTTGGCGATGTGTCCGCAGACGAGCGTGACCTGATCACACCGGAGTAGCCTGGCCGGGCCGGTCTGCGGCCGCTTCGCCCAGGCCCGGGAACGAATGTGCACTGGCGCGCCGGATGATGCCGTGGGCTCGCAGTAGCCGCATGCAGCCATGAACGCGGGGCGGGGCGGGCCGCGATCAAGAC
>Ga0209166_10003065_pt1 | contig 12266 bp, 9 predicted proteins | sample Coa_R1_3_FD_187151 | JGI IMG/M metagenome (GOLD analysis project Ga0209166, IMG submission 187151) | Surface soil microbial communities from Centralia Pennsylvania, which are recovering from an underground coalmine fire - Coalmine... | ecosystem: Environmental > Terrestrial > Soil > Unclassified... | reverse complement strand
GATCGGGCAACCACGCAGTTCGAAATCGACTGGAACGTGCTCAGCGATCGGGGTCGAAAGCTTCAGCGTGCTGATGAACTTCGGTGTGGCGTAGACGACCCGGATGAACTCATCGACATCTTTCCAGTTACGCAAAGCTTGAATGCCGCCTGCAGTGGCACAGGCTCCAATTGTAATCAGAGTCTTGCACTGCCTTCGCACTTCCTGGATACGCTGGGCATCTTGATACGTGGTAATCGATCCCTCCACCAGGCCAATGTCATAAGGACCTTTCGACATGGCGCGTGTTGCTTCAGGAAAATAGGCAATATTCACTGCCCCCGCAATGCCGAGCAGTTCATCTTCGGCGTCGAGGAGGCTTAATTGACAACCGTCGCACGAAGCGAATTTGAAAACACCAATTCTGGGCTTGTGTTTTGATTTAGAGCTCATACTTCTCCAGTAACTTCCGGATCTGCTCGTAGCGGAAAATTGGCCCATCTTTGCAGATGAAGTGTGGTCCATATTGGCAATGGCCACAAAAACCGACGGCACACTTCATGTTCCGTTCCATCGAAAGGTAAATATCGTCGCGGCTAAGTCCCTGCGTTTCTAGTTCCCGCGTGACGAAGCGCATCATGATCTCAGGACCGCAGACCATCGCGATCGAACGAGCTGGCTGCAGCCGGGAGTACTTGAACAACGTCGTGACTACGCCGACGTGGCCCCGCCAGTTCAGGCCGCCGTAGTCCACCGTGACCAGCACTTGAGTCTCGCAGTTGCGCGCCCAGGTCGCCAGTTCCTTACGATACAGTAGGTCCCGCGGGCTGCGCCCTCCGTAGAGTATGACTAATCGCCCATAGTCTTTCCGATTCTGCAAGACGTGATAGATAACAGGTCGCAAGGGCGCCAGGCCGATGCCGCCAGCCACCACGATGACATCCCGCCCTCGCGCAGCGTCTACCGGCCACCCTGTTCCGAACGGACCTCGTACACCCACGCCGTCGCCCACTGCCCGGTTCACCAGCGAATGAGTAGCCTGCCCGACTGAACGCACCGTGTAGACCAAGTGGTCGTGCAACGCTGGATCACCGCTAATGGAGATGGGCAACTCGCCAACTCCGAACACCCACAGCATGCTGAACTGTCCGGGCTGGAATACACTTCCATTGACTGGGTTCTCGGGTTCGAGCCTCAAGGTAAACGTGTCCGGCGTCTCCTTGGCCACCTGTCGTACGGAGTAGGGCTGGGGAAGCATCGGGTCGGGTGTAATTGCTGTTGCCATCGTCGTCATCTGACTGCGTATACGTCGAGCAACTGCAAGCGTGTCGCCTCCAACCGCTGCTCCATGATCTGCGCAAATCGCTTCAAAACCTCGTAGCCCAGATCGTGATTCTCGTCGCACTTCGTCCGCAGACACTCTCCATCGAGCGCAATGGCGCGCACGTCGTCGACAGCGCGCGCGTGGAATTTCCATTGAAATGGTGGCAACAGCCACGACCACCCCAGGATTTCCCCAACGCTCAAGGTCGAAACGATAATCGGCTTGTGCTGGGGCGCCAGAACCTCGACGGCGACCTTCCCTTCCCGAATGAGGTAAAAGGTGTTGGCCGGGTCTCCTTCCCTAAGAATGTACGTGCCTGCTTTGAACCGCACGTTAGAGGCACAGCTCACCATCAGATTCGTGAAGCCGTCATCGAGACCGACGAAGAACGAGTGCTCCGCAATGATGCGTTCAAGGGTTTCCATTCTCGCCTCCTTCTCGAATAGCCCTGACCTCCTCGGTAATGTCGATACCCACCGGGCACCAGGTTATGCAACGACCGCAGCCAACACATCCCGTACTGCCGAACTGGTCGATCCAGGAGGCTAGCTTGTGAGTCATCCACTGGCGATAGCGTGCTTTGGCGGAGGTTCGGACACTGCCTCCGTGAATGTAGGAAAAGCTTTGGGTGAAGCAGGAATCCCAGCGGCGCCAGCGTTCTGCGTGATCTCCGGTAATGTCAGTTACATCTTCCACAGAGGTGCAGAAACAGGTGGGGCAGACCATCGTGCAGTTGGCACACGTCAGGCAACGGGTGGCCACGTCGTCCCAGCGCGGATGCTCAAAGTTCTCGTAGAGAAGCTCCTTGATGCCAGTGGTATCGATGCTGCGCACCTGCTGGCGCGCCGCCGCTTCCACCCTCGCTCCGGCTTCCTGGCAGTCTGCTGCGGTAGCCGGAACCGTTTCCAACTCAATGAGTATCTCGGCGCCGCGATCGCTACCCGTGTCTACCAGGAAGCGGTGCCCCTCGGCCCCCAGGAGTTCTGTGAGAACAAGGTCAAAGCCCTTTGACACCTGCGGACCCGTTCCCATCGACGCACAGAAACATGTTGCCGCCGCCTGCGTGCACTGTACAGCGATGATGAACGCACCACGACGGTGCTGGTCATAGATGGGATCACGGTATTTGTCTCCGAGCAGCACGCGATCTTGCACGGCGATCGCCGCCAGTTCGCATGCTCGAGCTCCCAGGAACGCATGTGGACGTTCGGGTTTTGCCTCATTGTTCAGGATGCGGAACGTCTCACCCTGGCGCTCGGCCGACCACAGTCGAACGTCCGCCGGATGCAGGTAATTCTTCCAGCTCTGTGGTCCCACTGCGTATCCAAAGAAGGCATCATCTTCGCGGCGCTTCAGACGATAACGCCCCGGTTCCTGTTCGTCGGTCCATCCAGCAGGCAGATCCTCGACTGACTCAACATTGTCATAGACGATCGCCCCGTCACGCAGCCCGGGCCCGATGACTTCATAGCCCTTGCGCACCAACGCCTCAATCAGCTTCCCCAACTGGTCTGCGTCTAGGATATGTACCGATCGCTGAGCCACGCGATCCCCCGCATTTTCACGACTCGCCAACAAGGCCTCCGGCGGCAACAAGTTAAGACTACTTCTTTTTTTCCCCCTGTCTGCCGGGACCGTCTGTCTGCACTGGATATCTCCTTCGCGATGAATGATCCTCATGGCTAATCCTTCTGCCCGATACAGTCGGTACACTCGTTTGTTGTTGACTGTTATCCCTTCCCGCACCAATAACGCCGTCAGCCGGCGATACCCGAACCGCATTCGTTTGGCGGCCAGTTCCTTCAGCCGGGCTCGCAGCGCCGCATCCCGCTCGTTCCTCCGTGCTTGATAGCGATGCGTCGAACGTCCCAATCCCAGCAGCCTGCAGGCGTGCCGTTCTCTTATCTCGTACTCCACTCCGACATAGCGTACGGCTGCCCGAAGTCCCGCAGGCGCTACCAGTTTCTTGAGAGCACGTCTTTCAACGCCCGGTTATCCAGCGTCAGATCCGCCACCACGTGCTTCAGCTTCCGGTTCTCGTCTTCCAGTTGCTTCAGCCGTCTCGCCTCGCTGCTGTCCATGCCACCATACTTCGCCTTCCACCGGTAGTACGTCTGCTCGCTGATCCCGTGCTGCCGGCACAACTCCGCCGTCGCCACTCCTGCCTCGCCTTGCTTCAGGATGGCGATGATTTGCTCTTCACTGTGTCGCGTGCCTTTCATCGCGGTTCTCCTCTCCTGGGTTTGGGAGAACTCACATTGTAGATGGCTCAGTTTTCGGGGGTTGGGTCACCCGAAGCAGTGTGAGCGGTAACCAACACGGCGGGAAAAGTGGGACACGGGCATAGGTTCCCCTCAGTCTCGCAGTCGCTCATACAATCCAGGAAAATGGCAGAACCCGCCGTACGGGTGTGCGATATGACAAAGTCTTGGCAGGCTCGACTCCCAGCTTGCTTTTGTTGGGAGACATCAATGACACGGCGCATTCTTTTCTACAACTCAATGCCCAGCGTGGCCATGGATAGCAATGGCGACATTGGCATCACTTACACCGCCACTGGCAATGTCAACCATGGCAGCGTCACCAACTACGATCCGTCGCCGTTTTTCGTGACTGTGGATCCCAGTGGAAACTTGGGAACTCCGGTGGCGATCCTGTCAAACAGTGGCTCCAGCGGTCAAGACGAAACTGACGAGTACTGGGGTGAGTATGTCAGCGTTAGCAGCGACCCCGATAATGACGCGAGGTTCTGGGCCGTCGATCAATATATGAACGGCAACCAAACCGTAAATTGCTCCTACAAGCTGGCGATCGGCAAGGGGTGCAGGTGGGCGTCGAGGAGTTTTACGTGTCAAAAAGGCAGCGGGTGCTAGCGAAAAGAGTTCACATTCGCACTGGAATCACCCTGGGCACTTCTTGATCATCACCAAGCTCAAAAGATAATGCTGGGACCGGCCACACACAAAGCCAGCAAAGTCGTTGGCCATTGTCTACGGCGCGGTTCCGCAGAACCACGGCATGTTGCGAAGGTCCCCGATTGCGAGTGTAGGAAGAACCTAGCTGACAGTGTCACACGAGACACCCACCTGCTGAATTCCTTTGTGCAGTATTTTCAAGTCTGATCCGACACGCCTGCGGACGGTTAGGATCACAATCTCATCGCATCGTTTCTTTCTCGCCTAGCGGATCTTGAATTGCCCCTGAAGCGACGGGAACGAATCACCCCAGATGGTGACGGTGTAGGTCCCGGGTAGGTAGTACGTTGTATTGAGCATGTACCCGTAATCGCCTGGTACGCCAGTTTGTGCGAAGGCATTGATCCGGGAAAGTGTGAGTTGGTTGGTCATATTGCTCTTGCCATCGAGGACCCTCACCACCGAAATGCTCGCATGACCGTCCGTGATGGCCTGTCCGGTCGCGACTGAGGTGAGGTGAATAATAAACGGGGTCAGCCCGCGGGTGAGGTGCGTGGGCAATTTCGGAAACACCAATTGCATCGTGGCCTGGCCTTGAGGGTTAGTGCTGCCCAGGCTGACGGCCACAAATTCTGAGAAGCCTTGCGTCTTGCCTTTCACGGTTGGGTCGGAGTACCCGGTGAAGATATTGGTCCACTGGTTCTGGCCGATGGGAGTGGTGAGGAAACCTGGATTGATGATGGACTGTGAAGTGCTGAAGCTGGTCTGCACGGCAATGGTGGGAGAAGACTCGCTGGGACAGGAGATCTGATTTCCGTTGTTGTCGGAGCAGGTGATCTGGTAATCGACGCAGTTGCCTCCGGTACCGCCGGCGACAATGCAGGTGGCTCTCGCGAACTTGGTGCCAGCGACGCGGGCGGAGAATTGCGCTTGAGTCATCTCAACTGCAGTGGTCGTCATGTTGACTCCACTGAAGTTCGCGCCGGGTGGGTACTGCACGACATAGTTGGTAGTCGGGAAGGTGAAGGTATTGGGCTGCGTCGGACTTAATGGTTGCGTGATCTGCAGCGTAGTTTGAGGCGCTGCGCCGACGGCAATGCCAACAGGACCGGAACCTACCGCAACCTTACCAGTAATGGTGTTCGTGGAGATCGTAATAATATCAACCGCATTGCTACCATTATTGACGACGTAGGCCGTTGACCCATCTGTACTGACCGCCACTTGCCGCGGACTACTGAAGCCCGAAATCGTTGCGATGACCGTTTCAGACGCCGTATAGATCACCGACAGAGTATTTGAGGATGTGTTCACCACGTAAGCCATTGTGCTGTCGGGACTGAACACTGCGCCGTGAGGGGCCGACCCTACTGGAATTGTCGCCGTAACGGTATTCGTCGCCACTGAAATCACCGATACATTGTTGCTGCCTTTATTTTCCACATACACGAAGCTGCTATTGGGCGCCGCCGTTGCCCAGTCAGGATTGGTGCCTACATTGATCGTCTGTACGACTGTAGGATTGGGTCCGACCGCAATGACGGAAACGGTGTTGTCTTTCGCGTTGGGCACGTAGGCGAACGTTCCTTGCGAGGTGATCGCCATGGTCACGTTAGCAGGAGCATGCCCGACGGACACGGTCGACGTTACGGTTTGTGTCGAGGTATTGATCACCGAAACCGTATTCGAACCAGAGTTCGCCACATAGATGGCTGTTCCGTCAGGCGTGTAGGCAAGGCCGACGGGGAATGACTGCACCGGAATCGTGGCCACGACGGTGCTGCTTGCCGTATCGATCACAGCGACGTCGCTTCCAAGATTATTGCTGACGTAGACCTGTTTCCCGTCTGGGGAGATTGCGGCATCAACGGGCCCTGGGCCCGCCGGTATGCTGTTTACCACCTGGCCAGTAGGAATACTAACCATCGACACCGTGTTGCTGTTGACATTGGCTACGTACGCAAAGGGCCCGGTTTGGGTAATGAAGAGTGTCTGCGGTTGCGACGTCGATCCGGCGAATGTGCCGTCGCCACCATATACGGCAGTGATCGAATATCCTCCCACCGCCAGACTGCTGGGGTTGAAATTGAACTGTGCGGCTCCGCTGCTCAGAGCGGCCGTTCCGATCTGGGTTGTACCGTTGAAGTAAGTGACAGTTCCGGTAGGTACGCCGTCTCCCGATACGGTCGCCGTCATTACCACCGGTCCGACCGAACCCGCGGGGATGCTCGAAGGCGACAGACTCAGAGTGGTCGTCGTCGGGCTAGTTCCGCTCGTTACCACGATGCTGCTGACGACCGTGGCCGAGTTACTGTTTGAGTCCACGACCTGGGCAGTGAAGTTAAAAGTGCCAGCCGTGCTGGGTATGCCCGTGATCGCTCCTGTCGACGCGTTAAGCGACAGCACTGGAGGCAGTGAACCGCCGATGATCGAGTAGGTGTACGGCGGCACTCCGCCCGAAGCAACCAGCCCTGAGCTATAGGGAACACCCACCTGCGCCGTTCCCGTTGGGCCGCTGAGCGAGATCACGGGTGGCAGGCTGAAGATCGCGCCGTCAAGCCGGTCTCCGCCAAAATTCGTCATCCCATATAAGCTCCCATTGCTAGCGAGCACGAGTGCACCGTAAGGATAGGCGCCGTCAGTGAGGCCGAAGTTGTACACCGTGGTCAGCTGTCCTGATAGCGTGATCTCGTAGACCGTTCCGTACCCGTAGACACCGCCATACGCCGCCGTTCCGTAGAGGTTCCCTCCGGCTTCTACCAGGCCACCTATCGGATAGTCTCCGTCTGAGCAGTCCTCGGTGCAGAAGCTGTGAAGCGTGGTGAGCGTTGCCCCGAGAGTGATTCGGAAAACCGTGCCCCCGAAATTGGTTCCGCCACCGTTAGTTGTGCCGTAGAGGTTTCCATCACTGGCTTGCACCAGCACGGCCGACGGGTTGGAACCGTCCAGGCAGCCCGGTTGGGAGCAGAAGCTGTAAAGTGTGGTGAGCGTTCCCCCGAGAGTGATTCGGAAAATGGTTCCCGCATCGTTAGCACCGCCACCATTCGTTGTGCCATAGAGGTTCCCATCGCTGGCTTGCACGAGACCGCCGACGGGATTGATACCGTCCGCGCAGTTGGGCAGGGAGCAAAAATCGTAAAGCGGGGCCAGCTGGCCCGCTGGTGTGATTTGGAAAACGACGCCCCCATTGTTTGGGCCCCCGCCAGCCGATGTGACTCCGTAAAGGTTCCCATCCGTGGCTTGCACCAGCCCGGCCTGCGAGTAATTGCCGTCGGCGCAGCCCTCCTGAGAGCAAAAATCGTGAAGGGGGGTTAGCGTACCCGCCGGCGTGATCTCATAAACGGTTCCCGCGCCGATACCGCCAAGTGGGGTTGTGCCGTAAAAATTTCCGTTGCTGGCTTGGACGAGCCCCGAGAATGGCTGAACCCCGTCCGTGCAGTTGGTTAAGGAGCAAAACGTGTAAATCGTAGTTAGCGTCCCGCCTGGGGTTAGTCGGAACACCGTGCCCTGTTCATAAAGTCCACCGCTGGTGGTGGTTCCGTAGAGGTTGCCGTCACTGCCCTGGGTCAGATAATTGAGGTAGGGAAAGGCGCCATTCGCGCCATAGAGATCTAAAATACTTGTGACCGACGGAGCAGAGTTGTGCCGGTTCACTCCTTCCTTAGTTGCAGTGGTGTTCGCTCGCGCCGCTGGAGCCGCATTCCTGATTCTAGGGTCGGAAGCGTCGGGGAGCATTGCGCCTTTGCGGTTCAGTCGCACGGCGCTCGACGCAGGGGCTTCAGCTCCGTGGCCGATCACTAGAGAGTTCGCGGTCCTCTTGGCGGAAATCCTCGGCGCTTTCGCTGGCCCCAGCCCCAGCGGCAGGGTGAAGACTGTGCCATCGAGGTAGCTGCCGCCATAGCTGGTCGCGCCGTATAAGGTTCCGCCGGATTGGGCAAGTCCGCCGTAAGGGTAGGCACCGTCACTGCCATAGCTTTGGGAGAAAAAGTCGTAAAGGGTGGTCAGCTGCCCCGCAGGCGTCATTCCGAAGACTGTGCCGAAACTCCACCACAGGTTAGGACCCTGTCCGCCGCCAGTCGTGCCGTACAGGTTTCCATCAGAGGCCTGCAGCAGTCCAGCCCTGGGGTGAGTGCCATCCGTGCAGTAGCTTTGCGAGCAAAAGTAGTAAAGGGGGGTCAGCTGGCCCGAGAGCGTCATTTCAAAGATCGTGCCAGTGTCGCCGTTGGCCCCGCCATTTTCGGTTGTTCCATACAGGAGCCCATTATTGGCCTGGACCAGCCCGGCCCAAGGCTGTGCGCCGTCAGGGCATCCGGATAGAGTGCAAAACGTGTAAAGCGTAGTCAGCTGCCCCGAGGGCGTCATTTCAAAGATCGTGCCGCCGCTGTTGGTTCCTCCGAATGCGGTGGTGCCGTAGAAGTTTCCGTTGCTGGCCTGCACAAGACTGGCGGTAGGGTAATAACCGTCACTGCAGTTGGTTTGGGAGCAGAAGCTGTAAAGCGTGGTCAGTTGGCCCGACGGCGTTATCTTGAAGACCGTGCCTGCAAAGTTGGTCCCGCCACCCAATGTTGTGCCGTAGAAGTTCCCGTCGTTTCCCAACACAAGGCCGGCGAATGGATAGGACCCATCAGTCGGTCCGTCAGCAAAGCTATGCAGGGTTGTCAGTATCCCCGTTTTCGTCACCACAAAGACCGTGCCCAGGCCGTTGGCTCCGCCCGTAATGGTCGTCCCGTAATAGTTGCCGCCTAAGGCCGTCAACCCTGATTCAGGCTCAGCTCCGTCCGCGCAGTTGATTTGGGAGCAAAATGTATAAATCGTGCTCAGCGTTCCCCCAGGGGTGACTTGGAAGACTGTGCCCTCGTCGTAAGTTCCTCCCGCGTAGGTGGTCCCGTAACCGTTCCCGCTCGAGTCGAATACAACCGAATACCCGTAATAGGGGCTGGCGCCGTTGGCGGTGCCGTTGAAACTCGCCAGAGGGAATTGGGCATGGGCCGGGCCGGTCACCGCGAGCAACAAGAGAATGCATGCCACAAGCCATTGAAACTGGTGCCGACTATTATTCTCATTGACTCCGATCGGCGAGCCGTAGGCGCGGTTTGTCGTCAACAATCGAGGCATGATCTCTCCAGCAGTTTTGGATGGTAGCTTCTCCGCACAATGATTCGAGGTGACACCCGCACGAGCGCCCCCCCAAGGCGCGGAGTCGGCGAACATTATCATTGTGGAAGTGGATTTACAAGATGCAAGACTCTGCGCATCGGGGTTGCAACAAGCCGCAACTTTACGGGAGGGTCGAATCCCGTTGTGCAGTTGCTTCGTGGCCTTATAGCCTCAGGGATAGTGGGGAGGTCGGCATGGACTTTGTCTCAGGTGGCTCCCTCTCGTTGACTTCCCCCTCCGCGTATGAAAAAATCCACGAAAAGAGGCCGTTCTCGTGGCGTGGGGCGAGGGTCTAGAAGCTAATTCTCTTTGCCCTGATCAGACTCTGCGGTCCCAACTCGATCTTCATTCAGTATGGTTATGGAGGAGCCGCGACGTTTTCCATCCCGCGAGCGAGCCAATTGGATTCAGACCGTCGTCCTCGTGGGACTGTGTAGATGTAGAAGCGGATTTTTGTGGAGTAATGGGACCGTAGCACGGATTGTTTGTAAGTGGCGCATACGGCAGGCCGTTCAAAGCCTCAGCCACATCGTTTCGCTCGTGACTTTCTGGTTGCCCAACTCGCTAATCTCTCCGGATAATCCGGAGTCTCTGAAAATTCCATACGGAGTCGCCCTCCCTTTCGCTGTCATGCTCTATGGAGCGGTTCAGTTAGTGGGAGTGGTTCCGTGAGAAAGTTCGACTGCAAGATACCGATGAGTCTGATCGCCGATACGCACGGCGCCGAAATCGCCGAAGCCGCCGCGGTCCTGCCGCTGATGTTCATGATCCTGCTCGGAATCTTTTGGTTCGGCCAGGCCTTCAGCATCTATGGCGCCATCAGCCGTGCCGCCGCGGATGGTGCACGCGCCGGGTCTTTGCCTTATTGCGCGACTTGCACCGGCATCAACACCATTACACAGTACACCGCCAATGCGGTTGCGATGGTGCAAAATGATCTCATCGCGTCGAAGCTGGACCCGAACCTTGTGGAGTATCCTTCGCCCATACTCAATTTCGCCGCATGCCCTTGGGTTCAGTCCAGTACCGGGTGCAACTCGGGCGCGAGTAACGTTTGCGTTCAAATGCCGGTCCTGTTGGAGAACGGGAATGCCGGTACTGGACTCTGCGGTATTTCAGTGAGCTTCCAGTATCCCTTTCAGTTCTGGTTGCCGTTCACGACCCTGAGCAAACAACGGATCTACATAAAAGCATCCGCTCAGGTGCCGAGGCCGAACCGGTGACATCTGTCTGCTATTTCTGCCCTGGTCGCTTCCGCGGCAAATTCTGGTTCGACGACCGCGCTGCCCAACTCGTCGAGTTCGCCGTCGCCCTGCCCTTGCTTGTCGTTTTTGTAGTTGGGATCTTCGATTTCAGCAACGCCTTCACCCTCAAGCTAAGGTTGACCAATGTCGCAGAGGAGGCGGCACACGCCAGCGCCATCGATCCTTTCACCGACGTAGCGCCAGGTGCAACTCCGGTCTCGGTGGTGGATGTCTTTCAGATCGTGGACTATTATCTGGTCAACAACAACGTCAATGACTGCGGTCTTTCGTCGCATCCCAATCCTACTTCGTCAGGGTTGACATGGACCTTTACCGCAACTGGTAACAGTTGCCCTTCGGCGGGCCTCAAGCTGATTGTCAATCGTGGCTACTATCTTCCTGTTAACAGCACCACGGTTGCGAACGCGAATTGTCAATCGCAAACTCCGGGCGCTGGACAAACTGCAGTCATTGCGACCTGCATCAGCATTTGGTACCCGTATGCGTGGCAATTCGGCAAAGTGGCCAGCCTTCTAGGATCGAATAATGTTCTGCCTGCTCAATTTACGGTAATCGCGGTCGCGTTGAACACAGACTGAGATGAAGAAGCCCTTATTCCAAGAATCGAGTGCGAGGCATCCGGAGCGAGGGGTGACCATGGTTTTGGTCGCAGTTGCGATGGTCGCAATCGTGGGTATGGCCGCCCTGTCGATCGATTTGATCACTCTATACCTGGCAAAACAAGAAGCGCAGCGCGCCGCCGAGGGCGCCGCACTGGCGGCTGCAGAAATCATCGCGGTGTCGGGGATTACTGGAGATCCCGCGAATCTGACATTGAACTGGTCGGGAATTTGCGGCGGCAGTAGCAGCGCTGCAACGTTGGCTGCCCAAGCGGTAGCCGAGCAAAACGCTGTAAGCGGACTTGCGGCGGGGTCGGTTACGGTCACCTATTCCGGGGGCGCTAGCGGTGGATCGCTTACGTCTGATCCCAACTGCAGCAATCTGAAATCAACGGCATTCGGTTTGAACCCGCTGGTGACGGTGCGGCTCACGCGCCCAAACCTTCCGAGCTTTTTTTCCCGCATTTGGGGAAATCCGGGGCTGACGGTGAGCGCAACGGCGACGGCAGAGGCATTCAACCCTTCCAACTCAGGAAACGAGGGAAATCAAATCTCGGGAAACTTAATTCCAGTCCAACCCCGCTGCGTGAAACCTTGGATTGTGCCGAATCTCGACCCGGGAAATGGAACCTGCACCGGGAATGCGTGCCCAAAGTTCGTCGGTCTCGGTGACGGCTCCATTCAGAACCCGGGAATATCCCTTAACGGCACTTCGAGCACGGGAGTAGTTGGAGAAAAGTTCTGGCTGATTCCCGACTGCCAGAACAACCCTACCAAGTGCATGATGATTGATACGCCGCAGGCAAACTACCCCAGTGGAAGCTTTGTCAATCAGGCGCCGCCGAACTTGTTCTATGTGCCCAACCAGGCCGGGCTAACACCTGATGCCGTCCCATCCTGCAGCAACGGAGATCCGTACATCCAGGATATCGGAGGCTGCGATCAAGCGGCCAATTATCAGTGCGGCATGAAAGATAAAAACGTTGCGGACCTGACGATCGGTCCCAACGCCGACACCACCGAAGGA
>Ga0209166_10003064_pt1 | contig 12267 bp, 10 predicted proteins | sample Coa_R1_3_FD_187151 | JGI IMG/M metagenome (GOLD analysis project Ga0209166, IMG submission 187151) | Surface soil microbial communities from Centralia Pennsylvania, which are recovering from an underground coalmine fire - Coalmine... | ecosystem: Environmental > Terrestrial > Soil >... | reverse complement strand
GGACGCGTTCGTGCGCCAGTTGCAGCTCGACCGGCTCACGTTACGCCAGATGCGATCGTGGTTGATGTCCGACGAGGCGCGGCGCGCGATCGAAGTGGCCGCGGGCGCCACCGAAGCCACGTATGAACGGCTGGCGCTGATCCTGTTCGGGACGGAGTTGCCGCAACTGCTGGGCAAGCAAGCCGTGGTGCCGCAGAGCACCGGCGTGAGCGCCGAGGAGCGTCTCGAACTGCAGCGCGAGAAGGCGCGCATCCGCGCCCGGCTGCGCCGCGCCGCCGCCAAAGCCGCCCGAGCCTAGCGGACGGCCGAGCTCCTAGTCGGCCGCTCCGCGTCCGCGGAAGCCTGACAGAAACACGAGCGACACGGCGCCGAGGGCGACGCCAAACCACAATGTGCAGACCCGAATGAGCAGCGTCGCGGCGGCCGCGACGTCGCGCGGCTGGCCGGCTACCAGGTCCAGCACGCCGGCGACGGTGCCTTCGGCGGCGCCCAGGCCGCCGGGGAGCAGCGACGCCGAGCCGACCAGACTGCCGGCGGCCAGAGCGAACGTGGCCTGGTTCGCCAGCTCCGCGCTGGGTATCGCGCCGAGCCCCAGCAAGATGACATACAGCGCCAGGCACTCGCCGCCCCAGGACACCACGCCGACGCCCACCGCCAGCGCCAGTCGCGGCCACGTCAGTAGCTCGCGAGCGCTGTCGTAGACGGTCTGCAGGATGTCCGCGACGCGACGAGTGCGCGGCCGGCGGCGGAAGACGTCCAGGACAAAATGGACGAGCGGGCGGGCCTGGATCAAGGCGACCGCCCCGCACGCGAGCGCGGCCACCGCGAGCAGCGCGACGACGCCGAAGCGAAAGCTGACGAGCCCGGTGGTGGCGAGCAGCAGCATGGCGATGCCGTCGACGAGGCGCTCGGCGAAGACGATCGGCGCGGTGCGTGCCAGCGGGGCGCTATCAGGCCCGGCGATCTCGCGCAACCAGAAGCTTTTCGTCAGCTCGCCCGATTTGCCGGGCGTGAGGCCCATCGCAAAGCCGGACAGGAACACGAGAGCGCTCGCGGCCTTGCCGACGCCCTGCACGCCGAGGACGCGCAGGTAGTAGTTCCAGCGGAGCCAGCGCAGCGTGTAGTTCCAGAGAGTCAGCAAGACGACCGGCAGGATCAAGAGCGGCGGAAAGCGGCCCAGCGCGGCCAGGACGGCCGGCGCGTCACCCCAGGCGACGACGAGCGCGGAGACCGCGATGGCGATCACGGCGATGACCACGACGCCGCGGGTGAGCCCTTTCACGGCGTGCGCCCACAGGGAACGGGGAGCAACGCGACATCGAGAGCTCGGCGCAAGCGACTCAACGTCGCAATCCACCCGGGCCGAAGACCGAGCCCCAGGGCGAGCCCTGCCCGCTGACGAACACGTGCGCGTTGTATGCGCTGACAGGCCCACCCGCGACGGCCTCGACGCGCAAGCAGAAAGCGGGCGTCCGCCATACGGGAGGATGTCGGGGCGGGTTGCGCGTCTCCTGACAGGAGCGGCGGCAGCGCCTCCGAGAACCACTCGAGTACCGGTCGGGCGCGCGTCTCCCAGCGGGAGCGGCGATTACGCCTCCGACAGCGACTCGAGCACGCCGGTCGGCAGCGTGGCCTGGCCGACGTCCCATGGGTAGACGATCCATGCGTCGGTCTCGTCCACATGGTAGTCGGGCCGAATATCGGAGTAGGTGGAGTGCGCGGGTTTGTAGTGCAGCACCGCGGTCTGTGGATAGCCGCCGGCATCGAGCACGCGTTCCCGCACCGCCATGATGGTGCGGCCCGAATCCCAGACGTCGTCCACGATCAGCACTTGTTTGCCATTGAGGAGTGGGTCGGCTGGGAACTGCAGGAAGATGGGCTTGTCCAGCGTGTGCTCCTGCTCCGTATAGAACATGACCGCCGCGACCATGATGTTTCTCAGGTTCAGCCGCTCGCTGATGATGCAGGCGGGCACCATGCCACCGCGCGTGATCACCAGCATCACGTCGTAGCTGGTCGGCAATCGGTCGGCGAGCCGAATCGCGAGATCCTCGATCTGGGTCCAGGTCAGGTGCTGCTTGATCATCCAGGTGGGGGAAGAGTATAGGCCCGCTGATCCGAACCGAGTCAGGGGGCGTACCCCACTGTGCGGGCCCGGGCACTCAGCGTCCGGGCCCGGGGGGCGGCGCGCACTGGCCACGCGTGTCAGTCCACCTCAGCTTGCTGAAGACAACCGTGGACACAGAAGGAGTCAGCAGTGAAGCGACCTCTCGCTCTCTTTGGAGGCCTTGCCGCATCGGTCGGAATCCTGGCGGGCACGCTCGTCAGTGCGCCCATGGCCGGCGCGTCCAGCCACCGCGAGGCACCCATGATCGCGGGTGACCCGTACGCGGACTTGACGGACGTCTATGCGTTCGTCGCCGCCGATAAGCCGGATTCGGTCACCTTGATCATGAACGTCATCCCCTACGAAAACCCGATGGGCGGCCCGAACTACTACCAGTTCGATCCGAAGGTCCGCTATCAGCTCCACATTGCCCAGGCCGGGCACAACGTGGCCGACGTCACCTACAACGTCGAATTTCAGACCACCGTCAAAAATCCCAACACGTTCCTCTACAACTTCGGTCCGTTCGCCAAGGACGGCGACGCCAACCTCAATGTCCAGCAGACGGCAACGGTCACCAAGACCGTGCGCGGTGTCGGCGACACGGTGATCGGCACCAACCTGCCGGTCCAGCCGGTGAACATTGGTCCGCACTCCAACCCACCGCAGATCGGCGGCATGGACACCACCAATAGCGCCGGCGGCCTCAGTGGCGGTCCGGCGGTCAGCGCGCTCCAGAACGGTGAGGGCTGGTTCTTCGCTGGCCAACGCGCCGATCCATTCTTCCTGGACCTGGGCGTCTTTGACCTGCTGGCGCTGCGGCCCTTCGATGCGCTGCACAAGGTCGTGCCGTTGTCGAACACCGATGGCGTCAACTCCTTCAATGGGTTCAACGTCCACACCATCGCGTTCCAGATTCCGATGACGCTGCTGACGACGGACGGCCAGGCGGCGAAGGCCGACGGCTCGAACTCGATCATCGGCGTGTGGGCGACCACGTGGCGTCGCCAGACCCGGGTCCTCAGCGCGAACGGCGCCGGCGACAACCAGACCGGCGACTGGGTGCAGATCGAGCGCCTGGGCAACCCGCTGGTCAACGAGGTCGTCGTCCCACTGGGCGCGAAGGACCACTTCAACGCGACGCCGCCATCGGGCGACGGCGAGTTCCTGCCCGCGGTCCTCAATCCCGAGCTCCCGGGCCTCATCAACGCGCTGTACGGCGTACCCGTGCCGCCAGCGCCCCGCAACGACCTGGTCACGATCTTCCTGACGGGCATTCCTGGCCTGAACCAGCCCGCGAATGTCCAGGCCTCGGAGATGCTGCGCCTGAACATGGGCGTACCGCCCACGGCTGGCATCGGCAAGGGCAACCGCATGGGCGTCCTGGGTGGCGACAACGCCGGGTTCCCCAACGGCCGTCGGCCCGAGGATGACGTGGTCGACATCGCCATCCAGGCGATGGCGGGCGCGACGCCCTTCACGCCTGACTTCAACAAAGCGCCCAACAATCTGCTGGGCGACGGCGTGAATCAGATGGCGCAGCCGTTGAACGGGACGTTCCCGTATCTGTCGCAGCCGTACCAGGGCTTCGCCCGGGCGGGCGGCACCGCGACGAGCCCAACGGGCGCACCGTAAGGCGCCGGGTCAGGCTGGGTGAGCTGAGAGAACACCCGGCCTGATCCATGGCCGCGCGGGAGACGTACCTCCTGTCGACGAACGACTCCTCTCCCCGTCTCGAGTCCTTTCCAAGCCTGAACCCCTGACCACTGGAGCGAAGCGATGTTGAACTTGACTGCCATCACCGTGAAGCGCCAGTGGCGCTTGCCGATTCTCGGCGCGTTCGCGGCCGGCGTCCTCCTGACCACGTTTCTGGCCAGTTCGACGTTTTCGCGGGTGACGCCGCCCTCGCCCAGCAGCGTGAGTCCCATGGCGGATGTCGTCGCTGGGAGCGTCTCGGCCACCGACCGTCAGATCAGCGCCTTGCAGGACCACCTGCGCCAGGTCCCGTCGGATCACCAGAGTGCCACGCAGCTCGGCCTGGCGTACCTGCAGCGAGCCCGCGAGACGAGCGATCCGAGCTACCTGACCCGTGCCGACGGCATCCTCAATCAAGCCCTGAGTCCGGCGCCAGATGACACCGACACCCTGATCGGTCTCGGCACCCTGGCCCTGGCCCGCCATCAGTTTCAGGACGCGGTCGGCTGGGGCCAGCGGGCGATCGCCTCGAATGAATTCAAGGCCGCCAGCTACGGTGTCCTCGGCGATGCGTACACCGAGCTGGGCCGCTATGACGACGCGGTGACCAGCTTCCAGAAGATGGTCGACCTGCGACCCGATCAGACCTCGTACGCTCGAGTGTCCTACGCCCGCGAGCTGCACGGCGACCTCAGCGGCGCCATCAAGGCGATGCAGGCGGCGGTCGACTCGGCGCCGGGCGGCAGTGAAGCGACCGAGTGGACACGCGTCCAGCTTGGCAATCTGTTCTTCAACACCGGCGACATCGCTGCCGCCGAACGAACGTATCAGCAGTCGTTGACGCTCTCGCCCGGCTACGTGTACGCGACCGCTGGGCTAGCCAGGGTCGCGGCTGCGCGCGGCGACTACAGCCACGCCGCGGAGCTCTACACCCAGGTGACCCAGCAAGTCCCGCTGCCCGAGTTCGTGATCCGGCTGGCTGAAGTCGACCGCGCCGCCGGCCGTGACGCCGACGCGCTGCAGCAGGAGAAGCTGGTCGATATCGAAGCCCAACTCTTCGTCGCGAACGGCGTCGATACCGATCTGGAAATGGCGATCTTCGACGCCGACCACGGTCGCGCCGACCAGGCGGTAGCGCGCGCGCGAGGCGAATGGGACCGCCGCCAGAGCGTCCATGTGGCCGACGCCCTGGCCTGGGCGCTCTACAAGAGCGGCGACTGCGCGCAGGCGCAGACCTATGCGACCCAGGCGTTGCGACTCGGCTCGCACGATGCGCTGATGCTGTTCCACGCCGGCGAGATCGCGCGCTGTAACGGCGACACGACCTCGGCTCGCGACCTGCTGGGGCGGGCGCTCTCCATCAACCCGGCCTTCTCGGTGCCCTACGCGCCGGTTGCGCAGCAGGATCTTGGAGGCCTCTCGTGAAGCCGTTCGCGAAGCTCGTCGCGGCCGGGGCGGTGCTGGCAGCGTCGCTGATGCCGAGCGTCGCCAGCGCGCATCCGCTCGGCAACTTCACGGTGAACCACTACGCCCGGGTCGAGCCAGCTGGCGATGGGGTCCGGGTGGTGTATGTGGTGGACACCGCCGAGATCCCGACGTTTCAGGAGAAGCCGCGCATCGATCCGAACCCTGAGGCCTACGCGGACCAGCGGGCCGAAGAGGTGCGACAGAACCTCCACCTCTCGCTCAATGGGCAGCCGGCGCTGCTGCGCCTCGAGCAGCGGTCGCTCAGCTTCCCCGAGGGGGCAGGCGGGCTGCCGACGATGCGCCTGGAGGCGGTGTATTCGGCCGCCTTGCAGGCCGACGCCAACTCGAGCGTGTCGCTGGTGTTTCGGGATGACAATGACCCGACGCGCATTGGCTGGCGCGAGATCGTCGCTCGCCCGGGGGCCGCGGGGACTGCGATTCAGAGCAGCAGCGTGCCGAGCGAGGACGTCACCAACGAACTGCGCCAGTATCCCACTGACTTGCTCAATAGCCCGCTAAACGTGCGTGAGGCGCAGCTCAGCTTCGTGCCGGGCGCGGCTGCCTCAGCGTCGCGCCCGAGCGGTCCGGCGGCAACCGCGGGCATTGCGCTACCCGTGGTGCCCAGCACCGGCGTGGCGATGCTGGACCGCGCCAACAGCGCCTTCGCCGACCTGGCCAATGGCGGCGAGCTGACGCCGGCGTTCATCCTCTTTGCGCTCGGCGTCGCCATCGTGCTCGGCGCTGCGCACGCGCTGCAGCCGGGACATGGCAAGACAGTTGTCGCCGCGTATCTGGTGGGCTCGCGGGGGACGGCCAGGCACGCGCTCTTCCTGGGCGCCACGGTGACGGCCACCCACACCGCGGGCGTGTACGCGCTGGGCGTGGTCACGCTGTTCCTCTCACAGTACGTGGTTCCCGAGCGGCTGTATCCAATTCTGGAGATTGTGTCTGGATTGCTCGTCGTCGGGATCGGCGCGTGGCTCTTTGGGCAGCGGCTGCTCGCGGCGTTCCGCGCGCGAGGCGAGCACGGGCACGCGCACGACCAGGCGCACGCCGGAGACGCAGCGCACCACGTCCACGCGCACGCCGACGAGCACTCCCACGCGGCGCTCGCGGTGGCGGAATCGGTTCACGAGCATGCTCACGCAGCGGGCCACGGGCACCCGCACGCGGAGATCGCGCTGGCGGAAACAGCGCACGAGCACACCAACCATGGGGATGGCCACCGCCATGCGCGCAGCAATGGGCGCGGGGCGGGGGCGGAAATGCATTCGCATGGCGGTGGGCGGCCGCACTCGCATGTGCCGCCGCGCACGGAGAACGGGAAAGTGAGCTGGAGGAGCTTGCTGGCGCTCGGTGTTTCGGGCGGGCTGCTGCCGTGTCCGGAGGCATTGATGGTGTTGCTGATCACCATCGCGGCCCACCGCGTGCTCTTCGGGCTGCTGCTGATCGTGGCCTTCAGCACGGGCCTGGCCGGGGTCCTGGTGGCGTTCGGTCTGCTGCTGGTCTACGCGCGCGGCCTGTTCGGTCGCGTCAACCTCTCCAGCGGGCTGATACCGCGCCTGCTGCCGGTGGCCAGCGCCCTGGTGATCGTGATCGCCGGCGGCGTGATCACGGCCCAGGCGCTGCCGCAGGTACTGTAGGCTCTCGCTGCCAAATGTCACACCCGCCGATCGATGGACACTCGGAAGAGTTCGACGAGCTCGCGGGGCTGTATGCGCTGCGCGTCCTCGAAGGTGATGAGCTGGCCCGCTTCGAGGTCCACTCCGCCGCGTGCGAGCGGTGTCAGTTGATGGTGCGACTCGATGGCGAGGCACTGGCCCGGGTCGCGCTGGTGGCACCGGCGATGGACCCCTCGCCCGATTTCAAAGCGCGGCTGATGCGACGCGCGGCGCAAGAGCTCGCGGCCGCCGCGACGGGGCAGCCGGCGCCGTCCGAACCCGTCGAGGAGCCCCCGCTGATCGGCCGACCGATCGCCGAGCCGACCCAGCTCCGCCCACGGCCAACGATCGTCGTGCGCTTCTGGCGTCGGTCGCCGTGGATGTCGGCGCTGGCGGCGGTGTTCGTCGTGGCCATCGTGACCGCCGGCGCGTTCACGTACGAGAACCAGACCGTCGCCACGTATGAGCTGACGGGCAGCGTGCCGGGCAGCGCCAGAGTGGTGGTCCGCCGCTCGGGGGCCGCCGAGCTTGAAATGTCGGGGTTGCCGAACCCCGGGCCCGGGTCGATCTACGAGGCGTGGATCATCACCGCTGGCAAGCCCGTCGCCGCGGGCATTGCCACCACTGGTGATGCGAAGTTGGCGCTCTCGGGCACGCTTCGCGGCACGACGGTCGCGATCACGAAGGAACCCGGCGTGCAGCCGCAGCCGACGAGCGCGCCGATCCTGGCGACGGAGGTGCAATCGTGACCACCTCCCCGCCGCCGAGTCCAGACCTGGCGGACCTGGAGGTGCTGTACGACGCCTACAACCGTCAAGCCATCGGGCTGGCGTATCGCATGCTCGGCGACCTCGGCGATGCCGAGGAGGTGGCGCAGGAGGTGTTTCTGTCGGCGTGGCGGTCGGGTCATACCTACGACCCGGGCCGCGGCACGACCCACACCTGGATCCTGTCCATGGTCCGCAATCGATCCATCGACGTCCTGCGAGCCCGGCGGCGGCGCCCGGTTCAGCCCCTGGCGGAGGGGCTGGATCCACCGGATGCCAGCGACGTCCCGACCCAGGCCGTCTCGAACGTCGACGCCGAGACCGCCCGGGTCGCGCTGAACTCGCTGCCACCCGAGCAGAAGCAGGTAATCGAACTGGCGTATTTCGGCGGGCTGAGTCATTCCGAAATCGCCGCCCAGCTCGCGGCGCCGATCGGCACCGTCAAAGGACGAATCCGCCTGGGTCTCGATCGTCTTCGCACCGCGATGGGCGTCCAACAGGATCTGTTGTCGACCTCGTAGCCCGGGCTGACCGGACCGCCGGCGCGGGCTAGCATTCGCCCGCATGAGCCACGCAGGCAGCGAGCTCGACCGCATGCGGCACTCCGCCGCGCACGTGCTGGCCAGGGCGGTGCAGCAGCTGTATCCCGGCAGCAAGCTCGGCAGCCGGCCCGTCATCGAAACCGGCTTCGCCTACGACATCGACATCCCCGAGCGCCTGAGCGAGCACGACCTGGCGCGTATCGAGCAGACCATGCGCCAGATCATCGCCGCGGCCGAGCCATTTCGACGCGCGCAATGGACCCGAGATCAGGCCCTCGAGCACTACTCGGCGCAAGACGACAACCCGTACAAACGCGAGATCATCGAGGCGGTTCGGCCGGCTGAGCCGATCACCTGCTACTGGATGGGACCGGACTGGGTGGACCTGTGCCGCGGACCACTTGTCCTGGACACCGGTCAGATCGGCGCGATCAAGCTGCTCAGTATCTCCGGCGCGTACTGGCGCGGCGACGACCAGCGGCCAATGTTGCAACGCATCGCTGGCACCGCATGGGCGACGCAAGCCGACCTGGACCACTACCTGCTGCAACTGGAGGACGCTCGGCGGCGCGACCACCGGCGGATTGGCAAACAGCTCGGCCTGTTCACGTTCTCCGACCTGGTGGGGCAGGGGTTGCCGCTGTGGTTGCCGAAGGGGGCCACGATCCGCCGCGAGTTGGAGCGCTGGATAACCGATCTGGAGTTGCAGCGCGGCTATCAGCATGTGATCACGCCGGACCTGGGCAAAGTCGAGATGTACCGGACTTCCGGCCACTGGGACCACTATCACGCCGACATGTTTCCGGTGATGGAGGTCGGCGGTGAACAGCTGGTGCTACGGCCGATGAACTGCCCTCACCACATTCAGATCTATCGGCACGCGCAGCGGAGTTATCGCGAGCTTCCCCTGCGGATCGCCGAGTTTGGCGCGATGTGGCGCTACGAGAAATCCGGCGAATTGAGCGGACTGAGCCGCGTACGGCGGATGGACCTGAACGACGCGCACATCTTCTGCACACCGGACCAGATCCTGGACGTCGTCGTCGGTGCAGTGCAGCACGTCGAGGAGGTGTACGCCACGCTCGGCATCATCGACCACTGGTATCGCCTGTCGATGTGGGATCCGCACGCCAAGGCCAAATACGTCGACAACCCGGCGATGTGGGAGCGCGGCCAGCAGTACCTCAAGGCGGCGCTGGCGCGGCTCGCGCTGGACTACGTCGAAGCCCCCGGCGAGGCAGCTTTTTATGGCCCCAAGATCGACATCCAGTTGCGAGATCCACTGGGCCACAGCGAGACGACTGGTACCGTCCAGGTCGACTTTCATCTCTCTGACCAGTTCGAGCTCGAGTACGTGGGCGCGGACGGAAAGCTGCATCGACCGGTCATGGTGCACCACGGCGTGATCAGCACACTGGAACGCATGGTCGCGTTCTTGATCGAGAAGTACGGCGGTGCGTTCCCACTCTGGCTGGCGCCGGTGCAGACGGTCGTGGTGCCGATCGCCGATCGCCACATTGCGTATGCGGAATCGGTGGCGGCCAGCCTGCGTTCGGCTCGACTCCGGGTGGAAGTCGACCAGCGGCGGGAGACGCTGCGGGCCAGGATCCGGGATGCTCAGGCGCAGCAGGTGCCGTACATGCTGCTGGTCGGCGATCGTGACCAGGTGGCGGGTACGGCGTCGGTCCGCGAGCGACGCCGGGGCGATCTGGGCGCGAAGCCCGTCGACGAGGTGGTCGCGATGCTGACCGAGCAGCGCGACGCGCGACGGTAGAACCGCACTCGGAGTGATCCGGCCCGCCCTACACCGGCGTACTGTCAGGCAGAGGGAGGTTCCTGAAGAACTGGCATGACTACTCTGGCTGCTGGGCGCGTCGGTGTGTCGACTTCGATCTCGAGTTCGTACGAACGCTTCGCCGGGGTGTGCGGCGTCCTGACCGGGATCGTCGGCTTCGCGTATGCGGTTGCGTTTGTGATTTTGCGCTCGCCGTCGCTGAGCGCGCTCTGTCTGCTGCTGGGCGGACTGCTGGGGACGGCGACACTTGTGGCTGTCTACGGGCGGGTGCGCGAAACGGATGGTTCGTTCGCCCTCCTGGCGCTCCTGCTCGGAGTGACCGGCGCGCTCGGCGCGGCGATCCACGCCGGGTATGACCTGTCAAACGTCCTCCATCCACCCGCGGCCGTGAACCTCGACCTGCCGAGTCAGATCGACCCGCGCGGCATGCTCACGTTCGGTATCGCCGGCCTCGGCCTGTGGGCAATGGCCTGGTTGATCCTGCGCGGCGGCCAATTCCCACGTGGGCTGGGATACCTCGGCTACGTCACCGCCCTGCTGCTCATCGTCGTCTACCTGGCGCGCTTGATCGTCCTCGACGCGACGAGCCCGCTCGTGCTGGCGCCAGCCGTGCTGGCTGGATTCATCGCCAACCCCGGCTGGTACGTCTGGCTTGGTCTCAGCCTCTGGCGCAACACGCGATAATCAGCCGCATGCACGACGCGGTCATCATCGGCGCCGGGCCTGGCGGCTCATCTACCGCGCACTTTCTGAGTCGCCGTGGGCTCGATGTCGTGTTGCTGGACCGCGCCGACTTTCCGCGCGACAAGACGTGCGGCGACGGACTCACGCCGCGCGCGCTGCGTGTGCTGGACGAGATGGGCGTGCTCCCGGAAGTTGAGCGGGCCGGTTGCCGGGTCGGCGCGTACGAGGTGGTGGCGCCGAACGGTCGGGCGACGTCGGCCGACATCACCGCCGAGCACGGGGCGCTGGTCGTCCCACGCCGCGACCTGGACGACATCGTTGTTCGCCGCGCGGCGGAGAGTGGCGCGGCGTTCGCCAGCCAGGTGACCGTGAGTCACGTCGAGCCGACCTCGAGCGGCGTGCGGGTCCACGCCGAAGGTGGTGGGACCTTCGATGGTCGCGTCGCCATCATCGCGACCGGGGCGGCGACCGCGGTGCTGAAGCGATCCGGCATCTTGCACCGCCAGCCGCGGGCGATGCTCGCCGCGCGCGCCTACTTCGAAGACATCCAGCACGAGGTTGCGAGCACGTTCTCGCTGCGGTTCCACGGCGTGCCGCAGCCGGGCTACGGCTGGGTTTTTCCGGTCAGCCCATCCGCGGCCAATATCGGCGTCGGCTTTTTGCCGTCGCGCCGAACGTCCAGGCCCACCCGGCCCGCGGCACGCGTGTTTGAAGACTTCACGCAGGACCTGCAACCGTTCCTACAGGGCGCTCGCCAGGCCGGACCGGTGAAAGGCTACCCGATTCGCGTCGATTTTCTGACTGCGCCGACGTATGCCGCGCGCACCCTGCTCGTCGGCGAGGCCGCCGGGCTCGTGAACCCGCTGACTGGCGAGGGCATCGACTACGCGCTCGAATCAGGCCGCCTGGCGGCCGATCATCTGGCCGCTGCGTTCGACGCCGGCTTTGGCGCCGATTGGTTGCCGGCGTATGACCGCCTGCTGCGCGCGCGCTTCGAAAAGATCTTCCGGTTCAGCCAACTGGTGCGCGACTGGTACTGCATCCCAGCTTTGCTCAACCTGCTTGTACCCCTCGCCAATCGTCGACCGGCGCTGCGTCAACTCCTGACGAACATCGTCCTGGGCGAGCGCGAACCGGCGGGATACGGGCCGCTGACCATGCTCGCTCGCCTGGTGGTGTACCTGGTCCGAACTCACCGACGGTGAAGGGCTGCATCTTTTGCGACATCGTCGGCGGGTCGGTGGCGGCGTATCGCGTGCTCGAGGACGACCACATCATCGCCTTTCTCGATCACCGGCCGCTCCTACCCGGCCACGTGCTCGTCGTCCCCAGGACCCATTACGAGACGCTTGGCGACCTGCCGTCGGCTGAGGTCGGACCGTTGTTTTTGAACGTGCAACGTCTGGCCGTCGCTGCCGAGCAGGGGCTGCGTGCGGACGGCTCGTTTGTCGCGGTCAACATCCGCATCTCCCAGAGCGTGCCGCATCTCCATGTCCACATTGTTCCGCGGCGCAAGAACGACGGTCTGTTTGGCAAGACGTTCCAATGG
>Ga0209166_10003063_pt1 | contig 12269 bp, 10 predicted proteins | sample Coa_R1_3_FD_187151 | JGI IMG/M metagenome (GOLD analysis project Ga0209166, IMG submission 187151) | Surface soil microbial communities from Centralia Pennsylvania, which are recovering from an underground coalmine fire - Coalmine... | ecosystem: Environmental > Terrestrial > Soil >... | reverse complement strand
TCGGCTTATGCGGGCCGACAATGCGGCTGATGTTGCCCAGCAGCGCCGCGTTGGCCAGGCAGATGGTGAAAAACAACAGGACGGCAAACCATTCGAGCATCGGCGTCCTCCCTCTCTAAAACTACGTGTATTATATCACAATCTTTCTAGAGCGGCAATCGGGGCGGCCTTCTGGCCCGTCTACCCCTAGATAACATTCATAGTAAGCTACTAGCTTGGCGCCTTCTTGGTTCCTTGTGCTACACGCGGCGATTATTTTCGGACATAAATATTAGCAAAGTTAGCAAAGAATTTGTCATTCTGAGCCCTTCGCTGCGCTCAAGGGTAAACTCCGCGAAGAATCCGTTGCCCGGTGGATCGGTTCGGGGCCGGCGGGCCGCTGGCCCCGCGACCGCCGCCACCCGGGCCTGCCCCCCAGATCGCCTCGTCGGGGCCGTGGGGTCGCGCCCCAACGGATTCTTCGCTGCGCTCAGAATGACAGATCTTATGCGTTCTGCTAATTAAATACATCGTCGCTTCATTAATGAGCAATCCTCATTATGCATGTTATAGTAAGCGGTCCCCAGGCAGCGGGCAGCGCGAGACACGTATCGGACGCGCTTCCCGTCAGCAATTATCAGGCCAAGACGGCGTGATCGGCGCCGGCAGGTCCGGCATATGGGCGGCCGGCACCGGCGCGGCACTCTCGCGGGGCGGATCGAGCGCGGTGTCGAGCCCGGCCGGCGTGGCGGCGCCGTCCAGGCCCCGCTCCTGGAGCGTGGCGACCAGGCTCTGGCCCCGCTCGCGGAGATCGCTCAGCTCCAACTCCATGCGCTTCACGCGATAGAGGGTGTCTTCGGTGAGCCGCCGGTTGGCCGCCAGGATATCGGCGACCAGGCCGATCAGGAAGATCTGGATGCCGAAGACGAGCGCGAGCACACTGGCGAAGGTGGTGGGCAGGTGGCCGGTGAAGGTCGCGCGCCAGTTGAAATGCTCCTCAAAGGCCCAATGGACCAGCAGCCAGAAAACGCCCCAGCCGCCGATAAACAAAAAGAGGCCGCCGATATAGGAAAAGACCTTGAGCGGCTCATAGAGCACCCAGATGCGCACAATGGTCGTCACCGATTTTTTGATATAGTCGGGCACCGAGCGCACCAGCCGGGACTTGCGCAGCGCCGGGTTGGTGTGGACCGGCACGTAATCCACGGCCAGGTTCTTCTTGCCGGCCTGGATAATGGTCTCCAGCGTATAGGTGTAGCGCGTGATCACGTTCAGGCGCAGGGCCGCCTCGCGGGAAAAGGCGCGGAAGCCGCTGGGCGCGTCGGGGACGTTGGTGCCCGACACCGCCCGCACCACGCGCGATCCGATCCCTTGCAGGAACTTCTTCATCGGCGAGAAGTGCTCGATACCCTGCACCTGCCGATCGCCGATGACCATATCGGCTTCGTGGCGCAAGATGGGGGCGATCAGGTCGGGGATGCGGTCCTGCGGGTACTGGTTGTCGGCATCGGTGTTGACGATGACGTCGGCCCCGAGGCGCAAGCAGGCGTCCAGCCCGGTCTGGAAGGCGGCGGCCAGCCCCTGGTTGGAGGTGTGGCGCACCACGTGGTCCACCCCCAGCGCCCGGGCCACTTCGACGGTCCGGTCGCGGCTGCCGTCGTCGATGATCAGGATCTCGACCACGTCGACGCCGGGCACCTGGCGCGGGATGGTCGGGATGGTCACCGGCAGGGCCTGCTCTTCATTATGGCATGGGATCTGGACAATCAGCTTCATCTGCACGCTCCCCCTTGGCGACGGTGCCTCTGGCATTGTACCCTGTTGCCGCAGCCGGGTCAAGCGGAGTGCGGAGTGCGCGGCAAGATTTGGCATTGTAGGGGCACGGCACGCCGTGCCGCGGTGGGGAGCGTGGTGGCGTCCGTACGGCGCGGGATCCCCCAGGCCGGGCTCCCGCCCAGGGCACGGCGTGCCGTACCCTATACGTATCAAGCTCAGCGCGCGGCAGAGTCCTGGGGCGGGACGCCTAGCGGCTGAAGCCGCGGCTACGCCGACGAAGCCCGCCTCCGCGGGCTGACGGTCTAAGGATGGGGCCTTCCAGCGTGCTGACGGTGAAATGATAGCGTGTCAACGCGCGGGTCTGGCTCAGGGCCTGGGTAATCAGGGCGCGTTGGGCGGCAGAGACAGGAACGGGAGTAGCGGGATCGGGGGGCGGTTGCGGGCTCATACTCATCAGACTCTCCTGGCCTAGCCGGCTATGGGGTTTTACTCTTTATAAGGGCTCGTAAAAGTATAACTTCCGCCACTGCCGATGATCTCCTTCTCTGAATGGGGGGTAATAAACTTACGAGCCCTTAAGTGTGCTTCTAGTAGCGTTGTGTTTCACGCTAACGGTCTTAGAAATTTCACTCAGCTTCTTGGGCTTCACAAAAGCATGATCAAATAGTATATCAAGTGCCGTGAGAACCCATTCAGCTTCACCCGGTTCTACCTCGATGATTTCTGATGTTTGGCTATCTTTTAAAGGATGTGCCGCAAAATTTCCGATAATCCTAATGTTATCAAGCGCTTGGACGAGATACGAGGGAACATCAGGTCTATCTATAAATTCTTTAATTTCCTTCACTAGATTGCCTGGCTTCACTTTGAGCTCTTCCCTTAACACATGTTGCAATATCCTTCTACTTAGTGCTGCACTTGACTTTGGACTTATTGGCAAGACTAACCGAGCTTCTCGATAGTCCTCATGATAATTTAAGGGCACTTCTGGTGGAAGATTCACTTTTATAGCATTTGGCCATATCGCATTAACAGCAGGCCCAGATATATCGGGCTGATCCTTGTCTTGCTCGACCTCGTTTGTATATGTATTAATATTCTCTGGTATGGGTTCCCGATACTCCGCTTCTACAAAGATTGAGCTCTGGCAGCTCGGACAACTGCATATGAGATCAAATTTCCAAGAAGGGCGTTTAAAATTCGTATCAATACGCATGATACCATAGAGTGAACAGTATGGACACTGTAACGCTATTGATTCTGGAACAACATCATCAAGTACAGTGTATTGCTGCTCATATTCAGTCTGATGGTGGCTCACATCAAGTCGAACTTTGAATCTTGGCTCCATCTGCGGTCGCATACTACCTCCTCGACAGTCAACAAATCTCTGTTCATGGCAACTCTCTAACACCAGGGTTGGTAAAAGCGTAACGTCTCCCGGAGTCGAGGCTTCAGCCAGGGGGGCAGCCTCTTCCATTCGACTTTAGCGCGTTTTGGCCGAACTTATTCTTTTACGGACCCTGAGATTTCCATTCATATATTTCCGTCCGTGCAGCTTCAAGAAATACCGACACTCTATTTATCACTTCGGCAATATTCCGCAGGTTTATCTGAGTTAACCCCGGCAAAGATGGAGCGGGCACTTTCCCAACAGCAATAGGATACCGAAAAGCTGTAGAACCTGGATCAACAGCACAGAACTGTTGAATAGTCTCCGCTACTGCGTCTAAATCCTCAGTTGGGATTCTGGAATCGATTTGTATTAAAAGGGGACGGCATTGCGTCCAGAGGCCATCAATTTTGTGGCCTGTCGGGAGATCAGCTTTATTGCCTAGGAAGTGGTCAGCTTCATGAAGTAGTTGTTTTAAGACCAGTTCCAAATGCTGTCGATAAAGGTAGACAATTGGATACACAAGGGTATCTTGGTCTGTGTATCTGTTGATTATATAATCAACTAATATGTCAGCGGCCCGCTTGTAGCCTTCGCTATAGAGGCCCCATTGATCTGGGGTCCAATTTAGAATTGCATTGTTATGCCAATCATCACCGGCCACAAAGAGTTGATCGCCTTTTTGCGGCCAGGGGAAGGCGGTATTATCATCCATCTAATCACCTATCCCATGCTAGTCCATTCTGTATCAGACGTGCTTTTCTTGTAACAGCTGCTGATTTTAGAGTTTGTATTAGACTTTTCGTGTAATCAGTTGTTTGCGCTTTATATTTGCCCTGTCTATAATTCTTTAGCTTCTCGCCTAAATCAAATACGGCCAGATCTTCGCACGCTTCGCTAGGTACTACAGGCGAAAAGTGAAAGATTCGGCATCGGGCCTTTCCTACCAAGACTGTATCATCCGTTATCGGCAGTAATGCGATACTCTCTATATAGCCATCTTCAGGAACAAGTGTATAAATTTCCGGAATCTCGTGTTTGCATACACCTTTGGCATAACTATCGATCATCAGCCTACGTGCAGGATAAGCCAAGTCGTATGGGAATGTTATTTTGATGTTTTCTGGATGCACTAAGTCAATAGAATCCGAAAGTATCAAAGAATACATAAACGGTTCATCAAATGGCACCTGCCCGGCTTCTTGTGCGGTATAAAATGCTTGTTCTAAAAACCACAGCTCGGTAAGCCAACTAAGTAACGTAAAGCGTCTAAATGTGCGATTTAGAAAGTCGCCGTCAATTCGTAGTAAAGGGAGTCCTAACCTTTCGCAAATAACATTCTTTTTATGATCATTAGCAATCGCCTCCGTATTCTCGCTATGGTGCGGACCATCAAACTCCACCGCAAACAATGCTTCAGTATTCTTATCAGCAATGACGAAATCAAAATGGGCCATAAGGGCGTACTTGTACAGGTCATCAGAGATACCACTGCCTTTTATCTCTAAAACGTCAGCAACTCGCACCTTTGGGAATACTGTAGCTCCATAGGTCGTTACTATCCGCTGGAGAATTTCGTTGGTGCTTGCCTCGTAGGAATTCATTAACTTCTTTCTAAGCTGCATGGCATCCTCGCGGCTGTCCATAAACCGGGTGTATTCTATGGACTTACTTGTTTTTTTGCACTTCGTATGTTTCGATCAAAAACGCGGCCATTGTACCGGCTAAATTCACAGCGAGTGTGGCATGGCGTACGCTCGGTTTCACTGGCAGTCTCCCTTTTCCGTGGGCATCGCTTAGTCGGTTACGCAGTGCTCCTAATCCCTCTGCAATCGTCTGACAACCGCCCAGGATGCGCTTGAATATATCCTCTGTATGCTGGTCGGGAGCTAGATTCAATTGGGTAGCGGTGAGGCGGTACAGCTTGGGTAGATCCGCACTATCCTCGTAGGTCTGTCCTTGTTCATCAAGGATGAATTTGCAGACACTCTCCAATAACGTACGTGCGCTCGTGATGGCCGCTTCAGGATCGCTAAGACGGCGTTCTAACGCTTTGCGCCATGTCTCCCGAATGTGATCAGGGGTAAATGTGGTTATAGTGTCAGCGGTAGTCGGATCGCTGGGAGCGAATAGATCATTTTCGAGAAAAGCTAGTAGCGGCTCCAGGCTTACGCGGATATAGACTTCTGCGGATTCAGCGCCCGCAATTGAAAGCCTATGATGCCAAAAATCCCCAAGGTCTCGGCAGGAGCGTAGAAAAGCGGGCAGATATAGCTTGAGACGTGGAACCGCAAGTAATTTACGGCGTAACTCCCGGTAGGATTGTTCCATTTCCGGCGGGTCGCGGTCATTGTTTTGCGCTGACGCCAGCAGCAGATATTTAAAGCTTTCGGCCTGCTCCAAAAGATCGGCTGTCGTAGGGTCGGACGGGGTTGGGACTCGGAGTGCGCTCTTTTCTACAACAGTAGTGGTTTGGGGCGGTAGAATAGCTGGTTCTACGACCTGCACATGAGCAACAGTACCTTTTATCAAGACACGCAATCCTTCGAGCGCCAGAATTTGGTTGAGACTTCCAACCGCATCCTGTAACGCCTGGGGATTGCCAGTGTACTCGCGTGGATCGGCCAGATGTTTAACTATCTTAAGCATCTGGTCAGGATCTTGGTTGTATTCATGAAGACGGGCTTCCGTCCAGTCCGCACGGGTGCTACCATCATGATCTTCACATTCTAGATCGGCCTCGCGGAAGAATCGGGGCAATTCATAGCCTTTGCGATAGACAGGCCCATGGTCGCCGCAGATCAAGCCAGCCAGGGGGCGCAAGGTTTTGCGATGTAACGGATTCATATCAGTACCTTGATCGGGATGGACGTCTACAGGTCAGTACCACACAAACATTATTATACACAGAAGTAAAATATGGGGGTATACTGCCCACCCAACCCACCGGCTGCCGGGTCCGAAGCAGCAGGGGGGTAAAGCACGCGGGCTGAATGCCCGGCAACGCGATTTGTTGACCTACTGGGAGCAAGGAGGGGAAGCGTGCATTGCCGGCCCGAATATCAGCAGCGTTACCAGGTCGGCACGACGACTGCGGTCACTGACTTGCAAGGGCTGGTTGAGGCGGGCTTTGCGCGCCAAGAGGGCGGCGCGCCGACGACCATGTATATTTACCTACCTCCTGCCGCGCTGCCCCAGTGTCGTAAACGTTCGTTTTTGAGACTCCAACCTCTCGGCGTTTTCCACACACGGTCCTCTGATGCCGCATATTTGGACCTTGGCCTGCCAAGCAATCCGGCAGGGCGTACACACTCAACTGTACAGTTCAATGGGCGCCAAGCAAAATTCTTCGGTTACAGCAGCCCAATTCTATGGAAGAAAAGGTTGAGCTATCCTTCTTTTGCGGCGGATGCCGGCGCCACGAGCTGGTAGCGAAATTTCAAGGTGTTAGGACTTGGTCGCACGCGTATAATAAAGAGAACATAAGCTCTAATGTTCCGTGGCAAGCTCTTCTTGCCACACCTTTGCTGGACCAGTCACGTCGATCACCAGGTTGGCGATCCAACCGAGCTGCGACGGTCCGCTCTTTGCCTGGACGAAGAGAAGGACGAGCATGGATATAGTAGAAACGCAGAATCGTATACGCTACCGACTTGCCGTGTTTTATGGCAGAGTCGAACTGGCAACCCACGTAGGCGCGCTTGACATCAATAAGTACGCGGAAACCATGTTGATCCCGCTGTTCGCGGAGGTTTACGGATACACCAACCTCAGAAATCTTAACGCAGAGTCGACTAACTATCCGGGTATTGACCTAGGCGACGAGATCGCGGGCGTCGCGTTCCAAATCACCGCGTCTGCAGATTCTGAGAAGGTGAGGCACACCCTTAAGGAATTCGTGGCTCATAAGCACTATGAGAAATACAAACGGTTGATCATCTACATTCTAACTCGCAAGCAGCAATCTTATTCGGGCCGGGGATATGAAGAGATCATCCAGAGGAAGTTCGATTTCGATAAGGACCGAGATATCCTCGACTATCTCGACCTTATCGGTATAATCAACACCTTCCCGCCAGACAAAGCACGTCACATTCTAACAATCATCGAGGAGAATCTTGGCCCTGAAGCTGAGGATGTGCCCATGGCCATCGTAGGAGCACAGCGAGATCAAGGAGCCGCAACGCCCACTGTTGCCGAGTCTACTCTCGATCCAAATTTGAAGGCTTATACTCCAGAGACCATCAACGCCTTCGTGCGAGCACTGACTCTCTTCAACACACAAACCCCTGGCAGCCAAACTCCCACCACCGATCCTGAAGACGCGGCGATACAATCGCAAGTTGGACTGGCGCGCCAGCTTGTTCAGGAATCCAAGTATGATGCGGCCTACCCTAACCTGCTGAATTTGCGCGGGCTGGAACAGTCACAGCAGCTGTCAGCCGGGTTGCGGTTCGATATCGCCAACCTTCTCGGCTGCTGCGCCCTGGAGGCCGACGACATAGCAGCAGCACAAGGTTATTTTGCCGAAGCCTTGCAGCTAGACCCGAGCAGCGTCAAAGCACTGATCAATTCCTCGACGACCGCAGTGTTCGCGCATGACGCGGACAGGGCGCTTGAACTGAGTAGCCAGGCGCGCCGGCTAGATCCACATAATTCTGTCGTGCTGCTGGCCCATCTGCAGGCGCTTTACGCGGCAAGCAGGACGGATGAAATCGGGCAACTGCTAGCCGATGAGCCCGAACTCGCTCAAAATCCGCTCAGCGCCCCAATTCTCGCCAACGTCGAGCTTGAGGCCGGAAACTATGAGACCGCGGCAGAACTGGCGTTTAACGCAACCAACGCGGACCCCAACAATATTAACCATCTCTTGCTGCTGGCTAGCGTCTTAATCACCTTGTCTCGCTCGGATTCCTTCGCTAACGTGAATGGTTCTAACTGGCGACGGGAGAAGCTGCGCGCTGCGGAGGATGTGCTTACGCAAGCTGTTCAGCTTGCTGAGCAGCAGAACAGGAATGCCCAATTACGGGTCGCGCTGACCAATCGATCCGGGGTCCGCTGCATGCTCAGCGAATTGGAAGGCGGCCTGAGGGACGCCGAGCACGCGCTGGCCTTTGACAACCAGGATCCCGTCGCCCTCGAAAACAAGGGGCGCATCCTTTTGCGCATGAACCAACCTCAAGCCGCGGCGCAGTGTTTTGAGGCGGTGCTGCAGAGCGCTGCAGGAACCGAGGATAAGCAACGCCGTTATGTCAGGATCGCCGGCGACACTCAACAGGGAGATATACGCGATCTTCTTGCCGATGCCTACCTTAAAGCGGGGCAGCCAGAAAAGGTTAACGAGGTCTTGCCGGCTACTCCCGACTTCAAGGTAGTGGATGAGTCGCAGCTTGGCGAGTTAGAGCTGCGTCTCATGGCAAGCCAGGCCTTGGGCGACGAAGCCGCCGTGGCTAAGATTATCGAGAACCTTGAGCAGGACTGGCCCACGAGCGCTATTGCGAAACTTGTGCTGGCTGGGCACTGGCTCAGGCAAAGAGATTTAAATGCCGCCGGCCGCTTGCTGGAACAGGCATTAGCACTGGCCCAGGGGCGCTTGCACGACGAGATCGCCTTGCAGTTGGCGCACACCCGCTTCCAGGAAGGAAACTATGCGGACGCAGCGCGGCTGTTTGCGTCGCATGTTGATACCTCATACGACAATCCCGACTTGCGCGGGTACATCGTCTCCTTATACAGCTCACGGCAGTTCTCGGAAGCTTTGCGCCTGGCCGCCCAACTGCGTGCAGCCAGAGGGCCAATCGCTGGGATCTCTAGCATTGAGGCAAGCATTCTGGAAGCAGGCGGCGATCTTGATGGGGCCAGGCAGGTGCTGCAACAGCTTATCGACGTGCAAGTGGATGTGCTGACCAATCAGGTCCATCTCGCGTATATCGAGTATCGCAGCCTGAATCTAGGTGCTGCCAGACAGATCGTCCGCGGCATTTCATATCAAGCGGTGCGGCATAACCCGCACCTACTTATCAATCTCGCCCGCTTGCGGCTGGTGCTTGATCTTCCTGGCGTCCTAGACTTTGCTTACCAGGCCCGGCGGCTTGACTACGCCAACCCGGAGATGCACGTCCGATACATGATGATCTGCTTCGATCTTCATGGGCCGGTGGCTGAGCCCGGCTTGCAAGAACCGGCAGCCGTTGCGGTTGACACAAGCGTCCACGTCAAGCGGGACGACCAGATCACGACGTTCACGATCCTGGACGAGAGCCAGGTCTTCGCAGATCGCGGTGAGCTATCCAGAGGTGATCCGCTCGCGCAAGGCCTGTTAGGCCATCGCAAGGGCGAGTATGTTGTTATCAGCAGCGGGTTTATGCGTGATCATAAGTATGAGATAGTCAACATCCAGACTAAATATCTGTGGGCCAGCCACGAGTCTACCTATATGTTCGACTCTGGTAAGCTGCGCCACCCGGCGTTTGAAGTTGTCCACGGGACGCCAGAGAATCTTGCAGAGCGCTTCTTCGAGTTCATAGATCAGCGGGCGCGACGTGCTCCAGACATTCATGAATTCTACTATAAGCGCCACTTGCCGCTAAGTGTGGTCGCCACGTTGATCAAGCGCCATCTCATCGATACCTGGTTGTTTTTCGTGGATGCTCCCGACGGGCGCCTCATGGCAGCCGGAGGATCTCCAGCGGACTACCATGCCGATAGCGCAGCACTGGCGGACGCAACCGAGGTTGTGCTCGACCTCACGGCTGTCTTGACCATTGTGGAGCTGGATCTTGAGGCCGCGGTGGCCGATCGATTTGAGCGGCTGTTCATTGCTCAGGGCCTTGTCGACGAACTGCGGGAGTATCAGAGCGAACTCTCTATGAGACCACCGAGTGCATACGCTGGCAGTTCCGGTGAAGCGCGCTATTTCATCGAGGTACCGTCTGCTTACATAGAGCGCCGCTTGAATCTGGCTCAGAAGGCCCTTGACTTTGTCCAGGCACACACGCAGGTCAGGCCCACCATAGGCATACTTGAGCTTGATCAGGTACTACTGGAAAATCTGGGGCATGGTGCCGCAGGATCGTTGATCCTGGCTAAGGATTATAACTGTGCCCTATATTCGGACGATCTGCACTTGAGGGGCTTGGCGCTGGCGGAATGGCAACGTGCCGGATTCCATACACAGATGCTCTTAATTGATCTAAAGGATCGCGGAACACTTACCGAGGACCAGTACTTTGAACGTGTCAGACAACTCGCTCAGCATAACCACTCGTTCTTGCGGATGAGCGCGAATGGCCTGATGTGGGCGCTTGAGCGCGACGGAATGTCGATCACCGCCGATGTTCGCGCCATGTTCAAGCCGCTAACAGATCCTGATTGTGATCAGGCCATAGCGGCACAGGTGCTCGCGGAAGTGATCAAACGCGTATGGACCGGTCCATGGCTGGAGCACCAAAAGGTTTTTGTACTCGACTTGGCTCTTGATATGCTGGCAACCGGGCGCCGGATCATGCACGTTCTGCCCCTGCTCAACCATGCGCTTAGCCGGCAGTTCGACTTGATTCCTTGGCAGCTTCAAGCAATACGCGCGGCCATTGATGTATGGCGACGACGAAGATTGCACTAGCTGACCAAGACCGTGCCAGCGCCTGCGGCGCTGAGCAGCTCGATGATGCTGGTCAGCCGGTCGAGGCTGTCGTAGCTGTAGCTACTGGTGCCGGTGCCGTCAGTCAGGCGGGTCGCCGGCCGAGGCTGTCGTAGTCGAAGCTGACGTTGGGTGTGCTGCCCCCGTCGTGGTAGGTGATTCTGCCCAGCTGGTAGGCGGCGTCATACTTGAGGCTGGTGGTCAAGCCCTGGGCATCGGCGATCACCAACGGGTGGCCAGCCCGGTCATAGGTGCAGACGGCCGTCACCGTCAGCGGGTTGGTCACGGTAATGAGGCGGTTGAAGGAGTCGTAGGCGTAGCGGGTGGTCTGGCCGAGCGGGTTGGTCTGGGAGAGGACATTGCCGTCGGCATCATAGCCCGATATCGGGTCTTGGGCTAATCAAGAACTGGCACAACACCTGATGATAAACGATAATAGCAGGGGATTCCGCCGTAGGCGGGCTGACGATGCTGACACGAGGAGGGGCACAGGGTGACGGTTTCGTACTGGCAAGACCGCAGTGCCGAGCAGCTGCTGGAATGTGATACCTGCGTGGTGGGCGCGGGCCTCGTCGGCGCCTACGCGGCCCAGTGCCTGGTGGCGGCCGGCGAGGACGTGCTGATCGTCGAGGCCCGGCATGTCGCCGCGGGCGCGACCGGGCGCAATGCCGGCATGGTGCTCACCGGGCTGGCCGCGTATTACCATGAAGCCGTGGCCCAATATGGGCCCGGGACGGCGCGGGAGGTCTGGCAGCTGACCCTGGAAAACCGCGCCTTGATGTTCGCCCTGGCGGCGCAACATGGGGTGCCGCACGAGCAAAACGGCGCGCTCGTGCTGGCCCTGGACGCCGCCGAAGCCGATATGCTGGAACAGACGGCCGCCGCCCTGGCCGCGGCCGGCCTGCCCGGCACATATACACGAGACGATCCGACGGGCCGGGGCTTCACGGCCGCGATCACGCAGGCGGGCGATGGCGTGACGCACCCGGCCCGCCTGGCCGAGGCGCTGGTCCAGACCGGGGGCGCGCGCCTGCTGGAGAACAGCGAGGTCTTTGCCATCCGCGCATCCGGCGCGGGGGTCGAAGTCCGATCGCGGCTGGCGACCATCCGCTGTCAGCGCGTCGCCCTCTGTACCAACGCCTATGCTCCCCTGCTCCACCCCTATTTCGCCCCCCTGGTCGTCCCCACGCGCGGCCAGGTGCTGGTGACGGCCCCCGTGCCGGCCCGCATCCTCGATCGGCCTGGCTATGCCGACTACGGCTATGAGTATTTCCGCCAGCTCCCCGACGGCGCGGTGCTCCTCGGCGGCTGGCGCCAGCACTTCCGGGCCGTGGAGATCGGCTATGAGGACCGCGTGACGCCCGAAGTACAACGCGGCCTCGAAGGGTTCCTGCACCGCTACTTCCCGGAGCTGCGCGAGGTGCCGATCACCCACCGCTGGTCGGGCGTGATGGGCTTTTCCCGGGACCACATCCCGCTGGT
>Ga0209166_10003062_pt1 | contig 12271 bp, 11 predicted proteins | sample Coa_R1_3_FD_187151 | JGI IMG/M metagenome (GOLD analysis project Ga0209166, IMG submission 187151) | Surface soil microbial communities from Centralia Pennsylvania, which are recovering from an underground coalmine fire - Coalmine... | ecosystem: Environmental > Terrestrial > Soil >... | reverse complement strand
CTGGAGGTGACCTTCGAGGCGCTGGTGGAGCAGATCGGGCCGCGAAATGAGCTGCCTGACGGGACGCCGATGCCGATGAAGATTGAGGCGTGGCCGGGCGGGAGATGGTATCGAGATCTGGGCGAGGAGAACGGACATTTTTGGGGACACGTGCAGGCAATCAAGAGGCCGACGCTGCTGGAGATCTACGGGCCGCTGTTCATGTCTTATCCGGTGGCGTCGAATGTGCAGTACCGGCTGAGCGAAGTGCAGGGCGGGACGCTGATCAAGTTTCATCACACGGCGCTGGGATTGATTCTGGACGAGCACAGGAAGGGAGTGACGACGGGGTGGTCCGGAATCCACGAGCGGGTGCGGAAGGCGGCGGAAGCGAGAGGGGCGTTTGAGGCGGGAGCCGGGAAGAAGCAGTAGAGCGCCGAGCGAAAGGGTTCCGAGTCCATTTGCATTCCATAAGCTTTTATTTCAGAAGAAGGAGAGGAACATGTCGATTGCACATTCATTGATAGCAGAGTTTGAAACACAAGCGCCCATCACGCGGAAATTTCTGGAGCGGCTGCCGGAAGATAAATTGACGTGGAAGCCGCACGCGAAATCCATGACCGCGGGGCAGCTCGCCTATCATCTGGCCTCCGTGCCGGGCGGCGTAGTTCGCTTCGTGCAAAACAATCCGGCGCAGGTTCCAGAAACTTTCAACTTTCCACAGCCGGCAAGCCGTCAGGAGATCCTGAAGACTCTTGAGGAAAGCATCTCGGCGGTGCGCAGCCTGTTGCCAACATTCGATGACGCGGCAATGCGGGAGACCTGGCGCATGGTTGCGGGCGAGCGGGAAGTCCTGGCGCAACCTCGAGCGGAGTTTCTGCGCGACGTCATGCTCAGTCATTGGTACCAGCACCGCGGGCAATTCAGCGTATACCTGCGCATGCTGGACGTGGCAGTGCCGGCAAGCTGGGGACCTAGCGCGGACGAACCGCCCATTTTCGTGCAAAAGGCTCAATCGGCCTAGTTGCAATTGAGGACGAACCTTATGTGCCCCGCATGCATGGCGGCGACGGCAATGCTGATCGCCTCGGCGGTTTCAACGGGAGGAGTGGCGGCGGTGGTGGTGAGCAAGCTGCTGGCGCCGAAGGGGGCAAAGAGCTTTTCGAGAGAACGCGAATCCAGCGAAGAAAATATTGGAGAAGCGGCGGATGCGTTTGATGGCAACAGAGGTGAAGAAAGAAACCAGGAGGAAGGGTCATGAATCCGAGCACCGTGGAACATCCGAAAGTAGTGACGCAGAAGGAATGGATTGCGGCGCGCAAAGAGCTGCTGGCCAAGGAAAAGAGTTTGACGCGGCAGAGAGATGCAGTTGCCGAGGAGCGCCGTAAGTTGCCGTGGGTAAAGATGGATAAGAAGTATGAGTTTGAAACTGCGAGCGGGAAGAAAAGTTTAGCGGATTTGTTCGGCGGCAAGAGCCAGCTGGCGATTTATCACTTCATGTTTGGGCCGGATTGGGAGCAAGGGTGCCCGAGTTGCTCGCTAATCGCGGATCATGTGGATAACCTGGGAATCCATCTGGCGCAGCGGGACGTGAGATTGATGATCGTTTCGAGAGCGCCGCTGGCGAAGATTGAAGAGTTCAAGAAGCGGATGGGATGGAAGTTTCCGTGGGCGTCGTCTTCCGGGAGCGACTTCAATTTTGATTTTGGAGTTTCCGTGGCCAAGGAAGACGTGGGAAAGGAAACTATCTACAATTACGCGCCCAGCAAGTTTCCGAGCGACGAGCGGCCAGGGTTGAGCGTGTTCTATAAGAACGCGAACGGCGAGCTATTCCATACGTATTCGGTATACGGACGCGGGCTCGAGGATTTCATGAGTATGTATGCGATCCTCGACCGAGTGCCGAAAGGGCGAGATGAGGCGGGTTTGCCGCATGGAATGGCATGGGTGCGGCATCACGACCGGTATGCGGAGAGCAACATCGTTGAGGTGAAGGCTGCGAAGAAGTGACTGGTGACTCGTGACTCGTGACTGGTCTCGCGACTCGTGTAAACCCCGCGAATAACGCGGGGTTTATGCTTTAGGACTTCTGTGTTGGACGGCGGATCGAGAGTACTGGTCGCTGGAATGCCGCGAAGGCAAAATTCCACGATCAGGCGCCGATGGAAGAGCGGAGAGCGTTGGCGAGGGATTGGCTGAAGCGCTGGACGTCGGCGTCGTGTTCGGCTTCAACCATCACGCGGGCGAGTTGCTCCGTGCCGGAATAGCGGAGGACGACGCGGCCATTTTCGCCGAGAGCGGATTGGGCTTCGGCGAGAGCGCGGGAGACTTCGGGAAGAGTTTCAAGCGGAGGCTTGGATTTTACTTTGACGTTGACGATGATTTGCGGGTAGTCCTTGAGGCCTTCGACGAGAGATTCGATTTTGCCGTGCATGGAAACGAGCGAGGCGATTTTGACGGCGGTGAGCAGGCCGTCGCCGGCGGGGCTGTCATCCAGAAAAATGACGTGGCCGGATTGCTCGCCGCCGATGACGTTGCCGCTCCGCAGCATTTCCTCGAGAACGTAGCGATCGCCTACGGAAGCGCGGGCGAGAGTGATGCCTTCGCGGGCGAGGACACGCTCTAGGCCTAAATTGGACATGGAGGTGGCAACGACGCGATTGCCCTTAAGCTTGTTCTGGGATTTGAGGTAGCGCGCGACGGCGAGGAGAACGCCGTCGCCGTTGACGATTTTCCCCGTTTCGCAAACGAAGAGGGCGCGGTCGGCATCGCCATCGAAGGCGACACCTAGTTGGGCGCGCTCGGAGACCATGCGCTTTTGCAAACCTTCGAGATGAAGCGAACCACAGCCGGCATTGATGTTGCGGCCATCGGGCGAGACACCCATGGAGACGACATCGGCGCCGAGCGAACGAAAAAGCTGGGGACCGAGCTTGTAGGCGGCGCCGTTGGCACAATCCAGAAGGATTCGAAAGCCGGACAGTTTAGCTCCTGGGAGGACGCGGCTGCGAAGAAAATCGAGATATTCGGCGTCGAGAGATTCGTCGGCGACAAGGCAAGCCGGATTTCTAGGCGGCGGATCGGAACGGTGCTTAAGAATGTCCGCCTCGAGCGTTTCTTCGACGGAATCGGGGAACTTCATGCCTGCATGCGAAAAAAGTTTTACGCCGTTGTCGTGATAAGGATTGTGCGAGGCGGAAATAACCACGCCGGCTTGAAAATCATTTTGGCGGACGAGGCAGGCGACGCCGGGGGTGGTGATGATGCCTGCAAAGGCGACGGATGCGCCCGCATGGGCGAGGCCGGCGGCAAGGAGGGCGGCGATGTGAGGGCCGGATTCACGCGTGTCCATGCCGATGAGGACGTGAGCAGCGGAATGCTCGCGAATCAAATAGGCGGCGAGAGAGCGGCCGGTGGCGAAGAGAGTGGCGTCGTCGAGCGGAGGAGTGCCGGGGACGCCGCGAATGCCATCGGTTCCGAAAAGCTCTTTAGGCATGAGAGGGCCACTTTCAATGACTGAACGTCCAGCAGAAAGTTTAGCACACGCACAAAAGGCACTTGAGGAGGGCCACGAGAGGAGTTCGCCAGGGTAAACAGGAAAAGGCGAGCGATGGAGGATGTTGGCGAGGCCCGCCGGTCGATGCGAAGTGCGATACGTAGGCGAGCGAAGGCGTCACTAGCTTGCATGAGTGTGCTAACGTGAGGGGAACGGAGCGCCTCGTGCCCGAGACCGAATTACCGCCATCCACGATTCGAATTGCTGGATCAACCTTTAGCCTGCGGATTCTTGCCGCGGCAATCATCCTGTTGTTCTTCTATTACGCAGCGGGAGTTGTGATCACGGTGCTGCTCTCGATTTTGCTGGCGTATTTTCTGGATCCCGCAGTGGAGTTGCTGGAAAGAATACGTGTGCCGCGCACTTTGGGCGCGATGATTATGGTGCTCTTGCTGATTGCGGTCCTCGTTGCCGGTGGCTACGGCTTGGGGGCGCGGACGGAAGATTTCGCGGCGAACTGGCCGAGATACAGCGCTCTCTTGAAACATGCGGCAGGCGCAGTGGAAGGAAAGATCAGAGGATTGGAGGGACAGGTTTCGGAGATTGCGCCGGGGGCAGGGCCGCAACAACCAGGTGGAGAACGGCCTGAGACGACCATTGTGCGCAGCCTTCTGTTCCGTGGCATCGGATCACTCTACGCGCTGTTTCTGGAAATCACGTTTGTGCCGTTCCTGGTTTTCTTCATGCTTGCGGAAAAGCGGCAGGTTTGGCACGGAACGTTGCAACTGTTTCCAGCGTCGCAGCGGACACGGGTAAAGGAGACGCTGGAGGACTTGCGGGATGTCCTGCGGAGCTATCTGGCGGGCATGACGTTCCTGACTCTACTGGTGATTATCGCGAGTGGAGCGTTCTTCTGGGTTATGGGGCTGGACTTTCCGTTTCTCACCGGAATTGCCTCAGGTCTCTTGAATATGGTGCCGTATATCGGCGTGGTGCTGGCCTGGCTTCCCGCGTTTATTATCGCGCTGGCCAAGTGGAAGACGTTTGGGCAGTTTGCGCTGATCGCCGGGGGTTTAATGACTATTCATTTGCTGGCGCTGAATTTAGTGGCGCCGAAACTGGTGGGGCGGCGGGTCCGTCTGAATGCCGTGGCCATCACCATTTCGCTGCTTTTTTGGGGCTGGGTGTGGGGCGGTATGGGATTGGTGCTGGCCATTCCCATCACGGCTTCGTTGCGGGTGATTTGCGATCATACGGAATCCTGGCGGCCGATCGGCCGATGGATGAGCGCTTGAAGAAGTGACTGGTGACTCGTGGAAACCCGCTCTTCCAAGCGTTGACACGACTCACTCCCAAGTCCGCGCTTTTCGTTGTGCTTGGAAAACCTACGATTGCTCTTAGATTTGGATTGGCTGCGCAAGGGCGGTCCATCGGGAGAATTCCATGAGGCGATTGTCTGTTTACTTCGTAACAATTGGCTTGTTTGTGAGCCTCGCACTGGCGCCGACGGCACAGGCGTGGGGCTGCAAGGGGCACCAGACCGTGGCATTCATCGCGGAGAAACATTTGGCACCGGAAGCGCGGCAATGGGTGCAGAAGCTGTTGAGTGAGAATCCGATCGATCCGAAATTGAACCGTTATTGCGGAGGAGCGATGCGCGATGCAATGGCGGATGTCTCGACCTGGGCGGACGATGTGCGGGGAGAACGAAAGAACGGGCCGTGGCACTACATCGACATTCCGAGAGGGGTGCAGCGCCGGCCGCTGGAGCCGTATTGCGGAAAAGAAGGATGCGTTACGAAAGCGATCAGCGAGCAGCTGGCCATTCTGAAAGATAAGAATGCCGATGGGGCAAAGCGGGCGGAGGCGCTGAGATACGTCATCCATTTCGTTGGAGATTTGCACCAGCCGCTGCACACCATCACAAATGCGGATGAAGGCGGAAATTGCGTGCCGGTAAAGTACTTGCGGCGGCGTCCCCACGAACACAATCATTCGTTTGCGCCAAACCTACACAGCATTTGGGATACGGCAATTCCCGAGCGCGATGCGGAAGGCGCGGACTCGGCGGAGTATGCGGAGACGCTCGATGCTTCCTACGCGGGAGAGATTGAGAGCTGGCAAAAGGCGGGGATTCACGTGGATGACTGGGTGTGGGAAGGCTACGGCTTGGCAGAAGACGTAGTGTATGGAAACCTGACACCGAAAGTCCCCATCGAGCCGAATGTGGCCGTGCACACCTGCTCGGACGACAGCAACATCGGCGAGCGCATGATGCACCTGAACATCGTGGCCGGCGAGATGTATCAGGAAAAGGCGGCTCCAGTGGCCGAAAAGCGTATCGTTGAGGGCGGCGTGCGGCTGGCGATGATTCTCAACGAAGCGGCGAAGGCGGCTCAGTAGCAACAGTTGAGGGCGATCTCGTCGAAGGGGCGGATACGGGAATGCTCTTGGCCACGCCTAGAGATTTTATGTAACTAACAAGCTGCCAACGCTGGGGCTCTGGCAATTTGGACCACACTGGCATGCCCCGCCAGACTACGCCGTTGGTCAAAATCCAGAAAATGGCTCCCGGCTCGGCATTCTGAACCTGCTCGACAAGCAGGCTTGGGCCTTTCTTCCCGCCCTCGGCGAAATCACCGTGACATTCAGTGCAGTGTCGTTCGAAAAGAATCCTTCCCGCGGGAACTGCGTCGGGATCTTTTTCGAGGGGGTTGTGTCTTGCACGGGCTTTTTGCGGTGCTTTGGCCAGCTCGGCGTAAACGAGAGCATCCCTGTCGTATTTGTGGGTAGCAGCCTTGTCGCGTTGCGCAAGAGCCAAAGATGCAGAAAGAAGAACAGCCGTGGCCGCAAGAGAGGCAAAATATGTTCTCACTGGCGGCCCCCGAAAAGGCGGCTGACCATCGAACCGAAACCCGCGATTTCGCGCGAAACACCCCACCGCAACAGGAAGCGATGACTGTTGTTGTTCAGACCAAATCCGGGGGAGAGGCGGAATGTCCAGTCCGAAGGCAGATTCCAAGCCACAACGGGAGCAAGATAGTGGGAGGTATCGTTCAAGCCAAAATGATGACGGTCACCGAGGCCACCGTACATTTCAACGCCTGCAATGAAGTTTTGCCGGCAAAATGAGCACCGCTTAGCAGAAGCCTTAAGGGCCAGTGGCCGGCTGGCGCCGATGGCATAACCAAATTCCCATGGCGAGTTGGAAAGATCTTTGGCTGCGAGCGTGTTTTCAGTCAGATTCCAGCCCTTGAAGGTGCTGGACAAAATCAGTTTCAGTTCGACCTCGTTGATATGTTCTTTGCGAGCTTCGGCGTTGGGAGTGAGGAAGTCCGCTTCGACGTCGTGGCCTCCGCCCTCTTTGAGGATTTTGTCGGCGCCGCTCTTGTGCTCGTATTCCACGTAGAGAACCGGATTGATGAAATGCTCGCGTTTCAAGACGCGCACGCGATTTTCCCACCGGATGCCTGTGAATAAGGTGGAATCCCCGAACGTAGACTGGCCGTCCAGGTAAAATTCGGTGGTCCACCAGGCCGTGGCACCGTACTCGAACTCCATCCAATACGCGTGGAAGCCGTTGCCGCCGCGCTGAGTGCCAAAGGTGGAGAAATATTCGATTTCGAGGTTCCCGGGCTCTTCAAGATAATGGTCGTAGGCCACGAAGTACGGACTTTCCTGAGCGGGAGCGGCGCCAGGAAGAAAAGCGAAAAGAAGGGAGAGTAGGAAAAGCTTGAGAAAAGACGTAAATGGGGAAGTGGGCACGCTATCTCCTTGCAAGTAATTTGCAACAAGAAAGCAGACTAACTTAGTCCGATATTAAATGCAACTTACTTTCAACTAGAATATCCCTGCTAAACCGGCGGAATACTTAGGGATTACTACCGAGCGGTTTGCGAGGCGTTCAGTACGATACTTTGCGCTGTCGGAACCTTGCGCCGCCAGATGGGTCACTGAGATGGAGAGCAGACTGGCCGCAGGCTATTAGGATTGCCGGCGAAGGGCTTGGACGAGGCCGACGGGATCAGCGGTGTCCTGAAAAAGGCGGATGGCGGCGATACCGGAGGCCCCTGCGGAGAAGCAGGATGCGACGTTTTCCAGCGAAATTCCACCGATAGCGAGGACGGGTACGTTTACGGAGCGGCAGACTTCGGCGAGACGCTCAAGTCCTTGGGGTGCGCCGAACGCGGCCTTGGAGGGGGTGGCGAAGACCGGTCCGAAAAACACGTAGTCTGCGCCGGCGGCTGCCGCCGATTGGGCCGCTTCGAGAGAATGGCAAGACACGCCGACGAGAAAATCGGAGGCGCGCGAGTGGGTGGCTTGATAAGCCAACAGCAGACGTTTCGCCTCATCGACGGGAAGAGAATTTTCGCTTAAGTGGACGCCCGCGGCTTGTTCGGCGAGAGCCACATCGAGGCGGTCGTTCACGAGAATGCGGGGAGCAGCTTGAGCGAGGTCCGCAAGTTTCGAAACGCGCCGCAATGCCTCGCGAGTGAGCGAAGCAACATCTCTCCCCGATAAATCTTTTTCGCGCAGCTGAATCAGATCGATGCCAGCTGCGGCTAGCGACTCAATCTTTTCCAGAAGCGACTCGATCCAATTGACTTGAGGAGCATCCCGCAGAGTCCGTCGGTCCGTGACATAGCAGAGGATAGGCCTACTCTCCATACGGAGATGGGAATCGGGCGGCAAGCTATTGCGGCGGGACACGCGAAGGACCAGGACGAGAACCAATAAAACTTAGGGCTAAAAGGATGTCCAAGACTCCGAGCCCGCTGACGGCACCTCGAAATGAGGGGTGAAGCACCACGGGAATGAGCGAAGGGAAGTGCATGAGGAAAAAATTCTGTTCCCAGAAGGCGGACCACGGGAGATAGAGAAGCAAGGCTCCCATTTCGAAGCAAACAACGACCAGCAATGCGCGAAAGACGCGGTTCATAGTTAACAAGGAATCCTTTGCATCCGTGAATGCCATAACTCAGCGGATGGGTTTTTGGAGAGCGGCGATACGATCGGCGACGTCGCGATAATCAATGTTCATCGCGTAGACCTGGGAAAAACTCTTCAGCGCCGCTTCCGGCTCACCCGCGGATTCCTGAGCAACGCCTAAATCATACCGCAATGCGAGGATGCTTTCCGGTTCGATGCCGGGTGTATGAAGGGCACGCTCATACCAGATGGCGGCAATGCCGGGCTGTCCTTTTTCCATGAAGGCAAGCCCGAGGAGAGTACAGCACTGCATGCCATAGCGGAAGGGTTTGCCGTTGTCGGCGGCTTTGGCCACTTTTTGGAATTCGCTGATGGCTTCATCCACCAGGCCCATCTCGCGGAAGGCAGTGCCGAGATTGTAGTGGGTTTCGAGGTCTTCGTCTTCAACACCCATTTCGCCGAGCTCGGCACGAAATTCGTCAAAGACTTCCTTGAGCGGGCTGTGCTCAGCCGGGCTGGTGCGCTTTTCTTCCGCCTTAGGAGGAGCGGCTGGAGGGGCAGCTTCCGAGTGGGAAGGCACGAGCGTGTCGAGGCCGAGTTCGTCGATCTCCTTCGCGAGGTCCGCAAGAAACTGGTCGGAGGCGAAACCGTTGGCGGGCGTCGCTGCGGTATTTTTTGCTGCCGGCTCCGGTTCCGGCTCGGGCTTAGGAACCACAAGCGGAGTGGCGGGCGGTTTTTGGTCGTAAGCGGGGACCAACGCCTCCGGCTCCAGAACCAGCTCATAGTCCTGGTCCAATTCAAATTCAGGTTCGGCTGGCGCAGGAGGCTTTCTGTGGACGGGCGGCTTTTCTGGAATAGCCGGGGCGCGATTTTCTTGGACAGGCGCCGAGATCGTTTCCGGTTCAGGCTCGGGAGGAAGCTCAGCGGAAATATCCGCGAAGGCATGGTGCTCCTCCTCAGGCACGGCGGGAGCTTCAACAGGCAGTTCGAACTCCGCCATCTCCTGGGGCTTGACGGGGCCGGAGGAAACCGGCTCGGCCGCCACTTCGGGAGGAGGAGGCTCAGCAGCCCTGGCCACGGGCGGCTTCGAGACAGGTTGGGCCGGATGAGAATCTTCGAGCATTGAGGCCCATTCATCGGAGAGGTCCACTTCCTCCTGACCGCTTGAGGCATCCGAAGAGGCGCTGGCATTGACGGTTTCGGCTGCGACCTTTTCTGCGGGCGCGGGTTTCGCGGGCGCCGGTGCTTTTGCGATTGTCGCAGGCTCGGCGGCCACTGCCTGCACCGGAACTTCCGGAATTGTCGCAGCAGGAGCTTCCTGCTGTGGGGGAGCAGTGCTGGCAGCCAGATCCGCATCGCTGAGACCGGCAGCGCGCTGGAACCTGCGGCGAAGCTCACCGAAACGTTCCGCGGTGCGCTGATCGGCATGGTCGGTATGGATTTGCTCGAGTTGGGCGGCAAGCTCGGCGGTACGGCGGTCGTCACCGGCGCCCAGAACGAAATCAAGAAGCTTTTCGAGGGTGGGAGTGTGCCGTGGAGCACGGCGTAAAATGGCTTCGAGAAGGCCGATGGCCTTTTGGGTTAGACCGTAGCTGGCGAAAAGATCGACGTCGGTGAGGGACTGAGCGATGAACTTCTGCGTCTCTTCGTCGAGAGCAGGCTCAGCGGTGGCAGAGGCGAAGGCGGGTTTGTCACCGGCGAGGGGAGTGAAGGTCTCGGTGTCAGAACGCAACTTTGGCTCAGCAACCTTAGGGGTATCCGCCTGGAGATGTTCTTCAGGGGCGGCAGGCGCCGGCTCGGCGGGGAGCAAGCCCATTTTCCTGAGCACGCCATCAAGTTTGCGCTTTGCGGAATCGCTGTCGGGTTGGCGGTCGATTAGCTGTTCGAAGATGGCCTTGGCGCGCTCGAGCTGATCGTCGGCGGCAAGGGCGTCACCCAGATGGGCCAGGGCGTCCGGAAGGCGAAAAGAATCGCTGGTGCGACCGTAGAAATCGACGAGCCATTCGAGAGGCTCAATGCGGCCGGGCAGGCGGTTGGCTAGCTCGTTCTGCAAGCGGCCAATCACCTCATGTTCCCCGCCATCGATCATCGGGCCGCGGATCTGTCCGATAATGGCGGTCGCGCGGTCGCTCTGTCCAGATGCAAGAAGCGCTTCGACAATTTTTTGGGCGGGGCCAAAATTCTTGCTGTCGGCTGCCAAGACACGGAGCGCGAGAGCGGTGGCCTTGTCCCAGTCCAAGTCTTTGATATAGAGATCGAGGAGAAACTCGGTTTGCTCTCCGCCCTTTTCGAGCTCCGGCATACGTTCGAGGAGTTCCGCCGCGTGGGTGAGATTACCCTGCGAGGAGGAGGACCGGGCTTTCACAATGGTGGCGGCCAAGCAATTTGGGTCAATCTTCAAAGCCTTGTCGGCAAGCTTTTCGGATTCGGAGTGGTCTCCGCGGGCGAGGGCGCGCTGCGCAGCGGAAACGTAGGTCTCGACGGCGTCCCGCGACTGCCCCATGGCCTGATAGAGATCGGCCAGGCGAATCTGAATGCGGAGATTGTCAGGCTCCGCGAGAAGCAGCTTTTTCAAGAGGCCGACGGCTTCGGGCTGACGGTTGTTCTTGAGGTGGATTTCCGCAAGCTGCAAAAAGAGCGGACGGGCCTCGCTCATCACCCCCTGCTGAACATAAAGGTCGGCCAGCTTTTCCAGGGGGCGAATCTCTTCTGGAGCTAGTTTGGCGATGCGTTTGTAGACGGCGATGGCCTTGGTGAGAAAACCGTCGCCGACAAAAATCTGGGCGAGGCGCTCGAAATAATCGATGGCTTGAAACGTTTCCCCCTGGCGGATGTACAGCTCGCCGATGGTCATGAGGGTGACCTGATCGCGCGGCTCTGCCTTGAGAATCTGCTGGTATTCGGCGATGGCCTGAGGGACCTTGCCCTGATTCAGCAGCTTTTGCGCGGATTCGACGTACTTGCTCTTGTTATAAGCCATTCGCGTTCCCAGACAATACGCGGCCCGCGCCTGCAGGAGGACACGTCCTCCGTCCCAAGTGTTGGAAAGGCAGACACCAGCCGTGCTTGCTAACGCTAGCAGGCAGTGAAAAGGCAAGTCAACGAACCCAGAAATGGTTGTGAGCAGCCAGTTATCCCCGTTAGGACTAGGAAACTAGGTGGCGAAGACGGGGCGAAGCGGGGTAGGAGTGCGTTTTGGGATTTTGCGAGCTTTTCTTAGCAAGCCGTTTTGCCCCCGATGAACTAAGTCGTGAGTTAGTGTTCCGAGGCCCAGTAAATCGCGGAGCCATGGGGCGGAAGAGTGAGATCCACAAATTCCTTGGAGCCGAGGTCTTCGTGCTCCCACAGATCGCGGAGGCTGTACTTGCCGCGCTTGAGGCCCAAAGCCTTCCAGGAATAGTGAAATGGCTGTGGCACGGCGTCGAGGTTGAAAACGGCAATGTAGACGCCATCGCCGGATTCCGGAGTGGCCAGCCAGACAGCGGCTTTGTCCGTCGAGATGACGGCATGGCTGCCGGTGGAATGTTGATCGACGCCGATCAGCTCGGCATTGGTGAGCGCGGACTCGGTCCAGTCGTCGCACAAAGTGAGATTGCCGCCCATGATGAGCGGTGAACGGAAGATGGACCAGAGCGTGAGGAGAGTGCGCTGCTCATCGTGCGAGAGGCGTGTTGCGCGCGGCTTCTCCCAGCCAGCGGCGGGCTCCAGGCGGCCAAGGGGAAGCATATCGGCATCGGGCCAGTGTCCCGGTCCGGAGAACGCAGCCCATTTCGCGGCGCGGGCAAATTGATTTTCCACGCCCTGGGGAAAGTTCGTGTCGCTGTGCCACACATCCCAAACGTCATCGGAGATGCGCCACATTTGCGC
>Ga0209166_10003061_pt1 | contig 12273 bp, 7 predicted proteins | sample Coa_R1_3_FD_187151 | JGI IMG/M metagenome (GOLD analysis project Ga0209166, IMG submission 187151) | Surface soil microbial communities from Centralia Pennsylvania, which are recovering from an underground coalmine fire - Coalmine... | ecosystem: Environmental > Terrestrial > Soil > Unclassified... | reverse complement strand
TGCAGCAGATGGCGCGCGCGAAACAGCCGCGACTTCACCGTTCCCACGGGCACCTGCAGGATGCCCGCAATCTCCTGGTACGACATGCCCTCGACGTCGCTCAGCACCAGCGTCTCACGGAACGCGACCGGCAGCTCGTCGATTGCACGGAGCACCTGGTCGTCCACGATCCGGTCGAAGAACGCGCCCTGCGGATCGTCGTCCTGCACGTCCGGGAAGACCGCGTACGGCTCGATGGCGTCCACGTCGACCGTTTCCGGATGCCGGGTTTTGCGACGGTATTCATTAATGAAGGCGTGCCTCAGAATCGTGAGCAGCCAAGCCTTCGCGTTGGTTCCCTTCTCGTACTGGTCCCAGGAGCGATAGGCCTTCAGGATCGTCTCCTGCACCAGGTCATCCGCATCCGCTGGATTGCCGGTGAGGCGGAGCGCCACCCGGTACAGCACGTCGAGGTGGACGAGGGCCTCGCGCTCGAAGCTCGCCCGTTTCTCGTCGGTGGATGATGACGGCGGAGTGGGTGTGGCCATGGCTGTCCGAGAAGGCTCGCCGTGGGCCGTGAGTTCCGCAATGGGGGATGCGATGCTACGTTACGCGCTCACGTGGTGCACAGCATCGTCCCGCTCGCCGTCCTCGAGGCGGTCAAGAATCTGGACACTCCCGTCGAAGACGGGCTCACGGAGTTCGCCGACGAGCTGCTGGTGAAGCGCCTCGGCCTCTCTTCCACCGTCCAAATGCAGCTCACCGAGTACGAGCAGCTCGCGCGCAAGGATGCGCGCGTGGAGCCCTCGCACGTCGAGGCGCTGCTGCGGCTGGTCGGCCGGCGGCCGGACGCCGATCTCGTGTTTGCGGACGCCGGACGGCGGGCCGCGCGGCGCGCGGTCAAACGGATGTCGGGCGTTTCGCGCTTGTTCGGCCATGCAGCCGCGCGCCGCGCCGCGCGTGCGGTGTTGGGCGCCGAGCTGGGGTTCGAACAACGGCTGCCGGTGGCGCGCGTGCGCGATCCGATCGCGATTCAGGCGACGCCCGACGGCTCGGCGTGCGCGTTCTACAGCGCGGGACTGGTCGAGCTGCTGCGCCTGCTCGTCGGCTACGAGGGTGCGATGCTGCACGTCGATTGCCGCGCGCGCGGCGGCGCCGGTTGCGAGTGGCGCGCCGCGGGCCCCGATCCCCGACACTTATGAAGACACCGCCGCTCGAAGGATTCGACTTCGCGGCGCTGCGCGAGCTGCTGCCGTCGCTGCCGGCGGACGGCTGGCTGCTCTACGATTTCCGCGGCATCAATCCGACGGCTGCGCGCGTGCTGGGCATTCATGGCATGGGCACCCGCCGCTTCTTCGTGTTGCTGCCGCGAACCGGAACGCCGATCGCGTTGGCGCACCGCATCGAGCGTGCCGCGTTCGACGGATTTCCCGGCGAGGTTAGGGCCTATGCGGCGTGGCCCGAGCTCCACGAAAACTTGCGCGCGCTCGTCGGCGGCAAAACCGTGGCCATGGAAATCTCGCCACAGGACGCGGTGCCCTATCTCGATCGCGTGCCGTATGGCGTCGTCGGACTGGTCGAGAAGTGCGGAGGGCGCGTCGTATCGTCGGGGATTCTCGTCTCGCGCTTCGCGGCCCGCTGGACCGCGAGTGAGCTGGCGGGGCATCGTCGCGCGGCCGAAGCGATCGCCGAGATCGCGGTGACGACGCTGCGGTGGGCGGGCAGCGAGCTGGCGCGCGGCGCCGAAGTGCGCGAGACCGTGATGCAGTCGCGCGTGATGGACGCGTTCGCGCGCGCGCAGCTCGTCTCCGATCATGGACCGATCGTGGGATTTCAGCCGAACGCGGCGAATCCGCACTACGAGCCGCACGCGGGCACCGATCGCCGGCTCGCCGCCGGTGACGTGCTGCTGCTCGATCTCTGGGCGGGCCCGTCGCTCAGCAGCGTGTTTGCCGATCAGACGTGGATGGCGTTTGCGGGGCGAGAACCCGTGGAGGAAGTACGTCGTGCGTGGTGCGTCGTCCGTGACGCACGGGACGCCGCGGTGTCGTTGCTCAGAGAGCGCTGGAAGAACACACAACCCCTGACCGGCGCCGCGGTCGACGATGCCGCGCGCGGCGTCATTCGCGCGGCCGGGTTCGGCGACTACTTCGTGCATCGCACCGGTCATTCTATCGATCGCGAGCTCCACGGGTCCGGCCCGCACATCGACAACTTCGAGACCGAGGACAATCGCCAGCTGATCCCCGGCGTCGGCTTCTCGATTGAACCGGGCGTCTACTTTCCGGGCCGCTTCGGCATTCGGAGTGAGATCAACGTGTATATGGGCGACGCGGGTCCGGAGGTGACGCCGAAGGAGCCGCAGCGGGAGTTGCTGCTGGTCTGAGCGCGGCCAGCACCGCCGTGGCCCACACGGCTGCTCCCACCGCGGCATGCGCCGCCTGCAACCCACCAGGAAAGCCAAGCAGCACCATCGTCGCCGCAATCGTGATTTGAATCAGGACGATCGCCAAAAGTCCCAGGGCATGGTTGGGATAGCGGTACACCCACCAGACGACACATCCGAGCAGGGAATACGCGAGCAGCCGGTGCGTCCAGTGAATCGCCGCGAGCGGACCGGCCGAGGTGATTATCTGCCCATTGCATAACGGGAATCCGCCGCACGCGCTGGTCGCTCCCAAATTCGCGGTGAGCGCACCGAAGAGCACGGTAACGAACGTCAGGCTCAGGAGGAGTCGGGAGCCGGGAGCCAGGGTCCACGGGCCGCGGGCGGCGGTGATGAGAGTTGCAAGCAATAACATCGCGGTCCCGAGATGCAAGATCACAATAAGAGGTGTCAATCCGGTTTTGACCGTGATCGCTCCGAGCAGGACCTGAACGATCAAGAGTGCGAGGGCAACATATGCCATGCGAGCCCTGACTCCCAGCTCCCGGCTCCTGACTCCATAGACCGCCAATCCAACAACCAGAATCGAAACGAGGGCGGCAAACAGCCGGTGGCTCCACTCGATGACCGTCGGGGGGTCGCTGAGTGGCGGGAAGAGGTGGCCGTTGCATAGTGGCCAGTGCTCCCCGCAGCCGAGGCCGGAGCCGGTAATTCGGACCACTGCGCCGAGCACGATGAGGAGGTAGGTGCAGGCGGCGGCGATCCAGGCGAGGGTGACAAAGCGACGGTCCATGGGCTCTCTCTCGGAGTCACATATTCTAACAGGGAGGGCCCTTGCGAGTCGCGCAAGAGTGGGCGAAAATCACGAGTTACTGATATTGTCGCTGCTCCCGCCGTCGCAGCATCTAGAACCGCAGCTGAAGGAGGAAGTGTATGGCCGACAATCGTTGGTCTTTCCGTTCCACTCTCAAATTCGGCGTGGCCCTGCTCGGGCTGTCTCCGGCCGTCCTCGTTGCGCAAGCACCGACGACGATCACCGGACGGGTCACTGCCAGCGTGGGAGGCACGCCGCTCTACGGAGCGATCGTGAGCATTCCCTCGCTCCGCGTCAGCGGCAGTACGAACGGTGACGGTCGCTATCAACTGACCGTTCCCGCGTCGTCGACCGGCGCGGTCACCCTCACCGCGCGACTCATCGGCTTCAAGACGCAGTCCGTGCAAGTCAATCTCACGGGCCAGCCGGTGACGCAAGATCTCGCGCTCGAAGAAGGCGCGATCGAGCTCGAGTCGAAAGTCGTGACGGCGCTCGGTATCGAGCGCGAGCAACGCAGTCTCTCCTATGCAGCGCAAACGGTGTCGGGCGACCGGCTGGCCGACAACAAGTCGAACAACGTTGTTTCCCAATTGCAGGGCAAAGTCGCCGGCGTGCAGGTGACGAACTCGTCGAACCCGTTCGGGTCGGCACGCATCGTCGTCCGCGGCGCCAGCTCGATTCTCGGGCAGAACCAGCCGCTCATCATCGTCGACGGCGTACCGATCGACAACTCGGCCGTGTCCAATACCGGTTACGGCTCGGGCGAATTCGGCGGGTATGACGTGGGTAACGCCGCCGCGGACATCAACGCCGACAACGTCGCGTCGGTGACGGTGCTGAAGGGCCCGAACGCGGCCGCGCTGTACGGCTCGCGCGCGGCGAACGGCGCGATCGTGTATACGACCAGGACGGGTCGCGGCGCTCCCAACCAGGGCTTCGGCGTCACCGCCACGTTCGGCGCGAACGCCGAGACGCCGCTGCGGCTCCCGGATTATCAGAATCGCTACGGCCAGGGTTTCTACGGCGAGTTCGACTTTGTCGACGGAAACTTCGGCGGCAAGAACGACGGTGCGGACGAGAGCTGGGGTCCGAAAATGGACGGGCGGACGACGGGCTGCGTGCGCGTTCCGACCGACACGTTGCTTCAGATCGGCGTGCCGGCCGTGTACGACACGTCGCATCCGTGCAATCAGTTCTTCGGCGCCGGCCCGTGGTCGCCGCACCCGAACAACGTGCGTGACTTCTGGCAGACCGGTCTCATGGTCAACGCGAACGTCGCCGTGGCGCGCGCGAGTGATCGCAGCAACGTCCGCCTGTCGGCCGGCCGCACCAACGAAAGCGGGATGTATCCGAACAACACGAACAACCGGACCGACATCGCGATGTCCGGCGGCACCCAGGTCTCCGATCACTGGAGCGCCGAGGCGTCGGTCAACTACATCAACGACGGCATGCAGAACCAGCCGGCGCAGGCGTACGAAGAGATCGACCCGATGCAGGGCTTCATCTGGTTCGGCCGCCAGGTCGACACCAAGATCCTGCAGCAGAACCTGTACCGGAATCCGGCCGATCCGCTCTCGCAGCAGATCTTCGCCGGCAACCCCAACATGCGGACGGATGCGCCGTTCCCGTACAGCTGGAATTACAGTTATCACCCCAGCGTGTACTGGGAGGCGACCGTCAAGAAGACCGACTACTCGCGCAATCGCGGGCTCGGCCATGCATCCGTCACGTATAAGGTCAACGACTGGTTGAGCGTCACGGGCCGCACGGGCCGCGACTGGTATCAGAACCATTTCCGCGCCAACTACCCGGTGAACAACATCTCCCCGTTCCCCGGTGGCGGGTTGGTCGATGTGGGCGAGACGCGGAGTGAGATCAACAACGACTTCCTCATCACCGCGAATCGCCAGCTGACCCCGACGCTGGGGCTGCAAGTGAACGCCGGCGGCAACCAGCGGAAGAACGACTTCAATAACAACGTCGCCCAGGTCGATCAGCTGGTCATTCCCGGCGTCTATACGCTGGAAAACTCGGCGGGCGCGCTGGCCCCGACGTTGCAGCAGAGCCACAAGAAAGTGAATTCGCTGTACGGGTCGGCGAGCTTCAACTACAGAGACTTCCTGAACGTCGATTTGACGGGCCGGAACGACTGGTCGTCCACGCTGCCGAAGAACGCCAACTCACTGTTCTATCCGTCCGTCGGCGCGGCGTTCGTCTTCACCGACGCGCTCGGATTGCAGAGCAGCTTCCTGTCGTACGGTAAGCTGCGCGCGAGCTGGACGCGCGTGGGGAACGACACCGATCCCTATCAACTGGCCGCGGTGTACGGTTCCGGCACGGCGTGGGGCGGGTCGCCGAGCTTCACGGCCCCCGACCGGTTGCCGAACGCGACCTTGAAGCCCGAGCAGACGACCGGTGAAGAGCTCGGCGCCGACCTCGGCTTCCTGCGCGACAAGGTGATCGTCAACGCCACGATCTATCAGAAGAGCACGACCAACCAGATTCTGCCGGTTTCGATCTCGGCTTCGACGGGGTATACCAGCGCCGTCGTAAACTCCGGTGAAGTCCGCAATCGTGGTATCGAGGTCGCCCTGGCGACGACGCCTGTCGAGCGCGGAGACTTCCGCTGGAACGTGAACGCGAACTGGTCGAAGAACACCAACAAGGTTCTGTCGCTGTATAGCGGCGTGTCGCGGATCGTCGTTGGCTCGTATTGGAACGTCAACGTGACGGCGGATGTTGGCCAGCCCTACGGCAACCTCGTCGGCTACAAATGGGCGCGGGACAACGCCGGGCACATCCTCGTCGATGACACAGGGTTGCCGGTCCGCGATCCGAACCAGCAGGTGCTGGGCAACTACAACCCCGACTGGGTCGGAGGCATCACGAACACGATCAGCTACAAGCGCATGACCCTGACGTTCTCGTTCGACGGACAGGTCGGCGGCCAGGTGTACTCGGTCACGCAGTGGTTCGGCCAGTACTCGGGCGTGCTCTCCAACACGCTCGCCGGTCGCGAGGTCGACTGGAATAACCCGGGTTATATCGTGCCGAACGCGGTGTACCAGTCGAGCGGCCAGCCGGACACGACGCACGTGCTGGCGCAGGACTATTGGCACAACACGTTCTACGCGCAGGAGCCCGGCATCGTGGACGCGACGTACTTCAAGCTCCGCGAGCTCCGGCTGGCGTACGCGCTGCCTGCCTCCGTGACGCATTTCCTGGGCTTCTCGGATGCGAGTTTCGCCGTCGTCGGGCGCAACCTCCTGCTCTTTACGAAGAACAAGAACATCGATCCCGAAACCGCCTTCGACACGAGCAATCGCCAGGGTGTCGAGAACGGCCAGCTGCCGACCGCGCGCAGCATCGGCTTCACCATGTCCGTGCGGCCGTAGCCGCTTGAGGAGATAGATCACATGCGATACAAAATCCTGAGCGTCTTCGCCGGACTGGCCGTGCTCACGGCCTGCGGCGATTTGACCTCGATCAACCAGAATCCGAACGGGCCGATCGATGTACCGCCCCCGTCGATCCTGCCATCGGTCATTCAGAACGTGGTGGGGAACGTCGACGGCGTCGATGCGCTGAACATTCGGGGTGGTGGACTATGGGTGCAGTACTACGCCGAGATCCAATACCGTGATGAGGACAAGTACATCGTGCGGTCAGGGACGAGCGGCGGCTGGGGCATGTACAACAGCGGCATCGAGGATGCCCAGCGCATGATCGTGAAGGGTGAGGCATCCAAGACGCCCAACTGGTCCGCGGTCGGGCGCATCATGAAGTCGTACGCGTACAGCGTCATGACCGACGCCATGGGCGACTTGCCGTATACGCAGGCGCTCAAGGGCGACACGGTGTTGCATCCGACGTACGATTCGCAGAAGGCGATCTACGACAGTCTGTTCGCTGCTCTAGCGCAGGCGAGCTCGGAGATCGACCTCGCGGGAATCGGTTTCCCGTCCGGCGACCTGATGTACGGCGGGAACATGGCGAAGTGGAAGAAATTCGCCAATTCGCTCCGTTTGCGTCTCGCGATCCACCTCTCGCAGGTGGACCCGACCAAGGCGGCGACCGAGGCTGCTGCGGCGGTGACGGCCGGCGTGTTTACGAGCAATTTGGATAACGCTCAGCTCATGTATCTCAGCGGGTCGCCGAATCAGAACCCGATTTACCGAGATGTCCACGTCGGCGGTCGCGACGACTACGGGATGAGCAAGACGTACGTCGATTCGTTGACCAGCTGGGCCGACCCGCGCCTGCCGGTTTTTGCCCAGGTGAATCCGGCCCAGACGGGTTATCAGGGACTTCCCAACGGGCTCAACGATGGCGCGGGCACCCCGATCGTCAACATTTCGCGCTTCGGAGCGTTCTGGCGCGAGACGGGGGCGGCGCCGATGGCGCTGCTGACCTACTCCGAAGTGCTCTTCCTCGAGGCAGAGGCGGCGGAGCGGGGCTGGATTCCGGGCGGCAGCGCGGCAGCGGCCACCTACTACGCGAACGCCATCAGTGCATCGATGAGCCAGTACGGGCTCAGCACAGCGGCCGACAGTACGTACCGGGCGCAAGCCAAGGTGGGATACGATGCGGCCGGTGCGACGTTAGCCGGCCATCTGCAGCAGATCGCTTATCAGAAATGGACGTCGCTGTTCATGCAGGGTATGGAGGCATGGACGGAGGTGCGTCGCACGCGGGTGCCGCTGCTCGTTCCGGGCCCCAACGCCGTGTTCGGCGCGGGCGTCCCGGGCAAGATTCCGGAGCGCCTGCCGTACGACGACAACGAGGCCGTGCTGAACGCGGCAAACGTCGCCGCGGCGGTGTCGGCACAGAAGTTCACCGCGAGCAACGACATTCAGTCGCCGTTGTGGTTTACAGGGCGGCAGTAGCCTGACGTTGTCGTAGTTGTAAGAGAAAGTGACAGCCCCCGGAGAGCGATTCTCCGGGGGCTGTTGCGTTCGGCGCGTGCCTCAGCTGGTGCTGTCGGGCGTGTCCGCGCGCGCGAGAAAGATCAGGATGAGGCCGTGGCCGCTGCTCGGATAGCCTGGCCGCGAAGTCATGCCGAGCGGATAGACCTCGACCCGCTCCGTCTGGACAGCCTGGATCGTGATGAGCGGACACGTGTCGGACGTTCGCGTCCCATCCACGTACACGTCCGGATCGTTGCTGCCTTCCATGCTGTCTTTCCCACGCAGCTCGAGCATGGGACAGCGCGTGTACTGCGTCCAACCGGTGATGCGCAGCTGCGGCATGGAGTATCTGATGGCGTCGAGCACCGTGCGGCCGGGATCGATCGAGAGAGCGCGACCGGTGAGGATCAGACTCCCCATCGTAGTCGTCCCGAGCGGCCGGCCGCCGGGATCGTTCGTGGAGTCGTACGCGTGCGACGTCTTACAACCGAGGGCGAGAACGCCGATGACGGCGAGGCGCGAGAACGCACGGGATTGCAGCATGGTCAGTCTCCGGGGATGCGGAAGCGAGCGTTCTCGGAGTATGCCCCCAGCGCAGGCGGTGTCAAGGTATAATTTGCCAATCTTATGTCCGCACCCTTGATGCCTGCCGACCGCTGGGGCGAGCGCCTGCTCCGGCGACTCGGTCTATGGAGCGCGGTCGCGGTGCTCGTCGGGTCCACGATCGGCAGCGGCATATTCCGTACCCCCGCGAGCGTCGCGAGCCGCATCGACGACGTCCCACTTTTCCTGCTCGCCTGGGTCGTCGGAGCCGTCGTCGTGCTGTGCGGCGCGCTCACGTACTCGGAGCTCGCCGCGGCATTTCCGCGCTCGGGCGGGGTCTACGTGTTCGTGCGCGAATCGTTCGGCCGGCTGCCCGCCTTCCTGTTCGTGTGGGCCGAGCTCTGGGTCATCCGCCCGGGCGCGTTCGGCGCCATCGGGATCACCGCGTCGGCGTACACGCTGCGGACACTTGGCCACGATCCGAGCGCCATCGTCGCCAGCATCGGCCCACTCCACATTGCCGCCGAGCAGCTGCTTGGCGCCGGGTACATCCTGCTCGTGGGCACGGTGAACTTCTTCGGCATCCATCGCGGCGCCGTACTCCAGAACCTGAGCACCGTCTTTAAAGTCGGCGCGCTCGCGGCGCTGATCCTGGTCGGATTCGCCCTCGGCACGCAGTCGGCCGAGCTACCGGCGGGCGGGATCTTCGCGCAACACGCGCAGGTCGGGATCTCGGCGTTTTTGCTGGCGATGGTGGCGATTCTGTGGGCGTACGACGGCTGGGCCGATCTCGCATTCGTGGGCGGCGAAGTCGCCAATCCACAGCGGACCTTGCCGCGCGCGTTGCTGATCGGAACAATCACCGTCGTCGTGCTCTATCTCGGCGCGAACCTGGTCTATCTCTACCTCATTCCGATTCAGCAGATGAAGCACGCCGAGCTGGTCGCGGCCGACGTGGCGCAGCTGGTGATCGGACCTGCTGGCGTGGTGGTGGTATCGGCGGCGATCGCGGTGAGCACGTTCGGTACGCTGAACGGCTCGATGATGACGGCGCCGCGGATCTTCTTTGCGGCCGCCGAGGATCGGCTGCTTCCCGTGCAAATTGCGCGCGTCGATCCGAAAAACCATGCGCCGACCGCTGCGATTGTCTTGATGACGGTCATGGGCATGATCTTCATTCTCATCCGCCGGTTCACCGCGCTCGCCGATCAATTCATCATCGGCATCTGGCCGTTCTACGCGCTTGCGGTCGCGGGCGTCTACGTGCTGCGGCGCACGCGGCCCCGGCTCGAGCGGCCGTACCGGACATTGGGCTATCCGTTCGTGCCGCTCGTGTTTCTGGTGGCCGCGCTGTTTCTGCTCGGCAACTATCTCGTGCGAGAGACTGGCAGCTTTGCGGTTGACATCGGGATTATTCTGACGGGCGTGCCGGTGTATCTCTGGCTGGCGTGGCGCGAACAGCATGCGCCGCCGCCCGCCATTACGATGCGGTGAACAAGCGCGCTCGGTAGGGCGGGGAAAAAATGTAGGGGCGCACCATGCTGCGCCCCTACCGTGTTAATGCCTCTCCGCCCATCAGACCATCAGCCTGTCAGTTCACCAGTTGAACATGTACCTCACGCCCAGCTGCATGCGCCACACGTCGAGCGTGCTGACGTTCTTCTGGAACGACTGTGAGATCAGGTTGATGCCGACGTTGGCCAACCGGTAGGTCGGCGCACCGCTCGCATCCACGCCGGCGTACGTCAGCGGCCGCAGCGTCACGAATCCTTGAGACACGCCCCAATCGCTGTTCAGCATGTTCAAGAAGTTGAAGATGTCGAGCCGAATCTGGAGACTGTTGGCGTTGCCGGACACCTTGCGCGTCACGTCCTGCGCGATGCTCAGATCGGCACGGAACACCATCGGCAGGAAGGCGCCGTTGCGCTCGGCGTACTGGCCGCGCCGCTTGCTGAGGTACGGATCCTGGTTGATGAACGCGTCCCACGCCGCGGCCTGCTGCGCGGGAGTATAGAACACGGTGTCGACACCCACGATTACCCGGTTCGTGACAAAGTTCATCTCACCCTGATTGCGCGGCACATAGATCAGGTCGTTGCCGTTGGCGCCGTCGCCGTTCATGTCGCCCGAGGTCACGTAGCTGGCGTTGCCCGGGCTGCGGTCTTCCAGGAACACGGCGATCGTGGTCGCGCCGAGGCCGAAGAAGTCACGCTTGTAACTGACGGCGCCGAAGAAGCGATGCCCCGGCGCGAACTGCGAATTCGCGATCGGCGGGTTGTTCGGATCGACGGCGATCTGGTTGCCGGTCCACGATCCCGACGCGATCGACCCCGCGTCTACCGTGTTCTTGCTCGTGCCGTAACTCCAACCGAGCTTCGCGAACAGGCCGCTGCGGAAGGCGCGCTCGAGCGATGCCGCCACGTTCGCCGAGTGACCAATCCCCTGATTGGTCAGCGTAGTTGCGTCGCTGACGTTTGCGTAGATCCGGTTCGACGTCCACCGCGGCCGGCCGTCGGGACCGCTGAACGTCGTCTGCGGGGCCGGCAGATTTGCGTTGATGTATGCGATGCCGTTCACATCCTTCGTGTACATGTACTCGGCCGTGCCCGTAATGCCCCACGGGAGCTGCTGGTCGAGCGCGATATTGCTGCGCCACACCTGCGGGAACTTGAACTTCGGATCCGTGAGCGCGAGCTGAAAGCTGGCCGCCGGCGCGCCAGTCACCGTCGCCGGCTTGTACGCGTCGGGATTGGGGTTGAACGGATATGCCGTCGTGTTGTCCTGCTGGATGAATCCGGTCAGCACGCCGGTGTTGCCGACCTGGTTCGAGATCCAGACGTAGGCCGGCCGGCCCGTGAAGATGCCGGTGCCGCCACGGAGCTGGGTGTTGTGCCGGCCTCCGACGTCATAGTTGAAGCCGAGACGGGGTGACCACAGGGGATTCACTCCCGGCAGCGCGCCGCTGTTGTAATGCACCGGCGCGCCGCTCGCGTCGCGGAACGTCATCGTGTCGGCGACGGGGTTGTCGTAGGCCGTATTCGTGAACTTCGGCGCATCGATCCGCAGTCCCGCGGTCAACGTGAGATTCGGCGTCGGCCGCCACTCGTCCTGGGCGTAGACGCCGCCGTAGAGCACGTCGAGCGGCTGCACCGGCTCCTTCAGCCCGGGGATGTTCGCGTAACGATACTGGAAACGCCGGATCGACACGGGCGAGACCGTCCGTGACGGATTCGCCAGGAAGCTGTCGGCGGCGGTGTAGAAGTCCTGCAAGGAGTTGAAGACGTACACGCTCTGGGCGCCCGGGAAGAAGACGTTGGTCGAGTGGTACTTCTCGAGGCTCGCGCCGAACGTTACCGAATGCTTGGGCAGATAGATCGTGAAGTTGTCCTGCAGCTGATAGCTGTGATAGAAAAGCTTGTTGTCGGGTGTGAACGGCTCGAAGCCGAACGTGGTGTAGTTGGTTCCGTTATTGAGAATTTCGACGAGCGGGAACCACGGCCTGTCGACGTTCTTGCGGCTCTCGTCGCTCGTGTTGTAGCCGAGGATCAGGTTGTTGGCTTTGTTGCCGAAGCTCGAGTTCCATTCGCCGACAACGGAGCGCAGGTTCTCGAGGATCGCGTAATTCGAGTTGGCGAAATTGA
>Ga0209166_10003060_pt1 | contig 12281 bp, 10 predicted proteins | sample Coa_R1_3_FD_187151 | JGI IMG/M metagenome (GOLD analysis project Ga0209166, IMG submission 187151) | Surface soil microbial communities from Centralia Pennsylvania, which are recovering from an underground coalmine fire - Coalmine... | ecosystem: Environmental > Terrestrial > Soil >... | reverse complement strand
CCCGTCCCCTCGTGCGCGAACATCGCCGCGTCACCCAGCGGCCGCGGTGAGCAGCGCGCGCAGGTAGTCCGCGCTGTCCCGGACGTCAGCGACCGGGCCTTCGCCACGGGGCTCCTCGGTCAGGATCGTGTCCTGTTCCAGGACGTACCAGCCGTCGTAGCCGCGGCTGCGCAGATAGCCGACGATGGCGGCGAAGTCGACGTCACCGCGGCCCAGCGGCCGGTACATGCCGCACCTGACTCCCTCCGTGTAGGTCAGCCGGCCCGACCGGACCCGCGCCGCGATCTGCTCGTCGACGTCCTTGAAGTGGGTGTGCGCGATCCGGTCCGGGACCTGCCGGGTCAGCTCGGCCGGGTCGGTGCCGCCGATGAGCAGGTGGCCGGTATCCAGGCACAGGGAGATGGCCGAGTCCTCGAGCACTCGCTGGACCTCGTCGCCGCGCTCGACCATGGTGCCGACGTGCGGGTGCAGGACGGCCCGCACTCCGCGCGCCGCGGCCAGCGCCGTGAGCCGGTCGAGGTTGGCGAGCAGCGTCTTCCAGCCGGCCTCGTCCAGATCGGGGCGCGTGTCGTAGCCGTCCCGGCCGGTCGCGGCCGACAGCACGAGCGTCCCCGCGCGAGCCGCGCCGTACGCCTCCAGCAGCCGCTCCAGCGCTGGCGCCGGGTCGTGGCCGGGCTCGTGCAGGACCACGGGGGTGAAGCCGCCGATCGCGGTGAGGTGATGGGAGGCCAGGAACGCGGCCATGGCCGCCGGGTCGGAGGGCAGGAAGCCGTCCGGGCCGAACTCGGTGGCGGCCAGGCCGACCTCGGCCATCTCGGTGAGCACCCGCCTTGGGCTGAGCTGGTGGCCCCAGCCGGGCACTTCGCACACGCCCCACGAGATGGGCGCGCCGGCGATCTGGTCAGCGGGAGTGGTCATAGCTGATCTCCTTTGGGGAGCGGCGGGCGCGCCAGCCGGGGTTGGCGACGGCCGCCGGTTCGCGGCCGGCGAGCACGTCGATGACGCCGCGGGCGGCAGCGGTGAAGGTAGCCGCGGTAGCCCGCCGGCTCAGCCCCATCACGTGCGGGGTGAGGACGACGTCGGGGTGGCTGTACAGGGGGTGGGGTCCGGGTGGCTCGGGGTCGAGCACGTCCAGCCCCACCCCGGACAGCCGCCCGTCGGTGAGCGCCCGCCAGACGGCATCAGTGTCGACGAGGCCGCCGCGGCTGCAGTTAACCAGGACGGCGCCCGGCTTGATCTGGGCCAGGAAGGTGTCGTTGACCAGGTGGCGGGTCTGGCCGGTCAGCGGCAGGTGCAACGTGATGACGTCGCTGCGCCGCGCTAGGTCGGCGAGGCCGGCGCAGCGCATGTCGGCGGGCGGCTCGCTGCCCGGGTCGTAGGCCAGGATCCGCATCCCGAACGCCGCGGCGAGCGACGCGGTCCGCTGGCCGATGCGGCCGTAGCCGACCACGCCCAGGGTGGCACCGTCCAGGTCGCCGACCGGGACCGTGCCACGTTCGGCCCAGCGCCCCTCGCGGACCAGCGCGGTGAGCGGTCCCAGGCGCTTGACCAGGTGCAGGGCCATGCCGATGGCGCCTTCGGCGACCGCCGCGGCGCCTGCTCCTGGGGTGATCACCACGGCGATCCCGCGGGCCGTCGCGGCGGCCACGTCGATCAGATCAACGCCCACGCCAGTCCGGGCGATGACCCTAAGCGCAGGTGCCTTGTCGAGCAGCGCCTGGTCGACGCGGGCGTCGGCGCGGGCAAGGACGCCTGCGGCGAGGGCGAGTTCGGTATCGCCGGGGTCGGGGACGAACCGGCAGTGCCCCTCAAGCACCCCGGACACCAGCGCGGGGTCGACCGGTCCCAACGCCACCACGACCGGCATGCTCGGTTCATTTCCGGCAGCCATCAGGCGTGCCCGAACGTGGCTCCGGGGACCGGGGTCACCTTGTGCCAGGCGCCGTCCCGGGCCGAGGCCGCCACGGCGGCGATGACCTCGGCGTCCGCGTGTGCCTCCTGGATCGTCGAGTTGCGTCGCTCGCCATCGGCCACCGCGACCAGGAACTTCTTCGCCTCGATGACCTTCAGGTCGTCGTAGCCCATGCTGGTGCCCGGACCCGGCTGGAACCGGGCGTAGTCACCCATGCCCGCATGGCCCAGGACCTTGGTGTAGCCCAGGTCAGGACCACCCCGGCCTAGGCACAGGCGCAGCTCGTTCATCTGCTCGAAGTTCCATATGGCCGATCCGTCGGTGCCGTAGATCTCGAAGCCCAGGGAGCACTGCGGACCGACGCTGACCCGGGACGCCTCCAGCGTCCCGACCGCCCCGGGCGCGCGGGATCCGGCGAACCGGACCAGGGCCGCGACGTAATCGTCGTTCTCGACGTCGCCCAGTTCGCCGTTCTCGATCACGGCGAAGTGGGTGGCCGAACCCATCGGCAGGATGGGCCGCTGGGCGTACACGGTGGACAGCAGCGAGCTGACCTCGGCGATCGGTGCCACGACGTACTGCATCAGGTCGACCACATGGCTGAGCAGGTCGCCGAGTGCGCCACTGCCGGCCTCCTCGCGGCGGAACCGCCAGGACAGGGCGCCGTTGGGCTCAGCCGCGTAGCTGTTGAAGAACACCGCGCGCACGTTGGTGATGCGGCCGAGCCGACCGGCCGCGATCAGCTCGCGGACCCGTTCGACGGCGGGGACGTGCCGGTAGTTGTAGCCGATGGAGGTGATCACGCCGACCGCCTGGGCCGCGGCCGCGACCTCGGCGGTCTCGCCGGCGTCCCGGCCGACCGGTTTCTCGATCCAGAACGGCTTGCCGGCCCGGGCGGCCGCGACGCCGATCTCCCGGTGCAGCATGTTCGGCGCGCAGATAGACACCACGTCCACGTCGGGGTCGGCGAGCACGTCACGGTAGTCGGTGCCGACCCGGGCGTACCCAAGGACGTCGCGGGCGTAGCCGGCCCGGTCGGCGGCGGTATCCGCCGCGTGCACGAACCTCGGGCGGATCTTCAGCTCCGGGTAGACCAGCGGGATGGCCTGGTAGGCGCGGCTGTGCAGCTTGCCCATCCAGCCCACGCTGATCAGGCCGATGCCGGGCTGGGTGTATCCGTCTTGCGTGATTCTCATGGTGAAGTTCCTGTCACTGTGCCTATCTACTGGGCCTATCTATTGGGGCTTGGTCACGGCGCGAGCGCGGTCGAACTCGGCGGTCACGGCGGCGGCCAGCAGCGTGGAGTCCGAGCCGATGGCCACGAACGACCAGCCTTGCTCCAGACGCCGGGCGGCGGCGACGCCGTCGGTGACGAGCAGGCCGCACGCCTTGCCGTGGCGGCGGCCGGCCGCCTTGACCCGGTCGATGGCCTCGACGAAGGTCGGCGCGGTCAGGTCGCCGGGCACGCCGAGGTCGTGGCTGAGATCCCGGGGGCCGACGAACAGCACGTCAACCCCGTCTAGCTTGGCGATCTCGTCGGCGTTGCCGACCGCGGCCGCCGACTCGATCTGAACCACACCGAGGATCTCGGAGTTGGCGCGGTCCAGGGCGCCCGGGTCGAGCCCGAACCGGCACGCCCGGTTGTAGGTGGCCACGCCCCGGTCCCCGGCCGGCGGGTAGCGCAGATGCCGGACCGCCTCGGCGACCTCGCCGACGGTGTTGAGGCGGGGCAGCATGACACCCGCCGCCCCGCTGTCCAGGACCCGCCCCATCCGGATGCGGGCCGCGGACTCCACCCGGACCATGGTGGGCACCCCGTAGCTCCCCGCGGCGGGCACTATGTCGCGGACCTGCTCTTCGCCGCCGGCTCCGTGCTCGAGATCGAGCAGCACCCAGTCGACCCCCGCCGCGGCGCAGACCTCGGCGGTCAGCGGCGACGCGCTGCCGATGAAGGTGCCCAGGGTGGGGCGGCCTGACCGGACCGCGGCGGCCAGGGCGCCGTGGTTCAGCGGGCTCGCTGCGGCACTCAACCGAACCACCTCTGCTCCTCGCGGTCGCTTTCGTACTCGGCGCGCAGGCCCTGCGTGGCGCCGACGGTGGACACTTCGGCCGGAGCGACGTCCCACCAGACACCGGCGCCAGGCAGGTCGGCATGCGGGACGACCGGGACCACGATCACCACCGGACCGGGGTGGTCGCGGGTGTCGCGCAGGGCATTTTGCAGCTCGGCAGCGGTCGTCGCGCGACATGCGCGGGCACCGAGACCGGCCGCGACCTGCACCAGGTCGAGGCGGAGGTAGTCGCCCTCCAGCCGGGGGGCCTTGGCCACCTCCGGGCTGGCCAGCTGCACCGGTTCGGGCCGGTAGCGGAACTCGTTGCCGAACTCCCGCCCGCTGCGCAGCATCTGGAGCCGGTGGATGACCTGGTAGCCGCGGTTGTCCGGGACGACGAGGGTGACCGCCAAGCCCTCCTGGGCCGCGGTGACCAGCTCGGTGGGCGCCAGCAGGAACGTCCCGTCGCCCAGGAAGGAGACGACCCGGGCGCCCGGCTCGGCGTTGGCCAGCCGCACGCCGATCGCGGCCGGGATCTCATATCCCATGCAAGAAAAGCCGAACTCCAGGTGGCAGTGCCGGCCGCCGGTGGCGTCCCACACCTTGAGCAGATCGCCGGGCGGCCCGCCGGCCGCAGCGATCACCACGTCGCCGGAGCGCGCGTGCTCCTGCATGATCCCGATGACCTGGCCTTGGGTGAGGACCGCGTCGGTGGTGGTGACCACGTCCGGGCCTGCCTGCGCCGGGTCAAAGGCCTCGTCCGGGTCGAGCGCGGCGGCGCGGGCTACGGCCCATTCGCCGGTGACCTGCTCTGCGCGGGCCCGCCATTGCGCAGGAGCGCGGATACCGGAGCGGTCCGCGCCGTCGGCCAGCGCGGCCAGCGCCAGCCGGGCGTCGGCGATGATACCGGTGGCGCCGAGCCGGTCGGCGTCGCGCGGGTTGACGTTTACGCTCGCGAACCGCACCGCGGGGTTGGCGAACAGCGAGTGGGACGCGGTGGCGAAGTCGGTCAGCCGCGCCCCGACGGTCAGCACCAGGTCGGCCTCGCGGGCCAGCGTGTTGGCCGCGGGGGTGCCCTCGAGCCCGATGCCGCCGATCTGCCACCAGGCCCGCTGCTGGACGGCGCCCTTGCCGGCGAAGGTCTCCAGCACTGGGATGCCGGCCGTGCCGGCCAGCCGCTCGAGCTCGGCCGTGGCGTCGGCGTAGATCACGCCGCCGCCCGCGATGATCAGCGGCTTGGCCGCGGCGGCCAGCAGCGCCAGCACGGCGTCCACCTCGGCCGGGTCCGGCTGCGGCCGGCGGATAACCCAATCCCGTTCGGCCAAGAGCCTGGCCGGAAAGTCGTAGGCGTGGGTTTGGATGTCCTGCGGCAGCGAGAGCACCACCGTGCCGGCCTCCACGGGGTCGGTGAGCGTCCGCATGGCCGCAGGCAGTGCGGTGAGCAGCTGCTCGGGCCGGGTGATGCGGTCGAAGAAGCGGCAGACCGGGCGGAAGGCGTCGTTGACGGTTACGTCGGCCTCTATCGGGTGCTGGAGCTGCTGAAGGACCGGGCCCTGATGCCGGGTCGCGTACGTATCGCCGGGCAGCAGGAGCACCGGCAGCCGGTTGACGGTGGCCAGCGCCGCCCCGGTCACCATGTTCAGCGCACCGGGTCCGATCGAGGAGGTGACGGCCAGGGTGGCGTGCCGTCGGCTGTGCTTGGCGAAGGCGGTGGCCGCGTGCACCAGGGCCTGCTCGTTGCGGCCCTGGATGAACGGCATCGCGTCGCTGAGCTGGTCCAGCGCCTGGCCGAGGCCGGCCACGTTGCCGTGGCCGAAGATGCCCAGGGTGGCGGGGATGAGCCTGCTGCGCCTGCCGTCGGCCACCGAGTACTGCCGGGACAGGTACGTCACGACGGCCTGGGCGACGGTCAGCCGCACGGTCTTGGGGGTCATCGTCGATCCTCCTTCGTTTACCGGGGCCTTACCCAGGCGTTTACCAGGGCCGGCCGTGCAGGATGACGGTCTTGGTGTCGGTCATCTCGGCCACCGCCGAGCGGGGGCCTTCCTTGCCGATGCCGCTCGCCTTCAGGCCGCCGTAGGGCATGAGGTCGGCCCGCCATAGCGGGGTCCAGTTGATGTGCACGCTCCCCGCGTCGATCTCCCGGATTGCGCGGACCGCGCCGGCCACGTCTGAGGTGAAGATGCCCGCGCCCAGGCCATAGGGGCTGCCGTTCGCCTGAGCGATCGCGCTCTGGAAGTCCTCGGCCGAGCTGACCGCGACGGCCGGGCCGAAGAGCTCGTCCTGACTGAATGGCGATCGCGGGTCGACCCCGGCCAGCACCGCCGGGGACACGATCGCACCGTCGCGCTCGCCGCCCGTCAGCAATTTGGCGCCCCGGGCCACCGCGTCGCGGATGGAGCGTTCGACCCGCTCTGCTTCCGCGGCGGTGATCAGCGTGCCCATGGTCGTGTCCGGGAATCCCGGGTCGCCGGTCTTGATGGCCTCCACCTTGGGCACCAGCGCGTCCAGGAAGTCAGCGGCCACGGCCGGGTGCGTGATGACCCGCTGCACCGAGATGCAGACCTGGCCCGCGTTGACGTAGCCGCCGACCGCGACCGCGCTGGCGGCCAGTTCGATGTCCGCGTCGGGCAGCACCACGACCGGGCACGATGAGCCGAGTTCCAGGGACAGCTTCTTGATGCCGGCGACCTGCGTGATGCGCTGCCCGGTGGCGGTCGACCCGGTGAAGGAGACCTTGCGTACCCGCGGGTCGGTCACCAGGGCATCGCCTAGGCCCTGTCTATTCCCGGGCCCATTCCCGGCGCCGGGGCCGGTGACCACGGACAGCACCCCATCCGGCAGTCCGGCGTCGGTGAAGCACCGGGCCAGGGCCAGCGCGGTTAGCGGAGTGGCCCTAGCTGGCTTGAGCACCACCGCATTGCCCGCCGCCAACGCGGGCGCCAGCTTATGCATGACCAGCAGCGCCGGATAGTTGAACGGCGTGATCGCCACCACGATGCCCACCGGCTGGTGGATGGTGAACCCCAGCTTGTCCAGCCCAGTGCCACGGTTGGCGTCAAGAGGCAGCGAATCGCCGTACAGCTGGGTGCCCTCGAACGCGGCCAGCCGGATCAGGTCGCCCGAGCGTGAGGCCTCACCCCGGGCCTCGATGATCGCCTTGCCGGCCTCAGCGCTGATGACCTGCGCGGTCTGCTCGGCACGCTCGTCGGCCAACTCGGCGGCTCGCATGAGGACGCGCATCCGCTCGTGAGCTGGCGTGCGCCGCCAGGTGACCGCGCCGACCTCGGCCCGGTCCAGCGCGGCGCGGACGTCCGCGGCGTCGGCGACCGGGACTGTGCCGGTGACCGTCCCGTCGAACGGCGAGGTCACATCCTCGGTGCGGCCACTCGCGGCCGATTGCCACGTGCCGCCGATCAACATCTCCATCTGTGCACCAGCCTGTAAACGTGTCGGGGGACGGTCGCTCGACTCTGTCGGTTCGATGAACTCGACACTGCATGACGCGATACGCCAAGTCAACGGTCCGTCAGCCATCAAAAATCCATCATTTACGGATGCTTCACGGGCTTTTACATCAGCTGTTTCCAATCCGGGCATCGCCTCAGAGAGGTGCCTCAGAGAGGTGCCTCAGACTGGCCTTCTTATGGAGCCACATCTCTTCTCATGGAGCCGCATCGTACAGTTACCTCAGCGACAGCCGATCACCACCGGGCCGCGAATCGTCAAGCGGAAAGCATCAGAAGTCCATCAGGAAGGCAACATGTCCCATCCCTACCCGATCCGGGAGATTGCGCGTCAGGCCGGAGTCAGCGAGGCCACGGTGGACCGGGTCCTCAACCACCGCGGCGGCGTTCGCCCGAGCACTGTCAACGACATCCGGCAGGCCATCGCCGATCTGGACCGGCAGGCCAGCCAACTCCGGCTCAACGGCCGGGTCTTCATGATCGACATCGTGATGCAGACGCCCGCCCGGTTCTCCGCCGCGGTCAAGACCGCGCTCGAGCACGAGATGCCGTCACTACGGCCCGCGGTCGTCCGGTCCCGCTTCGACTTCCGCGAGAAGGGCCACCCGCGCGAGATCGCCGGCGCGCTGGACACGATCGCCCGGCGGGGCTCGCGCGGGGTCATCCTCAAGGCCCCGGAGGCACCCGAGGTCAACATCGCGGTGCTGCGACTGGCCGAAGCCGGCATTCCGGTTGTCACACTGGTCACTGACCTGCCGTTCAGCAAGCGGGTGGCCTACGTGGGGATGGACAACCGGTCGGCCGGGGCCACCGCGGCCTACCTCATCAACCAGTGGCTGGGCGAGCCTGCGGGTCGGGACAGCCGCATCCTCGTCGCGCTGAGCCGCACCGCCTTCCGCGGCGAGGAGGAACGCGAGATCGGCTTCCGGTCTGCGATCCGCGAGCGGTGGCCGCACCACGCCCTCACCGAGGTCACCGACAGCGACGGCCTGGACACCTCGGTCTACCAGCTGGCGCTCGGCGCACTGGACCGCCATCCTGACATCGGCGCCGTCTACTCGATCGGCGGCGGCAACCGGGCCATCCTCGACGCCTTCGACGCCCGGCACCGCCCCTGCCGGGCGTTCATCGCGCACGACCTGGACTCAGACAACCGGGAACTGCTCGAAGCGGGCCGCCTGTCCGCCGTGCTATACCACGACCTGCGCCGGGACATGCATCGCGCCTGCCAGATCATCATGCAAGCCCACGGCGCCCTGGACGGCCCGATCGCCACCGCGCCCGCGCCCACTCAGGTCATCACGCCCTTTAACATCCCGCCGGAAACGGCGGCATAGGCTCAGACCCCGGCGGCTTCCGCCGCTGCCTTCAGATTCTCAGCGGCGAGCGCGAGTCCGTCGACGCGGGAGTAGCTGGCGTCCTCATGCTCGATGTTGACGGCGATATCCGGGTTGACGCCTGCGAGCGCGGCGAGGAACCCGGCCCAGTAGTCGACGTCGTGGCCGATTCCGACCGCGACGAATCGCCAGGCGGGGTCGGCCGGCCAGGCATTGCACCAGAATCCGATGCCGGTCGGGACCTTGTCCGCGGCGTCGGCGGGCACTCGCTCGAAGGAGGTGTCCAGGACACCGCGGATGTCGACGCCCGGCGTGATCATGGCGTCCTTGGCGGCGGCGTGGAATACCAGCGGGCCGAGATAGCGGATACAGGCGGCCACGTCCATGCCCTGCCACATCAGGTGGGAGGGGTCCATCTCGGCGCCGACGTTCCCGGCCCCGGTCAGGTCGACCAGCTTCTTCAGGGTGACCGGCGAGAACACCAGGTTATGGGGATGCATCTCGACGGCGACCCGGACGTCGCCGGCCCGGGCGAGCTCATCGATCTCTCGCCAGAACTCGGCGGCCACGGCCCACTGGTAGTCCAGCACGTCCATGTAGACGCCGTCCCAGGGGTTCACCACCCATGACGGGTACTTCGCGTCGGGATCGGAGCCGGGTGTGCCCGACATCGTGACCACGTTCCTGACGCCAAGCAGCCCGGCGAGCTCGATGGTGCGGCGCAGATCGTCGGCGTGCTTGGGACCGACGCCGGGCAGCGGGCTGAGCGGGTTGCCGTTGCAGTTCAGGCCGGTCAGTTCCATGCCGCGGGCGGCGAACACGTTCAGGTAGTCCCTCCGCGCACGCTCGGAGGACAGCAGTAGATCCACATGGCAGTGCGGGGAGGGGATGAAGCCTCCGGTATTCACCTCCACCGACGTCAGGCCGTGCGAGCCGAGCACGTCCAGGGCCTCGATCAGCGGGCGGTCGTGCAAGCACGCGGTGTAAGCGCCGAGCTTCATGCGTGATCCTTCCTTGCTTACTTGATCTTGACGGCTCTTACTTGATCTTGATGGCGCTGCCATCTGCGTCGGCGGCGTCCACGATCGCCTCCAGTACGCGCATGTTGTGCAGGCCATCGGCGAGAGTCGGGCAAGGCGGCAGGTCGTTCAGCCCGGCGATCTCGCCGAGGAACGCCCGTGCCTGGAAGACGAACAGGTCGTTCTGCCCGTGACCGACGCTGGGGAAGTCCATGGGCAGACCGCGTGTGACGTATGGGTGGCCTGGTCCGATGAGGACCTGCCGGTAGCCGTTTACCGGCTCCGGGGACGAACTGTCCGCGATGGTGAACTCTGCCGCCCTGGCCAGGTCGAACGCGGCCGCCCCGCCCTCACAGAACACCTCGAAGCCGAGGGAGTTCGGCAGGCCGTATGCGATCCTCGAGACCGAGAAGGTGCCGACGGCGCCGCTGGCGAACGTCGCGGTGAAGGTGGCCACGTCCTCGTTCTCGACCGGCTCCCGGACGTCACTGACCGGGACGCCCGCGGCGTGGCCCACTGCGATTCCCAGCGGGACTGGGCGGTCCGGTACCAGGGTGGACAGGACGCTACCGCGTACGCTTTCGACCGGTCCGGCGAGGAACTCGCCGAGGTCTACGAGATGGCTGCCGATGTCCGAGAGCGCGCCGGATCCCGGGGCGCCCTGGTACCGCCAGCTCATCGGAGCGTCCGGGTTGTACCCGTAATCGCACCAGTAGTGTCCGTTGAAGTGCATAACCTGGCCGAGGCTGCCGCCAGTGATCTGCTCGCGGATGGCATTGATGGCCGGCGACCGGCGGAACGTGAATCCCACCGCCGCCACCCGGTCGGACTTCTCGGCCGCCTCCACCATCGCCTCGGCGTCGGCGACCGTCGGTGCCATCGGCTTCTCGCACAGCACGTGCTTTCCCGCGGACAGCAGCGCTTCGACGACCGGACGGTGCAGGTGGTTCGCGACGACCACACTAACTGCGTCGATGTCCGGCGCCGCCGCGATTGCCTCCCAGCTGGTCTCCGCGCGTTCGTACCCGTATCGCCGGGCCGCGTCAATGGCGAAGGGCTCGTGGGCATCGGCGACCGCGACCAGCCGGATCTCTGGCAGGCCGGAGCCGAACACGGTCGGGGCGGCCCGGTACCCGTTGATGTGCGCACGGCCCGCCATTCCCGCCCCGATAACGGCGACGCCGATCGAAGAATCACTCACTCGACACCTCTTCTCCGCTTCTCCGCCTCCCGGCCGAGGCGCGTTTAAAGCGCTTTAAAGACTTCCTGTACTATGCAGAGCAGCACGCAACTTTGTCAAGACATATGAGCACGGATAGTTGGAGAGCCCGTGGACGAGGATGTTGCCGTCGCGCACGGTGCCGTTACCGCCCAACGCCCGCGCCTAGAGGACGTGGCCGCACACGTCAGGCTGTCGCCGGCGACCGTCTCCCTGGTGCTCCGCAACGCCCCCGGTCCGAGCGCACGGACCCGGAACCGAGTTCTTCAGGCCGCCACGGAGCTCGGCTACCGAGCGAACCGCACGGCCAGTCTCCTCGCTCGCCGGCGCAGCCGTCTCCTGGGGGTGCTGCTCGAGGTCCGCAGCAGCTTCCACGGCGAGCTTGTCGAGGATCTCCAGGCTGCCTCCGAGCATGCGGGCTACGAGCTGGTACTGAGCCCGGTGACCCGGACCCGGGACGAAGGCAGGGCCGTGGAGACCCTCCTGGACTTTCGCTGCGAGGCCCTGATCCTGCTCGGTCCGGGTGCTTCGCAGGCTCGTCTGGCCGCGTTGGGCCGGCAGCTGCCGGTGATCGCCGTCGGCCGCCGGGTGGCCGCCGAAGGTGTCGACGTCGTGAGGGCAGCCGATGACCAAGGCGTTGCCCAGGCCGTGGGCTACCTCGCCGGGCTCGGACATCAAGCGATCGCTTACATCGACGGCGGGAACGGGGTCATCGCAGCGGACCGACGGCGCGGATACCGCGTGGCGATGCGCCGGCACGGGCTGACTGACTGCATTCTCGTCATCCCGGGCGACCATACCGAGGACTGCGGCCTGCGCGCCGCCAACACATTGCTCCGCCAGTCCGAGCTTCCCACGGCAGTCCTGGCCTTCAACGATCACTGCGCCGTAGGGTTGCTCGACGCGCTCAGCCGAGCCGGCGTGGACGTACCGGGCTCCGTCTCGGTCGTGGGATACGACGACAGCCCGTTGGCCCGGCTGGGCCATGTGAACCTGACCACCGTCAGCCAGAACACGCAGCAGCAGGCCGAGCAGGCCATAGAGGCCGTTATCGAGCGGCTGGACAAAGGACGTTCGGTGGCTCGTGAAGTGGTGCTCACCCCGCGGCTTGTCGTCCGGCGCACAGCCAGTTCGCCGCGCCCATCAGGCTGATTCGGTCCTGGTCCGCATCGGCGAGCTCAAAGACCAGTGACCGTCGTGTCATATGGCTGGCTCGTCTTATGATCCACGCAGGAGGTTGGCGCGATGCCTATCGACATCTCGACGACGATCGAGA
>Ga0209166_10003058_pt1 | contig 12286 bp, 11 predicted proteins | sample Coa_R1_3_FD_187151 | JGI IMG/M metagenome (GOLD analysis project Ga0209166, IMG submission 187151) | Surface soil microbial communities from Centralia Pennsylvania, which are recovering from an underground coalmine fire - Coalmine... | ecosystem: Environmental > Terrestrial > Soil >... | reverse complement strand
CCAGCAGGATCAGGCCGGAGACGAAGTTGCCGATGATCGCCTGCAGGCCGAAGCCGATGCCCACCGACAGGGCGCTGGCGAACAGGGCGATCTGAGCGATGCTGAGGCCCAGGTAGGCGAAGGCGACCAGGATGGCGATCAGGGCGCCGACATAGGTCACTCCGGCGGCGAGCGAGGTGCGGAGGCCCACGTCCAGGCCCGTCTTCGGGAGGTAGCGGACCTCGAGCCAGCGGCGGATCGCCCGGGTAATGAACAGGCCCGCCAGAAAGAGCGCGACGCCGCCGAGGATCGCGCCGGGCGATATCGCCACCAGCCCCAGGCGCACGACGAAGTCGGTGGCCGTGAAGCGCTGGAAGATGTCGTCGGCGCTGGCGCCGAAGGGCGCCAGCACGGCCGCCCAGGCCAGCAGCAGCAGGAGCACCCGCGCGAGGCCGGACAGCAGCACGCCGAGCTGTTCGAGGGAACTGCGCGAGAGCCCGACGGTGGTCTCGAGCACGCTGCCGATCGGCGAGGCCGGCGACAGCAAGGCGGGGAAAAGGTCGTCGGCCAGCCGCAGGAGAAGCGAGAGCATGGCCAGCACCACGCCGATCCACACCGTCTCGCGCATCAGGAAGCTGGCCAGGGCGAGATAGCCGACCAGCACCGCGACCAGCGCCGCGGCGAGGGCGATCCAGGCGGCCAGCGTGGCGAAGAACCACGGCGCGCGCGACTCGACCTCGGCGCTCGGCGCGCCGTTCATCGTTCGCCCGGCCACCCGCGCCCGACCCACCGCCGCCAGGGCGCCGCCCACGGCGGCCATTTCGATGAGCAGGGTGAGGCAGTCGCTGGCGATACGGGAGGAAAGGCTCGCGCCGAGGATCGTGTTCAATCCGGCGACAAACGTCGACAGGCCCGCGGTGGCGCCGATCAGGACGGGGAAGGCGGCCAGGCGCGCCACCATTTTCTCCGGCGCCGGCGCCAGGCGCCATTCCGTGCGGCCGGGCGAGAGCAGGGCCCGGCCCAGGCCGGCCAGGAAAAAGGCGAACACGCTCGCGGAGACCAGCAGGTCGCTGGCCTTGTCGACGTTCGGGGTCATGGCCCCGGTCTGGATCAGCGCAGCCCGGACAATCTGTCCGGCGACCAGCGGCGCCAGCGCCGCCACCAGCACCAGCCAGAGTGCGAGGAGGATCCGGCGCAGGCGCGGGACGGCGGTGCTGCGCGCCGCGCGGCGATAGCCCAGGTGATTGAGCATGACCCGCGCGGGGCCGAGCAGGACCACGGCGCCGAGGACAGCGAACGCCAGGATGGCCAGGCTGCGCGCGTTTTTCGCCAGCGGCGTGACCTGGGCCCCCTCGGCGCGAACGCCCCGGACAAGGCGGGTGAGGTCGCCCGGCAGGGCTGCGGTGAAGTCGCGCCACAGGGTCGCGTCGAGGATCGATCGGTTCCGCGACCACAGAAGGTCGGCGAAGTTCTCCCTCAGGTCATCGGAGAGGCCGGCGCTGATCTGGTCGGCGGTGAGCGTCAGCACGCGGGTTTCAGCCACCTCGCTGTTGACGATCGCCAGGCGCCGGCCGAGATCGCGGCGCAGTTGGGTCGTCTGCGGATCCTCCGGTACGCCCGCCGCCGGCGCCGGCCCGAGTTCGGCGAGGCGCGCCTTGAGGTCCTGCTGGTGGGGCGTCAGATCGGACAGCACACTGTCGAGCCGGGCCTGGATCGGCGGAATCTTCGCCAGCCGGGCCTGGATGTCGCTGTCGGCGAGCGCCTTGCCCTGCAGGCCGGCCGCGACGTCGCGCAGATCCAATCTCGCCTTGGCGATGGTGGCCGGCGTAGCGTCCGGGGCTGGCGGCGCGGCCACCTGCGTCCAGGCGGGCGCGGCCACGGCGAGCCAGACGAGCAGCAGGAAGACCGATCGCACCTTGTCCTCTCCCTCAGCGACGCCCACGGGCGGCGTGGCCACTATCACACAAACTCAACCCTAGCTGGCTCCGATCCTGGCCGCGAAGGCGCGCTCCGGCTTCGCAATGTGCGACCGATTGACTGGATCGGGCGACCGCGGCGTTGACCTCGCGCGTCCCGTCCGTGCAAGACTGGTCGACGCGTTGGACGAAATGCGTGTGCGATGAGGTCCGGAAGATTCTGAACCTGTTCCTCGGCGCGATTGCCGCCGCCACCCTATTAGGTTCCGCCCGCCACGGGTCTGCCGCCGCATTCAGCAACGGCGGGTTCGAATCGCCCGGCGCTACCGGCATCCGTCAGCAGATCAGCCGTGGATCGGTTCCAAGCTGGACCTATGTCGCGGGTGAACCGGGCGGCAGCTCCGAATTCTACGAACCAGGCGGCCAGGGCGGTTTGATCGCCGCCGACGGCGCCCACTACGTCAGCTTTGGCCACAACGGCACCCGCGGCGGCTCGATCTACCAGGACTTCCACACCGTGATCGGGACCACATACACCGTCACCTACTCGGTGGCCGAGCAGAGTGGTCATGACCCCACCCAGAACCTTCGTGCGACGATCACCAACGGAAGCCATGTGCTCTCCCGGGACAACACCGCCTTGTCGAGGCGCTTTGCCGCCGGGGTCCCCATCACCTTCACAGCTACGACAGACGTCACTCGGCTGGCGTTCGCCGACGCTACTCCCGCGGGCGGCGGGCTGGTCTCGGATCTCGCGCTCGACGCGGTGGTGATCAACGGTCCCACCGGCCCGGCGGCTGACGCCGCCGGCCAGTCAGCTGGCTGGCTGCTGATGCTGCTCGGCGCCGCCGGAGTGGGGGGCCTCGTGCGGCATGGGGTGAGAGGGATCGCCCGGGTCGTCCGAAATCTGACGCAGGAATTCGGGACCCCGTCATCCTTGTGGCAGGCGGCGTCCCGATGGAATGTGGCGCCGTGCTAAGCGAGAGGCGCCGCCATGAGCCTGCTGGTCATCGACCGCGACACCGTCCATGAACTTCTGCCCATGGCCGAGTGCATCGACCTGATGCGCGAGGCGATGGTCGCGCTTTCGACCGGGAAGACCCGCCAGACCCTCCGCCAGATCATCCCCCTCGCGGATGGCGCGGCGTTCGGCGTCATGCCGGGCGCCGTCCCGCAGGTGTTCGGGGCCAAGCTGATCAGCGTCTTTCCGGGCAACTTCGCCCTGGGACTGCAATCGCACCAGGGTTTCGTCGCCCTGTTCGATCCGGTGAGCGGGGGAGCGATCGCCATGCTGCACGCCGGCGAGCTCACGGCCATCCGCACCGCCGCCGCCAGCGCCGCGGCGACCCGCGTCCTGGCCCGCGCGGACGCGCACCGACTGGCCATCCTGGGCTATGGCGAGCAGGCCGAGACCCATGCGAGGGCGATGGCCGTGGTCCGGCCCCTGAGCGGGATCACCCTATGGGGCCGCGCGCCCGAGCGCGTCGCCGTGGTGGCGAGGCGGCTGGAGGGCGAGCTTTCCCTGCCGGTGCGCGTGGCGGAAACGGTGCGCGAGGCGGCGGCGCAAGCCGACATCATCTGCGCCGTCAGCGCCGCCCGCGAACCGATCCTCGCGGGCGACTGGCTCGCGCCCGGGACCCACGTCAATCTCGTCGGCTCCAGCACGGCGGCCACCCGCGAGGCCGACGACGCCCTGGTCGTGCGGGGACGCCTGTTCGCAGACCACCGCGAAGGCGTTCTGGCGCAGGGCGGCGAGGTCATCCACGCCATCGCCGCCGGCCTCATCGACGAGGGCCATGTCCTCGGCGAGATCGGCGAGGTGATGGCCGGGTCGCTTCCCGGCCGGCGCGCGCAGGACGATATCACCATCTACAAGTCGCTCGGCGCGGTCGTGCAGGATCTGTTCAGCGGCTGGCACGTCTACCAGCGGGCGCTGGCGGAGGGGCGCGGCGTCGCGGCGCCCTTCTGAAGGCGACAAACGTCCTTACACCGATTAAACCAGCCCGATGACGGAGGCGTCGACGGGAAGCCGATCCTGGCCGCTGCTGCGCGGATTCGCGGGCCTGAGCCCGGGCGCCATTCCCGCGGACGTCCTGGCCGGCCTGACCCTCGCCGCCATCGCCGTCCCCGAGCAGATGGCGACGGCGCGGCTCGCCGGCCTGCCGCCTCAGACCGGCTTTATCGCCTTCATCACGGGCAGCCTCGCCTTCGCCCTGCTCGGGTCGAGCCGGCGGCTGTCGGCGGGCGCCGATTCCACCATCGCCCCGATCTTCGCCGGCGCGCTCGCCATCCTGGCGGCGGTCGGTTCGACGCACTATGCCGCCCTGGCGGCGGGACTGGCGATCATGACCGGGCTCATCGTCCTGCTGGCCGGCGTCTTCCGGATGGGCTGGATCGGCAACCTGCTGTCGATCCCGGTCACCACCGGCTTTCTGGCCGGAATCGCGGTGCACATCATCGCCTCCCAGGCGCCCGCCGCCCTGGGCGTCGCCGACCCCGGCGGCGCCCTGCCGCAGCGGCTCCTCACCCTCATCGCCGCGACGCCGCGGGCGAACCTCGCCTGCGTGGCCATCGCCGCCGGCGTGCTCGCGGTCATCGCAACCGCGCACAGGATCAGCCCGCGCTTCCCGGGCGCTCTTGTCGCCGTCGCCCTGGCCGCCGCGGCCGCCGCGGTGCTGCATCTCGGGCGACAGGGGGTCGCGGTCCTGGGAGCGGTCAATGGCGCCTTCCCGGGGCTGGCCTGGCCCGCCCTGGACGCGGCGGACTATCTGCGGCTCGCGCCCCTCGCCGTCCTCATCGCCCTGGTCGTCATGGTGCAGACCGCGGCCACCACCCGATCCTTCCCGCTCGCGGACGAACGGCCCGACGTCGACCGCGACTTCATCGGCCTGGGCGCGGGGTCCGTGCTGGCCGGGTTCGTCGGGGCCTTCCCGGTCAACGCCAGCCCGCCGCGCACCGCCATCGTCGGCGAGAGCGGCGGGCGCACCCAGTTCGCGGGCCTGGCGGCCGCGGCGATCATGGTCGCGGCGCTGGTCTGGGCCGGCGGGCTGCTGGGGCTGGTTCCCCGGGCCGCCCTTGCCGGCGTGCTGCTGTTCGTGGCCTCACGGCTTGTGCGCGTGGGGCAGTTCATGACCATCGCCCGCGCCAGCCCGGCGGAGTCCCTGCTGGTCCTGGCGACTGCGGCCGGCATCGTCGTCCTGCCCATCGCCTGGGGCGTCGCGGCGGGGGTCGGCCTCTCCATCCTCAACGGCCTGTGGGCCAGCGCCCGCGTCAGGGTCCAGCCGATGCGCCCCGTTCCCGGCTCGACGGTGTGGTGGCCCGTCAAGCCAAGCGACCACCCGGCTCCGCCACACGACCCGGATATCGCCGTACTCGGCTTCGCCGCTCCGCTGACCTTCCTGAACGCCGACGCCTTCGCCCGCGATTTCATCGGCGCGGCGCGTCCAGGCCGTGGCGGAGTCCGGCTGGCGATCCTCGAGGCGTCGGGCCTGGTCGAGATCGACTTCACCGGCGCCCAGGCGCTGAGCCGGGTGGTCAAGACCTGCCGCGACGCCGGCGTGGAGTTCGCCGTCGCCCGTCTGGAATCCCTCGCCGCCGAGGAGGCCTTCAACCGGCTCGGGCTCCGGGACCTGGTCGGCGCGGACCATGTCTTCGACAGCGTCGCCCAGGCCCTGGCCGCCCTGTCGAAGTCGCCCCGCTAATATTCTCTTGACGGTATATACCAATTGCGGCATATAGCCGCCATGGACGCCGCCTTCGCCGCCCTGGCCGATCCCACCCGCCGCCGCGTGCTGGCGATGCTGCGCACCGGCGAGCGCTCGGCCGGCGAGATCGAGCGGACCCTGCGCGCCCCGCAGCCGGCCGTCTCCAAGCACCTCAGGGCCCTGCGGCAGGCGGGCCTGGTCAGGGTGCGCAAGGACGCCCAGCGCCGCCTCTACAGCCTCGATCCGGAGCCCCTGGCCGAGCTCGACGCCTGGCTCGCGCCCTATCGCCGGTTCTGGGGCGAGCGCCTCGACGCCCTCGAACGCCATCTCGATGAGGAGAGCTGAGCATGAGCCACGCCACCCGCGCCGATTGGCGGAAAACGCCGCAGGGCGCCCGCCTCGACGTGATCCGGCGCTTTCGCCAACCGGCCGACAAGGTCTGGGCTGCGCTCACCACGCCGGAGCGGCTGGCCGCCTGGATGGGAATCGAATGGCTGGGCGAGGCCGGGCCTCTGCGCGTCGGCGCGCCGTTCGACTACCGGTTCGCCAACACCGACCTGGAGAGCCGCGGCCGCGTTCTCGTCCTCGATCCGCCGCGCGTCCTCGAGCACAGCTGGTTCGAGAACATCCCGCCGGCGGCCGTGGTCCGCTGGGCCCTGGAGCCGGACGGCGAGGGATGTGTTCTCACGCTCACCCATAGCGCCGGGCCGCCGGAGGACGCGCCACGCACGGCCGCCGGCTGGACCCAGCTGCTGGAATCCCTGGCCGCCAGCCTGGGCGAGCCCGACTCGGCGGCGGGCGGGGGCATGGACGCCTGGCGCGCCCGGCGCGACCACTACGCCGCGACGTTCCCGCCGGAGGCCCTGCGCGACGGCCGGCGGGTGGAGGTCGACGGCCATCCGGCCCTGCGCTTCGAGCGGCGCCTGCGCAAGCCGGGCGCCGCGGTATGGTCGGCCCTGGTCGAGCCTGAGGCGCTGAAGCGCTGGCTGCAGGCCGAGGCGACCATCGATCCCCACGCGGGCGGCCGCTTCCACCTGATCCTCGGCGGCGGCGCGAGCCCCATGGCGGGAAAGATCCTGCGCTGGGATCCGCCCCGCCTGCTCGAATACACCTGGCCCGAAGCTGCCGCCGGCGCCGCTTCGGTGGTCCGTTTCGAGGTGTTCGACGACGGTCCGGGCAGCCGCCTGGTCCTCACCCACATCCTCCCGGACGGCGGCGACCTCGCCGACTTCGCTTCCGGCTGGCACTGGCATCTCGACGCCCTCGAACGCGCGCTCGAGGGCGAGGCGGTCGCGTTCGATCGCCCACGCTGGTCGGCCCTCAAGAGGGCCTACGCCGCGACGCTGTGAGACCCCGCCGCCGTGCGGAACGCGGAGTCTAGCGACCGGTCGTCGCCAGGGCCGGGGCGATCGGCCCGGTGGAGGCGCCCGGCGCGGCGCTCAGGTGTTCCTCGTGGTGGTCGCGATCGCGGTCGCGGTCGTGGTGATGACCCCACATGTCCTCGTCGTCGGCGCAGGCGGACAGCAGCACGCCGGAGACGAAGAGGGTGAGCAGGGCGGCGGCGGTCTTTTTCATGGCATGGACTTTCTACTGGGAGCGGGTCCCCCGCTTCGACAGTAAGCTCTGGCATTGACGTTTGGTTCCAACGGCTTGTTGCCAGCGGGGCCGCGTCGCGCTTAGCTTCCTTAAAGTTTTATGGGCCCTGGGGCTCATAGGGGGAGTCCCATGGTGGCAGGCGCAATCGCCGCGCCCGGCAGGCGTCAGTTCGGCTGGAGCGTGGTGGCCCTGATGGGTCTCAGCGTCTTCATCAACTATGTCGACCGGGGCAACCTCGCCACCGCCGCCCCCCTGATCAAGGACCAGCTGCGGCTGTCGGCCACCCAGATCGGCGTCCTCATCGCCGCGTTTTCCTGGACCTACACGCCCAGCATGTTCCTCGCCGGCTGGCTGTGCGAGCGGATCAACCCCTATCGCACCCTGGCGCTCGGCCTGCTGGTGTGGTCCCTGGCCACCGCCGCGACGGGCCTCGCCCCGGGGTTCGCGGCCCTGATCGTCCTGCGTCTGGTCCTCGGAATCGGTGAGAGCGCGGCGTTTCCGGCCTCGTCGGCCCTGATCGGCGGCCACCTGGAACCCGCCAGGCTGGGGCGCGCCAACGGCATGATCGGCCTTGGTCTCTCTCTGGGACCCGCGTTCGGAACCTTCGCCGGGGGATTGCTGATCGCGAGCCTCGGCTGGCGGCCGGTATTCATCGTCTTCGGTCTCGGCTCCGTGCTGTGGCTCTGGCCCTGGCTGGCGCGCACGCGGGCGCTGTGGGTCGACGCCGACGCGCCTGGCCGCCCCGCGGCCCCATCCTACGTGGCGATCCTCAGCCACCGGGAGGCCTGGGGGGCGGCCATCGGCCACTTCGCGGCCAACTACCTGTTCTATTTCATCCTCTCCTGGATGCCGCTCTATCTGGTCAAGGCGAGGGGCTATTCGGAGGGTCAGATGGCGGAGATCGGCGGCGCCATCTACCTGGCCTACGCCGCCAGCATCGCGGTCGCCGGCTGGCTGACGGACAGGGCTATCGCCGGCGGCGCGAGCATCAACGGCACGCGCAAGACCGCGGCCATCGCCTGCCACATCGTCGCGCCCGCCGGGCTGATGATCAGCGCCTTCGGCGATCACACCTGGGCGGTCGCCGGCCTGTTCATCGCCGCCGTGGGGTCGGGCCTCAACACCGCCGGCATCTACGCCATCGCCCAGACCCTGGCCGGCCCGCGGGCTTCCGGGAAATGGGTGAGCTTCCAGAACGCCGCAGGCAACGTCGCCGGCATGATCGGGCCGGTGATCACCGGGGTGGTGGTGGACGCCACCGGACAGTTCCTCTGGGCCTTCGTCATCACCGCAGCCGTCGGCCTGACCGGGGCGATCGGCTGGGGCGTGGTCATTCGCCGCGTGGCGCCCCTGAAATGGGCGACGTAGGTTCGGCCGGAATGACGGTGGGGAGATGCGATGCGCCGCTGGGCGCCCCCCAAGAGATGACCTGAGGGGCGCCCAGAATAAGTGGGCCACGGCGGCCAAACCGGGGGCGGTGGCCGGCCGCCGTGGCCAGGCGCTCGAGGGGCGATGAGCGCATTATCTAGGACGACCGGCGGCGCGAACCGCCTCAAGGGAATCTCGCGCTGGACCCGGGTCGGCGCGCTCGGCCAGCCGGGCTGGACGGCGCGCTGAGGGGCGGCTCCGGCCGCGCGAAGAATCTCGGGAGCCGCTGAAACCCCCTGGTCGGCGGGGTGTTCCCTTGAGGACCGCCCGCCGGCCGTTCCGACATTGGCCGGGCGGTTCGTGCGTAGCCTTCGGGAGATTTAAGCATGTCCACGAACAACATCGACTACCAAGCCGACCACCTGGCGCACAAGGTGAGCGACACCGCGCAATCGGCCAGTTCCTCCGCGCAGCGGAAGATCGGCGAGGCGGCCAACACCATCAGTGACGCGGCGATGAAGGCCAGCAGCCAGGCCAAGGACCTCTACGGCGAGGTCACGGGCAAGGCCCGCCGGGTCGTCCAACAGGTCGACCCCTACGTGAAGGGCAAGCCCTATGCGACCATGGGCATGGTCGCGGTCGCCGGCCTGCTGCTCGGCCTGCTGATGGCGGGCCGCGGTCCCAGGGTGATCTACGTCGAGCCGAACGACTGACCCGGACGAAGGATATCGTGGAGGCGCTTGCCTCCGGCGGCGCGTCACTCCAAAACCCGCCCTGCGTCGCGCGCCCGCCCGACGCAGGCTTCCGGTTCGGAGGGATGATGTCATGGCCTCGGTCGCAAGGATGCGTCACGCCGGCGAGTCGGGGGCCGACGGCGGCGAGCCGGAACTGCGCGAGCTGATCCGCGCGCGCTCGTTCCGCCTCGGCACCTTCACCCTGGCCTCCGGGGCGGTGAGCGACCTCTACTTCAACCTCAAGCCGACGATGATGGACCCGCGTGGCGCCCACCTCGCCGCCCGCGCCTTCCTGGCCCGCGTGCTTCCCGAGGGAGTCGATTATGTCGGCGGCCTGGAGATGGGGGCCGTGCCGATGATCGCCAGCCTGGCGGCGATCAGCGACGCCCATGGCGCGCCGGTGAAGACCTTCTTCGTGCGCAAGGAAGCCAAGCAGCACGGCACCCGCGACGTCATCGAAGGCCTCGGCCCGGGCGAGTCCCTGGAGGGGGCGCGGGTCCTCATCGCCGACGACGTCGCCACCACCGGCGGCTCGATCATGAAGGCGGTCGTGGCGGCCCGCGGCGCGGGCGCGAACGTGGACGTCGCCCTCGTCCTCGTCGACCGCGAGGAGGGCGCGGCGGAAGCCCTGGGCGAACAGGGGATCCGCCTGCTGTCGGTGTTCAAGGGCCGCGAGTTCCGCTAGCCTCCCTCGCCAGAGACTGGAGGCGCCGATGATGGATACCCCCCTGGAGGCGCTCGACCCCAGCGACGGCACGCTCTGGCGGGACAACCGCCTGCACGACTGCCTGGAGCGCCTGCGCCGGGAGGACCCGGTCCACTGGTCGCCCACCGGGCCCAGCGGCCCCTACTGGTCGATCACCCGGTTCAACGACATCGTCGCGGTCGACAGCAATCACCGCGACTTCTCGTCCGACCGCGACATCACCGTCGGCGACCAGCCGCCGGAATTCGCCATCCGCAACTTCATCGCCGCCGACCCGCCGGTGCACGACGTGCAGCGCAAGTCGGTGACCCCGGCCGTGGCCCCGGCGCGCCTCGCCGATGTGGAGCGGCTGATGCGCGAGCGCACCGCCGCGGTGCTCGATTCCCTGCCCGTCGGCGAGGCCTTCGACTGGGTCGACGAGGTCAGCATCGAGCTTACCACCCAGTTCCTGGCGACGCTGTTCGACTTCCCGTGGGAGGATCGCCGGCTGCTCCCCTACTGGTCGGACGTCACCACCACCAGTGATCAGACCGGCGCCGAGGACGTCGACGCGGCCGAGCGCCAGCGGATCATGATGGAGTGCCACGACTATTTCGCGCGGCTATGGCGCGAGCGGGCCGCCCAGCCGCCGAAGTTCGACTTCCTCTCCCTGCTCGCCCACAACCCGGGCACGGCGGACATGATCAACGACCCGATGGAGTTCCTGGGCAACATCATGCTGCTGGTGGTGGGCGGCAACGACACCACCCGCAACTCGATGACCGGCGGGGTCCTGTTCTTCCACGAGAATCCCGGCGAGCTGGCCAAGCTGAAGGCCAACCCGGATCTCATCATGGGCGCGGTCTCCGAGATGGTCCGCTACCAATCCCCCGTCGCCCACATGCGCCGCACCGCGCTGAAGGACGTGGAGATCGGCGGCAAGCTGATCAGGAAGGGCGAGCGGGTGGTGATGTGGTACGCCTCCGGCAACCGCGACCCCGAGGTGATCGAGCGGCCCGACGAATTCCTCATCGACCGCGAACGCCCTCGCCACCACGTCGCCTTCGGGTTCGGCATCCACCGCTGCATGGGCAACCGCGCCGCCGAGCTGCAGCTGAAGGTGCTATGGGAGGAGATCCTGAAGCGCTTCTCCCGGATCGAGGTGATCGGCGAGCCGGAACGGACGACGTCGAACTTCATCCTGGGGTACACGAAGCTGATGGTGCGGCTGCACGGGCTCCAAGTCCGCCAGTAGACGGCGTTCCTCAGGCTTCAGAGACGGGCCTACAGGTCGCGATCCCCCGTTGGCGCACCCGAGACGCCCGCCGATTCACCGTAGTCGCCCGTAGATACGGTGAGTTCCCCCGGCCCCGAGCGGGTGGCGAGGTCTTTGATTGGCCTGTTCAGGCGGTGAGGCGAGCGATCCGCAAGCGTCCATTCGGCGACCAAAAGGACCCTTTCCGATCCGAACGCGTACCAGAAGCGATTTTCTGCGACTGATCGGCGCCAGTTTGTCCGATCCGGGCCTAGGCGCTTCGGATTGAGCCGGGCCGGGCCGCCGACACGGCCCACTCTTCGCGCCCCTGTGTGAGCTTAGCATAATGCAAGGCCAGTGAACAGGCCGGATCGAGGCGGCGCCGAGCAAGTCCCAAGAGCTATCACATCGAAAAGGAAAGGGTGAAGCTGCTAGGCCGCCATCGGCTCCAGGTCGCGCAGGCTGAACATGTTCGCGGGGAACCGGGGGCCCGGTCGGCCATCTCGCAGATCCGAGATGCCTCGCAGGGCGGCCGGAACGTCCCTTATGTCGTAGGGCTTCGGAAGACACGCCAGGGCGCCCGTGGCCGCCAGGACCTCGACCTCCTGGCTGCAGGACGTCGCCATGAGCACGGCTGTCCCATACCGGCGAACGAGCTCTCGGGCCACGAAGAGCCCGTCCCCTGGGAACAATTGCACGTCCACCACCGCGAATGACGGCCTTGTGGCGGCGGCGATTCTGAGAGCCTCCGCTTGCGAGCCCGCTACGCCGCCGACTTCGAAACCGGCGTCCAAGAGGACGTCCTCCAGCGCCAATACGATGAGGGGCTCGTCTTCCACTATAAGTACCCGAAAGGTGTTCATACGTATGCGATCACATTCTTCTAGTTGGCGAAATCGGCAAGATGTTTCAGAAAATAACCGATCGGACGCGAAGTATAAGGTCGACTATCGGACGCCCGGTCGTCTTCCGGCATCGCCGCGTATCTCGCGTGGGCGCCTTGGTCGAACCGGCCGTCGAAGACTTCGTGAGAAGCGTGCCGGCGCCTG
>Ga0209166_10003056_pt1 | contig 12291 bp, 11 predicted proteins | sample Coa_R1_3_FD_187151 | JGI IMG/M metagenome (GOLD analysis project Ga0209166, IMG submission 187151) | Surface soil microbial communities from Centralia Pennsylvania, which are recovering from an underground coalmine fire - Coalmine... | ecosystem: Environmental > Terrestrial > Soil >... | reverse complement strand
GCCCGAGCATACGGATCACCAATTTCCCTGGTCAGCGCCTCGGCCTGGCGGGCGAGAAGCCGGGCTTCGTCGACATCGCCGACGGCTGCCTCCGCCCTTGCGAGAGCGGAGAGCGCCCGTGCGTGCCTGGTTGTGTCGCTGATCATGGCGGCTATCGCCGCGGCGTCGCGGATCAGTATGCGGGCCCGCTCAAGGTCGCCGCCGGCGGCGCCCGCCTCAGCGACAGCAGTCAGTGCCCGCGCCCGCTCGTTCACCTCGGTGATCGCCTGGGCCACCGCCTCCCCCCGGTCGAGGTCCCCGCCCGCGGCGGCCGCCTCGGCAACGGCGGCCAGTGCCTGCGCCCGCTGGTCCACGTCGGTGATCGCCTGTGCCACGGCCTTCGCCCGGTCAAGATCCCCGTCTGCCGCGGTCGCCTCGGCCAGCGTGGTCAGGGCCTCGGCCTGCCGCTCCGGGTTGGTGATCGCGCGCGCCGTGATCTCGGCATGCCCGGCCAGCATGCGAGCGCGGCCCGCGTCGCCCGCTTGCGCCACCGCCTCGGTAAGGGCGGTAAGTTCCTGCGCCCGCCGCTCCAGGTTGGTGATCGCGCGCGCCATGGTCTCGGCATGCTCGGCCAGCATGACGGCACGGTCAAGGTGGCCGCTGTCGGCCGCGATCTCGGCGACGGTGGTCAGCGCATCGGCCCGCCACTCCAGGTCGGTGATGCGGCCGGCGACCGTCTCCGCGCAGTCAAAGTCGCCGCCGCTGGCCGCGATCTCGGCGACGGCGGCCAGCACGTCTGCCCGCCGGTCCAGGTCGGTGATCCGGTCGGCGACCGCTTCGGCACGGTCGAAGTCGCTGCCGTCCGCCGCGATCTCGGCGATGGCGGTGAGCGCGTCTGCCCGCCGGTCCAGGTCGGTGATCTTGAGGGCGACGGCCTCCGCGCGGCCGAAGTCGCTGGTCTTTGCCGCGTTTTCGGCGATGGCGGTGAGCGCGTCCGCCCGCCGGTCCAGTTCATTGATCTTGCAGGCGACCGCCTCTGCGCGGTCGAAGTCGCCCACCACGGCGGCCGTCCCGGCGACTGTGGCCAGCATCTCTGCCCGCCGGTCAGCGCCGGGGATCGCGGTGGCGACCGCCTCGGCATGCCCGGTCAGCCTCTCCGCGCGTGCGCCGTCGTCACCGGCGGCCGCCGCCTGCGCCAGGGCCGTCAGTGCCTGTGCCCGGTGTTCGGGGACGAAGATGGCCCGGGTCAGTGCCTCGGCCCGGTCCAGGTCACCGGCGGCGGCCACCGCTGCCGCCAATGCCGCCAGCGCCCGCGCCCGGCGTTCCGGGTCGGTGATCTCCTTGGCCAGGCCCTCGGCCCGGTCCAGGTCCCCGGCGGCGGCCACCGCCTCGGCCAGGGCCGTCAGGGCCTGCGCCCGCCGGTCCGGGTCGGTGATCGCACGGGCCAGAGTCTCGGCCGCGTCGGGATCGCCTTCGGTGCCGGTATTCTCCGCCACGATCGTGAGCACCTGGGCCCGGTCATCCGCTTTCCAGACGCTGTCGGCCATCGCCTGCGCCTGCTGGAGATATGCCAGGCCCCGGTCAAGATCGTGGGCCGCGGCGGCTGCCCGGGCGAGGGCCATTAATAGGTGCGCCCGGCCGGGGCGGCCGATGGGGCCGCGGCCCAGCGCCTCGGCACGATCGAAATCCCCGGCCGCGGCTACTTGCTTGGCCAGGCCGGTGAGCAGCTTGGCCCGCCGGGTGGTGTCAGTGATCTCGTTGGCCAGGTTCCCGGCACGATCAAGATCGCCGGCCGCGGCCGCCTTCTCCGCCAGGTCTTCCAGCGCCCACGCCCGGGGCAAGGTTTTAGGGATCGCGCGGGCCAGTGCCTCGGCGCGCTCGAAGTCGCCGAACGCAGCCGCCGTGCCGGCCAGTCTCTGCAGTGCCGGCGCCTGCTTGGCCAGGTCGCTGATCGCCTGGATCACCACCTCGGCCTGCTGCGTGATCCGTCTCGCGGTGCCGGCGTCCCCGGCCGCGGCCGCCATCGTCGCCAGATTTCCGAGTGCCCGCGCCCGCCGGTCGGGATCGGTAATGGCACGGGCGAGCATTTCGGCACGCGCGGGCCGGTCGATCTTTGCCCAGAGCGCGGGCAGCCGGACGGGAATGTTGGCGTTGCGCTCGGCGATACCCGTCCGGTGAATGGCCAGGCGCGCCATGGTCACCAGATCCGGCTTATCGAGGCTGAGCAGTATTTCCTGCGCATCCGCGATTTCGGCCAGTGCGGTCGCATCCCCGCTGCTGACGGCGAGCATCCGGTCATGGCGTGCTCGATCGGCGGCGCAGGCGATTATCCGGGTGACATCCGGGGCCGCATGCAGCATGCGGTAGTAGCCACGGAAGAGGTACTCTGGCGTTCCGCTCGGCCAGCCCTGCTCGCGGTAGCCGTCCGCCCAGGTGTGCAGCCGTTGCCGGTAGCGCAGCAGCCGGGCCTCGCCCAGCGAGGCGACCGCCGCTTGCTGAAGTTCCTCGTGTCCCAGGATGTACACCGGCGGGGCACTGCCCGGTTGCCACCTGCTGGGCAGGCTGGTGAATGTCCGGCCGGCGACGGTATGCAGGTTCTCCTCCACCTCATACGCGGACAGGCCGGTGAGCTCGGTGAGGTCCGGGCCGCTCAGCCCCCCGCCGGCCGCGGCGACCAGCCCGAGCAGGTCCTGCTCGGCCTCGGTCCCGTGCAGCAGGCGCTTGAGTTCTCGCTGCATGTCAGCCTTGACGACCTGGGCCCAGGCGGACTTGCCGAGCATCCGCACATTGGCGGGATGCCGCAGCGGGTGATCGTCGAGCACGTCGTCGGGGATCGGTGGATCCGGCCGCCCGGCGGTTATGATCCGCAGCCCGGGCGCGGGCCGGGGCGGCAGCATCCCCGCGATGCTGTAGGCATCGGGGCCGATGACCACGCCGCGGTCCTCGTCGAGGCCGTCCACCACGAGGATCAGCCGCCGGTTCTGCCGCTGGCAATATTCGGCGGCCGCGGCAAGCATCCGCAGCATGTGAAATTCGCGGTTCACGTCGGTGAGATAGGCCGGTATCGGCTGCTGCAATATGTCCGCGAGCTGTTCCAGGACGACCTCGGTGAAGGCTGCCCGGTCGCTTTGGTCAGCGTAACGTGCGGTAACAAAGAACGAGATGATTTGCGTCTCCGGCGGCGGGTTCAGCACGAACCACGACAGCAGCGCGGACTTGCCGCTCCATGGCTTGGCCCGCCACGATACATAGGGCCCCTGGCCGGCTCGGTACAGAACGCGGCAAGCTCCGCGAGTTCGGCGTCGCGATCCCGCAGCAGTTCCGGCGCGATCCTCTTAACCTGCTCCAGATACGCCGAGCGCACCGCCGCGGCAGTGTTGATATTGACGTTGCCGGTTACGTTCTGGATCTGGGTTACGTCCCGGGCCCCCGTGCCGGCCACATGCTGACCGCCTTGCGCCGGCGGCGGGACGGCGTTCATCCAAGAGTCACATCGCCGTTAGCGCCATCTATCTGTGTCAGGTCACCGCCAACCCACACGCCGTTGACGGCCTGCCCGCCCGGGGTGCCGGGAACCGGCGCGGCGGCCGGTGGTACCGCGGCCGGTGGTACCGCGGCCGGTGTGGTGGCCGGTGGTGTGGTGGCCGGCGGCGCGCCGGACGGCGCGCCCGATCGGGGCGCCGCTGGCACCTGTAGGCTGCCGACGTCCTTCGCCTGGGTGAGGCGGCCCATGACCACGGCGTTCACGACCGCTTGCGAAGGCTCCGCCGCCGGAGCCGGAGCCGGGGCCGCCGGAGCCGGGGCCGCCGGAGCCGGGGCCGGCTGTGCTGGCGATAGGCGGCTGGGGCCGCCTCAGTTGTGGATGCGCAGTTCGCGTTCGGTCTGCTCGTACACCCGGTCCTGGGCGTCATGGTCACGAGACTTCTTGGATGACTTTTTGAGCTTGGCCGAGCTGTAGTAGCCGCCGGTGGCGGTGGCGAGGTCGGGATCCGCCAGCAGCCGGACACAGCCGCGCGAGCCCTTCTCCGGCGGTCCGACGAACGGCTTCATCAGCGCCTGAACGGTCTTGAACGTGCCGCCGGCCTTGCCGCCAAAGCCGGAGTTGACCGTGCCGGGGCTGACTGCGTTGAAAGTCAGGCCGTCCCCTTGATGCCGCCGGGCCTGGGCGTATGTGTACATCAGCGCAAGGAGCTTGGCGTCCGCGTAGGCGTGCATCTGCGAGTACTTGCCGGGGTAGGTCCAGTCAGTAATTGGGCTGCCTCGTGACTCGATCAGCGCCGTCATGTTGACGACTCGGGAGGGCGATGCGAAGTCGTCAGCTCCCTTGCGCAGAAGGTCGAGCAGCCCCTCCGTCAACGCAGCGACAGCGATGTGATTAATCGCGATCGTCCGCTCATAGCCGTCCGGAGAGAGGGCCTTGTTGGCGAAGGCCGCGCCCGCGTTGTTGACCAGTCCGTTCAAGCCCTTCGGGCTCGCCTGGTGCACCGCGTTGACCAAGTCGCGGACGCCGGCAAGCGAGCCCAGGTCTCCGGCCACGGCTAGGTACTGGCCCTCGCCGTTGCCATTGCTGACCAGCAGGTCTACTGCTCGTCTGGCGTGGTCAGCGCTTCGTGCATGCACCAGCACGGTCGCGCCGTTGTTGCCGGCACCTTGAGCTGTCTCATGGCCGATACCACCCTTGGTCGTGCCGGTGACCAAGACGGTCTGACCGTCGAGCCTTCCGGCGAACTGGGCGTCGAACTTACTCATACGCTTCTCCCATCGGATAAGTCCTGCATGCCAGAGCACTTCGAGACGGCTCCTCTCGCGAGCGGCTCATACGGCGGTCATCCCGCCATCGACCGGCAGGGTCGCTCCGGTAAACGTCGGCGTGGCACGACTGGGGTTATGTCGCGACCCGGCCTCCGTCGACCGCAAGAGTGACGCCGTGGACGAAGCTGGCAGCATCACTTGCGAGGAAGACGATCGCCGCAGCAAGTTCCTCGGGCTGAGCCACGCGGCCTGCTGGTGCTAGTGCTGCGAGCTGATTGACCATCTCGTCGGGGACACCTTCCATCATCCGGGTGCGCGTCGGACCGGGAGCAACGGCGTTGACCCGAACACCACGCGCGCCGTATTCGGCGGCCCAGGCCTTAGTCAATAGTTCGAGAGCCGCTCGGCTGGCGCCGTACATAGCCATGCCGGCCTGTCCGAAGCTCGCGACCATCGTGCTGACGTTGACGATCGAACCCCATCCGCGTTCGGCCATGGCTGGCGCCAGTGACGCGACGAGGAAGAACGGAACCTTGACGTTCAGTGCGAAGGTCTCGTCGAACTCTGCTTCGGTGGCTGCGTTGCTTGGTCCGAGCACGGCGACGCCAGCGTTGTTGATGAGGATGTCGACGTGCCCGTCGCCTGCCTCAGTGGCCCACTCGACCAGTTCCCGGCCCGATTGGAGGTCGCTCAACGTGGTGAGCCGGAACGTTGCGCTGCCGTCGTTGCCTTCGATCTCGGCGACCACGTCTTTGGCTCGTTGTTCATTGCGCCCGACTACCAGTACGTGAGCGCCGCGGGCGGCCAGTGCGATGGCCGTAGCCTTGCCGATCCCGCTCGTCGACCCGGTAACAAGCGCGGTCCGGTCCTTTAGGTCAGTCATCGGCTGTTTTACCCCCTCTTGTAAAAATGGGTTGTGTAACTCACTCTGGCACAGCCGGACTGGGCTGTCAAACTCAAAAGTTGCTAGCATGGGTGGCATGGTCAACGACACCAGCGTCCGGCCGAGGCTCACCCCCAAGGGTGAACGCACCCGAGCACGAATAGTCGAGAAGGCAGCCGCCTTGATCCATGAGCGCGGGGTAGCTGGCACCACCTTGGAAGACGTCAAGTTGGCAGCGGAAGTCAGCGGCTCGCAGCTGTACCACTACTTCCCCGACAAGGACGAACTCGTACAGGCGGTCATCGACTACCAAGCCGGCACCATCGTCAATCACCACCGGCACGCGCTCAGCAGCGCGAACGGAGTCGAAGCCTGGCGGGACATGGTGATCACCGGAGCGAGGCTCGCCAAAGCAAAGGGCGGCTGCCCACTGGGCTCGCTTGGTGGTCAACTCGCCGAGAGTGACCCCGAGGCCCGAGCGCTCATCGCGGCAGGGTTCGATCAGTGGGCAGCCGCCATCGGCGATGAACTCAGATCCCTCCATGCCGACGGGAAGCTCCCGTCCGACATCGACCCGGACGACCTCGCCACTACCCTGCTCGCCACGCTCCAAGGAGGACTTCTACTCGCCCAGGTGCAACGGAGTACCCGCCCGTTTGAAACTGCGGTCAATACCCTCCTCGCCCTCACCATCGGCAGATGAGCCCAAGCCGGATTCATACACAGCCATCGCCGAGGTCGGCTCACGGCTCTTGGATGACGCACGTGCATCCACACGATGCGCTTGCGGACACGCTGCCGTTCGTGATGCCGGGCAGCTCGTCGCGCCCGGTGGGTTGCTCCGGTCTGGCTTTCCGTGAGCCGCGGGCCAGGCCGGTCACCGGCATCGTCTCCCACAGCGAGACGGTCCCGGCCTGCGAGACCAGGCCCGGCCGTCCGCCGACACCACGACGCCGTCGGCGCGGGCGCTATTCTTCACCTGAAAAGTGCCTTCGACTCGAACCGGATGGGACCCTAGACAAGCCCTATCCTCCCAGGTCAAAGGCACTTTTTCATTTATATGGATAGCCGCCGCTTATTCCAGGCGAAAGCCCGAGGCTAACCGGAAAGCTGGGCGTAGCCGTCGCGGACCGCAGCGGCGAAGCCGCCGCCGGGGAGGCCGCCCTGGAACGGCCAGCGGTCCCCGGCCTCGCGCTCCGCGTCCTGTTCGGCCACGCCGGCCGCGTGCAGTTCGGTGATGAGCGCGGCCGCGGCCTCCAGTTGCGCGTGCTGTGCCGCCAGGAACGCCGCGTCGACCACCGCACCGTGCCCAGGCACCAGGACGTCGCCCTCGCGCAGCGCCGCCCGGACGCGGCCGATGGTGCCGGGCCAGTCCAGCGGGAAACTGCCCGACCCGTACACCGGCGGCCCGGACTCCTCGACCAGATCGCCGGTGAGCCACACGCCGCTGCCCGGCAGGTGCACCAGCAGGTCGTTGTCGGTGTGGCCGCGGCCAAAGTGCAGTAGTTCGGCCGCCGTGCCGCCGAGGTCGAGCGTTGTCGCCTCGTGGACGAGCACTGTGGGCGGCGTGATCACGATCTCGCGCCACTCGTCGGCCGGTTCCTCCCCCGAGGCGATCACTTCGGCGAGCATTGGCCGTTCATAGGCGTCCAGGTGCGCGGGCACCCGTTCGTGCCCGTAGATCGGCGCGCCGAGGTCGCTGTCCGGCCCGAACCGGGCGTTGCCGAAGCTGTGGTCGAAGTGCGCGTGCGTGTTGACCACCCAGCGGACCGGCAGGGTGCCGAGTTCGGCCAGGTCGGCGCGGATCTCGTCGGCCTGCCGGTGCGACGAGCGGGTGTCGCAGACGAGCAGCCCGCCCGCGCCCCGCGCCACGCAGACGCTCACGTCGTGGGGCCGGTACCGGCGCCGGAAGACGCCGTCCGCCACCTCTTCCCAGGCCGTCATCCGCCGAGGCTAGCGCGGGGTGGCCGCCGGCACCCACTGGCGCAGCCAGCCGTACCACTCGCCGAGCCCGTCCCCGGCGCGCGCCGAGACCGGCAGGACCGTCGCGCCGGGGCTGATCTTCCCCAGGTCGGCCGTGCACCGGGCAAGGTCGAAGTCCAGGTAGGGCAGCAGGTCGGTCTTGCTGACCAGAACCAGGTCGGCGCTGCGGAACATGTGCGGGTACTTGACCGGCTTGTCGGCTCCCTCGGTGACCGAGGCGAGCACCACCCGGTGTGCCTCGCCCAGGTCGAACAGGGCCGGGCAGACCAGGTTCCCCACGTTCTCGATGACGATCACCGAGCCGTCCGGGGGGTCCAGCGCGGTGAGCGCCTCGCGCACCATCATGGCGTCCAGGTGGCAGCCCGTTCCGGTGTTGACCTGCACCACCCGGCAGCCGGCCGCGCGCATCCGGTCGGCGTCCAGCGCGGTCTCCTGGTCCCCCTCGATGACGCCGAGGACAAGTTCCCCGGCCAGGTCGCGGGCGGTCCGTTCGAGCAGCGTGGTCTTCCCGGCGCCGGGCGAGCTCATCAGGTTGAGCGCGAGGATGCCCCGGGCGCGGAGCCAGTCGCGGTTCTGCCGGGCCAGCATGTCGTTGCGGGCCAGCACCTTCTCTTCGAGCGTGACCGTCTGCCCGTGCACGTGCTGGCCGGTGTCGTGCCGGTGCTGCTCGTGTTCGCCGCCGGGCTGGTGCGCGCCGTGCTCGTGCCAGGTGCCGTCGTCATGCTGGTGCCGGATCCGCTCGCCGCCGGCGCAGCCGCAGGTCGCGCACATCTCAAGCCACCTGGACCGAGAGGATCTTGAGCTCCTCCCCGCCGAGCACGGCCACGTCCGCGCTGCCGCAGGAGCACAGCACGATCGGCGAATCGGGCTGGAACCCGGCGCCGCAGGACCGGCATTTGCACCGTGCGGGCGGCTCGGTTATCTCCAGGGTGGCTCCTTCCAGGCCGGTGCCCTCGGTGGCGAGATCGAAGCAGAACCTGATCGAGTCGGCCACTACGCCGGACAGCGCCCCGATCTCCAGGTGCACGGCGGTGATCCTGGCGCCGGGCAGCCGCTGCGTCACCGTGTCGACCACGCTCTCGGCAATCGCCAGTTCGTGCACGCGGCCTCCCGGCGCGGTCAGCAGATGCGCGGCAGCGGGTCGCCGACCAGCAGGTCGACGATGCGGGTGCCGCCGAACGTGGTCTTGATGGTGACCAGCCCGACCGGCTCGGCGGTCACCTCACCCACGATCGCCGCCTGCGCACCGAGCGGGTTGGCGCGCAGGGCGGCGAGCGCGTCGTCGGCCTGGTCACCGGCCACCACGGCAACCAGGCGGCCCTCGCAGGCCACGTACAGCGGGTCGATGCCGAGCAGTTCCGCCGCGCCGCGGACCTGATCCCGGACCGGGATGGCGTCCTCGGTGATCAGCACGCCGACGTCCGCGGCCTTGGCGATCTCGTTGAGGATGGTCGCCACGCCGCCCCGTGTCGCATCGCGCAGCGCGCGGACCCCGGGCACCGCGGCGAGCAGCCCGGCCACCAGGTCCGCCAGGGACGCGGTGTCGGACTCCACGTCCGCCTCGATGTCCAGCTCGCCCCGGGCCAGCATGATCGTCACGCCATGGTCGCCGATCGGCCCGGATACCAGGATCGCATCCCCCGGGCGTGCGTTGGCCACGCCCAGGTCCACGCCCGCCGTGAGGGCGCCGACGCCCGCGGTGCTGATATAGCAGCCGTCCGCCTTGCCCCTCTGCACCACCTTGGTGTCCCCGGTGACCACCGCGACCCCGGCCGCGGCGGCCGCGTCGCGCATGGACTCGGCGATGCGGGTCAGGTCGGCGACCGGGAAGCCTTCTTCGAGGATGAAGCCGGCCGACAGGTACAGCGGGGTGGCGCCGGCCACCGCGAGGTCGTTGACCGTGCCGTTGACCGCCAGGTCACCAATGTTGCCGCCGGGGAAGAACAGCGGGGACACCACGAAGGAGTCGGTGGTCAGCGCCAGGCTGGCCGCGCCGACCTGGAGCCGGGCGGCGTCCTCCAGCGGTTCCAGCAGCGGGTTACGGAATGCGTCGAGGAAGATGGCCTCGATCAGGGTGTGGGTCGCCTTGCCGCCGGCCCCGTGCGACATCGTGATGCGCTCTTCCCTGAGCTTGGGGCGCCGTCGCCGGGCCCGCTCGATGCGGTCCAGCACCTGCTGCTCGCGCCCGGCCGTGGGCAGGACCCGCGGGTTCGTCATGGCCGGCTCGGCTCGATGGAGATCGCCTCGGGGACTCGCTGCCGGTTCAGCCGGCCGTAGTTGTAGTAGGCGGCGCAGGCGCCTTCCGGCGACACCATGCACGTGCCGATCGGCGTCTCGGGGGTGCACGCGGTGCCGAACACCTTGCACTCCCAGGGTTTGAGCACGCCCTTGAGGACTTCGCCGCACTGGCAGGCCTTGGGGTCGGCGACCCGCACGCCGGGCACGTCGAACTGCAGCTCGGCGTCGAAGTCCGCGTAGGACTCGCGCATTTTCAGCGCCGAGTGGGAGATGAAGCCGAGCCCGCGCCATTCGAAGTAGGGCCGCAGTTCCATGGTCTCCCCGATGGCCTTCAGCGCCACCGGGTTGCCGTTCCATGGCACCACCCGCGAGTACTGGTTCTCCACCTCGCTGCGGCCCTCGCGCAGTTGCAGCATGAGCATGTAGATGGACTGGAGGATGTCCAGCGGCTCGAAGCCGGCCACCACGACCGGCTTGCCGTAGCTGCGGGCGATGAACTCGTACGGCCGGCAGCCGATGATCGTGGACACGTGCCCGGGGCCGATGAACCCGTCGAGGCGCAGGTCGGGGGAGTCCAGGATCGCCTTGATGGCGGGGATGATCGTGACATGGTTGCAGAACACCGAGAAGTTCGCCGTGCCCTGCGCCCTGGCCCGCAGCACGGTCATCGCCGTGGACGGGGCGGTGGTCTCGAAGCCGATCGCCATGAACACGACCCGCTTGTCCGGGTTGGCCTTGGCGATCTTCAGCGAGTCCAGCGGCGAGTAGACCATCTTGATGCTGGTGCCGCGCGCGTTGGCGTCGAAGAACGCGCCGTTGCTGCCCGGGACCCGCATCATGTCGCCGAACGAGGTCATGATCACGTCCGGCTGTGACGCCAGGTGGATGGCGTCGTCCACCCGGCCCATCGGGATCACGCACACCGGGCAGCCCGGGCCGTGCACCAGCGTGATGGATTCCGGCAGGTAGTCCTCGAGGCCGTGCTTGTAGATGGTGTGGGTGTGCCCGCCGCACACCTCCATCAGCTTGTACTGGCGCCCAGGCTCACACAGGGCCGCGATGCGGGCGGCCAGCGCGTGCGCCTTGTCTGCGTCGCGGAACTCGTCGACGAAACGCATGTCACCAGCTCCTACTCGATCTGGGAATCTCGCAGGGCCGCGAGCTCGTCTTCGTAGGCCTGGCCGATCCCCTCCAGGAACTCCAGGGCGGCGGCGGCTTCGGCCTCATCGATCTTGGAGAGGGCGAAGCCCACGTGGATCAGCACCCACTCGCCGGGCTTGGGCGGCTCGTCGGTGAGCAGGCCGACGTTGATGACCCGGCGCACCCCGCTGACGTCCACGCGTGCCAGGTCAGGCTGTTCCGGAAGGAACTCGATCACCTCACCGGGAATGCCAAGGCACATGTGACACTCCTTCACCACTGGTTTCGGGGAATTCGGGGGTTGCGGCGGTTGCGGCCGCGGGCGCCTCGGAGACCGCGCCGGGGCGGTCGCGCCCCGCTTCGGCGACAAGGCCCAGGACCATCCGGACCGCCTCGTCCACCGCCGCCGCGACCGGCTCGCTCAGCTCCATGCGGTAGTCGACGGTGGCGGGCTCGCAGCCCACGACGAGGATGCGCGCCTTACCGCCGGCGCCGAGCATGTCCAGCACCCCGAGGACCACATCGGGCTGCATGCCGTGCGCGTCGAACAGCCTGCTCGCGCCCTCCGGGCCGGCGGCCGCGGCAAGGTCCCGGCGGTGTTCCGCCGCTACGTCGAGCACGGTCACCGTGCCAGGCTCGCCCCCTCGCGGGGCGGCGTCAATCAGAATGGCCGTCTCGTAACCGTCGGCGAGGTCGTAGGCGAGGTGCATGCCGCTGATGCCGTAGTCGGCCACCCGGACCCAGGCGGGCAGCGGCTCGGTGGCGAGCCGCTTGGCGACCTCGGGGCCGAACCCGTCGTCACCGAGGAAGATGTTGCCGACGCCGGCGATCAGCATCCGGCCCGGCATGCCGCCTCCCCGGTCGGTCATATGCGCCCCGGCCCGGTCATGTGCTGGCCCGGCGGGGGGCCAGCGCGGCAAGGGTGAGCTCCCACAGCACGTGATAGATGGTGGTCTGGGCCTCCTGGATCCGGTGCACCGAGGAGGACGGCGCGACGAACAGGTAGTCGATGCTGTCCAGTTCGGCCATGGCGCCGCCCTCGTAGCCGGCCAGCCCCACGGTGAGCATCCCGCGCCTGCTGGCTTCGGCGAACGCGCGTATCAGGTTTTCCGAGTTGCCGCTCGTGGACAGGCCGACCGCGACGTCCTCCCGCTTGCCGAACGCCGCGAGCTGCCGCGCGAACACCACCGCCACGCCCACGTCGTTGCACAGCGCGGTCACCACGGAGGTGTCGTTGGCCAGCCCGAAGGCCGGCAGCGGGGGCGCGTCGCCGCCGGGGCTGAGGAACAGCGTGGCGAGCTCCTGGGCGTCGGTAG